>Ga0123356_10003230_pt1 | contig 17131 bp, 13 predicted proteins | sample TergutEmb28metaG_2_FD_92546 | JGI IMG/M metagenome (GOLD analysis project Ga0123356, IMG submission 92546) | Embiratermes neotenicus P3 segment gut microbial communities from Petit-Saut dam, French Guiana - Emb289 P3 | ecosystem: Host-associated > Arthropoda: Insects > Digestive system > Gut ...
CACTCCGTTGTCACCAATGACCACTTCAAGCTGCATGCCTTGACGAGTGGCACTAATCCAAACCGTGCCGCCACCGCCCGGCGCTAGACCATGCTCAACGGCGTTGGTCACCAGTTCGGTCAGCACAATGGCCAAGATGGTGGCGTCGTCACCGTTGACATCACCGAACGAGCCCTGCAGCACTGTGTGGACGCCTATCCCGGCCGCAGCCGCGTCAGCCGCTAGGCGCAGGGTCCGGCCGAACACCGAGTCGAAGTCCACCTGTTGCGAAAGCGAACGGGACAACGCATCGTGCACCGTGGCAATGGTTGAAACCCGTCGCACGGCCTCACCAAGAGCCGAATTGACCAGCGGGTTGTCGCTGCGGCGTTGCTGCAAACGCAGCAGGGCGCTAACCGCTTGGAGGTTGTTTTTCACCCGGTGATGGATCTCCCGGATGGTGGCGTCTTTGGTCATCAGCTCCATCTCGGAGCGGCGAAGTTCGGTGACGTCGCGGCACAGCACCATTGCCCCGGTCCTCTCACCCCTATTGGTCAACGGCACCGAGCGCAGCGACAGGCTTGAGTTACCCAACTCAACTTCGGTGTTCCAAGGGGCCCGCCCCATGGCCACCACCGGCAGAGCCTCGTCGACATGGCCCTCTCCCCTCAATGCCTCGGTCAGCACCTCTACCAGAATGGTGCCTTGCAGGTCGGTCATGATCCCCATGGCATGAAACACCGATAAGGCGTTGGGGCTGGCGTACAGCACCTGGCCGTCGGTCCCCAGACGCACCATGCCGTCCCCCACTCGCGGCACGTGCCGGGTTGAGCCACTGGGCGATGAGGTTGCGGGGAACTCGCCGCGGGCAATCATGCCGATTAGTTCCTCGGCTACCTCCACGTAGTTGATTTCCAACCGGCTGGGGGTGCGAACCGCCCCAAGGTTTCCCTGAGAAGTCACCACTGCAATGGACCGCCCCTCGTAGCCCACCGGCACTATCTCTTCCCTGACCCCATAAGCGCCATTCCAGCGAGGTTCGTGATGCCGCTGGATAATGCCAAGGCTCAGGGCGTCTTCAAGATCCTTGGCTTGCACGGGGCTAGCCTCTAGCCCAACCACTTCTTCGTAGTGCATGGTGGAACCGGTTTGGGGTCGGCACAGCGCCCCAGCCACAAACCCGCCAGTCGCCCTAGGGATCCACAGCACCAGGTCGGCGAAGGCCAGATCGGCCACTATTTGCCATTCGGCGCTAAGCCGCCGCAACCAGCTTTCCTCAGTCGGAGACAGCTCGGCGTGTTCCCGCAGGACTGAACTCAAGGTGGTCACCCCGCTAGCTTAGGCGGTGTCTCCTCTCCCCCGCGGCCTCGTTTTTCCTGCCACATCAATCACTACCGGTTTGCATACCGGCGCGCGGAGTCCTCTACCCTTAGAGGCATGCAAGTGGCGGCTAGTTACCAGATTCCAGCCAGCGCTACCAGGGTTGCCGCTCTGTTGGCCGATCCTCAGTTTGCCGAAGAGACAGCCGGCGGTGCGGAGACGGCGCAAGCCTCGGTGCGGCACAACCCAGACGGCGGCTTCACCATGTCCCTACGCCGGCCCGTCCCCGCCGATGACCTACCAGCCTCTGTGCGGATGCTGACCGGTGGTGAACTTGAGCTGCGTCAGGCCCTGGTTTGGCAGCCCGCCGCGCCAGATGGTGCCCGCACGGCTTCAATGGCAGGTGAAATAGTGGGAGCCCCGGTCCAACTGGAGGGCACCGTCCAGTTGACGCCAACCGCCGACGGCTGCGAGTTGGCCATCGACGGCGACATATGGGCCATGATCCCGCTGGTGGGGCCTGCCATTGAGCAAGCCGGCTCAACCATGGTGGTAGAGGTACTGCGCGAGCAGGTGGCGGCCCTCACCGAGCGGCTAGCCGACCAGCCCGCAGACTGATACGCAGCCGGCGCTACTGAGCGCCCAGTATGTCGATGACAAAAATCAGCGTCGAATCGGGGGGAATGGTGCCTCGGTCAGTGCTGCCGTAGCCCATTTCCGGCGGCACCACTAGTAAGACCTGCGAGCCAACCGCCTGCCCCACCAGGCCCGTGGTCCAACCCTCGATCAGTTGCCCCACGGACAGCTCAAAGGTAGCCGGGCTGCCTCTGTCCCAGCTCGAATCAAATTGCGTGCCATCGGACCACAACCAGCCGGCGTAGTGCACCGTGATCTCTTGGTCTATCTGGACCACCTGTCCGGCGCCCTTGATCAGGTCCTGTACCACCAGGTTCTTTGGGGGGTCGGTGGACGGCGGCAGCTCGATTGAAGGCTGGCCGTCAGCCGCCAAGGACACCTTGGGCAGGGACTCGTCAGTCTGCGCCACCGTCTCACCGGTAGCTCTGTCTAGCACTGTGACTATGCCCGTCACTGTCATGGCCACCACCATGCCCGCGGTGGGGTCCACCTCACCGGCGGCATCAGTCCTGGTCAACGCCATGATCAAGCACGTCCCCACCTTTTGGCCCACCAGTGCCTGATAGATCGGGTCATCGGCTGCCGCCTGTCCAACACCGGCTAGAGGGATAATCTCCGGTTTGCCGGCCTCGGCGGAAGAGAACTCCATTTCGCCACTGCCGGCATGGTAAGCCACCACCAGAGCCGCTATCCGGGTGCCGGGTTCAATCACTTCGCCGGTGCCTGGCTCGACCACCCGCCAGGCATTGTCCGTGATGACAAAGGGCGCGGCAAAATCGAGTTCGACCTGTTCACTGCCACATTCACCCTGCCAAGCCACCGACTCTAGTGAGCCAGCCTGGTTGCCACCCGTAGTAGTGCCATTGGTCGCGGTTGGTGACGATGGCGTGGCTTGGCCGGCACCTTCGTCACCACCACAAGCCGCCAAACCCAGCGTGATAGCAATAGCCACCACGCCCACTAGCCACTGCCTGGAACGTTGCACAGTCTCATTTGGCACGCGCTAAACCCTAGCGCGCCTGACCGCCTTTGGGTTCAGCGCACCAATGGTGTCGCCTGACAGACACGAATGGCGATAGGTTGCGCCCGCCGCCCTGGGGCAAAGCCAGTGGTTGGTGACGGTGGGCCCAGGGGGCTAGTCCGGGAGCCGGCATCGGCCAACTAGATGCGCCAGGCAATAACCCGCGAGGTTCAGGCCTGCCTCACAGAGACAGAAGCCATATCCCGCGCAATGGTGTCGGCCCATCTGTCAATCTCATCAAAGTCTCGGTAGTCCCCGGCTCGAGCGCCAATCATTCGCAGAACGGTCCGCTCGGTGGCCCTCAGTTCGCTGGGGATAACCCGCCCGGCAAACAACTGAGAATCCCTGACCCCAAGCTGAGCCGCCAGATCCCGCGAATCCTTAGGTAGAGGAAGGTCGCCCACTGGTCCCATGTCCAGCGGTCCGGAGTTGAATAGGTAGGTCGGCATCTGTGCCAAGGTTTCGGCCCACCGAAGCGCGAAAGCCGTCAAAGACGGCATCATCCGATTGGCATAGAGGGCAGAACCAAGCACAACGGCGTCATAGCCGTCAAGGGAAGTCACGGTTGCGGGGAGGCGCACCTGGGGCTCTAAGTCATGCTCACCGAGGCGGCGGGCAATTGCGTGCCCGACCCCTAGAGTGGCGCCGTGTTTAGACGCCACACATACCAGGACGCGCATGGTTCAATCTGTTCCTTCCCAATACCTCCCCAGGTTTCAGCGTAATGACCTAACCGACCTCATGATCACGCCGCTAACCAAGCCAAGTGGGTTCAGTCCGTTGGTCTTCCCATTCGGCAGTCCCACGATCATATCGGTGGTTACTACACTGAATGTGAGACCCTCCTAGGCCCTTCCTGACGCGGAAACTACTAAATGTGACCTAGGACACCAGCTCAGTGGGCTGCAACCGCTTTCCGTACACCCCATCCGAGTGTGGTTCAATGGTGGAGTGCCGCTGTCAAAACACCGTGTCAGGTGCCCTAGTTACCAGCCGCCCGCTCCGGCCCCTCGGCCCGGGCGAAGGCTTTTTCGAATGCGCTAGCGCGGTCGGCACTTTTCTGCTCACAGCGAATTTTTTTCATTAGTAGTTCTGCCCGGTCGCGTCAAGCCCTGCTCCCCGAGACAATGCCCCAAGTGAGGTTGAACTTGATTGAACTATCAGCCCTGACAAAGGTCTTCGAGACGCCTTCTGGCCAGGTGACAGCCCTAGACGGCATTGACCTGACCGTTCCCAGCGGCCAAATCCACGGCATTGTCGGGCCATCGGGGGCCGGTAAATCCACGTTAATTCGCTGCCTCACCGGTCTGGAACAACCCACCAGCGGCACCGTTGCCATTGACGGCCAGATCATCACCGGGCTAAGCGGCGCGGCGTTGCGGGCCCGCCGGCGCTCCATCGGCATGGTGTTCCAGCACGACAACCTGTTCGACTCGCGCACCGCTTTGGGCAACGTGGCCTACCCGCTGCGGGTGGTGGGTACGCCCAGGCACTCCGCCAAGACTCGCGCGCTGGACCTGCTCAATCTGGTTGGTCTGGCCGAAAGGGCGAAGGCCTATCCGGCCCAATTATCGGGTGGTCAGCGCCAACGGGTCGGTATTGCCCGGGCTTTGGCCACCGACGCCTCAGTGCTGCTGTGCGACGAACCGTCCTCAGCTTTGGACTGGGAGACCACCCGGCAGGTCCTGGAACTGATCAAGCAACTCAACCAGAACCTGGGCCTGACAGTGCTGATCATCACTCATGAGATGGCGGTGGTGCGCCAGGTGTGCGATGCCGTCACCTTGCTGTCCTTGGGCAAGGTGTCCCAGAGTGGGCCTATCGGTGAAGTGGTCAAGCAGTACGGCACCACCCTGGCCCGCGACCTGATCCCCCTTGCCATCTCCCCCATTGGGCTGGCTAAGGCTGGTTTGGAGGTTTCCTTTAGTTCGGCTGATTTCTCGATTGACCACGTTCTACGTTTGTTGACCGAGTTGGGCCAGGGCACCGCCATCCAGACCGGCACCGTAGAGACTCTGGCTGGCGACAGAGTAGGCCGCTTCCAGTTGGAGGTTGACCGCCAAGCCCTGCCGCGCGTCGAGGCCGCGCTCCGGGCCGAAGGCCTCCACGTGGCGAAGCCGTCCGGGGAGGCCTGATGAACTGGCTAGCCGCCATTGACACGGGCACCTACTTTGACAATGTCATTTTCTGGCAGCGCATCGGTCCGGCGTTGTGGCAGACCCTTGGACAAGTGACCTTTTCTTGTCTGATTGGTGTGCTGCTGGGGCTGCCGATTGGTCTGGCGGTCTGGGCCACCTCACCGGTGGGCCTGCGCCCCCAACGCCTGATCCACCGGATCATTTCGCTGGTGGTTGACCTAGGCCGCGCCATCCCGTTCATTGTCTTGATGCTGCTGTTGATCGGCTTCACCAGGGCGGTGACGGGTTCAATCATTGGCTGGCAAGCCGGCATACCGCCGCTGGCGGTTGGCTGCATTCCCTTCTATGCCCGCCTGGCCGAAAACGCCTTTCGCGGGGTGGCGGTTGGCAAGGTCGAAGCGGCCCTGATGGCCGGCGCTTCCCGCTGGCGGGTGGCTTGGGGCGTGGCCACCCGCGAGGCGGCCCCTACTCTAGTAGCGGCCGGTACCGTCACCTACATCACGCTGATTGGCTATTCCATGATCACCGGCACCATTGGCGCAGGAGGCTTGGGAGACTTGATCTACAACGTGGGCTACACCCGCAACCAAGGCGACATTTTTGTCATGGTGGTGGTGGTAGTGGTGGTGCTGGTTGGGCTGGTCCAGTTGCTTGGTGACTGGGTGGTCCGCAGACTAGACCACACCCGATAGCTGCCCAAAGTCCCTACTCGACCCGGAAACCACCTACAATCCATCCCGCGGAAGCACCGAATAGAAAGAGACTCCACACCATGAAGAAGATCCAGATTTCGTTGATAGTGGCGGCTGCCGCGGCGCTGGCACTGACCGGATGCGGTGGCAGTGACACGCCTGCCGAAACGACTGCCGAGCTTGTCACAGTCAAGGTTGGCGCCAGCCCCACCCCACACGGCGAGATTCTGCGCTACGTCTCTGAGAACCTGGCAACCGAGGCCGGGTTGAAACTGGAGATTGTCGAGTTCAACGACTACGTCCAACCCAACAAGGCGCTCGATGACGGCTCCCTAGACGCCAACTACTTCCAGCACGTGCCCTATCTCCAGGCACAGATGGCCGAGTTCGGTTACGACTTCTACGCCTATGAAGGCATTCACATTGAGCCTTTGGGCATTTACTCCGACGAATACAAGGACTTCACGGTGGTGCCTCAGGGGGTCAAGATTGGCGTGTCCAACGACCCATCAAACCAGGCGCGCGGTCTGCGCCTCCTGGAGAGCGCCGAACTGTTCACCTTGAAGGACACAAGCCCAAATGACCCGACCATCGATGACCTGGCGGACAACCCGTACAGCGCCGCGCTAACTCAGCTCGAAGCTCAGCTGTTGCCGAAGTCACTGCCAGATTTCGACTTCGTGGTGATCAACGGTAACTACGCCATCGACGCCGGTTTGAGCCCCTCAACCGACGCCCTGTTCTTGGAAGACGGCGCCGGTAATCCGTACTCCAACATGCTGGTGGTGCGAAACGCTGACAAGGAGCGGCCTGAGTTGCTGCTGCTGGACCAGCTGCTGCACTCCAATGAGGTGAGGACATTCATCGAGCAGACCTGGACCGACGGCGCGGTCATTCCGGCCTTCTGATCCAATTGCGCGGCTGGTGGGCTGAGGCGGAACACCCTGACCCACCCACCAGCCCAGCCGGAGCGGCTGCCTGAGTGTTCGGCGGGTTGAGACCAGCGAGCCCAATGGCATGGCTTGGCCTAGCCCCTGGTGCGGCAAATGGCGCAAGGGCGCCGAAGTACGGCATTATTGGTGCGGATCAACGGCGCAGTGGAGGAAACGTGCGTTCTATTTCTAAGACTATGACGGCGGCGGCGCTTGGCGGGCTGCTGGCCCTGGCGGGCTGCACCAACCAAGCCGAGCCCACGGCATCGCCCCCACCCTTGGGCGAAAAGGCCGGCCTCACCGTCAGCCTTGAGGAACTACCCACCATTGAAGGCGAAGCCGACCAAATGCCTCAGATCGCTTTCCCCCTAAAGGAAGGCGCCAGTTCTCCCACGCCCACGCCACCCGAGGAACCAACCGAGGACAACCCCGAAGCCACGCCCACACCAGAGCCTTCGCCCTACATTGACCCTCCAGCCACCCTGCAGGTCTGGGTGGTAGGCGATGAAGGAACTGGTGAAGTGGTTCAGGCCGAAGACATTGTGTCGGTGAGTTTGGTGGCTTGGACCTGGGGCCGCACCGAGGCGCTGACTTCGGTGAACTCTTACCTAGTCCCGGATCCTTTTGTCTTCGCACTACAGAACCAAGCGGCCGTGGGCGCGCTGTCTCGCATGGTGGTGGGACAAAATGTCGGTTCGCGGGTCGTGGCGGTGGTACCGCCCGCCGTGGGTGACCTCAACGTTGCCTTCGGGGGTGAAGCCGGCACCAACACGGTGGTGCTGATTGATGTGCGGGAGAAATGGTCCCAGTCGATCGAGGCTCAAAGTGACGCCGTGCCAACCGGCGAGACCACCGGACCGGTCATCAGCGGGCAGCTTGGCCAGGAGGCCAGCCTGACTGTGCCCGGCGGCACCACCGCACCAGAGCAGTTCACCGTCCAGGTCATTGCCGATGGCAGCGGCCCTGAAGCTGCCATCGGTGACACGGTCCTGATCCACTACGCTTCGATCGAATGGACCGGCGCTGAAGCCGGCTCGAGTTGGCAAGACGGGTTGGGGCCCATCGCGGTGGTGGTGCCTGACAACACGATGGAGCAGATCACGGCGTTCGCCGCGCTGGTGGGCGTGCCCATAGGTTCACGCATCCTAGTTACCTTGCCGGCCAAGGAACAGGCCTACCCAGCCGGTGCCGTGGTGATTGACCTGGTAGCCCCTGTGGCACCGTTGCCCTGGGCCGCCACCATGGCGCCAGACGCCGGCTCACCCGAAATTGAGCTGGACCTGGGAGACCTGGTGATCCCCGAGGAATAGTCAGACCCGACCAAGCCCCTAAGGACCATTCGCTAGGAGGACGGTGCCGCCGTGAACCAGTTCCAAGTTGTGCTGGTGGTGCTGGTGGCGGTCTTGGTCACGGCGCTGGCCCGGCAGCGGCGGCTCAACGCCCCACTGGTGGTACTGGCGGTTGGTTTGGCGGCCTCCTTCTTGCCTGGTCTGCAGCAAATCGAGGTGGCCCCGGAATTGATCCTGGGCGTGGTGCTGCCGCCGCTGCTCTATTCGGCCGCGCTGTCTAGCTCATACCAGGACTTCCGCGACGCCATTCGCCCCATAGTCCGCCTTGGGGTGGGTTTGGTGATTGTGACCACTTTGGCGGTTGGTTTGGCGGCCCACGCGGTTGACCCGGTCTTGTCGTTGCCTGCCGCCTTGCTGCTTGGCGCGGTGGTGGCGCCGCCCGATGCCGTAGCGGCTGCCGCCGTGGGGCGTCGCCTTGGCCTACCCCGCCGGGTGATGACCTTATTGGGCGGCGAATCGTTGATCAATGACGCCACTTCCCTGACGCTGTACCGCCTGGCGGTGGCCGCACTGACCACCACCGCCATGGGGTCGTTGGGCAACGGCGTGGTGGTGTTCACGCTGGCCACCGTGGTGGGGGTGGCCATAGGTTTGGCCTTGGCTTACCTGGCTCAAATGGGCCGTTCGGTGTTGCGCGACCCGACTGTGGACACCGTGATTGGTCTGATGTTGCCATTCGTGGCCTACTGGGTGGCTGAGGAGTATCAGGGCTCGGGTGTGCTGGCGGTGGTGGCAGCCGGTTTTGTGATTGGCCAGTCCGGTCCACGCACCACGGTGTCCACCCGCTTGCACGAAGAACCGATTTGGGCCTCGATTGACCTGCTGCTGGAATCGTTCACCTTTGCGCTGATTGGCCTGCAGCTGCGCTGGGTCATAGTCGATGTGGCCCAGGCCCCCGGCCAGCGCTTGAGCGATGCATTTGTGTTGTCTGGCGTGGTGCTGCTGGTGGCGCTTGGGATTAGGCCAATCTACATTTACGTCACCGAGCTAGTCCCCCACTTAGCGATCTGGCCTGGCAAACGCAAACGAGAACCCCACATGAACTGGCGGGAAATGCTGGTGACTTCTTGGGCCGGCATGCGCGGTGTGGTCACCTTGGCCGCGGCTGCGGCCATTCCCGCCATTCCCGACCGGGCCACAGTCCAGCTAGCCGCCTACATGGTGGCGATTTGCACCCTGCTGCTGCAGGGCATCACGCTACCCACCTTGATCCGGGCCCTGAAGCTGTCTAATGAGCAAGAAGAGCAGGACGACAAAGCCTCCGAAGCCCGGGTCCGGTTACTGGCCACCCGGGCCGCCGCGCGAGTGGTGCGGGGTCAGGTCGACGCCTGGACGCCATTGATGGGGCGCCCAGAGGCAGAGAAGATTGCCGCTTGGGCCACCCAGGGGCTGTTGGCCCGTGAGACGGCCGCCGCCACCTTGCTGCACCCACCACAAACCGAAGACCTGCCGGCCAGCGCCGCCTTGCTGGACCTGCAAGGTGACTCCTCCCCCGCCATCATCAACCAAGCCAAACAGGTTCTGGACGCGGCCGCACCGGAACGCTCTCGTGAAGAGGTGCGCAAAGCGGCGGCGGCACTGTCAACCAAGGTCAACGACCTGCGCACCCAGATGGTTCGCGCGCAGCGCGCCGTGGTGGTGGCCGAACGCAACGCCGGCCGCCTAGGCGAAAATGTCATGCGGCTGATTATGCGCGAGCTTGACTTGGAAGAAGAGGCCATGGAGGCCTCTTGGACCCATCGCCTCTAGCAGACCCACCACTACTTGGTCAGTCACTCCGTGGCTTTGACCACCAGGTTGCGGTCACCATAGGTGCTGTCCACCCGGCCCACCGGCGGCCAGTACTTGCCGCTGACTTGGCCTAACGGAAAGGCCCCAAGACTCCTGGGATAAGGCCGGTGCCACTCGTCGGCACACACCACGGCTGCAGTGTGTGGCGCCTGGCGCAGGGGGGTCTCTGCGCCTGGCCAGACACCGTCAGCCACCTGCTGGGCTTCGGCCGCTATGGCCCGCAGGGCTTGGATGAAGCGGTCTAGCTCGGCCAGAGACTCCGATTCGGTGGGTTCAACCATCAAACAGCCAGCCACTGGGAAGGCCATGGTGGGTGCGTGGAAGCCATAGTCCATCAACCGCTTGGCCACATCCTCGACACTGACACCGGTGCGGTTAGCGAAAGCCCGCAGGTCAAGCAGACATTCGTGAGCCACCCAGCCACCGGCTCCCTTGTAGAGCACCGGGAAGTAGTCTTCGAGTCCTCGAGCCAGGTAGTTGGCCGCCAAGACCGCGTCTTCGGTGGCTTGGCGCAGGCCAGCGCCGCCCATCAGTTTTAGGTAGGCCCAGGAAATGGACAGCACCAGGGCAGAGCCGAAGGGCGCCGCCGCGACCGCCCCTTCGCCCAAGCCTTCAGGAGCCCCACCCAGGGCTACGTCAACCAGGCTGTGTCCCGGCAGATAGCCAGCCAAGTGAGCCTTAGCTGCCACGGGCCCCACGCCAGGCCCACCACCACCGTGTGGAATGGCGAAGGACTTGTGCAGGTTCAGGTGCGACACGTCCCCACCGAATTGACCGGCCTTGGCGTAACCCAGCAGCGCGTTGAAGTTGGCGCCGTCGATGTAGACTTGCCCGCCGGCTTGGTGCACTAGGTCGCAGACCTGCTCAACGGTTTCTTCGTAGACTCCGTGGGTCGAGGGGTAAGTGATCATCAACGCACCGACCCGCCCGGCATGGTCTGCCAACTTTGCCCGTAGATCCGCCACCGACACATCGCCCTGCGGGTCTACCCCCACGCCCACCACTTCGAAGCCGGCTAGCGCGGCGGAGGCGGCGTTGGTGCCGTGAGCAGAGACTGGAATTAGGCAGACCGGCCGGTCCTCCCCTGCCGCCAGGTGGTAGCGGCGAATGGCCAACAGACCGGCTAATTCCCCTTGGGAACCGGCGTTGGGCTGCAACGACAGCGCGTCATAGCCGGTCAGAGCCAGCAGGTCGGCGCTCAATTGGCGCATCAAAGCCAGGCTGCCGGCGGCGTCTGCCACCGGCCCAAAGGGATGCAGTTGGGTGAACTCTGGCCAGGTGACGGCTGCCATTTGTGAGGCCGAGGTCAGCTTCATAGTGCACGAACCCAGTGGGATCATGCCGCGGTCCAGGGCGTAGTCCTTGTCCGCCAGCGCCTTGAGGTAGCGCATTAGGCCCAGCTCGGTGCGGTGTTGGTGGAACACGGCTTGGCCTAGATAGCCATCCGTCCGGCCCACCGCCTCCGGTAGGGCCGGCGAAGCCTGGTCCAGCCAGTCCTGCCATGGGTTTATTTGGACTGGCACGGGCACCATCAGTGCCTGCCCCACCGCACCCAAGACCACCTCGAGGTCACTTTGGCTGGTTGCCTCGTCGGTGGAAACCAAGACCGTGTCTTGGTCGGCCCAAACCGCCACACCGCGTTGCCGGGCGGCAGCCTGCACCGCGGCGGCGCGGCCCTCCAACCGCAGACACAAGGTGTCGAAGAAGGTTGGGTTCTGAATTTTCAGGCCGATGCCGGACAGGGCCTCAGCCAGACAGCGCGCCTTGGCGTGGACTTCGCTGGCAATTCGCTCCAGTCCGTCTGGACCGTGCCAGACGGCATACATCGCGGCCAGCACCGCCAGGAGGACCTGGGCGGTGCAGATGTTCGAGGTGGCCTTCTCCCGGCGAATGTGCTGCTCCCGGGTGACCAAGGCAAGACGATAGGCGACTTGGCCTGCGGCATCGACCGACTGCCCCACCAAGCGACCCGGCAACTGCCGCACCAAACCTTCGGTGACAGCCAGGTAAGCGGCATGGGGCCCGCCGTAGCCCATGGGCACGCCAAAGCGCTGGGTTGAGCCGTAGCAAACATCCGCGCCGGCGCTGCCCGGCGAGCGCAGCAGGGTCAACGCCAACGGGTCGGCCCCAACCACAAGCAGGGCGCCGGTCTGGTGAACCGCGTGGGCTAACGGCGCCAGATCGACCAGGCGACCCGTGGTGCCCTGATACTGCACCAGCACACCCGAGGCGTCTTGTGGCACCGGGTCGCTGGCCGGGTCAAAGCTCACCAGCTCAATGCCCAGTGGTTGAGCCCGTGTCTCAAGGACGGCCCTAACCTGGGGGAACACGTCAATGTCCACCGCAAAACGCTGGCGGCGCCCCCGGCCGGCGCGGTGGCTGAGCGTCATGGCCTCCGCTGCGGCCGAGGCTTCATCCAACAGGGAGGCTCCGGCAATGGGCAGGCCGGTCAACTCGCTGATCATGGTTTGGAAGACGAACAGGGCTTCAAGCCGTCCCTGCGAGATCTCTGGCTGGTAGGGGGTGTAGGCCGTGTACCAGGCGGGGTTCTCCAGTACGCAGCGTTGAATGACGGCCGGTGTCTGAGTGGAGTAGAAGCCCAAACCGATCATGGAGCGAGCCGGCTGGTTTTGGGCAGCCAGGGCCCTGAGAGCGGCCAGCATGCTGTCTTGGTCCAGGGCCGGTCCAAGATCCGGTGCAGCGGTTTGCAGACCGGCTGGTAGCGCTTGGGGCACCAATTCGGCGTCAGGCGCCAGACCCAGGGCGGCCCGGACCGTGGCACGGTCGGCGGGCCCCAACCCCAGGTGACGCGGGGCAAAGGCGTCCATGTGGCTAGTCCGCCAGGCTTGCCACTAGTTCGCGGTAGGCCGCGGCATCGAGCAACTCACCGCTTTGGCCGTCCGGCGCCAGCTCGAACAGCCAACCTTGGCCATACGGGTCCTGGTTGACCAGTTCTGGGGCGTCAATGACCGCTTCATTGACGGCCGTGACGGTGCCACCCACCGGCGCAAACAGACTGGAGACGGATTTGGTTGACTCAATCTCGCCGCATTCGACCCCTGGAGCCAACTGGTCACCCACCTCGGGCAGATCCAAGAAGACCACATCGCCCAGAGCCTCGGCTGCATAGTCGGTCACGCCCACCTTGGCCGTGGGTCCGTTTGGGTCGGCAACCCACTCGTGCTCTGTGGTGTAACCCAGGGTTGGTGGCTGAGTCATGATTTCTCCTTGGTGTAGAACGGCAGCTTGACCGCTGTGTACGGTGCGGTGTTGCCCCGAATGTCGACTTGGTACACCTTGCCAAGATCTGGCGCCGGGCCGTGGACAAACGCCATGGCTATGGGGTAACCCAAGGTTGGCGAGAGCGCCCCGGAGGTGACCTGACCGACCACTTGTTCATTGTCTAGGATCATGCTCCCGGCACGGGCCGCCCGGCGGCCTTGTCCGGTCAATCCCACCAGGTGTTTACGGACTGGGGCTTTGGCTAGGGCGGCGCCGCCCACATACTCCCCTTTGCCGGGTCGAATCAGCCAGCCCTGGCCGGCTTCCACGGGGGTGGTCTCTAGGTCCAGCTCGTGGCCATACAGCGGCATGCCGGCTTCCAGCCGTAGCGTGTCACGGCAGGCTAGACCGCATTTGACCAGACCCAGTTCCTGGCCGGCCTTGGCCAAGGCGCGCCACAGCGGGACAGCCTTGGTGGCCGGGACCGCCACCTCGTAGCCATTCTCACCGGTGTAGCCGGTGCGAGCCACCATGCCTTCAGCGCCATTCACCTCAGTGAGGGCGGCCCGGTAATAACCCAACGCTTCGGCCCCTGACAGACCAGCGGCCCGCATCACCTCAAGCGAGGCGGGGCCTTGGACCGCAATCAGGGCGCGTTCTAGAGTCAAGTCATCCAGTCCAACTCCAAAGCCGGCTAGCCGCTCAGCCAGGTGCTTGACCACCACCTCACGGTTGGCGGCGTTGGCAATGATGAAGTAGTGGTCTTCTGCCAACCGGTAGACAATCAGGTCATCGATGACTCCGCCCAACTCGGTCAGCAGCATCGAATACGAAGCCCGGCCCAGTGGCATGGCCGAGTGCTGGCCTATCAAGGCGTAGTCCAGTGCCTCAGGGCTGCTCTGGCCAGTGATGTCCAGTTGAGCCATGTGGGACAGGTCGAACAGACCAGCGGCTTGCCTGACGGTGTGGTGTTCAGCCAGCTCAGAGCCGAAACGAAGGGGCAGATTCCAGCCGCCAAAGTCGGTGAAGAAGGCGCCGTCAGCTTGATGCTCAGCGGCTAATGGGCTTTGGTGTTGACTCACTTAGGCGAGACTAGCAGGCACCACGCCTGGGTGATCGGCCATCAGACGCAGTGCCGCCGGCAGAATTTGGGCTTGTACCAGATCCCTAACCAGGCGAGCCAGGGATGGCGGGTCCGGTAGGGCAAGGGCAGCCTCGGCCAACACCGCCGCCCGCGCGCCATCGGAATGCCACCAAGCGAACCAGGCCATCAGCGCCAGGGTGCCGCTGCGGCGCGACTTGGCCTGATGAGCGGCTACCAAGGCAAGTAGCCGAGGCGCGGCTTCAAGGTAGCGGTCACTGGGTTGATGGCCAGGTGTGGCTAGCGCGCTGAAGACGTCTGGGCTGGACTCCCCCTGGGCGGTAAGGATCTCTGCCCCTGGTATCTGGTCTGTTAGCAACACCAGGACCGCGTCGCGGCCGGTGATGTCTTGGAGTAAGGCGCCCATGTGCCCCAGCTCGCTGGCAGGCACTGCGACTTGGTCAAGGCCTTGATCCGCCTTGGCCAGGCGGTCCAGCCACCGCCGCCACCGGGCTAGCTCCTCCAGCCGCCAGCTCACCAACTGATTGGTAGAAAACAGTGGGAGCCTATCCAATACCCGGCGCTGGCAACGTCCGGCCAAGCGCATCTGCTCGCCAGCCACCTGTGGTAGCAGCGCCAGGTCGGCTCGTTCCTGCTGGAAGGTCGCTCCCTGGGCAACCATGGTGGCCGCCATCCGGGTGCTGGCCACGTCCTGGTCGGTGTAACTGCGGGCCATAGCCTGCAAAGACCCTTGGTGTAAAGGAGTGATGCTGTGACCAACCACATCCCAGCACGCCACCTTGTCCAGCACTCGAGCCAACTCCGGCACCAGTGCCAGCATGGCCGGGTCCTGATGGGCCGGTCCGTCGGCCACCGAGGCGTACCGGATCACAAAGGCACCGTTGGCGCCGTCCGCCTGCAGGTACAGCAGTAACCTCCTAGCCTGCTCGCGGCCAACGCCACCTTGGCGCATTGGGGTCAGATCAAAGCGGGTCATCATGCCCAGCCGGCCGCGGGGAGGCCGCAGGGCTATCACCACCAATGAATCCTTGGGCTGGAAACCAAGCTGATAGGGCACTACCGCTAGCACGTCGAGGCCGCTGGCTTTGGTGAAGACTGTTGGTTGCATAAGGCCCAAGACTGCGCCCATCGGCGCCCAATTGCACCTGGGCCTGTGGATGAAGCGTTATCGGCGCTTCGGGCCTGGCAGGTTGGACAGCGCCTGCCCTCGGCACCCTGCCTCACAGACCAGACAGTGCCGTCAAGCCGCAGACTGGTCCCGGTGGCCAGTCAGACCCGCTTCGGCGCAGATCCGCGCGGTGGCAACCGAGCTGTTGAGAGTGTAGAAATGCACGCCAGGCGCCCCTTCTGCCAGCAGTTCGCTCACCAGTTGCGTGGCCCATTCCAGGCCCACCCTCCCCCTAGCCTCCGGGTCACCACCGGTTAACGCCAAGCGCCGGCCCAGCTCGGCGGGCAGTGGCGCCCCGTGGAATAGCTCGAGTTTGGCGACCTTGGCGCGAGGCGTGATCGGCATTATCCCTGGCACCACTGGCAGATCGAGGCCCGCCGCCGCCACCCGGTCCAACAACTGCCGGTAAGGCTGAGCTTCGAACAGCACTTGAGTGATGGCGAACTCCGCCCCGGCCGCCACCTTGGCCCTCAGCACCGCGGTGTCCTTGGCCAGGGAACCGGCGCCAGGATGCCCAAAGGGGAAGGCGGCCACGCCGATTGGCAGAGCGGAGCGCTGCCGGATCAGAGCCACCAGTTCGTTGGCGTAGGTCAAGCCGCGGGGATACTTGATCCACCTGGAACCCGGGCCGTCCGGTGGATCGCCTCTCAGCGCCATAAAGCCAGCCACCTCAGCTGCCAAGAACTGGTCAATTACCTCACCCAGTTCGGCGGTGGTGTGCCCGGAGAGCGCCAGATGTGCCACCGTGGGAGACGCCGTCACTTGCGAGAGGAGATTGGTGGTGGCAATCGAATCCTCACGGCGCTGGGCTAGGCCGCCACCGGCCCCGTAGGTGACAGACAAGAAGCTTGGCGCCAGGTTGGCCAGGGTAGCCGCATGCTCAGCCAGCCGTACCGAACCGGCCGCATTCTTGGGTGGAAAAAACTCGAAAGACAAAGCGGGATGAGGGCCCTTCAGAGTGGCCAGCAGACTGGCGGTCATTGCACCCAAGCTAGCTCCTCTAGGACCAAAAATGTGATTTAGTTCACACTTTGGACTGGCAATGGGGTTAAGCTTTACCCGTGGCCTCGCCCCCTGGCATAGAGAAGTTCCTGTCATCAATGACCATGGTCCAGCACGGCATGTTGCTGGCCTACGCGGAGCGTCATAGAGACATGGGACCGGCCAGCGAGATTCTAATTGAAGCGCTGGCCCACTCTGGCCTGGGCAATTCCGAGACTCGACCCAAGCTACTTTGGACCGCCTACCAGGCCTTTGGCGCCGATTCCTCACCCAAGTCGTTGTCCAACTACCGGGTGGCCATGATGGGTGCCGCCCTGGAAATCTTCCAACACGCCGCGGACATTATTGAGGACATGGCCAACCGCTCACCCACCCGCCGTGGGCACAATTCACTGGCCGCGCACCTGGCTCGCCGCCACGCTGCGGAGGGCTGGTTAGGTGATTCCACTCATTTCAGCGTAGCCCTGGCCCAACTGGTGGCAGACATTGTCATGCTCTCCGGAGTCCAGACTTTCCGCCATGCCGTGGAAGACGCTCTAGACCCAGAACAACAGAAATACCTGAACTGGTTGCACGACGACGGCTTGTCGGCAGCCACTCTGGGCTACCTCCTGGACGTGCTTGGCCCCCGGCTCCCGGAGATGCCCACCCCCGAGGCAATCATTGACCAAGCTATGTACGTGGCCAACAACAAGACTGGCCGGTTCATTGTGGCCGCGCCGTTAGCCATGGGTGCGGCCGCCGCCGGCGCCAGCCGCAAGGCCTGCGACGCCATGATC
>Ga0123356_10003231_pt1 | contig 17129 bp, 11 predicted proteins | sample TergutEmb28metaG_2_FD_92546 | JGI IMG/M metagenome (GOLD analysis project Ga0123356, IMG submission 92546) | Embiratermes neotenicus P3 segment gut microbial communities from Petit-Saut dam, French Guiana - Emb289 P3 | ecosystem: Host-associated > Arthropoda: Insects > Digestive system > Gut ...
ACATATAATGTTCTGTCGGAGCCATACCGGATTGAGCGATCCTGACCGTTTTATAATCCGAATACCGCTTGTTTATATACCACATAGGAACCGTCACCCCGTGATCAAGGCTCGGATCTTTCTCACCGCGGGTATCGGCAGAAATATCGTTGACAGCAGCAATACGCGATATCTCTCGTATCAACTCTTCATCATAAAATGCTTCAAATTTAACTTCAGGACAACCGAAACGCTTCAAATCACCCGACGTCGAACTTCCCGGAGAAATATGAAAATGATCCGAGTAAAGAACACTGTGAGGAGTAATATAAATGATGGTATCGGGTTTGATTTCAGCTATATCTTTGGCAGTATCGTCCATTGCAGCCAAAGTAAGAGATATTTCTTTTTCTTTTCCGCGTCCGACATCAGGTATCGCCAGAGGCGGGTGAGGTAAAGTAAAAGCTTTTATTATTGCCATGTCATCCTCTTTAATTTCCGATCAACGAATCGATCAATTCAACAGCTTCATCATATTCTGCCATCAAAACATGCTTGGATAAGCTTCTTAAAACAGACTTTACATCTTCCGAACATTTAACCGCAAGCATAGTATCGGTGCTTTTGTTGATCATATATCCATCCATATTTTCCAAAGCTGTTTTTAATTTTATCAGTTCATCTTTTAACTCTTGATCGATTTCCGTATCTTCCCGATCTTTTTCTTTATCGGAGGAAAATGATGATATCTCTGTATATAAATTATTCAACAATTCATCTAACATAACAAGAAATGTATCTCCGTGCATGCCGATATAGTCGATATCATTATTTTGTCCTGCATTTTCAAGCATTTTTGCCATTTCTGAAAGTTTGTCGGCACCTATATTGGCAAGTGCTCCTTTAAGTGCATGAACACTGATGGTATATTTTAAAATATTCCCTGATTCCAAGTGTTTCCGAACATCATTGATATGGCTGTACCCGTCTTCATGAAATACAGTAAGGATTTCCATGTAATTAGCGAATGTACCACCCGAAAGTTTGATCCCTTTTGCGGTATCTATACCGATAATATTCAATACAGGATTTTTTCTTTCATCCGCAATGGCAGTATTTGCTGTATCAACAAAATCTTTTTGCTTTTCTTTAGGGATCAGGTTTTCCAAAACTGTATTAAGCAACACCGTATCTATGGGTTTTGACATAAAATCAGAAAATCCGTGTTGTAAAAACATTTCTTTCATTCCTGCTACTGCATTCGCCGTTAATGCAACGATCGGAATATTTGAATAATACGGATCGTCCTTACCGAGTTTTTTTATATTTTCGACAGTTTCTACACCGTCCATGTCGGGCATCCTGTGATCCATAAAAATTAAATCGTATCGTTTTGATTTAACAGCATCTATCGCTTCAAAACCGCTCAAACAAGTATCTACTTCCACTAAATAAGGTGTAAGTAAGCCTTTAACAATAACTAAATTTGTATTTATGTCATCAACTACAAGGACTTTAGCTTCGGGTGCGGTGAATTTAACGGTATGCGCTTCATCGTTAACATCATATATAAATGTTTCGGATATTCCGTTTAATATACTCGCTGCTGACATTGAATTGACAGGCATCGATAAGACACTGCATCCCGAATTCGGAACAGGATCACCAAACTTTGTCAATAAAATGATCTGTGCCGTTTTAGCCGCCAGCAATAATTTTGATGTATTTTGCTTAAATAATAAAGATGAAACAAATACATGTGAAAATGTATTTGTTTCGCATATATCAAAAAATTCATCAACACTTGATGTTTTAAGGCATTTTGCACCGAGATTCGTTATTGCATATTCTACAGAATCAGCACATTCAGTATTAAACTCAAATAAAACAGAACTTATTTCACTCGGATTTTTAGCAACAGCAACCTTCTTTTGATCCGCAATTTTTTGCGGTAAAGTTATCGTAAATGTACTGCCGACACCGTATTCGGATTCTACTGTGATGTCACCCTCCATTGCATTTGCCAGATCCTTTGAAATTACAAGACCCAATCCCACACCGTCAACACCGTCCATACCGACATCAGAGTCCGAACCGACCCTGAAATAACTGTTGAATAATTTACCGATATCATCCTGCTTCAATCCTCTGCCGTTATCTTTGACATCAAATTTCAGATTGATCGTATTTCCGCTGCCGTTTCCGCTGACAATTAACGTTATATATCCTTTTCCCGAATATTTAACTGCATTTTCCAAAATGTTTATAAGGATTTGTCGAATCCTCATTTCATCACCGATCAATAAATCGGGTAAATTACTGTCGATATAAGTGATAAAATAAATTTCCGAATTGATCAACTTTGTTTTAATTATATTAATTACATCATTGATCAAAGTCGATAATGAATACTTTGCATAATTGATCTGCATTTTTCCGGATTCGATTTTCGAAAAATCAAGTATATCGTTGACAATATGCAACAGATTCACACCGGCTTGTTTCGCCGAATTGATGTATTCCCGAACGATTTCCGGTAAATTTTCCCGCAGTGCAAGTTCTGTCATTCCTATTATCGCATTCATCGGAGTTCTTATTTCATGACTCATCTTTGCTAAAAAGTCACTTTTGGCTCTGTTGGCTTCTCTGGCTTCACGCAATGCATTACTGAGCAGATCGGTTTGATTTTCGATCTCATTCATCATTTGTTTATGCTCGCGCAAATCACGTGCATATGAAACGATTAAATAATCTTCATCAAACGAAACACGAACATGATTAACATCAAACGGAATCAATGTACCGTCACGTTTTTTCATCCATATTTCATAATTACTGCTTCCTTCACGAAGTGCAGTTTCAAGACTGTATTGAATCAATTCTTCTGTTATTTTACCGTCAGGCTGATATACAGGCCTTAAATCTCTGAACTTTGAAAAATACTCCTCTTTTGTCATATCAAATATTTCAAGCGTTTTATAATTAACATCAATAAGCTGATAATCACTGCTCCAAATATGGCACATCAGCGGTGTTGCATTAAGCATGAGATTTGTTCTTTCAAATTCTTCCTCTGCTCTTTTAAGCCTCCACAACTCAGTGACATCTGTATCAAAACCTTCAAGCACTGAAGGAGTCCCGTCAGGATTGAAATCAGTTACGACACTGCGCTCCCAAATCCATTTAACCGAACCGTCCTTAGTAAGGATCCTGTATGTCGCTTCAAACGGTAATCCGAGTTCCACCGTTTCTTCAACCAGATTTTTGATCCATTCCGTATCATCCGGATGAAGCATATCATAAAACTTCATACCGTCCGGTCCGATCAGGTCATCGGCAGAATAGCCGGTCAATGGCAAACAACCGTCACTGACATACGTAAAAATAAAATCACCCGATACCGAATCACATCGATATACCATACCGGGAAGATTATTCATTAAAGTCAACGTACCTTTATATTTATCTTTTTCGTGGAGCATAAATAGTGCCTTTCTATAATCCGGAAAACTGTTTTCTTCTTGTTATTTTACTTTATGCCGTAACATTTTTCAAGCTGTTTCCGTTCAGCACACAATCATTGATTATATAAGTAAATAAATAAAGAAGCGTAAGATTGCTCTTGACTTTGAGCGTATGTTTTATTAGTATGAGTACGGATTAATTATTCGCCGTTTGGAGGATGTTTGCAATGGAAGTGGCAAAAGTAACAAGCAAAGGTCAAATTACAATACCTATATCAATACGCCGTAAACTCGAACTGGACGAGGGTGATAAGGTTTTATTTATTTACAAACCGGAAGGTGTCCTGATGGTCAACCCGAACACAATGCAGGGCGGAGTCTCAGGCGATATAACCGAATTCGCCGAAACCGAAACAGCATCCGAAGCGATCGCCGCCATGAAACAACGCGAAGAATCAAAAACCCCGCAAACCGCAGCAATCGAAATTCAAAAACCGCCCGCAACAACACCGGTTGCCTCAACATCGGTCGCTTCAACACCTGTCGCGTCAACCCCTTCTACACCTGATACCGTCGCAACAACACCGCAACCCGAACATGAAATATCTGCCGAACCGACCCCGCAACAAAGCAGACCTGTCCCCCCGCCGGGCGAAGAGCTCGAACCGCCGCAGGACAAACACCTGGGAGGCTTCAATCTCAGCACTCTGCTCGACGATATCCGATCAATCGGCTCCAACATTTAAACAAAAAAAATCTTCGTCTTTCAACGAAGATTTTTTAATCATTCAATTAATCCGGTCCGACATCGTCTCCCGCAGATTGCTTCAAAGCTGTTGCGGGATCTGTTACAATTCTGTCATTTAAATGCTTGCGTATTATCGGATAAGGAGCCGGTCCGAAATCCAGGAAGTATCGATGAAAGTCTGCTCTGTTAAAGTTATTGCCGAGCACTCTTTCCGAATCCTGCATCAAAGCCGTAAGCTCCAGATATCCGAGTGAATAAAGCAATGAATTGAGCGGAACGCCCGTCACACGATTAAAAATATTATCCACGACTTCAGTGTCATGTATATTATATCCTGCAAGGACCCGCGCAACATCACCGTGACTCCAATTAAATATATTAACACCCAAATCAACATATGAAACAAGCAACATGTCATAAAAACGGAAATTCCACATCAAAGTCACTTCATCAACATTCAAATCCGGAAAGTAATAACTCTGTTCTTCTGCATAGGTTGCCCAACCTTCCATATAACCGGTATTTGAAAGTGCCGTTCGAACCGGATGCGGAGATTGTTGCAAAAAATATACGGTTTGATACATATGCCCCGGATAACTTTCATGAGCAAGAACCGTGAACAAAAACATATCATCATTTATCGATGAAGGATTGATATAAACTACATTGTCATTGAAACGGTCGACAGCCGGAGCCAGGTAAAAAGCCGGACTCATATGCTCCTGCAGACTTTCATGCACTTCCCATAATTCAAGATTTGTAGGATTGAGTGCCGGAAAGTCATCTTCAATATATCTTTTAAGCATATCTATGTATTCTTGCGGAGAAGCTTCGACTATTTGTCCCAATGTATCATTGATCAAACCGTCCATCAAATGCGGATCATTGTTTATGGCAGTTATGATATATATCCACAGAGCATTAAGCCAATCATCAAGAATATCCCTCAAATCTTCGGCAGTTCTGTCAGTTCCGACCCTTAAGCGCAAAAACGCCTCGGCATAAGCCTTACCGTCCGGTAATGCCGCCAACCCGCGATCATTTGTTCCGACACCGCGTAATTCAGTCATAGCACTGAGCAATGCTTCATATGCAACAAGGACATTATTTAAAACAATGTCTTTATTTCTTTGTTTAAAAGAATCACGTTGCGATGCATCCAATCCGGCATAGTTATCTATCTTATGATCAAAAACAGATATTAAGAGGTTATCTTCACGATTTTCAAGAAAGCTTTCTATTTGCTCAATGACACTGTCAACATTTGCATCATTTAAAAAATATCCGCGTTTTGAACGTTCGCGTTCAAACTCGATTATATCGTTAAAATATCTGAGTGTATCATTCAATAAATCAAGATATCTTTCAATATCATCGGCTGTGTAAAAATTAAATTCTGCAAGCAAAACCGGATATTGGACCTGAAAACCGTTCAACGGACGTATATAACCCGTATAATAATTAAAATTGTCATCTCTTTCCAAGATTTCATACAGTTTTATATTTCTGACCAAAATATCATATACTATTTTTTGGTCATATCTTAAATTGTTGTAATTAAAACTGTTAATACGTTCAGTCCATTCAACGGTTTGTTCTTTTGAACGTTCGATCAGATCGGCAGAGATCACTTCACCGAATGTTGATTCCGGTCTCTCTATTCCCATACTCTCCGGATCGGCTAAAAAATAATTCAAAGTCAATGCATCATTTGTGACCCATTCCGCAAAATAATCATCCATCAGGATATCAAATAACTCTTCATCCGAAGCTTCGACATTTTCGTTGTCCCTGCATGCAGATACGAGAATAACAAACATTGATACGATCAATAAAATGCAAATAATCCGTGTTGAAATACGTTTATGCTCAGTGGTAAAAATCATTAATTATCTCCGTTTCGAAATTTAAACCGTTATGCAAATCTTATAAAATGCAACATATCACCGTCAACATCGATTATAGTAAGACGATCTTCGTTAACTTCCCAATTGAATTCATATATATATCCGTCATCTGTTTCAACTATCAGCATACCGTCTTCCGTAAAATAACAGGTTACCCATTCTTCGGGTTCTGATGCATATAACCCGAATGTATCTTCATAATAATGAAAAATCATGACAAGATCGGATAAACCGAAAAACCATATCCAATCGCCCGATTCATATTCCCACATTCCTTCAAAATCATGATCATATAAATTTGCAGCAGGCGGAAGCGGTTCGGGACCGGGAACGGGCAATGCGGGCGGATGTATCGGTTCGGGCGGAGAAGGCGGTACGGGCGGAGGAGTAGCAAGGATCCCCGATGTTTGTTCCGTAACCGGATTTTCGAGGTTATGCAAAAAGTCTTCCAAATCACCTATACCGGTATTAAAACGATTTCCCAAAGCCATTCCCGCAAAAATTACCGCTGTGACCAATATGATCGAACCCGTTATTATTCCGATCAAAAGCGCGGGTTTGGTTTTTTTCTTCGGTCCGAAGGGTTGCGCATATTGTTGCGGCTGATACTGTTGCGGTTGATATTGTTGTGCCGGAATATATTGCTGCGGATATTGTTGTGACGGTTGCATCGGTTGCTGATATTGTTGCGGTTGCATCGTCGGTTGGTATTGTGACGGTTGCATCGGTTGCTGATATTGTTGCTCCGGAACATTTTGTTGCGGATGGATATATTGCACCGGATCCGGCTGTGCTGTTTGTTGCGGTTGATTTATCACCGGTGAGGCGGGTAAATCCGGTATTTGCGATTGATCGGTTATTGTCGATTCATTCGGAGGTTGGGCTGTATTGATCACAGGTTCCGTTACACCCGGCATCGCAGCTTCCGAATCAAAACGCTTACCGCACACCGCACAAAACACCGCACCGTCTCTCGACTCGGCACCGCAACTGTCACACTTCATATTCAAGCTCCTGTTCCGTAAAAATTAATATTATGTGGTTTCTATTAAGCCGTAATCGCCTTGCTTTCTTTTGTAGACTATGGAGAAGATGTCTTCTTTGTTTTGGTTTTTAAATACGAAGAACTCATGTTCCAAAAGGTTCATTTGAAGGACAGCTTCTTCCGGAGTCATGGGCTTGACGGGGAACATTTTTGTTCTTACTATTTTGAATTCTTGTTGCTCTTCTTCATCCCCAATATCATGGACGATTGCCGATGATCTGTCTTTATCGAGCGAACCTGCACGCAATCTTTTTTCAAGGCGGGTTTTATTTTTGCGGATTTGACGTTCAATAGCTGCAACCGAAGAATCGACAGAGGCAAACATATCATTTGTTGTATCTGCAACGCGATAAAACATACCGTTATTCTTGATTGTTACTTCAGCTATATAACGTCCTCTTTCTGATGCGAATGTAACAAAAGCTTCAGATTCGGTTTTGAAAAAACGATCGAGTTTTCCTATTTTTTTCTCTGCATATTCACGTAATTCTTCAGTAACCTGTACTTTTTTATCAGTGAAATTAAACTTCATTTCTATTCTCCTTCGTTATAATGCTTTAAACGGTTTGAACACTAAATTTTACGCCTCTTGATCTTAACACGAGCTGCAGGCGGTTTCGCTTCTGCTGTCGCTCTTGCTTCCGCTGCCGCTCTTGCTTCTGCTGCGACCCTTGCTTCTTCTGCCGCTCTTGCTTCCGCTGCCGCTCTTGCTTCCGCTGCCGCTCTTGCTTCTGCTGCGACCCTTGCTTCTTCTGCCACTCTTGCTTCCGCTGCCGCTCTCGCTTCTTCTGCCGCAGCTCTGTCCTCAGCCGCTTTTGCTTCTTCCGCAAGAGCTCTTGCTCTTTCTTCCGCAGCAACACGTTCATCAGCAAGCCTTGCTTCTTCAGCTAACGCCCTTGCTCTCTCTTCCGCAGCAGCTTTTGCTCTTTGCTCCGCAACTGTCGCTTCGTCAGGAGTACTCATTTCTTCAAAACTGCTCACTTCTTCAAATACACCTGTTTTATCTTCGATGACTTCTTCCGGTTCCGGCAGAGCTTCCGAAGTGACTTCCGGAACAACCGTCGGTGTAATAACATCATTTGAAACAAGTGCAGTTTCTTCACTTTCCGAAGGAGCTGCGATTTTTCTCGTTACAGTGGCCGCTTTTGCTTTTGCTGCAGTTATCAGTGTTCTCTCTGCAAAGTTGACCGACGTATCACCGGTTACAGGTTTAAAATTGCCTTCGGGATAATCAAACCCGTCTTCACCAAAAATACCCTGTCCGCCTCGAAGTCTGTTTAACTCATCTGCCATATTCTGCATTTCTGTTTCGGCTTTTTCTTTAGCCGCAACTGCTTCATTTCTCTCTTCCGCTATTTTTGCGATGTATTTTATTACATCCTCTCTGTTAAATCCGCCGAAAAATCTTTTTCTGAAAAATTCCTTTTCACCAACCATGTTAATCGTTATCCTCCTCATTATTTTGCTCATTATTAAAAATATCGGGATCTTGCGTTTCATCGGGATTATCTGTTTCGTCGGGATCTTCCGTTTCATCGGGGTCTGCCGGACCTACAATATCTTCCAAGGTCAGACTGCCTTCACATCTGACCGTGTTTTCTCTGTCCCAAACATACATTTCTTCAAAATCAGCATCGGTTTTTAAAAACGCAGTTTCAATACCGTTAACAACACACATAGCAATATCTATATGATAATATTCACCGTACAGAAAAACGATATTCCACGCGTGGACCATTCCGTTATAATACCCTAAAACAATGCGACTGTCGAATCTAAGTTCATCACAAAGGGCTTTAAACGCCATCGCAAACCCTTCACCTACGGCTATCCCCCTTACAAGAGCTCCGAATGCGGTCGCCGCATAGTTTTGTGCTCCGTGCACATGGATTGATCCCGCTATATTTTCGTCAAATTGTGTAGAATCTATCAAACGTCTCGCAAGAGACAGGATTATCTCTGAATCCGTGTTTCCCGTTGCCTGCCTGGCTTCTTCCCGTACATGCAGTTCAAGATCTTCACCGTAACCGAGCAGGATGCTTTGATCATCGATATAACCGAATTTTATTTCATATATACGATCCGGACCCTCTTCAGGAAAGATTTCGATCGCTACTCGCGGCATCATTAATATACGCCTCGGATTTTGATAATAAATATCTCTTATTGAATCCGTTATTTCTTCTTCGGTGAATTGAAGTCTGGTACGAAAAACAGCTTCTTCTCTGTATTCGCTCATAATAGCCGAAAGCTGTGTCGTCATATAACGCGAAGTCGCCGCATTTACGATCGACTCTATTTGTTCCTTAGTTCTTTTATATTCGATTATAACATCTATTTCAAAGTGTGTAACGATTCTTGCCGCATCCGGTATGATGGACGTAACTGCATAAACACCTACAGGATGCTCGGTAAGGATTTCATTACTTGCTCTTAAGACCTCTGCCTGAACGTCTTCCCCTTCATAAGGATAATAAATCAACCGAAATTCTGTTTCATGGATCATTATATGTTCAAGGATCGTTGTCATGAACTCTTCGTAATTTGAAACCGAAATAAGCTCTGTCGGCGGTCGTTCATACGGCGGTGCCTGATGAGGAGTGATTGTTGTTCTCTCCGAAGTATATTCAAGCAAATTTGTACATCCGGTCAATATTACCCCCGCAATAATGATGAGTACGACCGATATACATATTCCGTTATGTTTCCTCATACTTCACGCTACCACATTTCAAATTCCAATGCAAGTTGTTCTTCCCCTTTATCTTCCGGTTTTAATAAAGCTCCTGCTCCCGGGATAGTTCTGACTCTGTATCGCGTCGGATTGATAATATTGGTTTTTTCAAGAAACCCTGCATTTTCAACAACTCTGTTCTTTTTGACCGAAAGGACCTGAACACCCTGAGTATTGCGCGTCGTCTTCGGTGCCATCAATGATGAGTTAAATATAACCACACGTCCGTCACTTGAGAATACGGCAAGTTCTTTATCTTCATACAACGGCAAAACTTTGCAAACAGGACTTTTATCCGAATATGCTCCGGTCAGTTTCTTCCGGTTGAGTTTGGTTGCATACCCTGATAATTCAACACGAGCCGCTTTACCGTTTTCAAAGAAGAAAAGTATGTGCCCGGAATAATCACCGGGATCGAGCATGTAAATAATGTTTTCACCGGCATCCATTTCAAGTGCCGTGGGAAGATATGTCCCCAAATTCGACGCTTTTGTATCTTCGAAGTCACGGATACGCGCTTTATAAACTTGTTGCTTGTCCGTAAAAATCAATAATTCGTTTTTGTTTTGTGATTCAAAACTGACAAACGGACCGTCGGAATCTTTAAATTTTTGTTCTCCGCCCATCCGTAAAGAAAGCGGTGTTATTTTTTTGAAATATCCTTCGCGAGACATGAATATATTAACGGGATAATCTTCAATATGTTCTTCCGTATCATATGTTTCAATTTCATCTTCATATACGATTTGTGTACGACGTTCTTCACCGTATTTTTTTATTATATCTTTCAACTCTTTGATTATTATCGAGTTGATGCGACGATTCGATTTCAGAGTATCTTCAAGATCTTCAATATCTTTTTCAAGTTCACCCGTTTCTTCGGTACGCTTGAGGATATATTCACGGTTTATATTCCTGAGCCTTATTTCCGCTACATATTCAGCCTGCAACTCATCTATCCCGAAACCGATCATCAGGTTCGGAATAACTTCAACCTCTTCTTCCGTTGCACGAATTATTGAAATCGCTTTATCGATATCGAGTAATATCTTTTGTAATCCGCGAAGTAAATGCAACTTTTCTTTTTTCTTCTTTAAATCACAATAGACTCTTCTCTTAACACAATCGGCACGCCATGCTGTCCATTCTTCCAAAATTTCACGAACACCCAACACACGCGGAACACCGGCTATCAGAATATTAAAGTTACAGGAAAAACTGTCCATTAAAGGTGTTTGCTTAAATAACCGTGCCATCAGTTTGTCCGGTTCGACCCCGCGCTTGAGTTCGATCGTCAGCTTTAAACCGGATAAATCCGTTTCATCGCGCATATCGGAAATGTCCTTGAGTTTGTTCGATTTGACTAATTCCGCTACTTTGTCGATTATTGCTTCGGCAGTCGTTGAGTACGGTATTTCGGTTATTTCTATAAGATTGCCTTCTTTGACATAGTGCCACTTTGCGCGAACTTTTATACTGCCGCGTCCGGTGTTATAAATTGATTCAAGTTCCGCAGCATTATATATCAGTTCTCCGCCTGTCGGAAAATCCGGAGCTTTGAGAGTTTGTGTCAAATCGCAATTTGGGTCACCTATATATTCTATAGCGGCATTACATACTTCGTCAAGATTAAATCCGCAAATGTTACTCGCCATTCCGACAGCAATACCGGTATTTGCACTTACAAGAACATTCGGGAATGTTGTCGGCAAAAGTGACGGTTCCTGCATCGTGCTGTCATAATTATCAACGAAATCGACCGTTTCCTTATCGATATCTCTGAATATTTCACCGCAAATCGCCGAAAGTTTTGCTTCAGTATATCGCGATGCCGCATATGCCATATCTCGCGAGTATGCTTTACCGAAGTTTCCTTTTGAATCAATAAACGGTGTTAAAACAGCACCGTATCCTTTTGTCAAACGAACAAGTGTATCATAAATAGCCATATCGCCATGCGGATTGAGCCTCATGGTTTGCCCCACTATATTAGCTGACTTCGTTCTCCCGCCCGTAAGAAGCCCCATTTTATACATCGTATAAAGCAACTTCCTGTGAGACGGCTTAAACCCGTCGATCTCAGGGATCGCACGCGACATGATAACACTCATCGCATACGGCATGAAATTCAACTCAAGCGTATCGGTAATAGGCTGTTCAAGCACCTCTGCCCGCAACCCCTTAACATTCGGATCGATATCAACTTTTCCTTTATTGCTCTGCTTCTTTTTCGCCATTATATATCCCCGTCACCGTGTCATTGTGAACTTATCAAAGAATCTTTCCGTCACCGTGCAAACTTTCACCGTGCAAACTTTCACCCTACGAAACATCTGCAAAATCCAAGTATTTATGTCCGTGTTCAGATATAAAATCTTTTCTGCCGTTCAGGTTATTACCCAAAAATAAATCGAATGCATCTGCTGTTGCTTCCGCTTCTGTCGGCATAACTTTTATCAACCTTCTCGTATCCGGGTTCATTGTAGTAAGCCACATCATTTCAGGATCATTTTCGCCGAGACCTTTTGAACGGGCAATCGTATGCTTTGCGCCGTTTATGCCTGTGATGATTTCATTTTTTTCTTTTTCGGAGTATGCAAAATAGGTTTTCCCTTTGCTTTCTATTTCAAACAACGGTGACTCGGCTATATATACATAACCGTTTTCTATGAGTGACGGCACCAGTCTGTAAAGCATTGTCAAAATAAGTGTTCGTATTTGAAAACCGTCATAGTCGGCATCTGTACATATTATTATACGATTCCATCGCAATCCCGATATATCAAAAGCACTTAAATCCTTTGAATGTTTATTTTGGATTTCCACACCGCACCCTAAAACTTTGATCAGGTCGGTTATAATTTCGTTGGCAAATATTTTACCGTAATCTGCTTTGAGACAATTGAGTATCTTACCCCTGACCGGTATCACACCCTGAAATTCGGCATCACGACTGAGCTTACATGCGCCTAGAGCACTGTCTCCTTCTACGATATAGATTTCACGTTTTTCAATATCTTTTGTGCGGCAATCAACAAACTTTTGTATGCGACTTGATATATCAACTCCGCCCGAAAGTTTCTTTTTTATATTCAGGCGTGTTTTTTCCGCTGTCTCACGACTGCGCTTATTAACAAGCACCTGCTCCGCAACTTTTTCAGCATCGGCTTTATTTTCAATAAAATAAACTTCTAACTGACTTCTGAAAAACTCCGTAGTTGCATCCTGAATAAATTTATTATTGATTGCCTTTTTCGTTTGATTTTCAAACGACGTCTCAGTCGAAAAACAATTCGTAACCAAAACCAAACAATCCTGAACATCAGAAAAAGTGATCTTACTTTCATTTTTTTGGTACTTATTTGTTTTTCTGAGATATGAATCTATCTCTGCTACAAACGCACTGCGCGTAGCTTTGTCAGGCGAACCTCCGTGCTCGAGCCATGACGAGTTGTGATAGTATTCGGTAACGCTTATGCGGTTCGAGAAACAAAATGCAGCTGACAGCTTAACTTTGTAATCAGGCATATCGGCACGATCTCTGCCTTTTCGTTCTGTTTCAATAAAGACGGGTTGTGTCAGTGCATCATCACCGACCAATTCATTAATATAATCGATTATACCGTTTTCATAATAATATTCTGTTGTTTCAAATCGACCGTCAACCTGATTTTTAAACCGGAATGTAACACCGGCATTCACAACAGCCTGTCGCTTCATTATATCTTTAAAGTATTCTGCAGGTACGGAAATATCTGTAAACACTTCAATATCCGGTTTCCATTTTATGACCGTTCCGGTTCTTTTTCCCGTATATTCAACAGATTCAAGTTCTCCGACTATTTCACCTTTTTTAAAGTGAAGAGTGTACATCTTGCTGTCTCTGTATATAGTTACATCCATAAATTCTGACGAATATTGCGTGGCACATAACCCGAGTCCGTTCAGCCCCAATGAATATTCATAATTGAATCCTTCATTATTTCGGTATTTAGCACCTGCATAAAGCTCGCAAAAAACGAGCTCCCAGTTATATATGTTTTCCGCCGGATTCCAATCGACCGGACATCCGCGTCCGAAGTCTTCGATTTCAAATGTGTTGTCTTCATACTGTGTTACCGTGATCAGTTTGCCGTGTCCTTCACGAGCTTCATCGATTGAGTTGGATAATATTTCAAAAATCGCATGTTGACACCCTTCGACTCCGTCGGATCCGAAGATAACACCCGGACGCTTGCGCACCCTGTCTGCACCTTTTAATGCACTGATGCTTTCATTACCGTAATCACCGTTTTTAACAGGTTTCTTCATTTCATCTCCCGTCTTTCGCAATTTGATCTCCGATCTGCACATATCTGCACACATATTGGGTCATAAACATTAATGAATACACATTATATAGTACAAATCCCAATAAAGCAACACCTTCCCCACAATTAATTTACATCTGTCCCGACTCCGATGTAATCCTTTCCTTGTATTCCTTACTAAATAATTCATCATAAAATATACTTGCTGAAAAACCATTATCCGAATATAATCAACGGGGGTGATTATTTGAACCGTGTTGTTGTTATCGGTGCAGGATTAGCTGGATGTATTATCGCGAAACATCTTGCGGATTTCGGTATTCGTGTAACAATGATCGAAAAATCACATCAAATCGGCGGCAAAGTAAAAACTTACGGTTGTAAGGCTGTCGATAAGTGTCAAAACTGCGGAGTGTGTTTGACCGGCGGGTTATGGGACAGGGTCATGAACCATCCGGAAATCAATATTGAACTGAACACGAATGTCGAAAATATATCCGGTTTGCCCGGGAACATCAATGTGTCCGTGAAAAAATCAAAACCAAACCGTAATAATGATTTTAACAGTAAAAATAAAGAAAGCATAAACATCGAATCCGCTTCCGCTGTCGCAGTTTGTACAGGGTTTGAAGAATCGCCTGAAATATCACCTTTTCATTTACATATAAACAGTACGACCGGGTTACTGACAGGAGTACAGCTTGAAGAAGTTATGTTAAACCGTACAAACGTAAAGCTGTTTGAAAATCCGCCCGCAAGTGTTGCTTTTATTCAATGTCTCGGGTCTCGTGATCAAAATGAAGGCGGATTATATTGTTCAAAGGTTTGTTGTTCTTATTCAACACGTGCCGCAAAAGTTATTCGTGAATATTATCCCGATTGTACGATCACATTCTTTTATATGGAATTACAAAACGTCGAATCAGGTAATTATTATACCGGTTTGCGTGATCTCGGAATCGATTTTATCAAATGCAGACCTTTGAAAGTAACCGGGGGCGACTCTGTTACCGTTGAATTTGATGATCCTTCAGAAGGAATTAAATCAAAAACATTTGACATGGTTGTTCTTTCTGAAGGAATTCACGCAAATAATGATAATGACCGATTGGCAGAGCTTTGCGGTTTTAATCAAGACCAAGACGGATTTTTACATACCGTTAATATTGAATCGGGCATATATACAGCCGGCTGTGCAAAATCTCCCATGAAAATCGACGAAACCTGTTCAGATGCACTGCTGATTGCTCAGACAATAATTACCGAAGTTTCTAAAACCGGGATATTGAGAAAATGAATATTTTATTATTGGGTCAAAGTAAAGTTAATAAGCTGATAACTGATTATTTTTATAACAAAAACATAAATATAACCGGTATTTCTGATATTTATGAATTACAAAAATTAAACGGAGAAATAAACAATTTCACGGCACAAATGAAAGAAAATGACATCAGATCAAACTATGTGATTTTCACGGAACCGCCGTTTGCCGAACCGGCAGAAATAAACGGGCTAAAAACTTTTTCTTTGTATCAGGAAAATAAAACAGCCGAAATATCCGAAAAATCAAGTTCCGGATCACTGCAACCAATCGTTTTTTTGCTTGATTACATTGGTGAATCACCCTTCATCGCAACGATTCAAGCATTATATGATGCTGCAATATTTGCACGAAAAAAATATCCGGTTTATATATTTTCTAGATTTATCCGTACTTCGGGACTTAGAGTTGAAGATTTATACAGAGAAGCACGTGAAGCCGGTGTAAACTTCATTAAATATGAAAAAATATGTATCACTGTTGATTTGATAAATGAAGAGTTTAACATAGATACATTCGACGGTGTCATTAATTCAGTAATAAAAACAACTATTATTTACTCCGACGGCGGTTGGGATGTCGGCAAACGTTTTTCATATGCGATCAAAATATTGAACTTAACACCAAACAATCTCGGTTATATAACAGAAGATAATTTTTTCTTGACTCCCGCATTAACAAGTCGTCACGGCGTCTTTCATATCACGCGTGATTTATCATCCGGTCATTTTCCGCAACAGCTGAATGATACACTCGACTATATTTTTCTTCAAATTAACACAGAAACCAAAAAAAATTCGTCAAACGATCATGTTGAAATCAACGAAAAGAAATGCGTTCTTTGTAATAATTGTTACCGCACCTGTCCGCACGCTGCTCTTGAACCGGATCTTTTGATCAATAAAATGAAAAACCTTAATAACGCTTGCCGAAATTGCGGTATATGCATAAACATATGTCCCGCAAAAGCAATAACTTCGAATAATGACACAACCGTTACGGCAAACTGTAATGTAACAAACGACAAACGAATTATACTTTATTGTAAAAACTCCGGAGGAATCGGTATTAAAGATTTTATTTTCGATATAAATTCATCATGCAAAGACATCGAAATGACTGAACTTCCGTGCGGCGGTCAAATCACGTCGGAAAGCATATTAAAATATTTGAACAAACACACCAAAATATTATGCATCTTATGCCCCGATGACGCCTGTCATCACTTCACCGGCAACAAAAGAGCATGTGCTGCTGTAAACCGCTTGAATAACATGATAACTTCAACCGGTTTATCAAATGGTGCTATAATAAAACAAATCTCCCCCGGCATGCCGAACATCTTGCAAGAAGAAGTTTCCGTTTTTATAAACAATCCCTGATCTGTACCTAACAAATCTGCTTTTACACAAAGGACTGATAACATGATTATTGCTGAACAAAAAAATATAACGGAGGTTATTCGTTCCGTTGAACAATTTAATAACATTGTTGTTGCCGGTTGCGGTGTTTGTGTTACTGTATGTATGTCCGGCGGTGAAAGTGAAGCGACTTTGATTGCTGATTTATTACGACTTCGCTTTCAAAGTGATGACCGAGTAAAAAGTATATCTGTTAC
>Ga0123356_10003232_pt1 | contig 17128 bp, 14 predicted proteins | sample TergutEmb28metaG_2_FD_92546 | JGI IMG/M metagenome (GOLD analysis project Ga0123356, IMG submission 92546) | Embiratermes neotenicus P3 segment gut microbial communities from Petit-Saut dam, French Guiana - Emb289 P3 | ecosystem: Host-associated > Arthropoda: Insects > Digestive system > Gut ...
CCCTCTTCTCTTGTACGTACCAATATGATAGAAAATGTTGTGCGGGAGCTTGGAAACGAGAGCCGCGCCGTAAAGAAGTTTGACGCGGCTTATGAGGATATGAGCGCTGTAGAAAAGATAAACTATGAGGTGCTTTTCGGACGTAACTCCTTTGAACTTGTTACCCGCAGCGTCCCTCAGGGCGTGAGGCTCAGAACTGTTGAAATAGAGGATTTCAGAACCGTTTACATAAACGGAGTGAGTCCCGCAAAAGAGATGGTTCAGGAGCTTTTTTCAGCATTCAGGCGTGAGAAAGGCGAAATTTTACCCCGGCCTTATTCTCATATTAAGGATGACGCGTCAGGCGGTTTTCAGTTTGTAGTAACCGCAAAGCCCCGTTTCGGACTTGAACTCGACGACCCGTTTCAGGCGCTTGATCATCTTGGATTCAGAGAGAGTCTCACCGCCAACCTGAGAAAATTTTCTAATCTGGCGCGCGGCAATAATTTTAAAATGCGGGCAGCGCCGAGCCAAATTTCCGTAGACAGAGTCGGCAGTTACAGACGTATCGTCTACAGAGTAGAGGGTGAGTCAACATACCGGGATTTTCATAAATTTGTCTTAGCCCTTTACGATGAAAAAGTCCCATGCGCGTTCAAAAAAATAAAGCTGACAGCAAAAAACAATGACGCGGTTCACGTAAGCGCAGAGATTCTGTTTACGGTTAAGGAATAATCCGAAAACTCCCATGAAGTTACGTATTATATCAGGCGAATTGAAAGGCCGGTACGTTCAGGTTCCTGACAGTATCGGCTTTCGCCCTACATTGGAACGCACAAGAGAATCCGTTGCCGAGATTCTCAAAAAGCGTTTAAAAAACGGGGTAAGGGCTGCTGATTTTTGCGCCGGCAGCGGAAGCTTCGGATTTGAAATGCTTAGCCGCGGCGCAGTAAGTGTAGATTTTGTTGAGCAGGAGAAAGCGTCCGCTCTGCGGATTTCTGAAAACGCGAAACGGTTTGGCGTTGAGGATCGTATAAATGTAATTTGCAGTGACGTCAGTAAGTTTATTGATAATAAAGCTGCGTCCTATGATCTGATTTTTTATGATCCGCCTTATGATGATGAAAAACTCGCTCAGCTTGTACCTGATATTTTGGAACTTTTAAGGGACGGCGGAGTTTTAGTTTACGAAAGAAAACGCAGGCACGGAGAGAAAAAGGCCGCTGCCCCAGACAGTAAAAAAAATATGTTTGACGCCCGTATTTTTTCCGATACGGTTGTTGAGTTTTATGAACCCTTTAGTGAGTGTTGAGAGTGGAGTTAAAACATTTGGTCTTTTGATTTTGACGTTAACTCAACTCTCCACTCTCAACACTCCACACTATTTAAAAGAGGAGACTCTGTAAAAAATGTCGGTTGCGCTTTATCCCGGGACGTTTGATCCCATTACGTTCGGACACATTGACATAGCGGTAAGGGCTTCGCAGATTTTCAGCAAAGTAATCGCCGTGGTGGCTACAAATCCGGCTAAGAATCCGCTGTTTACGCCTCAGGAACGTGTGGAGATGGCGCGTGAATCTCTCGAAAATGTTTCGGACGTAGAGGTGATAAGTTACGATGGACTTGTTGTGGACTGTATGCGTGAATATAAGGCGACAGCTATAATACGCGGTTTGCGCGCGGTTTCCGATATTGATTACGAGTTTCAGATGGCGTTTACAAATAGAAAAATGCTTGAATCCGCGGAGACTGTTTTTCTTATGCCAAGCGCCGAGTATGTCTATCTCAGCTCAACTCTTGTAAAGCAGATCGCCCGTCACGGCGGTGAGATCGGGCAGTTTGTGCCTGATTGCGTTAAACAGCGCATATTGGAGAAACTCGCGGTATGATGGGCGGTTATGGGGGTTACGGAGGCGGTCAATTCAGGATTTCGGCTGCCGTAAAATGGCTCGTTATTGTTAACGCAGTCTTTTTTATATTTCAGCTTATCCCCCGTATCGGCCCGGAAGTAACATTGCTTGGGGGCTTAAATCCGACAGCCGCATTTTTACATCTGCAGGTATGGCGTCTTTTTACCTATATGTTTCTGCACGGTTCGTTTTTCCACATACTGTTTAATATGCTCGCCCTGTACTGGTTCGGGCAGGAACTTGAAGAGATGTGGGGGATCAAAAAGTTTTTAATATTCTATTTTATCTGCGGAGTTGGCGCCGGTCTCTTTTCACTTTTAAATCTGATAACAAATCCTTATGTACTTGTGATAGGCGCGTCAGGCGCGGTATTAGGGGTACTAACTGCTTACGCGCATTATTTCCCTAACAGGCAAGTTTTATTATTTTTTATAATCCCGGTACGCGTGCGCACGCTTGTAATCGGATACGCGATACTCTCTGTATTTATGGTATCATCTCAGGCGGGCGGAACAATATCGCACCTCACCCATCTGGGCGGGATAGCTATAGCGTGGATATATATGAGATACGCGTCTAAAGTTGAGATGATCATCAACAGACACATTTACTCATGGAACACAAGAAAGCAGAGAGCCCGCGCAGCGCAGGCGGTCAACCGCAAGCATTATTTCGAACAAGAAGTTGATCCCATACTTGACAAAATCGCCAAACAAGGCATGGAGTCATTAACCTCATCAGAAAAAAAGATATTAAAGAAAGCATCAAAAAAAGACAAAGACCAATTCTCAAAGCGCAAGATCCTGCCATTTCAATAATCTAAATAACCCGAATCTCCCCATTAATAAGCCTCAGCGACTTAACCCCATTAAGCATCTCGGTAAGCACCATGTTTCTCTGGCCGAATCTAAAAATCGTGCCCGGAAAAGCGCAGCGGTCTATTCTTATGAAAGCGTCGTCAAAGTTATTCATTTCTATATGGAGCTTGCGCAGTCTCTCCTCAAGAGCTACGATCTGCTGCTGTACTACGTTTATCGCGTCTTTGAATTTTTTCATAAGCTCTCTGTCAAGCCTCGCTTTGGGCGGCAGAGTCTGCATCTGCTGATTCACTTTTTTTAGCTTCTCCTGAAGCTCTTTATTAGCGGTCTCAGTTTTATTAAACTCTTCGGTGAGTTCAAAGGGGGGAACAATTTGTATTATTGATTTTATCCCGCTTATGTTGCCCGCTGTTCTTACGATAATTGACTCTGTCGCCGCTAATGTTCCGCCTGCCACAGAGAGCGTGTTTCCGTGAATCTGTATTTTGCTTGCGGTGATATTGCTGTTAATAGATTCTTTTGCGATATTGACGCTGCCGCCGCATTTTACATTCTGGTTTTTTATAAAGCCAAGGTTTACGTCGCATTTAGCGTCAATAATTCCGTTTCCGTTTCCAACAAACCCGTATCTGCAAAGAAGGCTGCCGCCGACTTTAATATTGCACTCCTCAATTATACCGTGTACCTGCAAATCGCCGCCGCAGTCAACGTCAAATCCGCCCCTTATATCGCCTTTCACACAGATTGACCGTTCGTATTTGACGTTTCCTGTAGAGTAGTCTACATCGCCGTTGATGTAGTGGCCTTCCGCGATACTTACGTTGCTGCCGTTATAGCGCACAATGCCGTCAACTAACGCTACAAGTAACGAGTGATCTGTTCTTGATATCTGAGTGTTTGTACCTACAGGGAGAAAAGACTTTTTACCATCGAAAGCGGGGCGTGTACGGCCTAAAATGTCATACCCCGGGGTGCCTTTGGCCGGCGGATGAAGTATGGCAAGGGTGTCGCCTTCGCTTACCGACGTTATGAGATTTAAATTTTTATAATCAACGCTTCCGTCTTCATTTAAATTCGGGGTTAGAGATGATTCTGTATTAAAAGTAAACTCCACATAACCGTCGTCCCCTGTTACAGCGGGCAGTCCGCGGGCGATTTCTATCACTTCCTGCGCGGTTATTGAACCGTCGGTAAAACGGGCGACAGCGGTTTTTATCGCCTCTTCGTCAAGTCCGTAAATTATGTTGAGATCATTAACAAGTTTTCTCACATCCTCTTCCGCAGGCATTGTACCGCCTTCGCCTGCCGGTATTATGACAAGCTGCGCGTCCATCATATCTGACGCAGTCTGTATGTCAACAAATCCGTTAAAGTCAAGAGGCATTACCGCCGGCTGTTCTCTTTCGATATATACAATTCCGGTTTTAGCGGCGGTGTAGACATTTTTAGCGACGTATACGTTATTTTTTTCGACAATTCCGGCGGCGGATACTTCTTCATCCTGTTTTTTTCCAAAAAATTCACCGAGTACGTTCTGCCCTGGTTTATCCGGAATAGAGCCTTCGCGCCTTGCGATAACCGTTCCCGGGTCAACGCGCTGCAATTTGGGAGCAAGCATCGTGATCTCCCCGAAGTATTTCTTGCCGAGGGCTTTATTGATCTCTTTACCTATAGAAAGGTGCTTCACCGCCATTTTAAGAAGCCCCTCTTTGCCTGCTTCCGGATAGGTGCCTTTTGCGATGGGCGGAGTTTCGACATAGCGGGGGTTACGGTTCCAGCTCTCCGCGACTTTGCCGAGAAGGTCTTTATCAATACCGTGTACCACGCCGGCCTTATTGAGTTTGGCGGTAAGGTGTCCGACGCTTATCTCTCCCTTTCGCCCATCAACAGGGTCTATTGTCATAGAGGCGCTCATTTTATCGGCAGCTATGCGCACTTCTGATGTAAAAAAATCCGCAGCGCCCAAATTACTTACATCGGGCTGAGCGTTTTCTGCGCTTTCAATCTCTTCTACTCTATTTTCGCCTGTTTCCATAATACGCAATTACCTCTGTCATATTTAACTGCCTTCTTAATTGCCTTAACTATAATATATTATATTAATTATGAAGCCAGTCTGTCAATTGGAAATTGATTTTTTTTGCAACAGCGCCGCGGCGGCGGTATTTCCTGCCGCTGTAAGCGGGATTAAATTCGGGGACGCGGAAGCTCTCTGTCTGTTTTTTTAATTCTTAATACACCTGACGGAGAACCTGTTGGTCTTACTAATGCTGCCGCCGCCCACATGAGTACTGGTGTTCGTGCTTGCATTTATGATCCGGTAATGAGCGTTGGTACCGGACTCCGTAACACTCCACCAATAGCCGTGTTCACCTAAATAGTTGAATGCACTGAAGCCATTGTGGCTGCCGCCGGGCAAGGCCGAAAATTCATAATTATCCGTACCGTTGGCACTGCTTCCATTGGGTCTGTTATTCCAACCGGTTTGTGATTTAAGTCTTGTAGCTGCCGTACTGCCAGTATTAGTACAGTTACCGGTAGCGCTGCCTCCGCCGTCAATGGTAGCAGCGCAAACTAAATCTCTCCACTCCTGTTCAGAAGGCAAATGCCAACCTTCAGGGCAAGCTCTGCTTGCGGCCGCCCAGTTGTATAATAAACCATACGTGTCACGATAACCGCTGTTTGGAGACCAACTGCTGTCGGCGTGAATGAAAAAGTTAAGATTCTCCGCCATCCAAACCTTGCCGTCAGGCATTAATACTGTACGGTATTTTTTTTCATCTCTTGTGTCGGTAAACTCTGATAACCCTGACCCCGCTACCCACTTTGCCGTTAAATCTAAATGATCAGTAATTTTATCTGACGCAGTGTACTGTTTTGTCTTTGTCTCTTTGTCAAACCATCCGGCAAAAACGTGTCCATCTTTCTTTGGATTAGCAGGAAAATTTCCCCCCAAAGAACTTCCGTAATAAACGGTGACAGGCTCAATCGTTGCAGGAATTCCGCCGTCGGTATCAAACGTAACTGTGAGCGGCTCTACGTATGGTATTGATTTACCATCATCACCGCACCTATGTGTCGCAGTGTTATAAATGTCGCCGCCGCATTTTTCGTAAACTTTATTGTCGTTTTCGGAACAGAATTCAGATTCAGGGTCATACCTACCGCCCGGGCACTTTTCATAGATCTCATTTTTAAAGCAGAATTGATTCTGCTGATCAAACTCATACCCGTCGCAATGCTCCGGCACCTTCACGCAGGCGCAGAAAACAATTGTCAGAAAAACGGCTAATATAAATGAACACTTTTTGAAATTAATCACGGTTCTTTCCTCACTAAAAAATAATGTGAACAGATATTCCGCTTAAAAGGAGTACGCTGCCAACTATGCACGCGGCGTTACGGTTTCTCACTGCCTTATCGGCGTCTTTTAATTTTTTATCCTTTATAAGATTTCTTGCGTTGAGCTCTTCATAGAGTCCGTAAGTGAGAAGTCCGGCGCCTAAAACATCAAGGCCCACTCCTGCCGCAAGAGCGGTTCTTTTTTTAGTTGTTTCTTTTGCAGACGGCTTATCATCTTTTACGCCATCCGCACCCGTGTCTATCAATTCACGGGCGGCCTGCTGAGCGAAGCGGATCATCTCAGCGGAGTCTTTAAGATCGCTGCTTGCGGTAACCGTATGTACTATTACCGCGGTTACAACATCCACAAGGCGTATCTCCAAATAATAAGAGCCGCCCTGTAACTCGCTTAACTCCGCTATGCAAAGATACCGCACCCCAAACTGTTTCCCCAAAGATTTTATCTGATCATCGCTGACCGCGCCGCTGCGCTGGAACTTGTGTTCCCGGGTCAGTAAATTGACAATTGCGTCGGTACGGTCTACCGCTATGTATTTTTTGCTGTTACTTATAGCTTTTGCAAGCTCTCCGCCCAAAACGTTATACATTCCCGGGGCGCCTGCCGGTTCTTCGCCTGCCATATAAATAGCTACATTTTGTCTGTTCTCCGCGGCGGCGAAAGAGCAAAAAAGAGATAGCAGAATTATTAACCCTTTTTTCATGAAACCCTATCTATGATTAAAAATTTTTGAGCGTTACGCCAGCTCCTCCTCCGGTTCCTCTGCGTCAACAGATACCGGAACGTCACCGCGCCTTTTGGCGGCGGCTTTTTCTCTTACTTTTGTTTCTATTTTACTTAGAATATCTCTGTTTTCTTTTAAAAACTCGCGCGCCTTCTCTCTGCCCTGACCCAAGCGCTCACCTTCGTAAGCGAACCACGCACCGCTTTTTTCTACGATGTTCATCTCTACGCCTAAATCAAGAACATCACCTTCAAAAGAGATCCCTTTTCCGTACAAAATGTCAAATTCTGATTCCTGGAACGGCGGAGCTACTTTGTTTTTGACAACTTTTGCGCGGGTGCGGTTTCCTACAACGTTTTCGCCGTCTTTTATAGCGGCTATTCTGCGGATATCAATACGTACCGATGAATAAAACTTTAGGGCGTTACCGCCTGTTGTTGTTTCAGGGTTTCCAAACATTACGCCTATTTTCATACGTAACTGGTTGATGAAGATGAGACATGTTTTTGATTTTGAAAGTATGCCTGTTAATTTACGCAGAGCCTGAGACATAAGACGCGCCTGTAAACCTACGTGGCTGTCTCCCATCTCTCCCTCAATTTCTGCCGCGGGCACAAGCGCGGCTACGCTGTCTACTACAATGAGATCAATTGCGCCGCTTCGTACAAGCGTGTCTGCTATTTCAAGCGCCTGCTCCCCTGTGTCGGGCTGAGAGACGAGCAGATTATCTATATCAACGCCAAGACTTTTTGCGTATGCCGCGTCAAAAGCGTACTCCGCGTCAATTAGTACAGCGATACCGCCCTGGCGTTGAGCGTTAGCTATAGCGTGGAGAGCTACAGTCGTTTTTCCCGAAGATTCCGGCCCGTAAATTTCTACTATACGTCCCTTGGGGAATCCGCCTACTCCAAGAGCGTTGTCAAGAGAGATAGAGCCTGTTGGTATCACAGGAATATCCGCCTGCAAACTGCCGGTTCCAAGCCGCATTATGGAACCTTTGCCGTGCTGTTTTTCTATTTGGCTTAACGCCTGCTCAACAGCCGCGTTGCGCTGTTTGTTATTGTTTTGCTCACTTGCCGGGGCTGACGCGCTTTTTTTAGCCATTTTTTACTGCTCCTTTGTCTTATCCCCGGGTTAAAAACCCGGGGTTACCGATGTAGCGTCCCTAAAGGGACGCGGAAAATTCAATATATTTTAATGATAAACAACAATATTTCCTGCACCCCTTCAGGGGTGCGAAGATTTGTAACGCAGGGTTTTAACCCTGCGCTCCTAAAAATAAGATGCGCCAAACACAGAGTTTGAGTTATTTTTCTAAGCGCACACTGTTTGGTTTAAAATTTTGTACTCAGGCAGAGAGATTTCCGCCGTACAACCGGGCTGTGAAGTATTGTTATAAAGTTTCACATCCCCGCCATGATTTTGAACAATCTGTCTTACGATCCCAAGTCCAAGCCCGGTACCTCCCTTTCGTGTGGTGAAAAACGGTTTGAACAGCTTATCCAGGTTTTCTTCTTTTATACCGCCGCCTTCATCTGTTATCCGTATAAGAGGCCCTTCCTGTAAAGAGACTGTGACCTCGGAGTTATCACCGCTATGGTTGCAGGCGTTTTCTAACAGATTGATAAATACCTGTTGCAGCTTGTTTTTGTCTGCGTTTACAATGCCGTCATAGCTTTCGACTTTTTTGTTAAAAACTATTCTGCGTTTTCCATACGCGGATGACGTTCTCCACGTTTGCAGTGCGTCAAAAATCACACCTGTGATAGAGACAGGCTGAAGGTTGGATTTTTCAATCGGTTTACCAAAATTCAAAATATCACGCATCAAATCAGATAAACGGGAGACCTGATCGCGGATATGATTTATGTAAACCTCGTATTCCTCATCTTCGCCAAGTTCGGCATTCAGCGCTTCTGTTATGGCGAGTATGCCATTTAATGGGTTGCGCACTTCATGTGCGACGCCGGAAATAAACTGCCCCAACAAATTCATCTCCCGTTTATTAGCTATAAGCTGCTGTTCAAGCTGTTGATGTTTTATCTCCTTTTGCGCCCTCTTGTTCTCTACTATAGTACCAATCATACGGGCGCTGAGAAAGAGCCTTCTTTTTGCCATCTCAAAAGTTGATTGATGGTGCGGACGGCATTTATGCGCAACTTCCATAAGTTCCGAATAATCAACTCCGTAGTGTTCAGCTACTCTCATTATTTCCCGCGGATCATTCAAAAAATTTCCAACCCCAACCACCATAGCTCCGATTACTTCCGCCTCCGCCCTGATTGGGATGACAAAATAATCCACGCCTGCGGGACAGAGCGACTCCAAAGGAGAGGCTGACGCCATACATTGTTTTGCGGCATTGCGTCTGAATTCATGGCAAATCCACCCGCCGCAGCTCATCGCTTCTATATTTGAAATGTTTCCGCACGCTTTGCGAGAGCGCTGATCGAGCAGGCGGCACCACGGAGAGCTGACTGCAAGCAGCGCATAGCTGCCGTCTTTTTCAATTACTGAAACTGATATGTCAAGCAACTCAATAGCGTCTCTTGCGATATCAATGAGCGTCTCCTTGCCCACAGATGACAGTATCTCACCGTCACTGTTTGATAAAGAAACATCTCCATAGAAAGATATCGGCACAGAGCAGAGAGAACTGCCCATTTTGTGCGTATCCTCATTTATTCAAAACATAAATTTTCCGTTCATTTTTAATTGTAAATAAAAACGAACGATATAAAAGTTGAAAATGAGAAATGAGAATTGAAAATGGAAAAACGAGATATTACCGGAAATAACAATCAGTAAAAAGATCAAAATAACGAGATACTGCTGCAAAAAAGCCGAGAAAGTAATAGAACCGATCCGCTAAAAATAAAATATACTTTTTAGCAGAAGTAAACGCAATACAAAATATGGCAATTTTTGTAAAAACTCTGTAAAAACTACCTGCGGCACACAAAATCCATTTATATTAAAAACGAGATAGAAATAAAAAATATCAATCCTGCGGCTGCTTTTTAAACGGGCAGCGCGTTTTTTAAGGTTTGCTGAAAACTTAGATGATTAGAAGGGGTAAAAATGTATTATTCGGCAACATATAAATCACCTATAGGCAATTTTAAACTTGCGTGTGATGGTGACAATCTTATTGGTTTATGGATAGAAAAACAAAAACACCACGGAGATACGATCTTCGGACAAATGAAGGATAAAGATAATATCCCAATATTCAACAACGTAAAAAAATGGTTAGACAGATATTTTGCCGGAGAGAAACCTGCCGTTTCTGAATTGTCAATAGCTCCCGCAGGAAGTGACTTCCGTTTGCGTGTATGGAAGATTTTATGCGGTATTCCTTATGGTAAAGTTATCACCTATAAGGATATTGCGGCAAAATTAGCGGGAGATCTGAACAGGCAAAAAATGTCCGCTCAGGCTGCAGGCGGAGCTGTTGGGCATAACCCGATATCGATTATTATCCCATGCCATAGAGTTGTTGGGACAAACGGCAGCTTGACGGGTTATGCGGGCGGTATCGATAAAAAAATAAAACTGCTTGAACATGAAGGTGTTGATTTAAAAAACAGACATCTGCATTCGTTTGTTGTATAACGTCTTGTATCCAAAGTAAAGTGAACAGAAAACAGAAAGGCAGGTCACGGCACAAATAGCAATGACAATAGCGATCTGATACAGAATTGCCGTAGTGGGCATAGTGCCGGAAAGAATCTGTCCGGTCATCATACCCGGCAGCGAGATAATCCCCATGCCAATCATGGAGTAGAGTGTTGGCAGCAATGCCGTTTCTACGGCTTTATTAACAAAAGGGATCAATATTTTTTGCGGGGTTACGCCTATGTTCAAAAGTGAATCAATGCGGCTGCGCTCCGCTTTTATCTCTCCGTTAAATACCCGTAAGCCAAGACCTACGCCTGTCATGGCATTACCTATAATCATACCGCTTATCGGGACAGTATATTGCGGGTTAAACAAACTTACGCCGACTACGGTCATAATAAAAAAACAGACAATGGAAATTCCTGTGACCGCTAAAGAAAATCCTACAACTGTTTTAAACCTGCTGTTAATCTCTTTATTGCGTGATAACGTGATATATATGGCAAATCCGGTCATTAGGAACAGATAACCTATTGTAAATAAAGGGTGCGGATTTTCAAGGATATATGTCAATACTAATCCGGCTAACACAAGTTGTATCGTCATACGAAAACTTGCTGTGACTAAAAGTTTTGTCTGGTTGATTTTGCACTTTTTCATAATGAGAAGCACTATAACCAAAAGCAGATAGATAAGCGCGAACTGCCATATATTAAGCGAAATTATCTCATTCACGTTTAGCGCCTCCTGCCAGTTTTATAACGTAATCAGAATATTTTTGCGCGAGCGCCGTGTTGTGTGAAACTATAATCAACGTGATATTGCTCTTATGACAGAAAGTTTTTAAATTTGACATCACTGTATCAGAAGTCACATCGTCAAGCGCGCCTGTAGGTTCATCGAGCAATAAAACTTTTGGATGTAACGAAAGACAAATAGAAGTAAATACACGATGTCTTTCGCCGCCCGACATTGTAGCGCATGAAGCGTCCAAAGGGAAGTTTGCGGCGCATATCTTCAAATATTTGTTTATCTCATCGTCACTTACAGGAGATAAATCACGATACTTATAAAACTCAATAAAATTTTCCCGAACTGTGGAACCAAAAAGGAAAGTTGTTTGTCCGCAAAGCAAAACTTCACGGCGCAGCGCAACAGGCTCATAATCTTCAATTCGTTTGCCTGCATACAGGATTTCACCGGAAGCGGATGAAGCTGCATTATTAAGAAGTTTTAAAAGAGTGCTTTTGCCGCAGCCGCTTTCACCGCAAATAAAGGTAACGCCGCCCTGCGGTATTTCTATATCAGGATAATGGACTATATCCCTGAACCAAATATTTTTTAATGAGAATAACGGCGGCATCAAGTTTTGTCCTTCAAGAACAGATAATTAAACTTAAAATAATTTATGCTGCGGGCAGAGATACAGCGCATTAATACTCAATAAGAGTTGAATAATCATCCCTAAATACATTATTTTTATTATTCATAGTATGTTCTCCTCTTATTATTGTCTAAAATACTAAGCGTCCAAAATATAAAAGGTTCCTGTAAAAATGCCCAGACTTTTTGATCTGCTGCCAGACGGCTCTAAAAAAGAACTTCTCAACGAAGTCAAAAAAAGCAAAGCTACCCTCAAAAGCGGTAAGCCCAAAGTTGTCATAGAGAATTTACAGAAGGATAATAACGTTTATGCGCCTCTCTCTGTTCCTGATTTTGTAGCGATTGATGTTGAGACTACGGGGCTTGAATTCAAAAAAGACCGCGTGATTGAGATTGGAGCTGCGCGGTTTATTAACGGTAAACTTGAAAAAGAATTTTCAACATTCATAAACCCGGGTGTTTTAATACCCGAGCACATAACGCAGCTGACCTCTATCAATAATGACAACGTCAAAGATGCGCCTAAATTTTCTGATATAGCCGCAGAGCTTGTGGAGTTTATCGGGACGCTGCCTATCTGCGGCCATCAGATTGAGTTTGATCACTCCTTTATAAATGAGGAGCTCAAACGCGCGGCATTTCAAACGATAACGCCGCCGTTGCTTGACACAGCGCTTCTGTCGCGCGTATTGCTGCAGCCCATAGGACGGTTTTCGCTGAAGCATGTTTGCGAATCGCTTGGCGTACCGCTTCATAACGCGCACCGCGCCTTGCATGACGCGAAAGCTTCGGGGGAAGCAGCTTGCCTGCTTGTACCCAAATTAGCAGATTTTCCGCTTGAAATCCGTCAGACACTGGCTGCCTGTGCGCCCGGCGGACTTTTTAAAACTCTTGTCGCAAAAACGCTTGGCGCTGCCCGATACGGAGTATACCTTAAGTCAGATTTACCAATTTCGGATAAGCCGCTTAAACTTGACTTGCCTGAATCGTTTCTGGAAATTGATCCGTTGGAAATTGAGGAACTTTTTTCCGACAGTGATAAAATTAACAAACTTGTAAAAGAGTACAAATCCGAACATTCGCAAAACAAGCAACGCTCCAGTGATGATAAAACAAGCGATTCTGCAAAAGATTTCAAGCCTCGAAAATCACAGTTAAAGATGGCTGCGGGGGTGATGAAAGCGCTTAACAGCAGTGAGTTTTTTGTGGTTGAGGCAGGAACGGGGACAGGCAAGTCTCTTGCCTATTTGGTTCCCGCGGCTAAGCATGCTCTTAAGAATAATTGCAGAGTGATTATTTCTACTCATACCCGTAATTTGCAGGATCAGCTTATTAGTAAAGATATTCCGACCGCCGCGGCGCTTAGCGGCGGGGATTTACGTTTTACTACTCTTAAGGGTAGAAATAACTATCTCTGCCGTCAACGATTTTACAAATTGCTGCGGGGTGAAGCCGGAAATATCTCTCCGAGAGAACGCAACTCGATTTTACCTCTTGTAGTATGGTCGCAAACGACTAAAACTGGTGACATTGAGGAACAGACATTTTTTAATCCTAAATGGTTTTTTAAAGTCTGGAATCTTATTTCTTCTGACGGTCAGGATTGTCTTGGACGGCGCTGTCCTCATTTTTCCAATTGTTTTTTGCACAGAGCGCGCTCACTTGCACAAGGGTCGCACATAGTTGTAATTAACCACGCGCTTTTTTATTCGGATGTATGTTCAAACTCATCTTTTCTAGGCCCGATCGGCTCGATAATTTTTGACGAAGCGCATCATCTCGAATCAAGCGGACATCAGCATTTGCGTACGGAGCTTGATACAAACCGCGTGAACGGGTTTGTTGATCAGATTCAAAATTTACTGCACGATATATCTTCATGCAAAGAGCTTGACGAAAGCGCGTCTTTTGAAAAAGAGATAAAAGCGCATTTAAAACATCTGCGGAAACGTTCCGGTGATTTTTTAAGCGAACTCACGTCATGGGCCCTTAGCGCCGCGCCTGAGTCAAAAGCTGATTACCAGATAAGAATTAATGAAGAGTCGTTAAAGCTGCTTCATGAAACTGCGGTGTTTGATCTTACTCTGTCTGATATGAAGGATACTTTCAATCGCCTCAAACAGATTCTATCCGCAATGCCCGAAGGAAAAGCAGTTGAAGAACTGCGCGGAAGCGCACAGTACTGTTCGGAACACACTTCTCAGCTCAGGGCTGATCTGCGGTATCTTACAGACGCGAAAACGGAAGATCATGTCTTTTGGTTAGAGGGCAATCACGAAAAAAAGTGGACAAAACTGTGCGGCGTTCAGCTTGACATAAGCTCTTTACTTTCACAAATCTGGGAGCGGTGCGGCGGCGCGGTTATTTTTACATCCGCGACACTGGCAACGCAAGGGTCAACAGAGTATTTCAACCGCGGAGCGGGTCTTAACGCTTTTGGCGAGCGGACGTCTTCTATGGTTTTACCGAGTCCGTACAGCGCAAATCAAATGCTGTTTGGCGCTATAAGAGAGTGCCCTGAACCTGATAATCCGGCCTTTGCGCCGTTTGTTGCGGAAGCTGTCGCAAATGTTCATTCAAAATTAAACAAAAATACACTTGTGTTGTTTACATCTAACTCGATGCTTAGTAATGTTTATGCTAATTTGAAATCAAGAACAGATATTGACAAATCCAAGCTCCTTGCGCAGGGATTAAGCGGAAACAGAACTGCGATGCTTGATCAGTTCAAAGCACAAAAAGGGATGATACTTCTTGGCACCGATTCCTTTTGGGAAGGAATTGACGCGCCTGGAGAGGCGTGTGAAGCGGTGATCATTCCAAGGCTGCCTTTCCCTGTTCCTACGCATCCGCTTACAGCGGCGTTAGGCCAGAGAATGGAAACGCTTTACGGAAGCTCTTTCTTCGCTTACTCAGTGCCGGAAGCTATTATAAAATTTCGTCAGGGCGCGGGACGTCTCATACGCAGCGCGTCAGACAGAGGCGTTCTTATAGTACTTGATAACAGAATCGTAACCAAAGGCTACGGCAAACAATTTATACGCGCCATAGAATCTTCTATTAACGAGTTTGCCGGTATCGGCGCAATGATCGATAAAACGCGCAGTTTTTTTGAATCAGATTCTGATTTGCAAACAAAAGATTCCAATATAACTTACGAACCATTTGAGGATTTCCCATGAGTTTTTTAAAATTTGGATTTTTTACATCCATATTAGTTTTTGTTGGCTGCTCAATCTACTCTTTCAGCGGATCTACGCTCCCCGGCCATATTAAAACCGTTGAGATTCCCGTATTTGCCAACTCCTCATTGGAGCCGGGGATAGATGACGAGATAACCGCGGAGTTATCAAGGGAAATTCTTAAAAGTCAGCTGCGCCCGGCAAATCAAAACGGCGACGCCACTATAAGCGGCACTGTAACAAGATATGCCAACCGTCCGCATACTTTCGGCGCCGGCGGTGATCTTGTAAATGTTGAACTTTACATAGTTCAAATATCTGCCGATGTGGAGTTTTTTGACAACAGGCGGGGGCAGTCCATATTTAAAGGCAGCGTTTCCGGCGAAGGAACCTATGATTTCCAAGCTGAAAATGAACAGGACGGCAGAAGTAAGGCAGTAAAAAATCTTGTGGAAAAAATAATACAAAACTCAGTGCAGATGTGGTAATTATAGGTCACACGATTAAATGTTGCGCCGTACCGTCTCGATGACCTCACGGTTGCAGTGCAGTCTGAGGGCGGTATGGCGCAATGTTTAATCGTGTCTTCAATAAGCGGGCGGATTTATGAGTATTTTTGAAGTGTTGATGCTTATATGTTTCGGATTGGGTTGGCCGATATCTATAGCTAAATCTTTGCGGACAAAAACCGTATCAGGCAAAAGTCCGCTTTTTATGGTTGTTATAATGCTCGGATACACATGCGGCATTGTACATAAGATACTTTATTTCAGAGATTGGGTGCTTTATCTCTATGCGCTTAATATGATTCTGGTACTTGTAGATTTTTGTCTTTACTTCAGGTATAAGGGTAATCGTGCATCGCCGACAGCGTCACGGTCATGAATGTTTACGCTGTCAAACACAAGATTTTTTACACTTCCGCCTTCTAAATAACCGAACAAACCTTGAAAGTCTTTATCGGGGCGGTTAATGGTGAGATTGCTTATTACGTGTCCGCAGCCATCGAATGTTCCGCTGAACACATTCCATTCGCTTGCATAATAATTACCTATCGGCGTCCAGTTGTCATGTGCACAGAGGTCTATGTTGCCGGTAAGTTTTATGGTTTTGCCGGAGAAATTATCCTGCTTGGGCATCCCGCCCCAAGTTCCGTTTACAATCTCAGCCAGTGCCGCCAGTTCATCGGCTGTAGAAATTTTAAAGAGGGTTTCCTTTGGATTGGCGGCAATTGCATCGGTATACCAGCGAGTTTCGGCAGGGATCAAGTGTTTTGGCATAGCTGCTGTTTTGCCGAATAGTCCGGGGAGCCTGCCGTTTTCCGTTGTCCAACCGTTATTGGATGTAAACAGTCCGCCTATAGCGCCGTCCGCGATAATTTCGGCTGCTGTAATCTCTTGACCATTCAAATCATCCTCGCCGATATAATTGTAATGCAAATCTTCATCGTTATATCTGATACCAAAAAAAGCCAGATTTTTTGAAAGCGCACCCTCACCGGCATCCTTAATACTGCCTGCCACACGCTTCACCGGTGAACACTCTCCCTTTACTTCGGGATTCAGCGCAGCGCAGCCAATTACGCGGCAGTTCCTATTAACGTCTCCCGCCACACCGCCAACAGTCGCTTCGCCGCTAACTGCACCGATGGAATAACAGTTAACTACTACACTATTCTCATTAATCCGTCCAACCACGCCGCCAATAGAATAACCCTCACTGGTACTGTATTCATCGGAGCTTTCATCAAATATAAAACGGACTGTACAGGCGGAATAGCAATTGGTAATGATGCTGCTATTGCCAACTTCTCCCGCTATACCACCAACCTCACCGCCGCCGCCAACCGCACCGGTAGAGTAACAATTAGTTACAACGCTATCTTTATCAACACATCCCGCTACACTCCCAACACACAAATCACCTTTGATATTCACGCCTTCAAGCCCTAAATTTTCAACCCTGCAGTTTGCTACATTACCAAACAAACCTACAAAAACTTCATAAGGGCTATTAATGGTAAGTCCGCTTATAACGTGTCCGCCCCCATCGAATGTTCCGGAGAATGGGCCGCCGGCGCGTGGTTTTTCATTACCGTAACTTCCTATCGGTATCCAATTATTGTACAGGGAAAGATCAATATTGCCGGC
>Ga0123356_10003233_pt1 | contig 17121 bp, 16 predicted proteins | sample TergutEmb28metaG_2_FD_92546 | JGI IMG/M metagenome (GOLD analysis project Ga0123356, IMG submission 92546) | Embiratermes neotenicus P3 segment gut microbial communities from Petit-Saut dam, French Guiana - Emb289 P3 | ecosystem: Host-associated > Arthropoda: Insects > Digestive system > Gut ...
CAGCGCCACCAGCCCGGCGATGAACATCGCCACCGGAGCGGCCTCCGGGGCTCGCCAGTGCAGCGGCACCAGGAGCACCAGCAGCGCGATGATCGGCAGAACCGCCAGAATCCAATGCAAGAACCCAGTGGGGACTTCTGTCATCGGCGCCTCGTTCGTTGCGCCCGGGCCCATCGAGTGCCCGGCCTGGACCCCGGCATGGTCGGTCGCGGGGGAACACTACCCCAACGAGCGGCGTTTGACGCCGGTTGCCGTACCTACTCACTTGAGCAGCTTTACGTGAGCAGCTTTACGTGCGGCTCCTTGCCGTTGCGGATCCAGAATTCGACGCGCTCGGCCTTCCAGCCGTGCTTGCTGAGCGTGATCAGCAGCCGCTGCCGGGGGTGATAGACGCGGTGCTCGAGCAACGTGATCAGCTCGAGCCGCTGCCGGCGGGTGGCGGCCTTCAGCGGCGGGAAGCAGTGGGCGCCCAAGCAGTTCGCCTGCAGGATCGTGTGCTTCGGCATCCGGCCGAAACGGATCCATCGGAGCCGGGTGCGCCTCCCGTCCCATTTCCAGTGCACCTGGGTGCGTACCCTCACGTGCTTGGGCGCCGCTTTCGGGGGCGTGATCGTGCTCGTGGTGTCCGTCGTGGTCGGCGTCGTCGTCGGCGGGGGCGTGGGCGCGGGCGGCGGCGGGATGTTCAGCGAGCCCAGGCTCTGGTCGCTCGTCCAGGCTGCGCCCTGGGATGTCGCCCCCCAGAGGTTTCCGTCGGTTCCGATCCAGAACACGTCCCAGCCGTCGGGTTGCTGGGGGGCGACGGTCGGCGCCGAGGCCATCGGCCCGAACCCGACCGAGTTCGGCCCGTTGAGGTCGAGTCCGTTCCAGCTCGCGCTGTCCCAGTTGCCCTGCCACAGCGTCGTGGTCGTGCCCGCCCAGAACACGATCTCCTTCCCGTAGCTCAACGAAGCTGCGGACGGGGCGGAGCCGAGCGGCCCCATCCCGTGGCTCTTCGGGCCGGTCCAGGTGCTGCCGCCGCTGGTGTAGCCCTCCCACAACGCGTTGTCGGTTCCCTTCCAGAAGACCTGGATCTGGGGGCCGGCGGAGGTCTGCTGCTCGGTGGCGGTGGGGGCCGAGCCCAGCGGGCCCATGGCGCGGTAGGTCGGCCCGGTCCACTTGCCCGTCGAGGTCAGGTAGTCGGCCTGCCACAGGTTCGCGCCGGTGCCGTCGCCCATCCAGAAGACGTCGATCTCGGCGACACCCGACGAGTTCGGGATCGACGCCGCGGTGGGCTGCGAGCCGAGCGGGCCCATGCCGAGCTTCGTCGGTCCGATCCACCCGCTGGGGCCGGCGGCCGCCTCCCACAGGTTGCGGTCGGTCCCCTCCCAGAAGACGTAGTCATAGCCGTGTGAGCCGATCGTCGCGGTGGGGCTGGAGAGGAGGCCTCCGATCGGGGTCTGCACCGGGGGCCGCCAGACGCCCCCGGACTCCACCTTCTCGTCAAGGTATCCGTTGGAGCCCCGCCAGTACACGTCGACGTTGCCGATGCTGCGGGCGATCGCGGCGAGTGGCCGGGTCGTGCCGTAGTTGGTGGCCGCCGACGCGGCGCCGGGCGCCGTCAACGCGGGCGCGAGCAGCCCCGCCGCGATGAGCCCCGGCCTACACAGTCTGATCAGCTGCTGTCTGCTGCGTGGTTTGCGCATTCTCACCTCGGTCGCCCCGGGTCAGCATGACACCGCGAGGACCGTCGGCCGGTGAGCTTAGGGCCTATCTCGGTAGATCTTCAGGAATTGAACGCACATCCCTAACGCACACGCCGGCAACATCCCTGACGCGCCTGCGGACAGGTAGGCTCGCACCGTGGCAACCGTGCTGATCACCGGCGTCAGCCGCAGGGCCGGGATCGCAGCGGCTGTGGCCGAGCGCCTGCGTGGTGACGGCCACACCGTCGTCACGGCAGGCTGGACCCCCTACGACACCGAGCACCACGCCGGCATCGACGCGCAGACAACGACCGACATCCAGGCTGACCTCTCGGAGTCGGCTGAGCCCGCACGCCTGATCGACGCGGCACGCCGGCTGGTCGGCCCGCTGTCGGCGCTGGTCATCGCCCACAGCCACGACTCCGGCGGCGGTCTGCTCGACGTCACGCCGGATCTGATCGACCGCCACCTCGCGATCAACGTGCGTGGGTCGCTGCTGCTGATGAGAGCGTTCGCCGAGCAAGTCCCGGAGCAGGCGGTCCCCCCGGCGCGGACGCTCGAGCAACCCCCGGCGCAGACGCCCGCGCGTATCGTCATCTTCGCCAGCGGTCCGCCACAGACGGGCGCGATCGCCTACGCCGCCAGCAAGGGCGCGCTGGAGTGGATCACCTACTCGGCCGCGACCGAGCTGGGCCCAAGGGCGATCACGGTCAACGCCATCAACCCGGGACCGAATCAGAGCGGCTGGATGACGCCGGAGATCGAGCAGGAGGCCGCCCAACGGAATCCACTGCGCCGTGCCGGGCAGCCAACCGACGCCGCCGCGCTCGTCTCGGTCCTGCTCTCGGAGGACGCGGCCTTCATCAACGGGCAGGTGATCACCTCGGACGGCGGCCACGGGATCGCCGGTGGCTCGTGGCCTCGGTGACGGCGTCGCTCACCTGATGATGTCCTTGCCCAGGCCGTGTGCCAGCTCCGCGAGCTCGGGCAGTGACGTCGTCAGCAGGTCACCGTGACGGCTGAGCGCAAGCGCGGCGGCCGTCACCCCGAGTTGCAGTCCCAGTTCCGGGTCGCCGCCGAGGTACCCGTGCAGGAAGCCCGCGATGAGCGCGTCGCCGGCCCCGATCCGGTCGACGACGTCGACGCTGGGCGCCGCGGCGCTGAGGATGGCGCCCTTGACATACGCCACCGCCCCTGCGGGACCGTCAGAGACGATCACAACCGGTGACCGGAAGCGGTCGGCGAGGCCCGCGGCGATCTCAGCGGCCGTTCCGCTCAGCCCGAACACCGCGACCGCGTCGCGGCTTGCACAGGAGATGACATCTGCCGTGTCGAGCCACGGTGACAGCCAGTCGCAGAGCTCGCCCGGACTCGCAAGCTGGCTGCGGTAATTCACATCGATGCTGATCTGCCGCTGGTTCGTGCGAGCCACGGCGATCGCCTGGTCGAGCAGCGCGCGTGCGCCCTCGTGAAGCGACGCGGTGAGGCCTGTGACGTGCAGCAGGCGCGAGCGCGCGACGACGTCCCAGTCGACCTCTGTCACCTTCAGGCCGGCGAAACACGAGTGTCCGCGGTCGTAGATGACGCTGGCCGGGATCGGCGGCGCTGCGGGCTCCACGAAGTACAGCGGCACACGACCCTCGCCGCGCCAGATCATGGCGTTGGTGTCGATCCCGACACGGCGGTACTCGGCCGCCACCTTCCTCCCCAGGCCGCTGTCGGGTAGGCAGGTGACCAGCGCTGCGCGGTGCCCCAGCTGGGCGAGGAGGCCCATGACATTCCCCTCGGTGCCGCCGACGTGGACCGCAAGCCGGGGGGCCCGCTCGAGGCTTTCGCCGACGGCGCAGCTCATGCGCAGCAGGCTCTCGCCGATCGCGATAGCGTCATGTGTCGTGCTCGGCGCGCCCGACGCGCCCGACGCGCCCGACGCGCCCGAGTGTCCCGGCACGGTGTTCATCGCACCCAGGGTGACGCCGTGTTGAGGATCTCGTCGGTGTGCTGGCCCGACCGGGGAACGCCGCGGCGCAGGCGCGCAGGCGACGCCGAGAACGTGATCGGCGAGCCCGGGGTCAGGAAGTCGCCCTCGGCGTCTCCCACGGGCACGGTCCAGAACATCTGAGCGTGCTCGACCTGCGGGTCCTCCATCAGCTGCTCGTAGTTCTGAACGGTCCCGCACCAGACGTCGTGAGCAAGCAGGACCTCGATCCAATGGGCACTCGTCGCGCTCCGGAAATGCTCTGACAGACCTTCATAGATCCGGGCCCGTGAGTCGATCATCTTCTCGAGTGTGTCGAAGGCCGCCAGCCACGGCTGCCCGAGCGCATGCGCGAGTTGCGGACACGGCGTCATCGCGATCGCGATGTGTCCGTCGGCCGTCGGGTAGATCCCGTACGGCGCGGTCGCCCAGACGGAGCCGAGGTTCTCCCGCGGGCGTGGCGGCAGGAAACCGTGGTTGTTGTAGAACGTCAGCTCCTGCTGCTGCATCGCCACAGCGCAGGTGAACAGGTCCACCTCAACGTGCTGTCCCTCGCCGGTCACCTCGCGGTGGCGCAGCGCGGCGAGGACTCCCACGACGATGTGCAGCGCGGTGTACTGGTCGACGATCCCAACTCCGATCGCCGTGGGCGGATCGGCCTCCGTCCCGGTGAGGAACATCACGCCGCTGAGCGCCTGGACCAGCAGATCCTGACCCGGGCGCTTGACATAGGGTCCGCTCTGGCCGTATCCGGATGACGACGCGTAGATGATCCGGGGATTGACCGCCCGAATCGCGTCGTATCCCAGACCGAGCCGTGCCATCACCCCGGGCCGGAAGTTCTCGACGATGATGTCCGCCTGCCCGGCAAGCTCGAGCACGCGGTCGCGGGTCTGCTCGTCGCGCAGATCGACGGTTGCGCTGCGCTTGTTCCGGTTGAACGCGAGAAAGGAGTCGGTCTCCGCGTGAGAGGTGCCGTTGAGGATGCCCCAATGGCGCATCCACTCGCCGCCGAGCTTCTCCAGCTTGATCACATCGGCGCCCAGGTCGCCAAGGATCTGAGTCGCCATCGGCCCCTGGACCAGCGCGGTGAAATCGAGCACGCGGATACCTTCCAGCGGGCCGCTCATGCGTCAGCTCCGCTGTCGATGTCGGCTCCGCTCGCGACGTCGGCTCCGCTCTCGATATCCCACGACGTGTTCCCGGCCAACAAGCCTCCGTCGACCGGCACGGTGGCGCCGGTCATCGCACTGGCGCCACCGCTTGCCAGGAAGAGCACGACCGCGGCCACCTCCTCGGGCATGATCAGGCGCCGGATCGGGTGAGTCCGTGCAAACTCCGCCAGCGCCGCCTCAGGGTCCTCGGGGTTCGCGCGCTGCGCCGCGTCCCGCACCATCGGTGTCAGGACCGTGCCCGGCGCCACCGCGTTCACGCGGATGCGCTCATGCGCGTGGTCGAGCGCGAGCGAGCGCGTGAACGCGACGATGCCGCCCTTGGACGCCGAGTAGGCGACCGCGCCCTGGTGGCTCCAATACGCCTGCACCGACGCGACATTCACGACCGCTCCGCCACCCCGCCTGCGCAACTCCGGGATCGCGGCTCGGGCCATCTGGTACATGCCCTTGAGGTTCGTGTTGAGCACGAAGTCCCAGTCCTCCTCGGGGAAGTCCGGAATCGCGCCGTAGCGGACAACGCCCGCGTTGCTGACGAGGACATCGAGACCGCCGAACCGCTCGGCCACGGTCTGGACCGCCCGCCCAGCGTCGGCCGCCGACGAGACCGTGCCCACGATCGAAACGGCCGAGCCGCCCTCCTGTTCGATCGCACGCGCCGTTGCGGCAAGGCCGTGCTCGTCGATGTCGAGCAGTCCCACCGACGCCCCGGCGCCTGCGAACGCGTGCCCGATCGCCGCGCCCAGTCCCATTGCTGCGCCGGTGACCAGGACGACTTTCGAGTCAAAAAGGCCCGGCATTGCGCATCACTCTCCTGGTCATCTCGTCCCGTTAAGCCTGTTTATCCGACATTATCACTCGCCGTGAGAGGCAGAGCGGCGCCTGACCTCAATCTGCAGCGAAGCATGGCGCGCCGTCCCCGGGTGCAGGGGCAGCAGCCGTCGCCCCTTGGCCCGAAGGTTCGCGATACCGTGCGCCGGCCAGCTGGTGTTTGGCTCGATCGCGGTCGTGTAGATCTGCCGGAACCAGGGAAACCCTGGGGTTGCGCGCAGCTCCTGCCAGAACCAGGCGGCCGGAAACAGCTCGAGCGGCCAGCGGAACTCGACCTCGAGGCCGAGCCGATGGTTCGTGAGCGAGTACGAGCCGTCGAGGAAATCGGTCAGGTAGCCGAGCACGGCGCGTCGCTCGCCGGCCGGCGGAAGCGTCGAGAGGTCGGCGACCCCTCCACTGACAAGCGGCACACGCGGCCAGTCGCAGGCGGTCCCGGCTGGAAGATCGGTGCCCGGGTCCCTTTCGTCGGTGACGAAGGTCCTTGCGCTTGTCGCGATCGTGACACCGGGCTCCAGGAAGGGCGGGCCGAACGCGGGGTGGTGGCCCCACATCACCTCGACGACGGAGTCACTCGTGTTCTCGACGGTCTCGTCGACCGTCAGCTCGCAGTCCTTCACCGTGATCACGCGGCGCAGCATCAGCGGCGCGGTGACCAGGCGCGTCGAACAGCGCGCGCCGGACTCGGTCAGTTCGTCGACCTGCCACTGCACCCGGCCGGCCTCGCCGTGAAAGCCCCACTCGACCCCGTGCTCCATGGCCGCGTCGCCGCCATTGGGCAGCAGGACCTGCCAGCCACCCGGATAGCTCTCGATCCAGCCGGAGAAGGAGTCCGCTGCGACCGTGGTCCGTCGCCCCGGCGCCCACGGGGTCTTCAGGAGCAGGTCGATACCGCTGGCGCGATCGATCAGCTCGTAGACATCGCAGCCCTTCTCGGGCAGCAGGGTCACCGTCAGCCCTGAGCTGTTCAGCTCGATCGCGTCCCAGGGCCCGCGACGCGCGCCCGCGCTAGTGGGCATCGGCCGCCAGGGACTCGCGGTAGAGCCCGTCCAGCACATCGAGGATCTCCTGCGGCTCGCCACCGGAGCGCAGAAACCCGTGCAGGAGGTCGCCTCCCTGGTTCTGGACGAGCAGGGCCCCCGGGTAGCGCGGACGCAGGAATCCCGCGTCCAGCCCCGGAAGTGTGTCCAGGAAGTAGTCACCCGTGATCGCGTTGGCGTGCGGGTCCAGCCATGCCGCGCGGTGACCGGGCTGGCCCGCGGCGTCCACGTACGCGGTCCGCTGAATCTCCGGCCCCGCGACGAACTCCAGGTAGGAGCCGGCGGCCTCCAGATCCGCGCAGCGTGCCGACACCGCGATTCCAGCGCCGCCGATCACCCCGCCGATGCCGCCCAGGCCGGCCGACGGGACGGGTGCGAACCTGACGAGGTTCTCCCGGAACCCGGGCCGGCTGTAGTTCGAATAGCCGAACAGCATGGGGCTGTAGACGAGGGCGTCCGTGCTCGCCATCTCGTCGAGCAGGCGTATGGGGTTCCAGCCGTACGCATCGGCCGGGCTCACGCCGGAGAGCCTCACGAGCAGGCTCAGCTTCTCAAGCATGAGATCGCGCTCAGCGATCTCGAATTCCCCGGCATAGGGCTGCGTCCCGGAATTGGCGATCAGCGTGAGCAGCGAGGTCATCGTGTCCACGGGCTGGTTGGGGAGCGCGATCGACATCCCCTGCGCCTGCGCGCGCTCGCTGAGCACGAACACGTCCTCCCACGTCGCGGGCGGTCCCAGGCCGAGCTGCTCGAGGAGGTCGGGTCGATACGCGCTCACGTAGCCCGCCGCGTCGATCGCCAGCGCCCACTGATGGCCTTCCCACTCATAGCTGCGGTGGCTCGGTCCGACCGAGTTGCGCGCCTGGTCATCGATGAAATCGGCGCCCAGCAGCTCGTCCAGAGCGATCAGCGCTTCGGACTCCGCCGTCTCGCCGATGTGGGGGTGGTCGAGCACCAGGAGGTCATAGCGCTTGGCGAGCTCCGGGGCCGGAGCGTCGGCGAACGCCTGCAGCGGTCGCGCCGTCCAGCTGATCCGGGTACCGGTCTGCTGTTCGAAGAGGGACGCCGTCGCGAGCAGCGGATCGAGGCCGCGCTCGTGATTCCACGTGATCCCGCGCAGTTCCGGGGCGTCACGCATCGCTGTTCACCCACCGGGGGGCGAGGATGCCCTGCCGGGCAGCCCGCTCGAGGTGGGCGGTCGCGAGGTACGCGGTCTGAATCGTGATCGGTGAGGTGGTGCCGCAGAACCGACCGATCGCTTCCGCGACCTCGGCAGTGCTCAGGCCCTCTGCGTGGCCGGCCTCGCTATGGCCGGCCACGGCACGGCCGGCGACGAGGCCGGCCAGCAGCTCGTCGACCTCATCGATGAAGGCGAGGCTGCGGTCGATCAGGCGTTGCCCCTCGGCCCGGTCGACGGGCTCGTGGTGTGCGGGCAGCAACTGGCTGAACGGGAGCTCCCGCAGCCGCTCGAGGCCGGTGCGGTAGTCGTCCACGTCGTCGTAGAGCGGCGCGAACACACCGTGGCCGCTCGAGGTCGGCAGGCCGTACTCCTGGACGGCGTCGCCGCACAGCAGCAGGCCGGTCGCGGGCTCGTAGTAGGCGCAGTGACCGCGGGTGTGCCCGCGTGTCAACACCGTCTCGAACCGGCGATCCCCAAGCTCGAAGACGTCCCCGTCCTTGAGCACCCGGTCGACACGCAGGTTGCCGCCGCACATGTCGAAGACCCAACGCTGCGCGTCGGCGTCTGACATCGAGAACGTCCCCGGGAACCGATCCCAGAAGTCGTGCCACTGACGCTGGACGTCCTCGATCCAGGCGACGTCCTCGAGTGGCGCGGCGACCCTGAAAGCCGCGTGCCCACGCAGGCCGGAGTGACCGCCCATGTGGTCCGGATGTCCATGTGTCAGCAGCAGCCAGCGGATCTGCGTGGGAGCGATCCCGAGTTCCGGGAGCGCCGCGGCCAGAACGCTCGCATAGGTCGTGGGCACACCGGAGTCGGAAAGCGCGCAGTCACCGGTCGCGGCGTCTCTGAGCAGGTAAATCCAGAGCGGGGCGTCCGCGACCTCCGGATAGTCAGTCGCAATGCAGAACGTATCCGCAGAGATCTCGCGCAGGCCCTCCACCAACTTCATCCTATCATGCGGTTTAATAGGATAACCTTGGGACTTATTCTGCCGCGCCCTTTTATCAACGGAGCATCGTGAATCAGCCTCCCCGTAACCTTTCCGGCATGCAGATCGGACGCCAGACCCTCAGCCAGGCGGTGAGCGCGGCGGTGCTCGATCGCATCCGCGCGGGCGAGTTCGGGCCCGGTGACCGGCTGCCAACCGAGAAGATGCTGATGGAGGAGTACGGCGTCGGCCGCAATTCCGTGCGTGAGGCCGTGCAGGCTCTGGTCACGCTCGGCCTCGTCGAGGTGCGGCCCGGGCGTGGCGCCACCGTGATCGGCGTCGACAGTGAGAACGTGCTCGACTCCGACACGCTCTCCACCCTGCTCAAGGAGAAGACGGTCGACGATCTCTGCGCGTTCCGGCGCCTGCTGGAGATGGAGACCGCCGCCTCGGCGGCGCGCAACGCCGATGAGGCGGAGCTCGCGGCGATCACGCATTACCTCGAGGCCCATGAATACGCCTCCAAGGCCGGCTCCTCGGTCAGCGCCGCCGACGACGCCTTTCACGCTGCGATCGCCCGCGCCAGCCACAACAGCGTCTACGCGACGATGTACGACGCGGTTACCGGTTTGATCGCCAACGCCCGCCGGCTCAGCGAGCGCGTACCGTGGGCGATTCCCCGGGCGGTGGAGCAGCACGCGCTGATCGCCGCCGCGATCCGCGCTCGCGATCCTGAGGCGGCCAGTGCCGCGATGGCGGCTCACCTCGACAGTGCGGTCGAGGCGATCCACGAGGGCCGTGAGCTCGGCGGGCCGTTGACCCTCGCCGACTCGAGACAGAACGGCCATTAGGACCCGTCGCCTCAGCGAGCTTCGTCGCGATACACGGCCTTGAGCAGGCCCTCGATGTAGCCGATCGCATGTAGGCGGCCCGCCAGCGCGTAACCCGGGCGATCATTGAGCTCACCGCTGAGTGTCGGCACGTGATCGGGCCGCAGCACTCCGTCGTATCCGATCTCCGCGTAGGCCTCGAGGCAGGCAAGCATGTCAGTCGGCCCATCGTCGTGAAACGTCTCGACGAAGTGCTCCGGTGTCCCACGCACGTCGCGGAAATGCACGTAGTGAATCAGCCGCTCGGCGCCGAATCTGCGGATCAGTGCGGGCAGATCATCGGTCAGGAGCGCGAAGTTCCCCTGGCAGAGGGTGATCCCGTTGCACTCACTCGGCGCCGTCTGCACCACCCGCTCGAAGGCGGCGACGCTGCACATGATCCTGGGCACGCCGCGCACCGGTGAGATCGGCGGGTCGTCCGGGTGCAGCGCGAGCCGCACACCGCTCTGCTCAGCAACCGGCACGGCGCGCTCGATGAACCACTCGAAGTTGCTCCAGAGCTGTTCTTCTCCACATGCCGCCCGCGGCCTTGCTTGGCCGCCGGCGGCCAGGTGGTGGTCGTACTCCGTCACCAGCGCTCCGCCGCGCGCAGGCATATCCGGACGCGTGCGGGCCCAACTGTCAACCGCGATCCAGTTGTAACAGAGCACGGGTATGTCCAGTGCACCCATCGCCCTGATCAGTTCGCAGAAGTCATCCATCTGCCGGTCCCGGCCAGGACCGCCCAGACGGATCGCATCCATCGGCGGCGTGTCCTCTATCGCCGCCAGCACCAGCCCGGCGTCGGCATAGTCGCTCTTCAGCCGCTCCAGGCGGCGGCGGCTCCAGGCCGGTCCGTCGGGATGGCCGGTGAGATCGACGAGTGTCGCCTGGCCCGACCCAGGCCAGCGCAGAAGCTGTTCACCACTGTCGAGCAGAGTGACGACATCATTCACACCGACCTGTTTCAGGCGCTGCCAGTGCTCGGTTGGCACCAGCGGGTCGAGCAGGTCCGCGATGCGGATCATGTGTCAGCGGTGCCCGCGGTCGCATCCTCGATCAGCGCGACGCCCGTGATCCACCTGACCAGTTCCTCCGGTGTGATCTGGTCACGCTCCAGCACGCAGATGACCTGACCGTGCAGCAGCACGTACACACGGTCACACAGTTCGCTCACCTGCCGGAGGTTGTGACTGACGAGGATCACGCCGACGTCCTCGGCGCGGACGCGGTTCACCAGCTCCTCGATCTTCTTCTGCTCGAGCACGGCCAATGCCGCCGTCGGCTCGTCGAGCAGCAGGACCTTCTGGCCCCACATGACCGCTCGCGCAACCGCTACGGCCTGGCGCTCCCCGCCCGACAACAGGCCGGTGCGGGCCGTCACGTCGGAGAGGCCGATCCCGAGCTGAGAGAGGGTCTCCTCAGACTGGCGCGCCATCGCGGCCCGGTCCAGGAACCGGAGGCGGCTCCCCAGGAAGCCGGCCCGCCGGATCTCGCGCCCGAGGAACACGTTCTCGGCGACGGACAGTTCCGTCGCGAGGGCAAGGTCCTGGTAGACGACCTCGATCCCCATCTCTCGCGATTCACGCGGTGATGCGAACTGCACCGCATCGCCGTCGATGTGGAGGCCGCCTTCACTCGGATGGACCGCGCCGCACAGGATCTTGAGCAGCGTCGACTTGCCGGCACCGTTGTCTCCGACGAGCCCAACGACCTCACCGCGGTGCACCTCGATGTTGACGCCGTCGAGCGCGACCAGGCTGCCGTAGAAGTGGGACACGTCCTTCGCCGCCAGCACGGGCGTCCGGACCTCAGCTGAAACGCTCATCGTTCTGCACCTCGCGCGACCTGGTCGAGCATCACGGCCACGATCAGGAGCGCGCCGACGACCATGTACTGGGTGTACACGGATAGTGACAGCAGTGCAAAGCCGTTCTGCAACACGCCGAGGATCGCCACGGCGATCAGCGTTCCGACCATCGTGCCGCGACCGCCCGCCAGGCTCGCGCCGCCGAGGATCGCCGCGGTCACGACCTCGAGCAGGTACGGGTCGCCGATCTGCGGCGCCGCCGAGGCAAGCTCGGACGTGACGATCATCCCGGCGAGCGCAGCGCTCAGAGCGATCGCGACGAACAGGCCGATGCGGAGCCGGTCCGCTCGGATGCCCGCCCGGGTTGCCGCCTCGTAGTTGTTGCCCACCGCGTAGATGTGACGGCCGAGCGCGGTCAGGCGCAGGACGCCGTAGCCGACCACCCACACCCCGAGAAAGACGAAGACCTGAACCGGGATCTTCCAGACGTTGCCGGAGCCGAGCGCGCCAAAGCCGCTGCCGGCCACCAGCGTCGTCGAGCTGTTGGAGAGGATGTAGGCGATTCCGAGCGCGATCGAGTACATGCCGAGGGTCACGACCAGGGAGTTGATGCGGAACTTCACGACGAGCAGGCCGTTCAGCAGGCCGATGCCACTCGCGCCCACGGCGGCGATCACCGACGCGATCCACGGATTCAGGCCCATGCCGACGAACGTCCCGATCAGCACGGACGTGAGTGCCATCACGCTGCCGATCGACACATCGATCTCACCCGCGATGATCACCATCGTCTCGGCGACCGCCATGATCCCGAGCACGCTGACGACGCTTGCGGCGGTCGCGAGGTTGTTCACCGTCAGGAAATACGGCGAGGCGATCCACATCACCACGAATGCGATCGCGAACACGATCAGGAGCCCCTGACCCTGAACGAGCGCAATCAGGCGCCGCCGGCGAGCAAGCTCCTCCTGACGGCGCCCTCCCGCACCGGGTCCGGTGGCGCCTGCACTACTGGCCACCGGCCTGTCACGCACGCTCATGCGCATTTGCCTCTCACAAGCTCTCTCTTGCGCATCTGCGCTCCTTTGATTCCACCCGGGTCGTTGCGGTGCTCCGAGCCCCAAGCCGGAGCACCGCGGTTGTCACCTGTGTCCTGCGTGCCTGTTACTTGCAGCCCGCGACCGAGCTCGAGGCTGTCACCTGCTGGCCGGCGATCCCGACGTTCGAGGAATAGTGCTTGTGGTCGGCCATCAGCATGACGGTTGCGAGCGCCGACTGGCCCCACTGCTCGGGCTCGAGGTAGAGGGCCCCGATGTAGTGGCTCCGGACGCTGCAGACCTGATGCAGGCCGAACGGGTCGCCGCCGAACGACTCCACCAGGTAGTTGCTGATGTGGCGGGCCTGGGCGGCCTTGTACATCGCGGCTGTGACCTCGTCGTTGACGCCGGTCGTGACCACATCGCCGTTGGAGGGGATCCGCGAGAACGCCGAGAGCGCGTTGTTGTACGTGCCCGACTCGGTACCGTCACTGTTGACCTGGATCACGTGACTGCTCGGGAGGCTCGGGTACGACTTCTTGACGCCCGCGACCACGCCGTAGTAGCGCTGCATCACGATCGCGCCGGCGGTCGGCTCGGCAGCCACCACGACGTACGGCGTCGAGCCGTGGAACTTGGCCTTCGCGGCCTTGCCCATCGCCTCTCCGGCCAGCAGCGCGGCGCCGTAGTTGTTGGCGCCAACCGCCGGATAGCCCTTGAGCGTGGCACCCACGATTGCCGCGGCCGGGACGTGCGCGTTCTTTGCGAGCGTCGCGATCGCGGGCTGGTACGACGCGAGGATGTTGAAATCGATGATCGCGTTGGCGCCCTCGTTGAGCATCGTCTTCACGTTGCCGACCGCGACCGACCCGTTCTCGTTGTCAACGGTCGTGAGCACAGACACGCATCCGACCTTCGCCGCGGCGTCCTTGAGACCCTTGGTCACGAGGTTCGCGAACGGCTGGGTTGACGAGAAGACGTCGTACCCGATCTTGAACGTCTTGCCGTGACAGAGCGACTTGGTTGGGCTGATCGGTCCCGTCGGCGCCGACGACGCGATCGCCGTGCCGGCACCTCCCGCGAGAACGGCCGCCGCAACGCTGACACCGACCCACCTCGGCACTCGGTTGCGGAAAGCAGACATAGGTCGAAAGGCCATCTGAAACTTCCTCCTCCTCCATCGTGGTCGCCCGGTTAAGCGGGAAACCTATTCATAGGCTTCGTCCGCATTGTAGGATAAAGTGGGCGTTGGTGCAATCAGAAAAATGACGACCCCGTGTCGAGAACCAGGATCCCTTGGAGTTGCCGATGAACGACGAACCGCGTGATCAGGATGTCCTATACGAGGAACGCGCCGGCATCGGCTGGATCACGCTTAACCGACCGGACAAGCTCAATGCTCTCAATTCCAATGTTTTTCGGCTGCTGACCTCGGCGCTGCGGCAGCTGGAGGCCGGGAGTTGCGGGGTCGGCATCCTCAGCGGGAGCGGACGCGCGTTTGCGGCGGGGGCTGACATCGACGGCTACGCGGGCGTCTCCGTGGAGGACTATCGCGCGTTCATCGACGTGGGCCGGGAGCCGACCGACCTGATCGAGGCGATCGGCAAGCCGGTGATCGCCGCGGTCCAGGGCTATGCCCTCGGCGGCGGGTTCGAACTGGTCCTCGCGTGCGACCTCGTCATCGCCGCCGAGGATGCGCGGTTTGGCCTGCCCGAGCCCGGGCTCGGGCTCGCTCCCGGCGGCGGCGGAACTCAGCGCCTGCCGCGGCTGGTCGGGAAGACCCGGGCGATGGAGGTCCTGCTTGCGGGGCGCAGACTCAGCGCCGAGGACGCTTTGGAGTGCGGGATCGCGAACCGGGTCGTCCCGGCCGACTCACTGCGGGAGTCGGCCGAGGAACTGGCTCAGCGCATGCTCGCGCTCGCGCCCGAGGCGCTCGCGACGATCAAGCGGGTCGTCCGTGACGGCCTGGCGCTTCCGCTGCAGCACGCGCTCAGGCTGGAGCGGGATCAGACGGCAGAGCTGATCGCCACCCCGGACGGAATCGAGGGGGTCCGCGCCTTCATCGAGAAGCGCGCGCCAAGATTCACTGGGCGGCCCTCCGACGAGGTCTCCGAATGATCCGCGACGACGGCGGCACGACGGGCGTGACGCTGCGCGGGCGAAGGATCTACGGGCCGACCGAGCCCGCGCACTGGGTTCGATGCTCGCGTGAGACGCCGCTCTCGGCGGTGGAGGTCTCCGAGGTGGTGGAGATCATCTCCACGGGCAGGATCACCGGCCGCTCGGCACATCTTCCCGAGCGTCTGCGTACGCGTGACTGGGACTCCGTGCGGCGTGTCGAACTCGAGCTCGACCGCCGGCTCGGCTGGCCCTCGGCCGGCTGGAAGGTCGGAGCGGCAAGCGACGAGGTGCGGCAGGCCGAGGGCCTGCCCGGGCCCATCCCGGGACGGCTGTATCAGGGACGTGTCTTCAAGGGCCCGGCGCTGATTCCCGGGGATCTCTTCATCAACTACCGCAATGTCGAGTGCGAGCTGGCGTTTCACCTCGCCGAGGGCTTCGCCGCACGGTCCGAGCCGTACACGGAGACGGAGGTCGCCGCCCGCATCCGCGATCTGGTGCCGGCGCTCGAGATCGGTGACATGGTCTTTGAGGACTGGTACGGATCCAGCGGGTACTTCGGCTCGTGTCTTGACAACGGCGGCGGCGGAGTCCTCGTCTATGGCGAGCCCGTCGCCGCCTGGCGGTCGCTGAATCTCCCTGAAGCCGAACTGCGTCTCCACGTCAACGGCTCGTTCGTGAAAAGCGGCGCCGGTCAGGCGGCGATGGGCCATCCGCTCACCTCGCTCACCTGGCTCGTCAACTGGGTCTGCGGGAACGGACTGCCAATCGCCGCCGGCGAGGTAATCAGCACCGGCACCTGCACCGGCCACTGCTTCGTGGCCCCCGGAGACGAGGTGACGCTCGATGTCCCGGGCATCGGCGCCGTCTCCGCAAGCTTCGCCTGAAGGCGGCTTGCGGCCTCCGCCCTCACTCGATCAGACCACGGCGGCTTGGAGCTCCGCGAGCGCGTCCTGCAGCGCGGGCTCGATCCCGCGCTCGGGCTCGGCGGCCCAGGCCGCGACCGCGGCAATGAAGATGCTGGCCCCGGCCTGAGCGGCGAACAGCGCCTGGCGCTCGGGGGCGCCGCGCTGGACCAGCACGCCGGCGGCCTTCGCGGTGAGCGACGCCATCTTCATCAGGTCCCGCTCCTGCAGTTCCCGCGATGAGGCCACGAGCCGCCCGCGTGCGCGCACCAACTCGGGGTAGTCGGCAATCATCGCGATGCCGTGTCCGTAGGCCCAGACCGTCGCCTCCAGCGGGCTCAGCTCCGGGTCCGCCGTAGCCAGCGCGTCGATGATCCGCGCCTCGAACTCGTCGGACTGACCAAAGATCACCTCGCGCTTGTCGGCGAAGTGGTTGAAGAACGTGCGCTTCGTCAGCCCCGCCCGCGAGGCGATGTCGGCAACGGTCACGTCGTCATAGCCGCGCTCGATGAAGAGCGCCATCGCAGCCTCCTGAAGGCGGCCCTTCGCATCTGGTTCCCATCTCGCCATATCGCAAGCCTACGTGTTTCGGTCCCCGCTCAGGGTCTTGATTGCACTTGGTGTAATGGGGTGCTATCTTAGCGATTGCATCTAGTGCAATCACCGTCTCTCAAAGGAGCAATGGCCGTGCCCACGACCACCCAACCCCTCTCCATCGCGATCATCGGCGCCGGCCGGATCGGCAGCTCGTTCGCCTATCTGCTCGCAAAGGCAGGCCACGACGTGACCCTGATCGCGCGGCCCGGTTCCAACCGTCTTGCCCAGATCAGCCGTGACGGCGGGATCGTGCTCACCACCGGCGAGCGCGCCACCGCGACCATCGACGACCAACTGGACGAAGGCCGGCCGTACGACGCCGTGTTCGTCACTGTGCTCGCCCACCAGGTCGGCCCACTCCTGCCGGCGCTCAAGCGGAGCAAGGCCGGCACCGTGGTCTTCACGTTCGCCACCCCGGAAGCGGACCGACTGGCGACCGCAATCGGCCCTGATCGCGCGCAATTCGGCTTCGCCGGGGTGCTGGCGACGCTCGACGCGGACGGCAGGCTCGACCTGACGATCCAGCGGGTCAAGGCGGTCATGGAAGATCAGCGGTGGGTCGACCTGTTCACCGAAGCCGGAGCGCCGGCCAAGCGCGACCCGCAGCTTCGCACCAAGCTCCGCGGTCGTGCCACTCTGACGCTCGCCATGGAGAGCGTCACCGCGATGGGCATGGCCCACGGCCGCGGCGCCAACTTGGCCGAGGCGAGGCTCGGCGTCCGCGCGATCAAGGGCGCCGCCAAGATCCTTCGGGCCTCCGGCGACAAGTCTGTGGGACCAGGGCAGGCACCGGGCTTCGTGCTCGCCGGGCTGCTGCTGTGGGCCTCCCGCGCGCCCTTCCGCACGGCGGTCGGAAATTCCGATAGCGAGGTTAAGGGCCTGATCGACCTGTACGTCGCCGAGGCTCGGTCGCTCGGCGGTCTCGAGCAATCGATCGATGCGCTCGAGGCGCTGCGCCCGGGCGTTGCTCCAGGCCA
>Ga0123356_10003234_pt1 | contig 17121 bp, 12 predicted proteins | sample TergutEmb28metaG_2_FD_92546 | JGI IMG/M metagenome (GOLD analysis project Ga0123356, IMG submission 92546) | Embiratermes neotenicus P3 segment gut microbial communities from Petit-Saut dam, French Guiana - Emb289 P3 | ecosystem: Host-associated > Arthropoda: Insects > Digestive system > Gut ...
TATGAATTAATGGCAGAAGGCGCGTTGGAGTTCGCGGATTATAATTCAAATGTAAAAATAAAAATATATGAAGCGGGAATGAATCAATCGCAGTGGGAAATGCAATTGGCGGAAATGGTTTCCGGCGGTGAATATGATGTTGTGATAGGTTCTAATCCTTCACTTCCTGAAATTTGCGTTAATGTTTCTAAATTATTTCCAAATCAGAAATTTATTATAACAGACGCTGATTTTAGCGGCCATAACCGGATAAGAACATACAATTATAACCAATATGAGCAATCGTTGTTTTTGGGATATTTGGCGGGACTTATAACTACCGGCAATATGCCAAATGTTAATAATCAAAGAAAAATTGGCTTCATAGCGGGGCAGGAATTTCCACTTTTAACAAGACAAATGGTACCCGGTTTTTTAGAGGGAGCAAGACTTGTAGACCCATCCATTGAACTTGATTTTCGTGTAATTGGTTCTTGGGCAGACGCTAATAGAGCGGCGGAACTCGCGACATCCATGATAAATTCCGGGGTTGATGTTTTAACCGCGATCGCTGGAGGAGCCGCGCAGGGAATGATTAAATCCGCCGCGGATAACGGCGTGTATATTGTTTGGTATAATACAAATGCCTATCACCTGGCTCCCGGTGTTATTGTAGGCTGCGGTTCAATGAATCAAAAAAAACTTGTAATGGAAATCCTAAACGATGTTTTAAATGATAGAGTTGAATATGGCATTTCAAAAACAATTGGAGTAAATGAAGGTTATCTGGAATTTATATTTGATGAACCGGGATATCAAAATCTCCCTGAAGATATAAAAGAAAGATTTGAAAGTTTTATTTATAAATATTTCTTAAAGTAAAAAGATATATTAATGTATGAACGCGTTAGAAATAAAAAATGTTTGTAAACAATATCCGGAAAGAAATTTAAAAGCAAATGATGATATAAGTTTGTACCTGAAAAAAGGAGAAATCCTTTGTATCGCGGGTGAAAACGGCGCTGGTAAAACTACTTTAATGAAAATTCTTTGTAATCTTGAAAAACCTGATTCTGGAGAGATAAAAATAAACGGTTATATCGGCATGGTACATCAGCATTTTAAACTTTTTCCTGAATATACTGTCGCCGAGAATATTGTTTTGGGAAAAGAACCAAAAAAATTTAAAATATTTTTTGATAATAAAAAAGCGGATTATATTTCTAAAAAAATTATAGAAGAAAATAATTTTTCCATTAAGCTTAAAACAAAAGAAAAAATTAAGGATCTAACAGTAGGAGAAATGCAGCAAGTGGAAATTTGCCGTATTTTATATCAAAATTTTGATATTATTATACTTGATGAACCAACTTCGATACTGACTAACGAAGAAACATTATCATTATTTAATACATTAAAAAAACTCGCGGATAATGGAAAATCAATTATATTTATTACTCATAAATTAAATGAAATAAAACAAATAGCAAACCGTATTGTAATACTTCGTCAGGGTAAGTTAATAAAAAGTTGTGATATTTCAGAGATTGAAACAGAAGAAATTAATAATTTAATGATAAATAGTGATTTTAAACCGGAGTCCTTTTCTCTTCCAGAGCCTGTGGAAAATAAAAAAGCGATATTAACATTTGAAAATGTTACCGTAAAACGGCTTGGACAAAAACGTCCATTACTGGATAATGTTTCTTTTTCAGTCAGTTCAGGAGAGATTTTGGGTTTTACAGGTGTCGGAGGAAACGGACTTGGCGTTATTGAAGCCGTTTTAGGCGGTTTTCTACAGCCAAAATACGGAAAAATCCTATATAAGAAAAAAGATATAACAGGATTTTCTACACATTCGCTTCGAAAACAGGGTTTAACATATGTGCCGGCAGACAGAATAAGGGTTGGAAGCGCTCAAGAAGCGACAATAAAAGAAAATATAATAATTAATTATGAAAAAAAACACTCGCCCGATGAATATTCAAAATGGCTAATAGAAAAAAATAATATTGACGCGCCGGATATAAATAAAAAATGTAATACACTCTCAGGGGGTAATTTACAAAAACTTATTATTTCAAGAGAAATAGAAAGTTTCTACAATAAAAATATCAATATATTAAATAGTTATATTGTTTTTTCTGAACCAACATGGGGTTTGGATTCGGCTTCAAGCGGTTTAATTTTAAAAGAAATTGATTTAATCAGAAAAATAGGAGCCGCGGTAATTTTAATTTCTACAAATTTAAACGAAGTAAAAAAACTCGCTAATCGTATCATTGTAATGTACAAAGGCAAAATCGCTGACGAATACATTAATAATAACAGGAACAGTGAATGAAAAATATTAAAAAACTTTTGCCGTTATTAATGATACCTGGTATTTCTATAATTGTTATAATTATACTTATATTTATTTTCAGCGATACTCCGGTTAGAACAATTTATTTTTTCTTTATTGGACCTTTTAGAAACATTTTTAATATTGGAAATTTGTTAAACGCGTCTGTTCCATATATTTTTGGCGCGTTAGGAATAATTATCGCGATGAAAGCCGGCAGCCTTAACCTTGGAGGAGAAGGGCAGGTTTATCTTGGCGCTTTTATTACATTAATTACAGCGCTTTATCTTGGCTCAATTGGTATAAGCGGTTTATTTGGAATGATATTGGCTTTAATGGCGGGAGCTTTTTTTTCTGGTTCTGTTACGGCAATTAGCGGTATTTGTAAGACAAAATGGAATACTAACGAATTAATTACGACTTTTTTGTTATCATGCGCGATTATTCCGATTGTTAACTATTTAATAACAGGACCATTTTTGGATCCGGATACTTCACTTGTATCAACAAAAAAAATCGCGGAAAACATGCGCCTTCCTTTTATATTAAGACCCTCGAATTTAAATACAGGTATATTTGTTTCATTTATTTTTGTTTATTTAACGCGTTTTTTTCTTAACAAAACTAAATCCGGATATGAAATAAGAATGACAGGTTTTAACGAATTATTCGCGCGTTACGGCGGAATAAATGTAAGGTTTAAAACAATTCAATCACTTACATTAAGCGGTTGTCTTTACGGTATAGCAGGGGGAATAGCGGTTTTGGGAACACATCATGCCGTAATAAAGGAGTTTTCAGCGGGGTTGGGCTGGGGAGGCCTTACAGTCGCGCTAATCGCTAATTTCTCTCCCGCCGCCGTTATTCCTTGCGCGATTTTTCTAACATGGATAAATACCGGAGCCAGAATAGCGATGCAAAACACAGGACTTACTTTTGAAATAGCGTACATAGTTCAGGCTGTTATTTTTCTGCTTTCTACAAGTTTATATATCAAAAATTTATTTATACAAAAAGGAAAAAAATAATTATGGAAAATATTTTTACCTTTATAAAAAGTTCAATCATCATTATGATTCCTATTTTTTTCGCGTCTATGGGAGGATTATTCCCGGCTCTCGCCGGAAAGTTAAATATCGCGCTGGAAGGTCTGCTTTTAATTAGCGCGTTTTTATCGTTTACTGTTTTTTTCTTTACCGGTTGTATGGCAGCGGCGATATTTTGCGCGATAATAGGCGCGAGCGCTCTTGCTATTTTACATGTCTTCGCTGTTTTTAAACTTCGAGCGAATTTATTTATATCGGGTATCGCGATTAATTTGCTTTCAAGCGGTCTATGCGCGGTACTTTCTATTAATTTTTTTAATACAAAAGGAGTTGTTTCCGTAAATAATACGCCTCCTTTTCTTTTTGAATGGTATATTGTTATAGGATTAATTTTATTGGTTATTTCCTGGTTCGCGATTTATAAAACTCCTTTTGGATACAGGCTTCGCGCCTGTGATAAAAACGCGGATTCACTTGTTTCATTGGGAATTAATCCGCGAAAATATCAAACAATCGCGATCATGATTTCCGCGTTTTTCTGCGGAATCGCGGGCTCTTTTTTAAGTCTTAATTTAGGAGCGTATGTTCCGGAAATGTCAGCAGGCAGAGGCTGGATTGCTTTAGCGGTTATATTTTTGGGTTTTCGTAAACCTTTAGGTTTATTAACCGCCGCTTTAATTTTTGCCGTCGCGGAAGGGTATTCCAATTACGCTCAGGGTTTTTTCGAAATTCCTTCAGGTTTTATGCTTGCTTTTCCGTATATTTGCTCATTATTCGCTATAATTGTTGTTTCTATCATTCCCAAAAAATCAACTTTGTAGTATTATAATAAAAATTATGGGTTTTCCATTTAATATTTTTAAGAAAAATAATTCACAGGCTCTTTCTGTTAAAGATGATTCAAATATGCCGTCCGAACAGGATCTTATTAGAGCGGGCGCTCTTTTGGCGCGAGAGAAGAATTTTAAGGATATGGTAAATATATTCGTAGAGCACGCGCAGGATATTTCAAGAGCAGATCTTTCCGCTTTTTATGTTTTAAAAGACCCTGATGATAAAAAAAGCGATTTGAAATTATATTATAAAAGAGGAAGATATTCGGTTCCGGATATAATAAACGGTAATATTGAACTTGTTAATTTTTTACGCGATTGCAGGGAAGCGTTAATTTTTAATAATAAATCTGATGTAATAAAAAATAAATATGTTCCCAATTTTTTAAAAGAGACTTTAATTAATCCGCAAATGAAAAGCGCGATGGCTCTTCCTATCGTAAGCCCGCCGCGTGAAATAGGCGTATTATTTGTCGCTTCCCAAAAACCGTGTTTTTTTAACAGACAGCGTTTTCATTTTCTGGATTGTTATACAAAACTCGCGGCGGGTGTAATGCAGACTTCAAAGTTGTTTGACGAAACTCGCGAATCTTCGCGTAAAATTGATTCACTGGAAAGATATCAGGAAAATGTTTTTAATTCTATGACTAATATGGTTGTTACAACGGACGCTGCCGGGTCTATATATTATTTTAACGAACCCGCGGCTCTTTCAATGGGACTTAAACAGGAAGATATTGGGCGTAATTTGGAAAATGTTTTTAAAAATAACCTTTCTTCAAAAATGTTAAAAACAATTTCACAGAGTCTTCAGGAAGGGAATGAATATTTAGGTCTGGAAGGAATATACCGCGGCAGTGAAAGTGAAATTGATTTTTCTTTGAATGTATCTCCGTTAAAAACTCCACGCGGAAAAAAAGAGGGGCTCACTCTTTTATTTACAAACCAAACCCGTGAAAAAGAATTAAAACAAACCGTACAGGCTGTAAGCGATGAAAGGCGAATCATCAAGGATATGTTCGCGCGTTATATGTCAAACGAAGTTGTAGAAAAATTAATGGAATCTCCCGACAAAGTTAACCTTGGGGGCGATAAAAGAATCGCGACAGTATTTTTCGCTGATATACGAGGTTATACTTCGTTTTCCGAAGGAAGAGAACCGGAAGAAATAATAGAAATTTTAAATGAATATTTCAGCGAAGCTGTTGAGCAGGTTGTAAAATTCAAAGGTTATATCGATAAATTTATCGGCGATTGTATCATGGCTGTTTGGGGAGTTCCAATGTTGCCGGAAAAAGATGACGCTTATAACGCCGTTTCATGCGCTCTTGCCATCCAGGAAATTGTTAAATCGTCAAAGAGAAAATTCTTTAGAAGGGGCGCTTCCAATCTGCGTGTTGGAATAGGAATAAATTCTGGTCCATTGGTCGCGGGAAACCTGGGAAGCATGCAGCGTATGGATTATTCTGTAATCGGAGATACTGTAAACCTCGCGGCGCGACTTGAAGGTGTTTCAGGACCTGAAGAAGTTATAATATCACATTCGACATATGAGCAGTTAAGTGAAAGGTTTAAAGTGGAAGAAAGACCGGCAGTCCGCGTAAAAGGCAAAGAAAAACCAATAAAAATATACAATGTTATAGGTATGAGATAATTACATGATATTAAAGGAGTTTGATGATGAATGATTTAATTAATTCTTTTTTGGGAATAGATATTCCTTTTTGGGTGTTTATCGCTTTTCCCGCTGTTTTAATTTTACTCGTTTTATTTATACTTTGGTTTGTTAATACCAGATTATTTAAATTGCGCCTTAAAAAGATCATAAACGCGAAAGACGAACAACAAACAGCGCAAGCCATCAAATATTTTGAAAAAAAATATCCGCCCAATAAACTTATATATTATTCAAAACGAATGGAAAGATATTCGCGGCAAATGGGACCAAAAGTTGTACGCGAAACAGGTCTCGCGGATAAATGGATGCAAAAACTTTCATCTTCCAAACTACCAAGAGTTAAAGATTTAAGGCGTGTTTTACTGTTTTGCCCGCAATCGTTTTTATTTAAAGCGTTTATTATTGCCGGAAAATACGCGAGATTGCAAAAAGTTTTTAAAAACTGGATGAAAAACGAAGGAGAAGAAAAAGTTATACGTCTTTTGGCTGAAACTTGCAGAGGCGAAGATTTTGATCCTTCTTTTGGAAAAACCTTTTTAGAAAGTCACATTGAATTGTTCCGTGAATTGACAGGCGAACCGGAATGGTTCGCGCGTTATTTTGTATATAAAATTCTATTATTGGATAAAGATGTTTTACCCGAAAGGAGCATGGAAGACGGTCTTGTAGATCCGCATCCTCTTGTAAGAAAAATTTTAGTAGAAAATGTTTCTTTTAACAGGGAAAAAACATGGGCTGTATTATGGGATAAACTTACACATGATCCTGTGTTTGAAGTGCGCGAAGCCGCGCGAAAGCGTATCGGAAAAGAATTTATCGATTTATACAGCCCAAAAGACACAGCGTTAACTGACGATGAAACCGCGCGCGTTCTGGAATTGCTTGATCCTTCCAGCCAGGAAGACAGGTTATTCGCGATGGCTTCTTTGGAAAATGAAAATAAAGCCCTGCGATATCCTGCCGCCGCGTTTATGGACAAGTGCGGAGTTCTTTCCAGCATTCTAGCGAAAAATACAATGGACGATCCTGTTACTATCGATCATACTGTAAATCTTTTACAAAAGGCGCTGGAAGTAAATGTTTCCGGGTTTTTAAAAGATTATCAAACAGGAGACGGAGCTCCGCTTTTGGTAGCGTCGCGTCTTTTGGCGAAACCAAGCGTAGTTCAGGAACATGTCTGTTATCTGCAAAAAAAAGTTTTCGCGTTTTTTAATAATAAAAAAATTGATCCGTCTACAAAGGAAATATATGTAAATACTCTTGAAGCTGTAGCGTATAACGGTAATGTAAAATCTTTCGAGTTTTATACCGAAGAATTATCAAGAAGAGAAAACGATCAGGCTTTTATTGAAGTACTTTTAAAACATATTCCAATACAGGCAGAATCATTATTGGTACCTGTTTTATTCCGGTTTTTGGAAAATGAAAACTTTCCATTACAGGATAAAATAGCGCAGGTACTAGGGTTTTTTAAATCGGATATTATTCTGCCAAAAGTATTTCAAATATTAAACGGACCCCGGGCAGAACATCCGCATATTGTGCGAATATCTGCGTTAAAAATACTCGGATACCTTCGCCTGACATTCTGTTTGCAAAGAATCCTTGAAAACCTGCCAACATTAAAACCGGAAGAAATGGAGGAGTTTGGACGTTTATTTATTGATTATCCGCAGGATATATTCGAAGAAAAAGTAAAAGCGCTGTTTGCGTCTCCTGACGCAAAAATAAGAGCGGCATTAATCAGCATTTTACCTGTAACAAAAAATGAAAGTTTCCTGAAGGAAATCCGCGCGTCTTTAAAAGATGTTGATCCTGATGTACGAGTAGCCGCGATTAAATCTCTTTTGGGATTCGGAGAAATAAAACTTTTAAATCAGGAAACTTCAATGCTGCGTGACCCTGTAGAAAGGGTGCGTTTGGCTACAGCGGAAGTTATCGCAATTCACGGCAATACAGCCGCGATGGAAATTTTAAAAACAATCATAACAGATCAAAACGAAACAGATACGGTTAAAATTGGTGTTATAGAAGGTCTTGGACAGGCAGTAGGCGCGGAAGGAATACCAATACTTGTTTCAGTTCTGGATTCAGACGATGATTTACGCGTATACGCGGAAAAAGCTCTTACAATGAGAATATCAAAAAAAGATATAACTCAGTTAATCGAAATATTTAAGGATGCTGAACCTCCGTTGCGAGAAAAATTAATTCCTATTTTTAAAGTACAGGGAAGAAAAGCGGAACCTCAAATCGTAGAAATTTTAAAGGATGAAGTCGCTTCCATAAAACCGTACATTGTAAAGATACTAGAAGAAACAGGGTTCATTAATGAGGCAAAAAAGAGGCTTTCCAATAGAAATGTAGAAATAAGAAGGGAAGCGGCATTAATGTTATCCCTAATGGAAACCCTGCCAGCGTTTAGGGGACTTGTTCTCGCGGCGAAAGACCCTGATCAGGAAGTGCGTGTTTGCGTCGTAAAAGCCCTTGAAAAACTTAAAAGCCCCCATAGCCGTGAAATCCTGGAAAGTTTAAAAGGAGATCCCGATGGCAGAATACGAAAATATACCTTTTGGGCATTGGAAAGGCTTGATTCCCTGGCAATGGAGTAAAAATAACAAGAAATAACAAGAACACTTGACATTTTTTTTTAAAAACAGTATCTTTTTATTAGTTTAGTTTTTCATTTAAAAAAGGGCTCCAAAAAGCCCTTTTTTTTGTCAAACTGTAAAATTGAATAGGGGCAAAGATGCGTTACAAAAGTAAAGATGTTGTGGAATCAGAAAATGATGAAATAACTTCTTTGCGCCAGCCTCTTGAGGTGATTCTAAAAGGTTTAGGATTTAGCCTTATAGAGTTGGTTATATCAAGGCATCGAGGCAGTGTTCAGGTAAAGGTTGTAATTTACAGCGGAAAACCAATTGGCACCAATGATTGCGTAAAGGTTCACCGTTCAATCTTGCCCAGATTAGAGCTTTTTTTTGGGAATCAGGATATTCATCTGGAAGTATCATCTCCGGGAATTGATCGATTAATTAAAACCGGAGAAGAGTTTGCGCATTATAAAAGTAGAGGAGTGCGATGTTATTGCACTGATATTTCTGACTGGAAAGCGGGGATTTTAGAATCCATTAGTGAAAATGGAATTATTATAAAGACGAATGACGGGATCGAAACTGATATAAAGTTTGATGTTATCGCTAAAGCGAAACTCGATCCTTCACAGGAGGTATAAGTTGGGAACTAATATGTCTGCGGCAATTCGTCAGTTAAATCAGGATCGAGGAATTCCTGAAGAGCTGATACTTAGAACCATAGAAGATACGCTTATCGCCGCGTACAAACACCGTTTTGGTAACGCGGACAACGCAATTGTACAGTTTGATGAAGATAATTTAGAAGTCTCGATTTTCGCGAGGAAAAAAATTGTAGAACAGGATGGAGTTTACGATCCTGTAACAGAAATTGATCTTGAAGAAGCAAAAGAATTAAATCCTGACGCCGATGTCGGCGATGAAATATTGGTCGAAATCGACCCAAAACAGTTTGATCGTATCGCTGTTCAAAGCGCCAAACAAAAAGCGCATCAGACAATCAGGGATATTCAAAAGGACAGTCTTTTTTCTGAATACAAGGACAAAGAAGGCGAAATAATAATTGGTTATTACCAACGGGAACGTAACGGAACTATTTATGTTGATATTGGCAAAATAGAAGGTGTTTTACCCAAGAAGTTTCAATCTCCGCGGGAAATCTACCATGTAAATGACAGAATTAAAGCGCTTATAGCCGAAGTAAAAAAAGATTCATCGGGATTACAAATTGTACTTTCAAGAACACACACCGAATTTGTTCGCGCGATTTTTGAACTGGAAGTCCCCGAAATTTATGACAAAACAGTTGAGATACACAAAATTGTGCGCGAAGCCGGTTTCCGCACAAAACTCGCGGTTTATTCAAACCGCGAAGATGTCGATCCTGTCGGCGCTTGTGTCGGTCTTAAAGGCGTGCGCATTCAGGCTGTAATAAAAGAGCTAGAAGGCGAAAAAATCGATATTTTAAAATATGATCCCGATCCAAGGCGTTTTATTAAAAACGCTCTTTCTCCCGCCGAAGTGCGCGATGTTATAATTCTTGACGAAGGAAAACATCAGGCATTGGCTGTAGTTAGCGATTCAATGTTATCTCTCGCGATTGGTAAACAGGGACTTAATGTTCGTCTCGCGAACAGGTTAGTTGACTGGAACATCGATGTTAAAACAGAATCACAATTCGCGGAAATGGATATTGCGGCTGAATCCCGCCGCGCTGTTTCCGAGCTTTTTGGTGATTCAGAAAGCTTCGATGATGAAATATCCCGTATCAGTGAACTTCCCGGCGTTGACGCGCGTATCGCGAAAATACTTCTTGATAACGGTATCGATTTTATCGAAGATTTCCTCGGTTTAAGTCAGGAAGAATTGGAAGCCAAAGGATTATCCGCGGCGGAACTTGACGGACTGCGTAAACTTATTGAAGAATATGTTGAGATTGTTGAAGATGAATCTTTTGATGATAGTCAGCAGGAAAAAGCGGCAGACGAAGAAACAGAAGAAACATCCGAATCTGAAGAATATGAATGTCCTGAATGCGGATCAAAAATTACTGTGGACATGACAACATGCCCAAGCTGTGGAATTGGCTTGAGTTTTGAATACGAAGAGGAGGAGGGACAATAGGATTTATGGCGGAAGAAACTGACAAAACAAAAAAACCAAAAGCTCAGCTTATAAAACATTCTCCGAGCGAAGAAAATTCTTCAGGTAAAAATCCTGCGGAACAGACAGAACGGCGTAAAGTTAAAGTTGTAATGAAAAAACCTGCCGTCACGGCTCCCAAAAAGACTTCGCCTAAAGTAATTGTCAGCTCTCCTTCCGGAAAACCTCAATCCAAAAAATTTGAACCACAAGGTGAAAAAAAACAATTTAACGAATCAGGCGCGGATCAGCGTGTAAGTTCGTTTCCAATAGCGCAGCGTCCCGCCGCCGCCGCGGGCAGAGTTGGCGGTAAGTTTGTAGGCGGCGAAAGGCACGGAGGTCAGCAAAGACATCCGCGTTCGCAGCAGCCTCGTCCAAACAGACAAGGCGGCGATTCACAACAACAAAACAGAGGCGGTTTTGGACAGAGACAAGGTCATCAAGGACAGGGTCATGGACAAGGACAGGGTCAAGGACATGGAGGAAGACCTCCGTTTCCTCCAAGACCGGGCGGCGGCGGCGGCAGACCAGGTGGCGGATTTAATCGACCACAAACAGGGAACCGCGGCGGAGGAATGAATGTAGCTCCGTCTGGACCAATACCTGAAGGTAAAGGACCTGCGAAGCGGAAATTTATCGCTAAAAAACCTGTTTACAACCGCAAAGAAAAAGAACTTGAAATGGAGGAAAAACTCCTTCAGACCAAAAAGAAAATAACACACGTAGCGAATCCGGTACCAAAATCTATCGACATAATGGAAGTTATTTCCGTTTCGGAACTCGCGCGAAAAATGAATTTAAAAGCATCCGACCTTATTCAAAAATTGATGAATATGGGGCAGATGGTTACGATCAATCAACAGATTGACGCGGATACCGCGAGCATTTTAGCGTCCGAGTTTGGCGCGGATGTAAAAATTGTAAGTCTTTATGATGAAACAGTAATCGAAACCACAACAGACGATGACGCGATTCTGCTTCCGCGCCCTCCTGTTGTTACCGTTATGGGACATGTCGATCACGGAAAAACAAAATTGTTAGACGCGATCCGCAAAGCTGACGTAGTATCCGGCGAGTTCGGAGGCATTACGCAGCATATCGGCGCTTATATGATAGAAACTCCGCACGGCAGCCTTACACTGCTTGATACGCCGGGTCACGAAGCTTTCACTCGTATGAGGGCAAGAGGCGCGCAAGTAACAGATATTGTTATACTTGTTGTCGCGGCGGACGACGGAGTTATGCCGCAGACAATCGAAGCTATAAATCACGCCAAAGACGCTAAGGTGCCAATCATTGTCGCCGTAAATAAAATTGACAAACCGGAAGCGAATCCGGACAGAGTAAAAAGTCAGCTTTCCGATTTGGGACTAATGCCCGAAGATTGGGGAGGACAAACAATATTTGTCGAGCTTAGCGCGTTACAAAAAACCGGTATAGATAAATTAATTGAATCGATCTTGCTGGAAGCTGAACTTTTGGATTTAAAAGCGAACTTCCAGTGCAGCGCGGAAGGAAAAATTCTGGAATCCAAAGTTGATCACGGTAGAGGTATCGTGGCGACCGTAATGGTAGAAAGAGGAACCTTCGCTGTTGGTGACGCTTTTGTCGCTGGTATTTGGCCCGGAAAAGTACGCGCCATATTTAATGACAAGGGCGAAAAAATTAACAAAGCGACTCCTTCGATGCCTGTTGAAGTTTTGGGATTTGAAGGTATTCCGAACGCGGGGGATCCATTACAGGTAGTAGTTGATGAAAAAATCGCGCGCGAGTTTTCATCCAAACGTCAGGAACTGCGCCGTTTTGAAGACGCGAAGATTTTAAGAAAAGTTACAATGGATAACCTCCACGACATGATAAGTGACGGAACAATTCAGGAACTTAAAGTAATTATTAAAGCGGACGTACAAGGTTCCGCCGAAGCTTTAAAATCCAGCCTGGAAAAATTAAGCACAAAAGAAATTCGTTTACATGTAATTCAAGCGCTTCCGGGTCCTGTTAACGAAGGCGATGTTGATCTCGCTATCGCGTCAAAAGCGATCATCATAAGCTTTAACGTCCGCCCGCTTCCCAAAGCGAAAATACTCGCTGAACAGGAAAAAGTTGACATCAGAAAATACAATGTTATTTACAAAGCTGTCGAAGAAATTAGAGCCGCGATGGAAGGAATGTTAACGCCGGATACAAAAGAAGAAATTGTAGCGACAGTAGAAGTGCGCGATACATTTAAAGTTCCAAAGATCGGCACAATCGCTGGCTGTTATGTATTAACAGGAACTGTAAAACGAAGCTGTATTGTAAATGTTATTAGGGAACAAATTGTTATACACTCAGGAAAAATCGCTTCTTTAAAACGTTTTAAAGATGACGCGCGCGAAGTAGCCGCGGGTTATGAATGTGGTATCGGGCTGGAAGGTTTTGACGATATACGCGTTGGCGACAATCTTGAAATTATTGAAATCGTCGAAATCGCGCGTAAATTAAGCAGTTAATATGCCGCAGTTTCGCACAGAACGTCTTGGTCAGACGATCCAGGAAAAAATTGGCTCACTTATTCTTGAAGGTAAAATAAAAGATAATAGAGTTAATTCGTTTATTTCTATTACAAAAGTAAAAGTTTCCAGTGATCTTTCTTTCGCCGATGTTTATGTTTCTGACATTCGCGGAAAAATAAATGAAAAAGAAGTTGAGGGGCTTCAAAGCGCCGCAGGATTTATACAATCTCAGCTTGGATCTGTTATGCACATTAGAAAAACTCCGCGCCTTCGTTTTCACGCTGATACAAGCATCGGCGACGCCTTTGATCTGATCAAAAAAATCGACGAGTTGGTTCCACAACAAAATGAAAACTAAAATTATACATATAAGATTTCACGCAAAGACGCCAAGAACGCAGAGGACGCGGAGAGATATTGAACGATAACTTTGCGCCTCTGCGCCTCTGCGAGAGAAAATCGGGAATTATTTTTTTTAATAAAAAGTCAGGAATTACATCCTTTGACGCATTGCGGGATATAAAACGCGCTCTTGGCACAGGCAAGGTAGGACACACAGGCACACTCGATAAATTCGCGCGGGGACTTTTAATAATTCTAACAGGAAAAGCTTTAAAACTAAGCCAATGGTTTACAAATTGCGATAAACAGTACATTGGAAAAATTCATTTTGGCATCGAAACAGACACACTCGATCCCGAAGGCGAAACAGTCGCCAAAGCGGACTTACCATCGCGGGAAAAAGTACAGCAGGTTTTAAATCAGTTTACAGGAAATATTTTACAGGAGCCGCCTGTTTTCTCTGCCATTCATGTAAACGGAAAACGCGCGTCAGATTTAACACGTTCCGGGCAAATACCGCAAATGAAAAAACGCCCTGTAACAATTTATGAATTAAAATTGCTTAATTGGGATCCGCCGTTCGCGGAGATTTTTGTACATTGCTCAAGCGGCACTTATATTCGCTCCCTAGCGAGAGACATAGCAATTGCCGCCGATACAAGAGCGCATCTTTGCGAACTTACTCGTACACAAGTCGCGGGATTTAAGCTCGATGACAGTTTTACTCACGCAAAGGCGCCAAGACGCCAAGAACGCAAAGAGGAAGAAGTTAGAAATATGAATGAAGATATTTCTCTTCAACTTATTAATAAATCGGTTATTTCTAAGCTTGGTATAAAATATATTGAAGTTTCGCAAGAGGAAGTACAATATATCTTACATGGAAAGCCGCTTGATAAAATATTAAACAATAAGACCTTTGCGTCTTTGCGCCTTTGCGTGAACTCTTCTCCGAATACTATAGCGATTTTCTGTGATGAAACCCTTGTTGCCATTGTAGAAAATAAAGACGGAAAGTGGAAATATGGCTGTGTGATGTAGTCCCACTTGACATTTTTGCCTGTTTATGCCATTATTCCATGAGAACGGAGATAAATATGGCATTAAACAAAGAAAATGCGCTTCAAATTGTATCAAAATTTGGAAAAAATGAAAAAGACACAGGCGCTACGGAAGTTCAGATTGCGCTGCTTACTGAACGAATCAACCAGCTTACAGAACACTGCAAACAGTTTAAAAAAGACAAATCGGGCCAAAGAGGGCTTTTGATTTTAGTCGGAAAACGCCGCAGGATGTTAAAGTATATTCAACGTACCAATCTGGAAGGTTACCGCAAACTAATTAAAGAATTAGGATTGCGTAAATAATGATGCAAAAAGTAACATTAAATATCGCCGGTAAAGAATTAATTCTGGAAACCGGCAAGATCGCGAAACAGGCAAACGGTTCTGTATTCGCGCAGTATGCGGGTTCAGCGGTTATCGCTACTGTCTGTTCGTCGTCGGCATCAGTAGAAGGTCTAGATTATGTGCCTTTAACTGTTGATTATAACGAAAAATATTATGCCGCGGGGAAAATCCCGGGCGGTTTTATAAAAAGGGAAAGCCGGCCTAAAGACAAGGAAATACTTGTTTCCCGTCTTATAGACAGACCTATGCGCCCTTTATTCGAAAAAAGTTTCGGGCGCGAAATTCAATTAATCCCGACAACTCTTTCTACAGATCAGGTTAACCCACCCGATATTCTCGCGATTATCGCTTCTTCAGCAGCCATTCATATTTCGGATATTCCTTTTAATGGACCTGTCGCGGGTGTTCGTGTATGCCAGGTTAACGGTGAATTGATTGTAAATCCAACTTACGAACAGATCGAAAAATCTACAATGGAAATTGTTGTCGCGGGAACCAAAGACGGCATCACAATGGTAGAAGGCGGAGCGAAAGAAGTAAGCGAAGATCTGATGCTCGAAGCGCTTGATAAAGCGCATGTCATGATCAAGGAATTTTGCGATTTACAAAATAAACTGCGAGAGCTTGCCGGTAAAGAAAAACTGCCTTTAACAACACTTTCATATTCGCTTGAAAACGGAGAAGCCATAAGAGCTGGCGCTTATCCAAAACTGGAAAAAGCGTGTTTCCTTCCCGCTAAACATGAAAGAAGAGACGGCATTAAAGCAGTCAGAAAAGAATATGAAGAACAATACGCGGCTCAACTTGAAGATGAAAAACAGAAAAAATTATTTGACGCTTTGTTCGAAGATATGCAATACGAAATACTGCGCACATCCATTTTAAATAACAGTAAACGTGTAGACGGAAGAGGCCTCGAAGATATTCGCGATATTACCTGCGAAGTTGATATTTTACAGCGTACTCATGGCTCGGCTTTATTTACGCGAGGTGAAACACAAGCTCTTTGTGTTACAACTTTGGGAACTGTTTTTGACGAACAAATTTTCGATGATATCGAAGGTGACAAACGCGAAAACTTTATGCTGCATTATAATTTCCCTCCGTATTCTGTAGGCGAAGTCGGCAGAACAGGAACAGGACGTCGCGAAATTGGTCACGGACATTTGGCTCTTCGTTCATTAAAAGCGATGATACCATCCAAAGAAGAATTCCCGTACACTGTGCGCGTTGTTTCAGAAATTATGGAATCAAACGGTTCTTCTTCTATGGCATCTGTCTGCGGCGGAACATTAGCTATGCTCCATGCCGGCGTTCCAATGAAAAAACCTGTCGCTGGTATCGCTATGGGACTTATCACGGAAGGAAACGCCGGACCTAACGACAGGTTCGCTGTGTTATCTGACATTCTCGGCGATGAAGATCATTTAGGTGATATGGATTTTAAAGTCGCGGGAACAGAAGATGGAATTACCGGCTTTCAAATGGATATTAAGATCTCAGGCGTAAGCCCGCAGATTATGCGAAAAGCTCTTGATCAGGCAAAAAGAGGAAGACTGCACATTCTTTCCATTATGAACAAGTGTCTTGATAAACCCGCGCAGGCAATCAGTGAATACGCGCCAAAGATTCTTACCTTGCGTATCGATATTGACAAGATCGGCGCTCTTATTGGACCGGGCGGAAAAAATGTTAAAGCGTTATGCGAACAATATTCTGTTAAAATAAATACAGAAGACGACGGCACTGTAACAATTTTTGGCAAAAATACTAAAGACGCGGAAAACGCGAAAGCAGCCGTTTTAGGTATCGCATCTGATCCGGAAGTTGACAAAGTTTATAACGGTACAGTTAAACGTATAATGGATTTTGGCGCCTTTGTAGAAATACTTCCCGGTAAGGAAGGACTTGTGCACATAAGCAAACTTTCAAGACAAAGAATCGCGCAGGTTACTGACGTGTTAAAAGAAGGTCAGCAAATACCCGTAAAACTTTTGGAAATTGACAAACAAGGCAGGTTAAACCTTTCATACATTGACGCTGTTGATCCAAAATAATTGAGCCAAAATTATTAATGTATGATGTTTTAGTTAATATTGTTAAATCACACTCTCGTATTGAGAATCCAAAATACGAGAGCGAAAACGCTGCCGGTATGGATTTGCGCGCGTTTCTTGATTCGGCGGTAATCTTGCCGCCTTTGGGCAGGGTAAAAATTACTACAGGAATAAAAATTGAACTGCCGCAGGGTTATGAAGA
>Ga0123356_10003235_pt1 | contig 17118 bp, 12 predicted proteins | sample TergutEmb28metaG_2_FD_92546 | JGI IMG/M metagenome (GOLD analysis project Ga0123356, IMG submission 92546) | Embiratermes neotenicus P3 segment gut microbial communities from Petit-Saut dam, French Guiana - Emb289 P3 | ecosystem: Host-associated > Arthropoda: Insects > Digestive system > Gut ...
GCTGCTCGGCGTGCTCGCTGGCGCGCTCGTAGCGGACCATCGCCTGGCCGATCTCCACGCGCTGCACCAGACGCAGCTGCTCGAGCTCGTCGAGCACGCGGTACACGCTGGCGCGGCTCACGCGCCGCGCGCCGCCCCCGCGCAGCGCGTCCTCGATCTCCTGTGCCGCGAGCGCGCATTCCTGTGCGCCCAACAGCTCGATCAGCGCGCGGCGCGCGCCGCCGCGCTTGTGGCCCGCCGCGGCCAGCGTCGCTTCGGCGTGCTGCACCCAGGTCTCGGTGGGGGCGCTCATGTGAGGATGGTATGGCGTTCGGGGGGATGGGCCTCGTGGCGCGCCGCGCGCGCTCCCGCCGGCGGGGCGCGCCGGGCGCGCCTCACCGCGGCCCACCCCCGGCCGATCGCGTACAGCGCGGCGGCGCTGGCGCCCACGAAGAACCCGATCGGATAGTTGGTGGTGTAGGACAGCGCGATCGCCGCCCACACGGTGACCAGCGCCAGCGCGACCGACAGGGCCAGCGCGCGCTGCGGTCGATCGGTGAAGGAGCGCGCCGCCGCCGGCGCGCCGATCATCAGGCTGAAGATCAACAGCGTGCCCACCACCGGCACCGTCATGGTCGTCGCCAGCGCCACCACCGCCAGAAACGCCAGCTCCATGCGCCAGCGGCCGATCCCGCGCGCCTCGCCCACCTCGGCGAGCACGGAGGAGAGCATCAACGGCCGGTAGAGCAGCGCCACGACGAGCACACACACCCCGGCCAGCGCGGCGGTCGGCGCGAGCTCGCTGGGGCTGATGCCCAGCACCTCGCCGAACAGCAGCGAGTACACCGCCGGCTCATACTCGGAGCTCACACTGAGGAACAGCGCGCCCAGGCCGAGCATCGTCACGAGCGTGAGCGCGGTCACCGCGTCGCTCCGCCCACGCCGCCCGAGCACTCCGATCGTGAGCGCGCCCAGCAGCGAGAACACGCCCAGCCCGACGATCGTGTCCACTCCCACCAGCACCGCACCGGCCGCGCCGGCGAACGCGCCGTTGGGGATCGCGTGCGCCACGAACGCCGCGCCGCGCAACACCACGAAAAAGCCCACCACGCCGGCCACGACCGCCACGATGCTCGCCACGATCCACGCGTTGACCATGAAGCCCGAGAACACCCGCGCCCCCTCACCCAGCGGTGGCCCGGTGCGGGGTGCCCCGGTCGTCCGCGAACGCCCGGCGCGCGGTGGCAGCGTGCGCCCGACGGCGCTCGCGCCACGCGGGCACGCCGGAGAGCAGGTACACGACAAAGACGATCGTGACCACGAAGAAGCTGACCGGCCAGCCGTTGCCCCGCGGCGGCCAGTAGTAACTGTCGTAGGCCAGCACGATTCCCAGCCACATCGCCGCCACGCCGAGCGCCGCAGCCAGCAGTACCGCGCGGCCCGGCCGCCGGGTCGCGCGCAGAGCGGCGGCGGCGGGACCGATCAACAGCGCGGTGGAGAGGATCGAGCCGATCGTCAGCGCGCACAGCGCGACCGCGGCGGCCAGCGCCAGCAGGTAGGTGGCGCCGACGATCCGCACCGGCACGCCTCGGGCGCCCGCGATCTCGGGGCTCACGGTGCTGAGCAGCAGCGGGCGGTGGATCACGAGCAGCACCGCCACCACCGCCGCGGCGAGCGCCGCGACCAGCGGGATCGTGGAGCCGGCGATCTCGAAGATCGAGCCGAACAGGATCGTCACCACCACACCGGTGGTGTTGTGGATCGTGCTGTCGAGGTACATGAACAGCGCGGCCAGCCCGAGCGCGGCGCCGAGCGCGATCCCGGTCGCCAGGTCGCGCCCGCGCGCGCGCTGGATGCCGACCAGCTCCATCGCGCCGGCCGCGAGCACGCCGAACACAAGGAACCCCACCAGCGGCGCGGCGCCGATCAGGAACGCGCCGGAGCCCCCGCTGGTGCCGATGTCGCCGAACGCCTCCGCCGCGAAGGACTGCCCGCGCATCACCGTGAACACGCCGAGCGCGCCGGCCACGACCGCGACGGCCGCGCCAACGATCACGGCGGTGCGCACCGCGTCGCTTTCGAAGAAGCCCACCTCGAACACCGGCGCGAGGAAGTGGCTCACGCGCCGCTCTCCGCCTCGGGGAAGCGCAGCTCGTGGCCGGCCAGGTCCTCGCCCGCGCCGGCCACCACGATCACCCGGCCGTGCACGTGCAGCACATCGACGTGGTGGCCGTAGAGGCGGCTGAGCACATCGCTGCGCACGACCTCATCCGCGGAGCCGCTCACCGCCCGCCCGGCGGCGAGATACACAACGCGGTCCATCACCGGCAGCAGCGGATTGATCTCGTGTGCGGAGATCAACACCGCGATCCGCTGCTCGCGGGCGATGCGCGCCAGCAGCGCGACCACTTCCTCAGCGCTGCGCAGGTCGAGGTTTGCCAACGGCTCGTCCGCCAGGAGCAGCCGCGGTCGCCCGATCAGCGCGTGCGCGATCAGCACCCGCTGCTGCTCGCCGCCCGACAGCAGACCCACGCGCCGCTCGGCGAACTCGAGGGCGTCGACCGCGGCGAGCATCTGCTCGGCGCGCTCGCGCCGCGCGCGCGAGGGGCGCGCGATCCCGAAGCGGTGCGCGTCGATCCCGAGCGCCACGAGGTCGCGCGCGCGCAACGGCATGTCGGGGTCGAGCAGGAACTTCTGCGGCACGTACCCGATCAGCGGGTTGCGGCGCGAGCGCGCGCCGCCAGCCACGCGCACCGCTCCGCCACTCGCCGGCGTCAGCCCGAGCACGACCCGGAAGAGCGTGGTCTTGCCCGCGCCGTTGGCGCCGATCAGCCCGGTGAACTCGCCCGCGCGGATCGCGAACGACACGTCGTCCAGCACCATGTGGGCGCCGAGTTGCACGTGTATGTGCTCGACCGCGAGGATCTCCTCGGCCGACCCCGCGCGCGCGGCGGGTGACACTTGCCCCGGCGTCGCCGCTCGCGCGCTCGAGCTCACACTCACAGCTTTTCCGTCGAGACGCCCTGCGTGACGGCCTCTTCGATCGCCCTCAGCTCGGCCATCATCCACGACTGGTAGTCGTAGCCGGGAGTGGGCATCGTCTCATACACGCCCACCACCGGAATGCCACTGTGCTTGGCATCGTTGACAAACGATTCGGTGAGCGAGCTGGTCACCTGCTGGTTGTGCACAAACGCCTTCACCCTGTGTGCGGCGAACAGCGACTGCTCGAGGCTCGCGTCCTGGGGCGCGGGATCGGTGCCGTTCATGATGTCGGCCTGGATGGAGAACGGGGTGAGGTTGTCAACTCCCGCGGCTTCCAACATGTAGTCGGCGACCGGCTCGGTCGTCGCGACCGGCGTGTTGGGGTGGTGTTCTCCGAACCGGCGCAGGGCCTTCAACCACGGTTGCAGGGAGGCGTCGAACGCCCGCGCGTTGGCCGCGAAGTAGGCGGCGTGCGCGGGCTGCAGCTCCGAGAGCTCGCGCGCCAGCGCCGCGGCGACCGCGGGCATGGTGCTCGGCTTGTACCACAGGTGCGGGTTGGGGGTCGATTCGGGCAGGTCCAGGAGCTTCTGCACGTCGATCACCCTGCGGCCCGCGCTCGGCGAGGCCGACTCGATCTTTTCCATATAGGTGTCGTAGCCGACGCCGTTCTGCACGATCAGCGCGGCCTGGCTGACCGTCTGCGCCACGCTCGGGCTGGCCTCGTAGGTGTGCGGATCGGTGTTGGGATTGCTCTCGATCGCGCTCACCTTCACGTAGCGCCCGCCGATCTGTTCGATCACGTTGGCATACTCGTTCTCCGCCCCCACCGCCGCGATCTGCCCGGGGGCGGCGGGGTCGCCGGAGGAGGACACGCCACAGCCGGCGAGCACGCCAACCGCAAGCGGCGCCAGCAGCACGGCCAGGAGCCCGCGGGGCACGCGCCCGGCGCCACGGGCCGCGCGGGGGTTGTCGCGGGGGTTGTCGCGGGGGTTGTCGCGGGGGTTGTCGACGGGCATCGGCAATCTCTGACGCAGCCTACAGCATTTTTAGACTGAATCTCATTCTCATCCATATCGGAAAATTGATCGTGATCATGTCGATCAAAGTCCCCGTGCCCGCTTGGGCCCGCACGCCCGGGCGCCCATGAAAGTGCGCATTTTGCGGGGATCTGACACGGCCTCGAACATGCCTGTCGGAGGCAGCGTTGGGGGATTCAAAAAGAGGATTGGTTCCGCGCGGAACCAATCCTCAAAACAAAAAACACAACGGCTGCTGCTCGGGAGCTCGACCGGCACCGCCGGAGCGCGCGCCGGCGCATCGTGCGGGAATCCGGCGCTGTCTTCCTGTGAGCGGGGCAGGCCCGACGGAGGACCCTCGCCCTCCGCGGCGAGCCGGCGCCGCGCGGGGACCCCGGGCGTCGATGGTGGCATGCTCCCAGGGCCATGCGCCCCCTGCGCTCGATCTCGAAGGCCGCTCGCTGATGGCGGTCGCGGCGAGCGCACCCACGGCCCCGCTCGTGGCGCGGCCGCGGGTTGGGGTGATCTTCGCGGGGCTGATGTTGGTGATGCTGCTGGCGGCGCTCGACCAGACGATCGTCGCCACCGCGCTGCCCACGATCGTGGGCGATCTGGGTGGGCTCAACCGCCTGGCGTGGGTGACCAGCGCCTTTCTGCTCGCCCAGACCGCGGTCACGCCGATCTACGGGAAGCTCGGCGACCTGTACGGGCGCAAGCGCGTCCTGCAGAGCGCGGTGCTGCTGTTCCTGCTCGGCTCCGCGCTCTGCGGACAGGCCGGCGGGATGACCGAGCTGATCGCGTTTCGCGCCGTGCAGGGTCTCGGCGCGGGCGGGCTGATGGTGCTCACCCAGTCGGTGATCGGCGACATCGTGCCGCCGCGCGAACGTGGCCGCTACCAGGGGCTGTTCGGCGCGGTGTTCGGCGCGGCCAGCGTGGGCGGACCGCTGCTGGGAGGCGTGATCGTGCAGGGCATCTCCTGGCGGTGGATCTTCTATGTCAACCTGCCGATCGGGCTGCTGGCGCTGGCGGTGATCGGCGCCACGCTGCCGGCGACCGGGGGCCGCGGGCGCCCCGCGATCGACTACCTGGGCGCCGGGCTGCTCGCGAGCGGCCTCTCCGCGATCGTGCTGGTGACGAGCCTCGGCGGCACCACGTGGGCGTGGGAATCGGCGCAGACCGTGCTGGTGGGCGCGCTCGGCGTGGGGCTGCTCGTTGCCTTTCTGTTCGCCGAGCGCCGCGCGCGCGAGCCGGTGCTGCCGCTCTCGCTGTTGCGCGACCGCGTGTTCGCGGTGGCCGGCTCGCTGTCGACGATCGTCGGCTTCGCGCTGTTCGGCGCGGTCACCTTCCTGCCCCTCTATTTCCAAACCGTCGATCAGGCCTCGCCCACCGGCGCGGGCCTGCGGCTGGTGCCGATGATGGCGGGTGTGCTGTTCATGTCGATCCTCTCCGGGCAGGTGATCTCGCGCACGGGGCGCTATCGCGCCTTCCCGATCCTCGGCACGCTGCTCATGAGCGTCGGCCTGGTGCTGCTGTCTCGGTTGGACGTCGGCACGAGCACCGCCCAGTCGGCGTTGTACCTGCTCGTGCTGGGCCTCGGGCTGGGCTCCACGATGCAGGTGCTCGTGCTGGCCGTGCAGAACGCGGTCGACTACTCGGTGCTCGGCGCCGCCACCTCCGGTGTCACGATGCTGCGCGGCATCGGCGGCTCGCTCGGCACCGCGGTGTTCGGCGCGATCTTCTCCACCCGCCTGGAGAGCCGGCTCCGCGGCGTGCTGCACGGTCCGATCGGAGCGCAGGTGAGCCACGGCGCCAGGCTCACCGGCGCCCAGGTGGCACGCCTGCCGGAGCCGGCCAGAAGCGCCTATCAGCACGCCTACGTCCATGCGCTGAGCCCCGTCTTCCTGGTGGCCGCCGGGGTCGCCGCGCTGGGCTTCGCGCTGAGCCTCGCGCTGCAGGATCGCGCGCTGCGCGCGGCGCCGTCCACCAGCACGGGGCTCGACGACACTCTCGCCGCGCCCCGCTCGCCCGACTCGCTGGCGGAGGTCGAGCGCTCGCTCACGAAGGTGACCACGCCGGAGGAGCGCAGGCGCTTCAGAGCGCAGCTCGCCGAGCGCGCGGGCGTGTCGCTGAGCCCCGGCGCCACCTGGGCGCTGGTGCGCATCGACGAGCACGGCGCCACCCGGGCGCGGGAGCTGGCCGCGCGGGACGGCGTTCCCGCCGAGCGCATCGCGGCGGTGATGGCGGAGTTGCGCAGCCGCGGTCTGGTGAGCGGCGAGGACCCGCCGCGACTCACCGTCAAGGGGCGCGAGCACACCGACCGCCTGCTGAGCGCGCGGTGCGAGTTGCTCGCAGCCGCCCTCGCCGACGACGGCGCCGAGCGCGAGCCCCAGGTGCTCGACCTGCTGCGCCGGCTGGCGCGCGAGCTGTGTGGCGAGCCGCCGCTCGGCCACACGGCGCATGCGAGCACATAGCGCGCGAATCCGCGCAGCGTCGAACACGCCTGTCTGAGGCGCTGTTGGGGGATTCAAAAAGAGGATTGGTTCCGCGCGGAAGCAATCCCAAAAACAAACACACCAACGGGGATTGTTTCGTGGAAGAAGTTTTCGTTGATAGTGAATGGAAGTTGTCGGGAATATTGTGGGGCTTCCGATTGCACACGACTCATGTGAGCGGAACCGCACATGTGGATCTGGGTGAGTTTGTCGCAGATCGCACAGGCGGGGGTGGGCGCATCCTGTACGTCGGGCAATGACACCCGCATAACGACGAACACCGGCTGTTCACAAGTTGCGCGCGGCGCTTTCTCACCGTGATTCGTGAGCCACAGGCCGTTTACGGCGGCCGATGCACGGCGAACTTCAAAGCTCGCGTGACGGTCTTTTCGCTGGCGGCGTCTTGCTCTCAACAGGAACGCGATGACAGGAGTGTGATGCCGGTGTCTTCACCGCGATCAGCCGTGCTCGTGACCGGCTGTGCCGGGTTCCTCGGGTCGCATCTGTGCGAGGCCCTGCTGGCGCGCGGGCACGTCGTGCGCGGGGTTGATTGTTTCGCCGATTACTATCCCCGGGCGCTCAAGGAGGCCAATGTGGCGAAGCTGCGCTCCACCGCCGGTTTTGAGCTGGCCGAATTGGACCTCACGCGGGACCCGCTCGAGGAGGTGCTCGACGGCGTGCGCACCGTGTTCCACCTGGCCGCTCAGCCGGGTGTGCGCCCCAGCTTCGGCAGCGGCTTTGACGCCTATCTGAGGGACAACGTGCACGCCACGGAGCGGCTGCTGGGCGCGCTGGCCGGACACTCCTTGTGGGCGTTCGTGTACGCCTCCTCCTCCTCTGTGTACGGCGATCAGGACGTCTACCCCGCGCGCGAGGATGCGCCCGTGCGGCCGGTCTCGCCCTACGGCGCCACCAAGGTGATCACCGAGCAGCTCGCCGGCGCGTTCTGGCGCAGCCGGGAAGTCCCGGTGGTGGGCATGCGCTACTTCACGATCTACGGGCCCCGCCAGCGGCCCGACATGGCCTTCGCGCGCTTCCTGGAGCGCGCGGTCTCCAGCAGGCCGCTGCCCGTGCTCGGCGACGGGCACCAGGTGCGGGAGTTCACATATGTCGACGACGTGGTGGCCGCCACGATCGCGGCCGCCGAGCGTGGCGAGCGCGGGGCGGTGTACAACGTCGGCGGCGGTGAACCGGTCGCCGTGCTCGACGCGATCGCGATGTTGGAGGAGCTGCTCGGTCGACCGTTGAAGGTGGAGCACGCGCAGGCCAACCCCGGCGACCCGCGGCGCACCGAGGCGGACGTCTCGCGCGCGGTGCGCGATCTCGGCTACCGTCCCACGACGCCGCTGGTGAAGGGCCTCGCCGTCCACCTGCGGGCGGTGGAGCGCCAGCACCCTGTGTTGACTGGAGCGCTCGCGTGATCGCCGGCGAACGCGTCGCCGCGGACGAGCGCGTGGCCGCCCGCGAGGTCGATCTGGTCGTGCTGGTCAACGGCTTTCCGCGCCTGTCGGAGACCTTCGTGCTGCAGGAGCTGCTGGACCTGGAGCGCCGCGGGCTGCGCCTGATGGTGTTCGCTCTCTCCCAGCCCGAGGAGGTCGTGCGGCAGGAGGCTTTTGCACAGCTGCGTGCGCGCGTGCAGTACGTGCCCGCAGCCGTGTTGCTCTCGCGTCCACGCGTGGCACGTGCGCACGCGATGCTGGCGCACCGGCGGGGACCGCGCTACATCGAGGCGCTCGTGCGGGTGAGACGTTCGGCGGACGCCACGCCGTCTGCGATCAAGCGTGCCACCGTGCTCGCGCGCCAGATCGTGGAGCGCGGCTCGCCGCCGTTGTACATTCATTTTGCGCACAAGCCCGGCACGGTGGGCCGTTTCGCCGCGCAGCTGGCGGGCGTCCCATACGCGATCTCCTGCCACGCGAAGGATATTTGGCTGACGCCCCCCGAGGAGATGGCTCCCAAGCTGCGCGACGCCGAGTTGGCGCTCACCTGCACCGCCGCCGGCAAGCTCGAGCTCGAACGCCACGCGGCCGGCCGCACGCCGGTGCGGCTCGTCCATCACGGCACCGACGTCGAAGCCGTGGTCCCGCGGCGCGAGCCGTCGGGGCCGCCGCGTGTGCTGAGCGTGGGGCGGCTGGTCGAGAAGAAGGGCTACGACACCTTGATCCGCGCCGCCGCTGTGCTGCGGGATCGCGACGTTGCCTTCGAGCTGCGCATCGTGGGCGACGGCGTGCTGTGGCCGGAGTTGCAACGCCTGGTGCACACGCTCGACCTCGCCCGGCAGGTCACCTTCATGGGTCCGCTCAGCCCGCAGGAGCTGCACAGGGAGTGGGCATCCGCCGCGGTCTTCGCGCTCGCCTGCCGCCAACTGCCGAACGGCGATCGCGACGGCCTGCCCAATGTCGTGATGGAGGCGATGGTGCAGGGCCTGCCGGTGATCGGCACCATGCAGCCGGGCATCGCCGAGGCGGTGCGCCACGGCCACAGCGGCCTGCTCGTCGCGCCCGACGATCCGCCCGCGCTGGCGGACGCGTTGCGGCGCGCGCTCGCCGAGCCGGCGCTGGCGCGGCAGCTGGGCGCGCGCGCGCAGGAATCGGTGCGCGAGCGCTTTGACTGCCGGCGCCTGCTGCCCGCCGTGGCCGCCGCGCTCGCCGACGCGGGGCTGATCCGGCCGAGCGAGCCCGCCACCTCCTCGCCGGCGGGCGCGCCGGCGCCGGCGCTGTCGAGGAGCGCTCCTCCGCTGGTGCCCCTGCCCGCGCGCTCCGCCACGCCGAGCGCGCCTCTCACGGAGTTGGGGGCCGTCTGAAAATGCGCCTGCTGTACCTCAGCGCCGACCCCGGCGTGCCGGTGCTCGGTCACAAGGGCGCCTCGGTTCACCTGCGCGAGCTGTGCGCCGCACTCGTGCAGGCAGGCGCGGAGCTCCACATCGCCTCGCCGCGGATCGAGCCCGAGGGCGATGAGCTGCTGGCGCCGGCGGAGGTGCACCCCATCCCCGCGGTGCCGGCCAAGACGCCCGATCCCGTCGCGGTGACGGGATTGACACAGGCGCAGGCCGACGCCGTCACCACGCTCGCGCGGCGGCTGGGCGCGCAGGCGGTGTACGAGCGCTTTTCGCTGTACAGCGCCGCCGGCGTGCGCACGGCGGCAGCGCTGGGGTTGCCCCACGCGTTGGAGGTGAACGCGCCGCTGCGCGAGGAGGCGGCGCGCTACCGCACGCTGTTGCACCCCGAGCTCGCCGCCAGGCTGGAGTCGGAGGTGATGGCCGCCACCGATCGCGTGCTGGCGGTGTCCGAGCCGCTGGCCGCGACACTCGCGCACCAGGGCGTGGAGGCGGCGAAGATCGAGGTGGTGCCCAACGGCGTCTGCGCCGCGCGCTTCGGCTCCCCGCGGCGCGATCCCGCGCGCTTCCTCGTCGGCTTCGCCGGCAGCCTCAAGCCGTGGCACGGCGTGGAGGTGCTGGTGGACGCGCTCACGCGCGTGCCCCAGGCGCATCTGCAGGTGGTGGGTCACGGGCCGCTGGAGCACCTGCTGGAGCGCCTGCCCGCGGAGCGCGTGACCCGTCTGGGCGCGCGTCCCCACGCCGAGACGATCGAGCTCATGGCCGGATGGGATGTGGGCGTGGCGCCCTACATGCCGATCGACGGCTTCTGGTTCTCGCCGTTGAAGGTGTTGGAGTACATGGCCGCCGGCGCCTGCCCCGTGTGCTCCGACCTGGGCGAGGCGCGTGAGCTGCTGGGCGGTGGCGGTCGCGACGAGCGCGGCGTGCTCGTGCGCGCGGGCGACCCCGGCGCGCTCGCGCAGGCAATCGCCGCGTTGGCGCGCGACCGCGAGCGCGCGCGGCGGCTGGGCCAGCGAGCGCGTGCGTGGGCGGCGCTGCACCGGTCGTGGTCGGTGAACGCACAGCGCGCGCTCGCGGCGCTCGAGCCGCGCAGGCGCAGGAGCGCAGCATGAGCGGCGCGCACGAGATTGGCGTGGAATCCGACGACGACGACGGCCTGGGCGGGGCGGACGCCGGCTGGTTGGCCCGCAGCCAGTTCGGGCGCACCCGGCGCGTGGCGCGCGCGTTCGCGCCGGATGTGCGCAAGCGCCGCTCGAAGCTCGGCGGCGGGATCTTCTTCTCGGTGATCTACGCGCTGACGCGCGTGATCGAACCGTGGCCGCTGAAGGTGGTGTTCGACCAGGTCCTGTTCCACAAGCCCGCCAAGGGGGCGCTCACCGAACCGTTCCTGGTGTTCGGCACATCGCCGGAAGAGATCCTGCTCGCCGCCGCGCTGGTGTTGGCGCTGAGCGGCGTGGTGCGCGGGCTCTCCTATTTCTATGAGGACTACATGCTCTCGAGCGCGGCGCAGCAGATCGTGTACGCCATCCGCGCGCGGCTGTACCGCCATCTGCACCTGCTGTCTCTCTCCTTTCACCAGAGTCGCCGCACCGGCGATCTGCTGGTGCGGCTCTCGGCGGACATCATCGTGCTGCGCGACGTGCTGATCGACTTCATCGCCAACTTCTTCAGCGGCGTGGTGCTGGTGGGGTTGATGCTCGCGGTGATGCTGGTCGTGGAACCGGTGCTGACGCTCGTATCGCTGGCGGTCATGCCCGTGATCGTCGGGCTGTCGTGGATCTACGGGCGGCGCATCCGACGCAACGCGACCCGCCAGCGCAAAAAGGAGGGCCAGGTGGCGGCGATCATGCACGAGGCGCTGGCGTCGATGTCGGTGGTACAGCTGCACGGCGCGGAGGAGCGCGAGCAGCAGCGCTTCCACGAAATCAACCGCCGCTCCCTCAAGCAGGGCGTCCAGGGTGCGCGGCTGGAGGCGAAGATGAACCGCAGCGTCGAGCTGGCCCTGGCGGGCGGCACCGTCGTGATCCTGTGGGTCGGCACGCTGCGCGTGCTGCACGGGGCGCTCACCCCCGGTGAGCTGATCGTGTTCGTGTCCTACCTGCGCGCGGCCTACCGGCCCCTGAGGCGCTTCTCCAAGAGCGTGCAACGCTCCGCCAAGGCGCTCGCGGCGGCCGAGCGGATCGTCGAGATCCTGGAGACCGAGCCGCAGCTGGTGGACGCGCCCGGCGCGCAGCCGGCTCCCCCGCTGCGGGGCGAGATCTCCTTCCAGAGCGTGGATTTCGGATATCAGCCCACGCAGGAGGTGCTGCGCGATATCTCCTTCACCGTCGCCCCCGGACGGCGTGTGGCGATCGTGGGGGCCACCGGCAGCGGCAAGTCGACGCTGTTGAGGTTGGTGCCGCGCCTGTTCGACCCGGTGGCCGGGCGCGTGCGGGTCGACGGCCGCGACGTACGCGAATACACGCTGCAGTCACTGCGCGCACAGATCTCCACAGTCCAGCAGGAGCCGATCCTGTTCGGGCTGTCGATCGCCGAGAACATCCGCTACGGCTGTCCGGAGGCCAGCGATGAGGAGCTCGCGGTGGCCGCCGCCGCGGCGGGCCTCGACGAGTTCGTGGCGCAGCTGCCGGAGGGGTATGACACAGTGCTGACCGAAGGCGGAGGATCGCTCTCCGGTGGTCAGCGCCAGCGTGTGACAATCGCGCGCGCGCTGGTGCGCCGCAGCCCGATCCTCGTGCTGGACGAGCCGACCAGCGCGCTGGACGCCGCGACCGAGCGCGGCATCCTGCACGCGTTGCGCGAGCTGATGGGCGGCACCACCACGCTGCTGGTCACCCACAACATGGCGCTCGTGCGCGAGGCCGACGAGATCCTGGTGATGGATCACGGGCAGGTGGTCGCGCGCGGCCAGTACGAGCAGCTGCTGGCGCGCTCACCCGCGTTTCGGCGCCTGGTGAGAGCCACTCCGGAGGATCCGCCGGGCGCGGCGCCGGTGCACGGTGCGCGCGAGAGCGGGCGCGAGAGTGGGCGCGAGAGCGGGCGCGAGAGCGGGCGCGAAGGTCGGCGCGAGAACGGGCCGCGTGTGCTGTTCTACGCCCACAACGGCGTGGGCCTCGGACACCTGCAGCGGCAGCTCGATCTGGCGGCGGCGTTCAAGGCGCGCCATCCCGACGCGGCGGTGCTGGTGGCCACCGGCTCGCACGCCGCAGGACTCTTCCCGATCCCGCCGGGTGTGGACCACCTGAAGCTGCCCACACTCAGCATGGTCGACCGCATGCAGAACTGGGATCCGCGCGATCTGTGCGTGCCGCGCAACGACGTGGTGGCGCTGCGCGCCGAGCTCCTGGAGCGCACCGTGCGCGGTTTCGCGCCGGACCTGCTGGTGGCGGACTTCATGCCGGCCGGTCCCTACGGCGAGCTGTTGGGCGCGCTGGAGGCGCTCGACACGCGCGGCGGCCTGGCGGTGGCGGGCTTCCGGGACGTGATCGACGAGCCGGCTTACGTGCGCGAGCTGTGGGAGCAGACCGGCGTGTATGAGGTGCTGCGCGCCCACTACCGCGCGATCTGCGTGTATGGCGATCCGGCGATGGTCGACTTCGTGCCCGCCTACGGCCTCGACGACGAGCTGGCGGCGCGCACCCATTACTGCGGATACCTGGGACGCCAGACCCCGGCGGCCACCGACACGCCGGTCTACCAGCGGCCGCTGGTGCTCGCCAACGGCGGCGGCGGCGCGGACGGGCTGACGCTGTTGCAGGAGTTCATCTCCGCCTCCCAGCGCCTGCGTTCCCGGCACGGCGGCACGTGGCTGATGGTGACCGGACCGCTGCTCGACCCCGACACGCACGAGCGGGTCACACGCGCCGGCGCCGCCGCCGGGCTGGACGTGCGCCGCATCGTGCCCGAACTGCGCGCGCACGTCGCGCTCGCCGATTGTGTGATCTCGATGGCCGGTTACAACACCTGCTGCGATCTGCTCACCTTCCGGCGCCCCGCCGTGCTCGTGCCGCGCGAAGGCCCAAACCTCGAGCAGCGCATCCGCGCGCGGCGCTTTGCCGAATGGGGCGCCGCGCGCGTCGTGCAGGCGAGCTATGCCCACAACACGCTCGAGGAAGCGCTCGAGGCGACGCTGCAGGGAGACGCTCCGCGCACCGCCCCCGTTTCGCTGGACGGCATCAACGAGACGATCGACACATTCGACCGCGTGCTCGCCGGTCAGCGCACGGTGCTCCAACGATGACGACCGAGCGGGAGTCGGCCAATCCATACCTGTTCGCGGTGGGTGTGCCGCGATCCGGCACGACGCTGCTGCAGCGGATGCTCGACCTGAATCCACGAGATGTGGGTCAGGCCGGCAGATCGCGGCGTTCGAAGAGCAGCGCGCCGAGGGCGGCCAGCGCGGTTGCGACCGCGGTGATGCCGACGAAGGCGAGCGGGTCGATCCCGTTGTCGATCGCTTTGCCGTAATACTTGAACACCGAGGCGTAACGCACACCGGACACGCTCGGGTCGAGCTTGCCGATCAGGTCGATCACGTACATCGCCACCAGCACGCCGGCGACCGAGCCGGTGACCACCGCGGTGCGCAGTGAAAAGCCGCTGGCGATCACCCCGAGGCCGGCGAAGAGGAGCGCCAGCGGCCACACCTCGGCGAAGCCCGCGGCGGCGCGCCCCGCGGAGAGCCCGGCGCCGCCGATCACGCTGCCCAGCATGGTCAGCACCGCCGCGAGCGCCAGCACCGCGGCGAGCTCCACGGCGGTGGCGGCAAAGCCGGCGGCGACCAGCCGCCAGCGCGCCAGCGGCGCGGAGAGGAGCACGTCCAGGCGCCCCTCTTCGGCGGCCCCCGACAGCCCGCTGGCCACGGCCCGCACCGCCAGGTAGCCGACGGAGAGCGGCACGATCAGGCTCAGCATCTCGGCCTGCAGGTACTGCTCCACACTGCTGAGCTGGCCGATGCCAAACGCTTCCTTGAGGCCGGAGGGGTAACTCTGCACCGCCTTTGAGAGGGCGGCTTCGATCGAGGGGTAGATCGCCACGACGAAGCCCGACATCAGTCCGAGTGGGAGCCCCCACGAGAGCAGCGAGCGGCGCCGGCTGGAGAGGTGGGCGACGGTGAGCGCGCCGATCTGGCTCACGCCGCGTCGCCCCCCGCGTCGCCCCGGTAGTAGGTGAGGAACAGCTCCTCGAGCGTGGGCCGGGTCACTTCCAGATCCAGCACGCGCCGGCCGGCCAGCGCCGCGAGCAGCGGGTGCAGCTCGCCGGCGAAGCTCAGTGAGGCGCGCGCGCCGGAGAGCTCGAGGTCGGCCGCGCCGGGGATCTCTCCCAGCGCCGGCAGGCCGGCGGGGTCGTCGAGCTCCACCACCACCTTGCGCCGGGCGTTGCCCCGCAGCTCCGCGATGCGCTCCACCGCGATCAGGCGCCCGTCGCGCACGATCCCCACGCGATCGCACACCCGCTCGACCTCGTCGAGCTCGTGCGAGGAGAAGAACACCGCGGCGCCGCGTTGGCGTTCCTCGAGCACCAGCGCGAGAAACTCCTCCTGCATCAGCGGGTCCAGGCCGCCGGTCGGCTCGTCGAGGATCAGCAGCTCGGGCTCGTGGAACACCGCCAGGATCAGCCCCACCTTCTGGCGGTTGCCACGCGACAGCTGCCCCAACGGCCGGTCGAGATCGGCGCGAAAGCGCTCGGCCAGCGATTCGGTGCGCCCGCGGCCGCTCACGCCCCGCAGCCGGGCCAGCAGCGCGATCGCCTCCCGCCCCGTCGTGTCCTTGCCATAGCCGAAATCGCCCGGCAGGTTGCCGAGGCGCGCGCGAATCGCGACGCTGTCGCGATGGCTGTCGAGGCCGAAGAGGCGCGCGCTGCCCCGGGTGGGATGCAGCAGGTCGAGCAGGGTGCGAATCGTGGTCGTCTTGCCCGCGCCGTTGGGCCCCAGGAATCCGAACACCTCGCCGGCGCCGACCGCGAAGGTCACATCCTCGATGCCGCGCGCCTGCCCGTAGGACTTGGTCAGCCGCTCGGTCTCGATCACCGCCATACCGGCGCAATGCTGTCACGGCCCGCGGACCCGACCACAGCGGAGCAGGGGGCGAAACCCGCGCCACCGCGGTCTCCGGCGGTGCCGGTCGGTCGAGCTCCAGCCGTGTCGTGTTTTGTTTTGAGGATTGGTTCCGCGCGGAACGAATCCTCTTTTTGAATCCCCCAACGGCGCCTCGGACATGTGTGTTCGCGGCCGCCCCGGATTCCCGCAAAATGCGCATTTCCATTGCGACTCGATCAAATCGATCAAAGCGGCGTGCGTGGATACCATGTCGCCGTGGCCGGCACTCCTCGACGACGACCACGACGACGACGACCGAGCGGCCACTCTTCCAGCGGCTCGCGCGTCGGGCTGGTGCTGGCGGGCGGCGGCGCGCGCGGCGCCTACGAGCTCGGTGCGCTGTCGGTGCTGCTGCCCGTGCTCGAGGCGCGCGGCGAGCGGCCCACCATCCTCGTCGGCACGAGCGTCGGCGCGATCAACGCGACCGGCATCGCCGCGACCAGCCACCTCCCGATCGCCGAGGCGATCCCCCGCGAGGCCGCTCGCTGGCGCGAAGTCGACCGCGCAGCGGTGATCCGCCCGGTGCTTCCCGGGTTGCCAGTCAAGCTGCTGAGCTACGCCGGGGAGGCCCTCTCGGTGCCCGGCATGCGCCTTTCGGGGCTGCTCGATCCCTCTCCGCTCGAGCGCAACCTGGCCCGCTGGATCGAGTGGGATCGGCTGCATGAGAATCTCGCCAGAGGCGGCCCGGTCGAGCACCTGGCGGTGATCGCCACCGCCACCCACACGGGGCTGGCGGTCGCGTTCGTGGAGGGGCAGGACCGCACGCCGATGCCGCACTCGCACGTGATCGACTACGTGCACGCCACGCTCGGACAGGAGCACATCCGCGCGTCGGCCGCGATCCCGATGCTGTTTCCCGCGGTGCGCGTGGAGCAGCCCGCCGAGGCGCGCGGCTGGTACATCGACGGCGCCACGCGGCTGAACACGCCGATCAAGCCCGCGCTCGATCTCGGCGCCGAGCGGCTGGTGGTGATCGGCACCGGCTCGATCGTCGCGGAGTCCAGGGACCCGGGGCGTCACGACGCGCCGCCCCCCGATCTCGGTGCCAGCGCGGTGCACCTCCTGCAGGGCGCGCTCGCCGATCCGCTCGTCGAGGACCTGCGGAGGCTCGGCGAGATCAACGCCTTCTACGCCGACCCCGCGGGCTCGCCAGGCGCCGCCTCCTCGCGGCGCGTGCGCGGCAAGCCACCGTACCGGCGCATTCCCTACATCTTCATCGCCCCGCGCACCCCGGGCGCGATCGCGAAGCTCGCCAACGACGTGTTCCGCACCCGCTACGGCGGCTTGAAGGCGGTGCGCTCCCTCGATCTGGCGGTGCTGGCGCGACTGCTGGGCGGCCACGACCACGCCCACGGTGAGCTGCTCAGCTACCTGCTGTTCGACCAGGAGTTCATCGGCGGGCTGATCGAGATGGGCGAACACGACGCCCGCGCATGGCTCGAGGCGCCGCCGGGTGTGAGCGAACCGTGGCAGATCGAGCCGCTGGACGCGTTCACCCAGACCGGGCGCGCGGCCTGAGCCGCGGGGTCACCGCACGCGGGTGCCGCCGGCGCGCCGTCTCGAACACACCTGTCGCAGGCGCCGTTGGGGGATTCAAAAAGAGGATTCGTTCCGCGCGGAACCAATCTTCAAAACAAAACACGCAACGGACGCTGCTCGACGACCGGCACCGCCGCTTCAGCGGGTGCCCGCCCAGCGGATCCCGAATCGGTA
>Ga0123356_10003236_pt1 | contig 17113 bp, 13 predicted proteins | sample TergutEmb28metaG_2_FD_92546 | JGI IMG/M metagenome (GOLD analysis project Ga0123356, IMG submission 92546) | Embiratermes neotenicus P3 segment gut microbial communities from Petit-Saut dam, French Guiana - Emb289 P3 | ecosystem: Host-associated > Arthropoda: Insects > Digestive system > Gut ...
CGTGAAATCCTTGGCCGGTGTCCAGTCCGCAACCATCGCCGATTTCTCTCCGCTTAACTTCACGATTCAATCCGATTTCGTTCAGCCCGAGGGCTACGTTCCCCAACCGCATGAATCAATGGAAGTGGATCGCGGGATCGTCGGACCCGATTATCTTGCCACCTTGCGCACCCCTCTGATCGCCGGTCGCGATATCACTTCGCAGGACAGTGCTGCCACCATGCCCGTTGTAGTCGTGAACCAGGCCCTTGTCGATCGGTATTGGCCCGGCCAAAACGCGATCGGAAAACGGATTCAGACTTCCGGGAGATGGTTCACCGTGGTTGGCGTGGCTGCCAACGGAAAATATCGGCGTATAACCTACGCCGCCGCTCCGCTCGTACTGGTGCCTTTGGCGCAGCGTTACTGGAGTCAGGTCGTCCTGCATGTGCGTGTCAATGGCGACCCACGATCGTTAAGGTCCGCGGTTGCGAAAACAATTCACGGACTCAACTCAGACTTGCCTCTTTACGACCAGGCCACTCTCAAAGACAACATTCAGATGGGTAGTGTCTTTGAGCGCATTGCCGCGGACCTTGCCGGATCCTTCGGCATTCTGGCGCTGGTTCTGGCGGCAGTTGGAATCTACGGAGTGGTTGCGTACACCACGCGCCAGCGTACTCACGAAATAGGCATCCGCATGGCTCTTGGAGCCAGACAGGAAGATGTGTTTCGATCCGTTCTGAGCCAGGGCGCGTGGCTTGCGCTATTGGGTCTTGGCGTGGGGCTGGCCGTCTCTTTCGCCTTCACGCGTTTTCTGCGTGGCATGTTGTTCGAGGTAGGGGCCATCGATTTGGATTTGGGCACATTCGCAGCAGCTGCAGCTACGCTTTTTCTGGTTGCGCTGACCGCGTGCTACTTCCCTGCTCGGCGTGCGGCTTCAATAGATCCCATGCAGGCACTGCGTACGGACTAATCCGCCACCGAACGAATGTTCGCTCGAATCGAACAGGCGCTCCCGTGGGCGACCTGGATCATATCCGACCGCGTTCGGTCCCGCTCGCTCAGCCGGCCTGCGGGGGCCGAGCTCGGCGATGAGGCCCTCGAAGATAGTCGTGAACTCCGGGTCATGCTGCCTGGGATGGGCGCGGGCGAATTCGGTGACTTTGTCTGCAGCTTGCCTCCGATCGCCACGTGCCTCGTAAACCATGCCGAGGCGGTCGTATCCATCGTGGACTTCCGGATAGCGCTCCAGTAGCTCACGGGCTGCCCGCTCGACCTCGTCGAGCCTGCCCTCGTCTACGAGATCCACGACGGCGTTGGAGTCGCGGGTCAGTCCATCCGCCTCCTCGTCAATGAAGTGTCCGGCGAAGTCGGCTAGCACGCGACTGGTGCGCGGTTGCCTACGCGGCTTTGGCCGCTGCCGTCTGAGCCAGAGAGGCGCTCTGGGCTTCTTGATCCTTCGCCAGGCAGCAACGCTTATGCTTTTGCCCGCTGCCGCGCGGGCATGGATCATTACGTCCGGGCTTGGTGCTCCCAATTTACCAGTCAGTGACAGACGGGAACGATGTCGATCTAGCCCACATCGGCAGTGCCCGCTACCGGCATCGTCCCGCTAGCGGGCTGTGGGTGTCTGTGACCTCAGACGGGATTGAGCGCCGCAGTGGCGTCGGGGGGTATGGCAACGCCATGGCTTTGCCCGAAGGCGACGGCGAGCTTGAGGCCGTTGAGCACATTGGAGATGTGGCCGACGATATGGGTGGCCACGTATGTGCCAGGTGTCAGTTTCTGCATGACGGCCATCTTCTTGGCCAAGGTTGCGGCCTTGATCTGGGCTTGCGCGTCTCGCCCAAACGCAATGGCGGCCGCCTTGAGCTTCATTGTGCCTTGAACACCGCGCCCGAGATGTAACAGCCCCTCGGCGTAGGTCACCTTTGCCGGGCCGACCAAGTTCGTCGCCGCCTTCTTCAGGGCCGCCTCCATGACCGATTTCGCGGCATCAATCGCTTTATCGGCCTTTCCCATGGAACCGCCGCTGTCTTTCGTGCCCCCATCTTTGAGGGCCTGAGCCGCTGCGGCAAGCGCGACCGCCTCCTTGCCGAGTCCCAGTGCCTCGGCGATCTTCGAGTCACCGACCAATGTCTCGTAGTCGGCGGCGATGTAAGCCTGGACGAGTTGGTCCTCCGTGGTCGAGGAATCGGCCGAAGCGAAGCTAGTATGCGTGGTGGCAAGCACCATTGTGATAACGATCGTGAGAAGCGTTTTGTTTAGAGCTTTCATCAGACTCCCCGACGTGTGCGAACGCAGGCAACGTGGACTCGTTCCCCGCTGATATCGGCTGCCTCTGTCGTCTCGTGGGAGAAGACGCAGGCCATTCTTACAATTTATAGCACAGCTTACGCTCGAAGCTAGCGACGGATTCATGACGGCGCCTCGTCACGCTGCCGCAGCGATCGCTCCCCGCGCTGCTCATGACTTTGCGCGAAGCTCTTCGATCCCGCGCCTCCACGCCGAAGACCCGTCGTACATAATCCACAAGCGCGGTGTTCGAAGAATCGGCGGGCGCAATTCGACAGCTCGATAGCAAGGCCACCCAATAGCTCCCGGTCGCGACCGTCAGGTATGGGTCAGAACCCGACTCCCGGGTTGGCGAAGCTGCCGCCTTTTGGCTGGGAAGGAACTCGAATCTATCAACAGGGATGTGGTTGACCGGATCATCGAGGCGAAGGGCGCCGACGGGTTCAGCACGCGACGGTGAACAGGACGCTGGCGTTAGTGCGGGCGATCTTGACACGGTGCCACCTCGAGTGGGAATGGATGGACCGGGCTCCGGCGGTAAAGCTCCTCAAGGAGCCGACGCGCCGCATCCGGTTCCTCACCACGCCCCCGGGGACGGAAACACGGCTTCGGGAACTACCCGCGCGTCTGCGCGATGTCGCTACCTTCTCGCTCGCGACGGGCTGAGTCCACGGCATCCTTGCTCAAGTGATCACACGGATGGACACGAGTCCTAGCCCAGGCGAAGTTGACGGCATACCCACCAGTTGGTACCCTACTCATGTGAGGCCATGCTGCGACTTGATCCAGCCCCTGCTCAATTCGCAGACATTTGCAAAGCGCAACAAGGCTCGCCTCTTCGCTCTTGGTGCTACAAACGTTCACGGGAGGAAACATGAATACGCTTAAACTCGCGCGGAATCTGTGGATACCCTTACTTACGACGGTGGCTCTGGGTTCCGTCGGCGCTGCGGTCGCTCAAGTCAGGTACAGCGTTACTGACTTGGGCAGTGAGGGAAGCGACGACCTGGGTTGTGCGATGTCCCTCAATAATCAAGGCTGGACGGAGATCATGGCTGGGGTACTTGCACCTGCGCAGGTCGATTATTTGTTTGGGGCAATTCTAAGCGGACGCGCACTGATAGATGTCGACGGAGTCAAGACCGACCTCGGCACGCTCGGAGGACAGAACAGTTGGATGATGTGGGGTGAGATAAACGACTCGGGGCAGGTAGTAGGCGATTCCGAAACGGCTGTCCTGGATCCGAACGGCGAAGACGTTTGCGGCTTCGGCACCCACCTGACCTGTCGCCCGTTTCTTTGGCAACCCTCCAATATCAGCGCTCGCCCGGCACTCGGCACAATCAGCGCCCTGCCGACGCTCGGTGGGAACAACGGGCAGGCGAGCGCAATCAATAACCGTGGACAAATCGTAGGATTTGCAGAAGACGGTACCGTGGATTCCACTTGCCCGGCTGGCACAACCAACGACATGGTTGACCTGCCGGTGTTGTGGGAACACGGCAACGCTCAGGCTCTCCCTACGGTAGATCACAATCCGGACGGAGTCGCATATTGGATCAACGATAAAGGCGAAGCCGTAGGCTACTCGGGAAACTGCACCACAACGCTTCACGCGGTGTCATGGAAAGATGGCACTCCTACCGTGCTTCCTGACCTCGGAAACGGTGGTGCCGCCTATAGCATTAACAGCCAAGGCGATATTGCTGGGGCAGTCGGCAGTGCCGACGGCACAACCCAAACTGGCGCGATCTGGCAGAATAGCAAAGTCATAAGCTTCAGCCTTCTATCGGGAGATTTTGGCGGAATAGCCACCGGCATCAACAACAAGCACCAGGTGGTTGGAAGCAACTATGACTCCAACTTCATGTGGGCCCATGGCTTCATCTGGCAGAGAGGTGTGGTGACCGATCTCAACAAGCTGTTTCCAGCCAGCTCAAACCTCTATGTAACCATGGCTAACAAGATCAACGACCGCGGACAAATCTCAGGCATGGCAATCGTAATGAGCGGGCCAAATGAGGGCAGCATCCACGCCTTTCTGGCAACGCCTATCGCGAACGGGACGGGTGAATCAGTTGCGGACGTCGCGCCGACGCGCCCGAAGTCCAATTCGCAGGCGAATCCTGCCCTATGGATGGCGCCTCAGTGAAGCATCCAGGATGATCCCTCGAGTCGGCCCCCTCAGGGGGCCCGACTCTTCTTTTTCTCAGGGTTACGCCGTCAGTGCTTTGGGGAAGGGGGCGGCCAGTTCGACTCCTGGGTCCCTGGCCGAACAACAGCTCGATGTATCGGCGCAGATGATCGAGACATTCGGCGGCGACCGCAGCGCTTCCTTGTGCTTTCGCCAGGACGAAGCCGCCTTGAAGCACCGCCAGTATGTGCTGCGCAAGGCTTTCCGCTGTCCAGGTTCCGCGAATACCGCGATCGCGCATTGCTTCGCGGATCTCGGCTTCCAGCCACTTGGCCTGGCCGGTGATGCTGCGCGCGCAGGCGCGACTCACATCCGCATGGGTTCGATACGCCTCCTGGATGATCGTGCCGGCAAAGCAGGTGAAATCGGGCAAGTCGCCCGTCAGGATCGCTTTACGAAACTCGATGTAGGCGACTAGCCGGCTGACCGGCTCGGCGGCGCGGTGATAGGGTGCCGCGGCGAAAGTCTCTACCGTACGTGCATCCCACAGGGCCGCCGCGGCCAGGACCAGGTCCTCCTTGCTCTTGAAGTGATGAAAGAAGCTTCCCTTGGTCAGCCCCGCCTCGGCGCAGACGTCCTCGATCCGGGTAGCGCTGTACCCCTTGATGCGCACCACCTTCAGTGTGGCGTCGAGAAGCTTCAACTTGGATTCGTGCGGTGCCTGTACCATGTACCTTTACCAAATTTCAACGTGTGTACCGACTAATTGGTATGATCAAGAGCCAAAAAATCAACGAATTGTGCCAGTCCAACCCGCTGTCCGGCAGGCCTTGCTGCCACCTTCCTGCGGGGCGCATGCGGTTTGTGATCATGGATCGGGACGTTACACGGAGGCTTCCGTAGCCCGGTTGCGCGAGAGGGGCTCGAGGTGATCCGCCCGCCATCGCCGCTCGGTGAAGCAAGAATTGCCTGGAAGCACAGCTTCGCCTGAGCGATCGGGATTTCCCTTCTTCTCGAGGTTAAAGCGAAGCTTCCTTCATCCATCTCGGACTGGCCCCACTCGTGGTTGGGTCCATTCGAGCGGACGCGGGCGGAAATTCAGTTCGTGCTTGGCCTTCTCGTTGGAGGCGCCGCGCAGGCTCGTCGCGCAATAGACGCTGTCGGCGCCAGAAGTCACCAGAGCATCCTACTCGGTGATTTCGGGTGGTTCCGGCGCCCTGCACGCGCGTGCGAACGCCGGCAGCCATACCCGCTGCTGGCTCGGGTCGCCGTCAACGATGTTGTAGGTGCCCGGAGCACATTCGAGCGCCGTCACCGTGACGGATGCAGCGTCCTCGATGTGGACGAAACTCGCCACGCCCTGGCCGGCGCCAATGACCGGCACCTGCTGCCGGCGAACCTGCTCGCCCATATCACCGGTGTTCGTATACCAGGTGCCGGGGCCGGAGAAGAATCCGTAACGCATTGCGACGCAGTCTATTTCCGATACCCGAAACGCTGTCGATTCCAGTTCAACGTAGGTGCGAGCCCCCGCGGCGCCGGGTGAGGCATCAACAGCCAGGAGTGACGATTCGTCAGCCCGCCCCGGACCGGGCGCATACCAGAATCCCGAAGACTGCAGGACGTAGCGGCGCACTCCGCTCTCCCGCATGCCAGCCAAAAGGTTGAGGTTTCCCTCTCTGCGAACCCTGGTGTCGCGTTCCGCGGCACATCGCACCATAAGGCACCTTGTAGCGCTCACGCTCACGGCGGAGATCATCGAGCACACCCATCTCACCCGAGTGTGACACCGCCACCAGGTGGCCCTTCTCGTGCTGTACGGTCTTCAAGCGATGGAAGCACATAGTACCCTTGTTGCGCACTTCGACGGAGCAGTCGACACCCCTGCGCCATAAGCCACCACCGATATAGAAAGTGCGCTCCCTGAGCTGCGCACCGTGCTCGCTGACTGACTGCGCGGCGATAATGCCCACCGCCTCACCCACACTGACCAGGCGATGACGCGCCAAGTCACGGCCATAGCACAGAGCGCAGACCCCGTGGCGGGTCTCGCAGGTGACGGGCGAACGCACCTTAATGCGGTCGGCACCCAGGACTATCTGGAGCAGATGATCCCCCTGGTTAAGCAGGTGATGCACCAGACGCGCGAGAGGATCTTCGCGGGCAACACGCGTACACCGGGCAAGATCGTCAGCCTATTCGAGCCGCACACCGAGGTGATCCGCAAACGCAAGGCAGCCAAGCCCACCGAGTTCGGCAAGATGGTCAAAATCCAGGAAGCCGAGCACCAAATCATCATTCACTACGAGGTCTACGACGAGCGCCCCAGCGATAGCGATCTGCTCTTGCCGGCGATCGAGATACACAAGGAGCTGCTCGGGCGCGCGCCATACATGACCACTGCCGATGCGGCCTTCTTCTCGCTGGAGAACGAGCGCAAGGCACGCAAACGAGGCGTCAAGCGACTCGCCGTCCCCAACCGCGGGACCAAAAGCAAGCACCGAAAGCGCACCCAGAAGCGTTGGTTCCGCAACGCACAGAAGTGGCGCACCGGTAGCGAGGGCCGCATCAGCGTGCTCAAACGTCGCCACGGCCTCAATCGCTGCCGCTACAAAGGCATGCCGGGCATCAAGCGCTGGGTCGGCTTCGCGTCATCGCTGACAATCTGATCAACCTCGGCTACGCGCTCGCAGCCACGGCCCGGCCCTGAGCTTCCGAACTCGACCCTTCGCGACCCCGTTCGGGGTATTCCGTCGTATATAGTCTGCAGATCGCGCTCCCGTAACCCGCGGGATGCCTGCTGGCCGACCATATAGGGCACGGAACGTTGCAGTGCCAGTGGATCCCCTTCGGAACCCGCATTTCGCGGGATGACAGTGTTGGCGATGATGGTGATGTGGGTGAGTGGGACAACCACCACGAGCGCAGCCTCGTGCGACACCACACCGGCCCCGGCGGTGCAGACCCCCGCGGCCACGGCGTTTGTGCCGCCTGCCATCATCGCAATCGATTTCGAGACCTACTATGACAACAGGTATTCACTGCCAGCACGGGGACCCCATTGTGGCTGCAGCGGTGGCCGCGAAGCTGGACGTGATGCGCTTCATGGAGGTCAAGCGCATCTAGGCCTTCGCACAGCAGGCGGCGCTGACCCCAAACGCCGCACTCGCTGTGCCGCTGACGTACAACGGTGGCCACACCGGGCGCTTCGGCGGGGGCGACTCGATCAACCTTCAGAACCTGCCACAGTCGGGAGGTTAGGTTTCACGCAAAGGGGCGCCTCCTGGCTGGGCGGTGATGCTGTAAGCTGTCGCGGCTGCCACGCCGGAATGCTGCAATCGGCCTGGCACCGGCCATCTGACCGAGGTGCGGCGACGGGATTGATGGCGCTGACGCTACAACAGCGGACCTATCTGAGGTCGTGGCGGGGAGCGTTGCGCGGAAGACACCCTTTCAGGGTCCGTTGGCTTTTCGAGTGCACGGCCGCGGCAATTCATGCGGGGTGAATGCTCTCGTGGTAGCCTCGCCTGGTATCGCAGTCGAGAGGGTTCAGCACGAGCTGCTAACCCAACCTGGGCGCATGCGGGCCGGTTGAAGAATGGAGGTTGACCATGCTTTCACGCACCACTGTCCATGCCGATGTTCGCAGTCGCCGCGGCTTGTCCCTGAGTGTCCGCAGGGTGGCTGCTTGGGTGAGCTTTGCCACTGTGGCCCTGCTGTCCGCTTCCCTGGCAGCCGCTCAGTCCGGCGGTGCCCCTCCAGTCCAGAGCGCCGGGTCGAATGCGCAACAAATCCAGGCCTACCTTTCGGGGATCGTGGACGAGAAGCAGTACGTGTCACGCTGGACGAGCGCAGATCAGTCCGGTGGTGACATCCGCAATGTGCTGTGCTTCGAATTAACCGGCTTGGACGAACCGACGAGGCAGGCCATGTTGCGTCGTCTTTCCATGGTGGCGTCGCAGGCGGGCGCACTCGTCGGCACAAAGGTCGAGTGCCACGGTGACTATCATTTCCGGCATACGAACTTCCTGGTCATGTTCACCCCGGACCCTCGGAAGACCTTGCAGGACATCTGGAAAAATGATCGCCTGCAGATTGCGCTCACCGGGGACTGCGAGAGCTACTTTGCGCGCGGCGTTGTAGATCGCCTGCTCGCCAACGATCAGGCGGTGCGTGTGTGGTACGACCGGCGTCGTGACTGCACGCGCATCGACGCAGCCACGGTGATCGTCGATGACAACCGCATCAAGGACCTATCGACCGGTCAGATCGCGGACTACATTGCCATGGTCGGACTGGTGACGTTGCGCGAGAAGCCGGTCCCGGGCGATTCGCCAACGATCATGAATCTGTTCACCTCAGGCGTCAGCCATCCCAAGGGCCTGACGACGTGGGACATGGCCTTCTTGCAGGATGTTTACGACTCGACCCCCGTGAATCTGCAGAGGCGGTGGATGCAGGGACACCATCCGCGGCTCCGGCACCTGGAGGGGCTCCAGAACGTGGTCGCGTCTGCAAAATAAACAACCGCCGGGTCAGATCGTTGTTCACCAGCAGAAGCGCCGCCGGGCCGGCGGCGCTTCCGGGTTCGGATTGCTGAGATGCCGATACGGGTCCTCCGTCAGGGGGCTGGCCGCATGGCATGCCAGTGCCAAGGGATCATTCAGCTGCCACTGAGCGGGCATGGCGCGGGGACTTTCTGTCCTTCTGGCAGTGGTGCCAGCGCGAGGGCGGGCAGGGTGTCGAGCACCCCAGATTCTGGGCAGTCGGCGTTTCTGGACAGAAGCGATCGGGTTCGGTAACCTGGTTCCGAGCACCGGGCAGCCAAAAGTAGCCAACTCCGCCAGCGGCGCAGTAGACGCGCGCGTGCGGCGGCGCACGGTGCCGCAATTCCCAGGCTGCGTGCCGCGCCGTCGCTCTAATGAAGCTCGATCCCTAGGTGCACGCCGGTCATGGCAGACCGCCCAATGCCTGAGGCGGCGCATGATCGGAGCAGAACTTTCAGAGTAGTTCGGCTATGTGCTCGGTCAAATAGAGGCATTTGTTACTGATGCGGGGCGCCGCGTCTGCCTCCATGCAAGCTTGCAATGCTCGCGTCACAGTTAGACGGTCCGGGCACTCCTTGAGGCGGGGCTTCAACATCCTTACGATCGGTGCCTGGCCGGTTCGCGGAATGCAGACAGTGAGTGCGTCCAGCGCAATAAGGCTGAGCGGCCGGCCGCGGGAAAGCCAGAGCTCCACCCTGCTCCACGCGAGATCAGATAAGGCGGCAAGCTGGCCCCAATCTTCTGTCACGTTCGTGCATGGCGCATGGCTCTCGATCCAATCCAGAACCTTCGGCGAGCGGAACCACGACAGCGCCGCTTTGCGTCGGCAGAGGTCTTTGCCGGAGTATTCGCGCAAGGCTCCGTCTTGTTCACACCTTCGGGCTGCGGAAGACAATGCGCCGCCGCCTCTGCCCAGGAAAACAACATGTCGTCCTCGCAGGCTCTCTCGTACTGGGCGCGTACCCAGGGTTCTGCGATGTATCCAAGGACATTGGCACACAGCGTGAGCGTCACATGCGTGACATGTCGATTGCCCGATGAGGCGCGCCGGGACAGCTCACTCAGGATAGATTCGCCTGCGAACATCCTGAATGCATCGTACTCTGCTGCATCCAGATTCCAGCGGGTGATGCAGTAGTCCACGAGACGCTCCAGCGAGCGCGAGGCCTCATCAAGCGTGGGCGCCCGCATGTCTGCTGCGCAATAGCTTTCTTTCGTCCCATCCTGATTATAGAAATCATCGTGCAAAAGGTACTTTTGCCATCCATGCTTCGCAGCAAGATTAAACCACTCGAGCGGGCGCAGGGTCAGCTGTTGCAACCGTTTGCTACATTCGGCACATACTCTGTACGGTGCATACGGATCATCGTTGCCGATTACCTCGGTAACGCGCCGTCGGCGGCAAGCTTCGCAGATGAAGACCATATTGGCCATGGCACGTGCTCAGCGAGATCACGCAGGATCATTGCATAAGCTGCGACTTTCCCCCGGATTTTGGCCAGAATGTCGGCCACCGCGGCCACCTCATTGATTTACCAAGCCCGGGAACGCCAAATTTCTCTTCGTGTTCGGCGCTCCCAACCGTCGAACACCGCGTCGGCCGCGCGCCGGGCTAATCTCCGATCTTAGCAATGCGGGGCTGCGGCGGCCGAACTCTCAGGACTCATGACTCATGACACGGGAGGGCAAAGCCCTTGGTTAATCGGATGAGGCGTCGAGAAGGGCGCACGGCTTCATGTGAATTGTTCGCCGCGTTGACGGTCTGGAGTGACGTTTTTAGAGTTCGACCAGGCCGCCATCCACGAAGAGCTCCGCACCTGTGATGTAGGACGCGTCTTTGGAAGCTAGGAACAGCGCCACAGAGGCGACCTCCTCTGCCTGGCCGATTCTCGCGAGCGGTACGATTTGGATGCGCTGCGGGGTGAGAAGACCGTGGCAGAACGCGGAGCCGCCCGACATCGACGGCGTCCTTGGCGAGCTCGCAGGCGCGGCGCCGTGCGCCGTAGAACGGCCAAGTTTGCCGCGCCTATCGCTTTCGTGTGCGTAGATCAGAGTCCCCGTCCTCAAACGGCGGGGCTTCGCGGAGTCTGGAGAGCCGCGCTGGCGCGCGGCCCGCTGTCCCTCCTCGGCCTAAAAGGCGGGGGCTTCCCGCCTTGCGGCCCCACAAGCCGCTCAAGCAGCGTCAAGCCGTCTTCTATACCATCCGGCAGCGGTTCGCTGCCCAACCCAGCAGCCTGCGTTTGCGATGCTGGCTACGCGCTGCTGCCGTTGCCGCGCAGGGCTTGAACGTGCCAGCGCACTGTGCGAATTGAGGTACACCTTGTCGCCAGGTTGCGAGGCTACCAAGGGTCTCAGGACGGCGGCGCTATCCAAAGGATCGAAACTCTCACCTTGGAGTCAAAAAAATCAGCTTATGGCGTCAATGTCACTTTATGGGGCCACCCACACGTCACCCGCACTTGGATTCGCCGCAGTTCAGACACGTCATGCAGCCGTCCATCATGACCACTGCTGCCGTGTTGCACTTGCCGCACAGCTGCGCGCCGTCGGGGAAGTGGGTCTTGGCGAAGGCATCCGTCTGGCGAGAGCGTGCCTCGAACTCGGCGCGCTTCTCATTGACCAAGCGCTGCTGGTGTTCATCTAGCTGGGGCTTCCTCATCAGCCCGATCGACTGCAGGTGACGCTCGATCACGTAGCCGAGCTCGGCAATGATCGAAGGCATGAACTTGCCGCCCGGCTGCCAGTAACCGCCGCGCGGATCAAAGACCGCCTTCAGCTCATCGACCAGGAAGGTGACATCGCCGCCCTTCCGGAACACCGCCGAGATGATGCGCGTCAGGGCAACGATCCACTGAAAGTGATCGAGGTTCTTTGAATTGATGAAGATCTCGAACGGCCGGCGCTGCTCGTGCTCGGTGCCCTCGTTCAGCACGATGTCGTTGATGGTAACGTACATTGCGTGATCGGAGATCGGTGTCTTGATCTTGTAGGTCGAGCCGACCAGGACCTCCGGACGCTCGAGCGTCTCGTTCATCCGGATGACCTTCGCTGGCCGGCCGTTCCTGTCACGCACGAGCTCCTCGCCCGCGACGCCGGGCGCCTTCGCGTCCGCGGGCTTCTCCGCCGGCCGGTCCTCCGGCTTCTGCACCTCGTACTTGAGGATCTTGCGATCGATCTTGATGGTCATGTTCTGTCCTCAGTAGCGCCCGTAGTACCCATCGCGCAGCGCATCGAACAGATTCGCTGCGGTGTGCATCTCCCCGTCGTACTCGATCTCTTCATCGCCGCGGGCCTCGACCACGCTCCCGTCATCGAGCGTGAACTTGTAGACCGTGTTCTTCAGATCCTGTTCCTTCACCAGCACGCCCTGGAAGGCAGCCGGGTTGAAACGGAAGGTGGTGCAGCCCTTCAGCCCCTGCTCGTGCGCGTACAGGTAGATGTCCTTGAACTGCTCGTACGGAAAGTCCGTCGGCACGTTCGCCGTCTTGGAGATCGAGGAGTCCACCCACTTCTGCGCCGCGGCCTGCACGTCCACGTGCTGCCGGGGGGTGACGGAGTCCGAGGCCACGAAGTAGTCCGGCAGCTGCGAGCCCTGCCCCGCCGCGGGTTCGATCAGCTCGCGATAGGCCAGCAGCTCGAACGAGTACACGTCCACCTTCTCCTTGGTCTTACGCCCCGGGCGGATCACATTGCGGAAGTAGTGGTGCGCAAAGGACGGCTCGACGCCGTTCGAGGCGTTGTTCGCCAGGGACAGGGAAATCGTGCCGGTCGGAGCGATCGAGGTGTGGTGCGTGAAGCGCGCTCCGATCTCTCCGAGCTGGTGCACCACCTGCGGCGCCACCTGCGCAATGCGCTGCATGTAGCGGCTATACCGGGCATGCAGAAGACGGCCGGGAATCTTCGCGCCGGGGTGCCAGCCATCGCGCGCCATCTCCGGGCGCTTGCGCAGCATCTCCTTCGTGACCGTGAATTCCCGGGTCATGATCGGCGCCGGACCCTTCTCGCGCGCCAGCTCGAGTGCTGCCTCCCAGCCGGCCACGGCCATCTCGCGCGAGACGTCCTCCGTGAACTTCAAGGATTCGGGTGAGCCGTACTTCATGCGCAGCAGGGTCATCGTGCTCCCGAGACCCAGGAAGCCCATGCCGTGGCGGCGCTTGCTCAGGATCTCCTCGCGCTGCCGCTCGAGCGGCAAGCCATTGACCTCAACGACGTTGTCCAGCATGCGCGTGAAGACCTTCACCACCTCGCGATACTCGGCCCAGTCAAACTGCGCGTGCTCGGTGAACGGATCGCGTACAAAGCGTGTCAGATTCACGGAGCCGAGCAAGCAGCTGCCGAACTCGGGCAGCGCCTGCTCGCCGCATTGTCCTGTCACCAGGCCGTTGAAGATGACGGTATTACCATCCTGCTGAGTGGTGTCGAATACCGGCTCCTGACCTACATGCGAGATGGCCACGATCTGGCTCGCGAAGGGCTGCGATTTCGCCAGCACCTTGTCGCGAGCCCAGCAGCGATACTTCTCGTTCTTCTCCTCGGTCAAGAAGCCGACCTCGGACATGAACTGCTCGCGAGACTCTCCATCGATGATCAGCTCGTAGTCCGCTTGGTACTCCCTGCTTGCGCCCTTGCCATCTGGCAGGACCTGATTGCCCGCCTCACGGCGCTTCACCACGCGACAGAACACACCCAGATTCGCAAGCAATACCTGCACGTCCTTCAGCAAGGAGGGCTGACTGGAGGCCAGGCGGATAGAGCATCTCGAGTCATCCTTGCCGGAGCTGTTCACAGTTCCATCTGACTGGAATAGCCCGCGCAGGTACCCTTTGACGCACGCCTCGTTGCCGCGCCAGATGATCTCGGGAACGTGCATCTTGCACTGCGGGGTCAGGCCGCAACACTCCCGCAGAGCCCGGGCGAGGATCACGGAGCTGATCGTGATCTGGTTGCGCCCTGGGATTGCCACCGCGCCCACCTTGCAATTCCTGGGGCTGGTGGCGTACCCGGCGACGAAGGAATTGATGTACGCCACCAGGGTGTCCGCACACGCGCGATCGGAGCCCCACAGGCTCACCACCGCGGTCTCCTTGCCCTGCTTGTTCGTGAAGTGGCCATCCCCGGTCAGCAGGCCAACCAGTGTGCCGAGCCCCTCATCTCCGCAGCCACCGAACTGGCCCTTGCCGGACTGCACCAGCAACTCGTCCCCTACCTTGAGCTCCTTGAGCTTGATCTTGCCCCGCGTCGTGTAGAAGTCGTGCCAGGCGGTTGCCTTGATCTCGTAGCCAGCCTTGGTCACGACGCGATAGACGTCGGCCGAGGATGAGGTCATGAACGCGGGAACCGCCGGCCGGACCGTTACGCCCTTGCCCTGACCGAGCGCGCGCGTATCCACGGTCGCCTCGATGTCGACGCGAGCATCGTAGAGGTCGCCGATCCGGACAAGACCGAAGCGGGTCGCAAGCCGCGTGTCGGCGGTGACACAGGGGTTGGTGGCGCGGATATTCTCGCACCACCAGTTGTTGTTCAGCTCGTTGACGCGATCGATGAGGATGAAGCCGGGCTCGGCGAAATCATAGGTGGACGCCATGATGACGTCCCACATGCGCCGCGCGGGCAAGGTCTTGTAGACCTTGCAGGCCACCAGGCCCTCCTCGTTGACGACGTACTCGTCGTGGATCTCCCACTCGCGCCACTGGTACTGGCTGGCATCGGAAAGGTCCGGGTGCTCGCTCTCGTACTCCCTGCGGGAGATCGGAAACGCCAGCTGCCAGTCGCGGTTCTCGCGCACGGCGCGGATGAACTCATCGGTGATGAGGAGCGAAAGATTGAACTGGCGCAGGCGTCCGCTCTCGCGCTTGGCACGGATGAATTCCATGACATCCGGATGGCCCACATCGAAGGTGCCCATCTGGGCGCCCCGGCGTCCGCCGGCGGAGGACACCGTGAAGCACATCTTGTCGAAGATGTCCATGAAGGAGAGCGGGCCGGAGGTGTATGCACCCGCCCCCGAGACATAGGCGCCGCGCGGTCGCAAGGTCGAGAAGCAGTAGCCGATGCCCGCGCCCGATTTGAGCGTGAGCCCCGCCTCGTGGACCCTTCTCAGGATGTTGTCCATCGAGTCGTGAATCGTCCCGGAGACCGTGCAGTTGATCGTGGACGTGGCAGGCTTGTGCTCCCAGGCACCGGCGTTCGAGGTCACGCGCCCGGCCGGGATCGCACCGCTTCGCAAGGCCCACAGGAAGCGGTCATACCAGTGCTCGCGCACTTCCACGCGCTCGACGTCGGCGAGAGCGCGCGCAACGCGCTTGTAGGTGTCGTCCATCGTCTTGTCGATGGGCGTCCCATCCTTCGCAGTGAGCCGGTACTTCTTGTCCCAGATGTCCACGGACGCGACCTGGAACGGGACGGCGTCGATGTCTTTCCGCTCAATCTTCACGACGGTGCTCATGAATACGCGGCGCTCCAATATTTTTTGCCCTACTTAGGGAACGGCTACCTGGAATTGCCTGGCACAGCTTGCCTCCGTATAGGGTGGGTGCTTGAGGCCTTGCAGCGAAAAAAGCACACCCTCCCGGAACGCTCGAGCCGAGCCCGGACCTGCCCCCGACTGCGATCTACGATGGTTGTGGATAACCACAAGATCTTGTGTCGGGGCAAAGAGCCTAATGAGGCTCATTGGGGCCGTCAAGACTCATCGCAACATTTTTGACATGATTATTTTATTTATTATTTTCAATTACTTATATACTATTGAGCCACGCCAAGCGCTCTGGATAGCCGCTCTCGCCTGCACCCGGACCAGCACGCCCTGAATCAAGATATTGTATCCACAGGTTCTCCACAGCCTGCCCACAGAACCGCCCGAACGGCAGGCCTTTGGTCGCGAACGCCCCGATTTCTTCGAACCTTTCCCGCCCCGCTGATGTGGCGAAGCGTGGGCGCAGCGTGAGGCTTCAATCAGCCGGCACGCGACTCGCTGCGAGCTGACAGCGCTTGCTACCAACGGGTGGACAGCAACCGCCTTGCAGCGGTGCCTTGAGCGGCTGTGCCCGTGCATACTGCAGCGTTTTACCGTCCGCAGTGGCGGGCAGTGAAACACTCGTGTGCGAGAATGGGTCTGCCTGAGGCTAGAATCCTTGAACTGCGCTCTTTCGCGGCATCGTCCGATCGCGAGTCACCCATGAAACTTCCACAGCTTCTCGTCGCTATGCTGCTCGGCCTCACCGCCACGGCGCCTGGCCTAGCAGCCATGCCGGCCGCCGTGGGTGAGACACCGCTCCCCTCGCTGGCGCCGATCGTCAAGAAGGTCTCACCGGCGGTGGTGAACATCGCCACGCGCGGGACGATCAAGGAGCGCGGGGCGCAGAACCCGCTGCTCGATGACCCGTTCTTCCGGCGCTTCTTCGATGTGCCGCCGGACTCCGGCACACACGACCGGCCTTTCCAGAGCGCCGGCTCGGGCGTGATCTTCGATGCCAAGAACGGCTTGATCGTGACGAACGCGCACGTGGTCGAGAACGCGAGCGAGATCACCGTCACGCTGCAGGATGGGCGGGATCTGAAGGCCACGGTCGTGGGAAGCGACCAGCCCTCCGACGTGGCCGTGCTCAAGCTGAACATGAGTGGCGGTGCCGTGCCGCAAGGCGGCGGCGCGCTCACACAGATCGCGCTCGGGGACTCGAGCAAGATCGAAGTCGGAGATTTCGTCGTCGCGATCGGCAACCCCTTCGGGCTCGCTCATACGGTGACCTCGGGAATCGTCAGCGGTCTGTCGCGCTCCGGCATCAATCCGGATGGCTACGAGGACTTCATCCAGACGGATGCCTCGATCAATCCCGGCAACTCCGGTGGGGCACTGGTGAACTTGAAGGGTGAGCTGATTGGCATCAACACGGCCATCCTCTCGCGCAGCGGCGGCAACATCGGTATCGGCTTCGCGATCCCGGTCAACATGGCCCACAGCGTGATGGAGCAGCTGCTGCGCTTTGGCTCCATCAAGCGCGGCCAGCTCGGGGTGAGCATCAATACCGTGGATGCGCAAATGGCCCACGCACTGGGCCTGCAAAATGCCTCCGGTGCGCTGGTGTCGCAGGTCGTCGAGGGCTCATCGGCCGAGAAGGCAGGCATCAAACCTGGCGATGTGATCACCTCCATCAAC
>Ga0123356_10003237_pt1 | contig 17112 bp, 13 predicted proteins | sample TergutEmb28metaG_2_FD_92546 | JGI IMG/M metagenome (GOLD analysis project Ga0123356, IMG submission 92546) | Embiratermes neotenicus P3 segment gut microbial communities from Petit-Saut dam, French Guiana - Emb289 P3 | ecosystem: Host-associated > Arthropoda: Insects > Digestive system > Gut ...
TTCGCTATAATTTTGTCGCGCGGGATTCCGAGCCGGCGTTCGAGCCTGTTGGCGTCTACGAACATGCGGTTGAGCCGCGCCTGCAGTGCCTGTATCTGGCGCGCGGCGCTCGCCTCAGCGCTGTCTTGCGCGACCGGGTCGAGGGTGGTCTGGATGACTAATCCGGCGTTATAGAGCTGCTCGTCGCCGTACTTATCGGCTACGTAGCGTCTCACCATTTCTATAAAATACGGCGCCTTGGGCGCGGCGTAGACCTTCGGGTTCGCCTTAACCGGTTCGGCCATCGCGGCCTGCGCGGTCGCTTCGTCGATCGCCCCCGTGATCACCATAGAGCGGAGCACGGTGTTGCGGCGCGCTGTAACGCGCTCTATGTTGGCCTGGCGGTCGGGGCGGTAGTGCTCGGGCCGCTGGATGGTTCCGGCTATAATGGCACACTCGCCGACCGTCAAATCGTAAACGCTCTTGCTGAAATAATGCTCAGCGGCGGCCTGCACGCCGTAAACGCCGGCGCCGAGGTACGCTTGGTTGAGGTACAGTTCGAGGATCTCCCTCTTCGTGTAGGTGCGCTCAAGCTGGATGGCGGTGAGTATCTCGCGCAGTTTGCGGACGTACGTCTTGTCGGCAGTCAGGTACAGGTTGCGCGCCAGCTGCTGGGTGATGGTCGACGCGCCCTGAGCCAGCCTCCCGCTGCTGAAGTTCGCCAGCATTGCGCCTACGTTGCGCTCCAAGTTTATGCCCCAGTGGGTGTAGAACCGGCGGTCTTCGATGGCCAAAACGGCGTTTTGCATATTCTCGGGAATTTTGTCTAACGGCATCCAAAACCGTCTTTCCACGCTAAATTCGTGGATCAGCTTCCCGTCTTTGTCCAATACCTTGGAAACCAGCGACTGTTCGACGTTCTGCAGCTGGTTGTGCGTTGGCAGGGTTTCGTAGAGCCGGTACAGGAATATGCCGCCGGCGGCTATTGAGAAGGATGTTACGGGAATGATGATGAGTACCAGCAGGAACAGCCACAGGCCCTTGATATCGCCCAAACCGCCGCTCTTGTCGGACTTGCCCTTGGGCTTGCCGGCGCTGCTGCCGCCGGCTTGAGATGTGCTGTTTTTTTCGTTTTGCATACTATAAATTTTGGAGCTGAGGAGGATCGAACTCCTGACCTCTGCATTGCGAACGCAGCGCTCTCCCAGCTGAGCTACAGCCCCTTTTATTTGCGTTTTTGCCAACACAACCGTTTGGGCACGGCGCGGCGGAAATAAAGTGCGAACAGATAAAATAATATGCGCGTCCACCCCGGCGCAAGACTTTTTTACATAAATTTTGAATGGCGGCGTTACAATCAAGTATTTTATTATGTGGCAAGGCTGTAATCATACACGACTTGGGGGAAAAATGGCATATTTGGGCATAGGCTACTCGGGCGGCAAGGAGTCTTTTCTGGCCGACCTCGTCAGTGAGAACCAGGACTGGCTGAACGGCGACCGCAAGCCGCGGTTCTTCGGGGAGTCGTTCATCGTCATGTACGACTCCAACACCGCGCGGGAGTTCGCCGGAAAGTGCCGGGCCGCCGACGACGAGAACAGCGTCGTCGTCTACCCCATGGACCGCCCGCTCAAACGGTAGAAGGTAATAATATAAAATGATACAATTTAACGATAAGATCGAACCGGTAAAAATAATGCGCCTGCTCGCCAAGGGCATGCCCTACTACCTTGAGTCGTGGCAGGACATCGGCGACGGGTACGGGCTCTTCGGCTCCACAGACCCCAAGACCTTCAACATGCGCTCCGTCAAGTCGTCGTCGCCGGCCATAGAGTACGTGCTGCGGCCGCACATCAACGTGCTGTGCGTGCTGAGCGCCTACATCCACCACAACCGGACAGAACTTGTTGAAGACGCGATAAGCAAAGACAGTATCACGGAAAAGTTGAAAAAGGGCCTGGCCTGGGCCTGCGCCACGCACATAACCGGCGATTTGGACGAGGAGATGTTTCTGGGGCGCAAGCGCTGGGGGGAAAACTGGCGCAGCAGCCTGTGGGCGACGCTTCTGGGCGTAGTCTCAGTGCTGGCCGAGGCGGTGCTTGACGAGGAGGAGCAGATCCGCATCCGCGACATCATCGCGCACGAGGCGAACCGGTTCACCGGCATAACGCCTCCCAGCGGCTACCGCATAGATTCAAAAGCGGAGGAGAACGCGCAGGACGCGATGCTTCTGGCGTGGGCGATAAACCTCTGCCCGCACCACCCGAGCGCTCCGGACTGGGAGGAGTCGCTCAAGCTTTGGGCGGTGAACATAGACTCCAGCATCCAGGACAGTTCCGACCACAGCCGCTATTTCGGCGGGTCTGTCGCCGACGCCGTAACCACCTGCAACATTTACCCCGACTTCACGGCCGAAAACCACGGTTTCTTCAACCCCGAGGCGCTCACTTACACCATGTGGGTTGTGCTCGCGATGGCGGCGTACAGGCTCCAGCGGCGCGAACCGCCTACGTACCTCTCGCGCAAAAGTAACGAGCACACCTTCGACATACTGATACGCTTCTGCCTGCCCAACGGCCTGCTTTTTTCTCCTGGCGGCCACGACATGCCGCTCTTCATCCCGCACCCGCTGGCGCTGGCGTGGGGCCACTGGAACAGCGACCCGCGCGCCTCAAACATCACCGGCAAGCTGCTCTCGTGGATGGACGTCGCCTTAGAATCGGGCAAGGCGCCCTGGGTGCTCGGCTTCGAGCCGTCGCACGACGGGTGGGAGCTCTTCTTCCAGAGTCAGGTTGGCGCGGAACTCGCGCTTCTGGCGTGCCTGCCGTTCCCAAAGGAGTACCGCTCCTACACCGCCGGACAGGTGGAAAACGCGATTGACACGCGGCAGATATACCCCTACGTGGAAGTCTGCTACCGGCGGAATGTGCGCACCACCCGCAGCGTAGCGTGGAAGGCGATAGGCGGGCACCCGATGATCGGGCTGAACCTGCACGCGCGCCCCGAGCTCATAGCCCCGTTCAAGGCCGCGCTCCTCGGCATGCCGTCCGTCAACGACCCCATCAAATCCGCCGAGGCGGTATTCCACAACGACAACGCGCAGCGCGACGGGTTCGACACATACGGCCGCATCCTCTACTTCGGAGCAAGCGGAAGGCATATCCTCACACGCGACGTACGCGTCATCACGTGTACAGAAGAGGGCCTGGTAGTCTTAGACCGAATCACCGCCGAAACCGAATTGCAGGTAAACGAGCACTACCTCTCCCCCGTCTACATAGTGAACGACCACTGGACCGCGGGGAACATAGAGGTTGTAAGCGGGCCGCTCAGAGAAACAGTGAGCTTCGAAAAACGGCAATTCAGAGAGCTGGCGTGCCCGGTGCCCTGGGCAAGCGTAGACAACCAGTTGCTCTACCAGTTTATCTGGGGGCGCGAAAAAGGGCTGTGCTACCTGCCAGGCGGCGAGCGCAACGCGCCGACATACTGGAAAAACTGCCGCCTCGACATGCTCGCGGCAAGGGTAGAAGCCGCCGAGGTAAAGGCAGGCGACAACGTATACTGCGCAGGCTTCTACGTAGGCGGCGGCAAGGGCCCCCGCCTGTTCAAAACCGCCGGAAACCCCGGAGAGTTCTTTAAGGGCATGGTGGTCATGGACGGAAAAATTAATATTGAACTGGACTGACGAAACGATACGTGGATGGCGCGTTTTTTTGTATCACCACACTCGTTAACGGATTAATGTATGGACCAATTACAAACAATATTAAACAATTACCACAAGCTGTGCAGCTACTGCGACGGCGTTTGGGCGCAGGTGCGCCAAGCCTATCCAAACGAGATAGCCTGCCGCGAGGGCTGCGGGACGTGCTGCGAGCTGCAAAGCGTCAACCACTTGGAAGCGCACATCATCCGCTCGTACATACAGAGCCTGAGCGGCAAAAAAAAATTGGAGGACAGAAGCACCGGCCACATCTGCCCGTTTCTGCGAGATCACTCCTGCACGATCTACGGCACCCGCCCGGTCATCTGCCGCACCCACGGCCTGATTTTGCGCTCAACCGACTTCCCGCAGGCGCACCAGGCCGGAAGCTGCCCGTACAACTTCCCGTCGCACCACCCGCGCGACATCGAACCGGAACTGACCATAGACATAGACAACATCACCAAAAACCTCACCAACCTGAACCTGGCGTTCTGCATGGTCAATAACATAGACGTCAAGGACGAAGAGCAATGCAGAGTATCCATGAAAGAACTGGCGGCGCTCTGGAAATGAAAAAACAGCCAATGACAAACCGCACTTGCGATTTTTTGGTTATAGGAAGCGGAATAGCAGGCGTCTCGTTCGCCATAAACGCGGCGCAGTACGGCTCCGTGATGATAATAACGAAAAAACAGGACAGCGACTCCAACACCAACTACGCGCAGGGCGGAATAGCCTGCGTGCTCGACGAAAGCGACAGCTTCGAAAGCCACATCAACGACACAATGGCCGCAGGCGCCGGACTCTGCGACAAAGAAGCCGTAAAAATATTAGTAGAAGAAGGCCCGCCAAGAATCCGCGAACTGCTCGACTACGGAACACGCTTCTCCGTTGAGGAATCGGCAAAAGATAAATCAACCTCGAACCCCTACAATCTGCACCTCGGCCGGGAAGGCGGACACTCCGTAAACAGAATAGTCCACGCCAGAGACCTGACAGGACGGGAACTGGAAATGACGCTGCTCCGCAAACTGCGGGAATGCGATAACGTCACCATCCTGGAAAACCACTGCGCCATAGAACTGATAACGGGACACCACATAAAAAACATCCCAAACCAGTACGAATGCTTCGGCGCGTACGTCTTAGACTCCGTCAACAAATCAATCTTCTCCATAAAGGCAAAAATCACCTGCTTAGCAAGCGGCGGCGCCGGACGCGTCTACCTGCACTCAACCAACCCCGCAATAGCAACCGGCGACGGCGTAGCGATGGCATACAGAGCAGGAGCGAAAATCGCGAACATGGAATTTATCCAGTTCCACCCAACAACGCTATTCCACGAAAAAGCAAACTCCTTTTTGATATCCGAAGCGCTAAGAGGGTACGGCGCGATACTGCTTAACGCGCACGGGCAGGAATTCATGCAGAAGTATCATACCTTAGGATCATTAGCGCCAAGGGACATTGTAGCGAGAGCGATTGACAACGAAATGAAAATGTCGGGACTGCCGTGCGTCTACCTTGACGTGAGGCACAAAGACGCAAAGGAAACTGTCGCGCACTTCCCGAATATCTATAACCAGTGCCTGAAGTTCGGTATAGACATCACAAAAGATTTAATCCCCGTAGTCCCCGCAGCCCACTACATGTGCGGCGGCGTGGTTGTTGATTATCACGGCAATACAGGAATAGAAAGCCTGTACGCATGCGGCGAAACCGCGCACACAGGCGTACACGGCGCAAACAGGCTGGCATCAAACTCACTGCTGGAAGCGCTTGTGTTCTCACACCGCGCGGTAGCCGACGCGGCCGCGCGCCTTGGCAAATGCCGCAAGATACGGCTTAGCGATATCCCCGACTGGGACGATAAGGGAACAAGCGATGTGGAGGAATGGATCCTGCTGTCGCACAACCTCTACGAAATTCAAAGCATAATGTGGGACTACGTGGGCATCGTGCGGTCGGGACTGCGGCTCAACAGAGCGCTCAGAAGAATCAATCTCCTAGAAAAGGAAATTGAGGATTTCTACAAGCGCGCCAAAATCACCCCGCAGCTGCTCGAACTGCGAAACGTTGTAACTACCGCAAAGTTAATCATCGTGTCTGCGCTCAAACGCAAGGAAAGTCGGGGATTACATTATACTACCGACTACCCGCAGCTGAATGACAAAAAGTGGAAGAAGGACACCGTCGTGTCTAACCGCCGCAAGGCGCCGAGTTCTACCGGGCTGATGACATGCTGATGATCCACTGGCAGATACTTATAACGGCATTGCTGACGTTAGGCGTTGTGATGTCGGCAATACGGTATGGGCGCGGGCATCTGTCATCATCAAAAAAAGTGGTGTTGATTACCTTAAGAACTCTATGGGCCATCGGGCTGATACTTTCGTTTTTTGAGCCGGTGATACGGTTTGAGCGGTTTGAGTCGGGGAAGATGAAAATCCCTGTGCTGATTGACGTGTCCGCCAGTATGCAGAATTTTTCGCCAGATATCAACGTTATACCATTTCTTGATACGTTGATGGCGCTGCAATCGCGTACCGGGGGACGGGTCGGGTTTGAGTATTTTTTGTTTGGGGATTCTACGCGGGAGTATGCAACGGCAGGCGGCAGGTTGCCGCCCGTACATGAACGTTCTTCGGGAGCGTCGGGATCATCGTCAATGCTTTTGCGATTTGATGACCACAAAAGTTATTTTCCGGCAGCGATTGATGGTGGCGGGGAGCGGTTTTCCAATGATATGATTATTATCAGCGACGGGCACTGGACAAGGCCGCGCAGGAGCAGCGAGGTTTTTCCGCGCAACACTATCCACTATTTAGTACTGCCGGATGCCGATCCTAATCCCTTTGTAACAGTATCGTACGATGCGCCTGAATCGGCACCGAGTGATTCTTCCTTTACTGTGGGAGTGACAGCGAGCGGATACGTCAAGGAAAATACTGTACTGACCGTATCCTTAAAAGAAAAAAGCCGCACAGTACGGACAGAATCAATAAACATCGAACAAGGGTTCTTCACGCGTACTGTCCAGTTTAAAACAAGCAACTCTCGCCCGGGACGAAAACTTTATACTGTTGACGCAAGTATCGACTCCGCCATGCCGCCGTCCGTCGCAAGCTTCGTCCACCAGACAGTCCCGCACTTCCTCACATACTCAATGTACTCCGCCAAACCTACGCTTGACAGACGATACATATCGCAAACATTGGCATCTAATAAGTTTTTCAGAGAAAAATCAACATCCCCAGACATTCTATTTTTATTCGACTGGGACACAACTGCGGCGAGACAGATGCAATCACTCCCGCGCCACGCGACAGCCGTATTTTTGGGATGCATGCCGTGCAGTTCAAGCCGTATCACCGCGCCGTCCATATCCATGAGGCTTGTTGATGATAATTCTACGTTGATAAGCCCAAACATCGACCTGCGGTCCATGCCGCCGCCGGAGGCAATCATCACCTGCAGGCAGCAACCGGCGAGAGGGACAAAAAGAATACTTACGGCAACAATCAACACTGCGGGCGGACGGGCGGATGCGGCTAATGTCAATACAAATGACAGAGCAGACAACCTGACGATACTGTCATCAGGGCGGTTCAGAGGGATGCAGTCGCTATTCTGCCCTGTAAGAGGCATCTGGCGATGGGACTTCTGGCCGATGTCGTCTGACAGAGCGGAGAATGAACTGTTCAGTTTCTCGAACACCATATTATCCGCTGCAAAAGAATTATTGCTGGATAATATCTCCGATCAACTGATACTGTACCCCGCAAACACACTCACGGAAACTGATTCGGCAAGATTTATGATGTCATTACCGGCAGCAGTACCTATATTTGAACCTGTCAAACTGTCAATACAAATAAAGGATGACAATACCGCTATCGACACAACCATCAACTACTCCCCCACCGGGCTTAACAAACAACCGCTGTCCTTCCAGCCGCTACCACCCGGACGCTACGCGATATCAGCGGCGTTAGACGGAAGCGGAGGGATAAAGGCGAGTTTTGTTGACAGTTTCACGGTCAACAAGGATATGAGCGAACTGTCTGTGCTGGCGCAGAATACGCAGTATATGCAGGAGTTTGCGCAGCCGATTGATATGCGGGATTTATCAGCGGCTAACAGCGTTTTTGAGGCGTGGGACCAGCGCAGTGCTGAGAAGAATACTGTCGTTGAAACGGTGCGAATCCATAAATCGTGGCTGTTGCTTGGGATAGTGCTTCTGTTGCTGACTGCTGAGTTGGTGCTGCGGCGACGGTGGGGAGTAGATTAGCGGCAGTGCGCCCGAGCCGCGGGAATGCGGCTCGAGGCAATGTGCAAATGCTGTATCAATCATTACGGACACACCGCAGTGAAAACAAGCGTGTCTTGATTTCGCGATTCTCCGAAGCCACAAGGTTCATGTCGTAGAACATGCTCCTGCTCCCCGCGCCGTTGTTGTTATCCTGCGTGGCGGTCCACCAGTTGCCCTGCGTGCCGACATCCCTGGAAGTCATATTATTGCTTGCGATGAAGCCGCCGGGCAAAGCCATGAAACCAAATTCATCGGTACCGGTAATATAGCCGCTACCATCATTCCAACCGCTTGTTGACTTCAACTTGGTACCAGCCGGTGAACCCACAAAATTAGTCAATGTCGTCCACTCATCACTACTGGGAACATGCCAACCCGCCGGACAAATGCCTTGATGCGGATGAGTTATATCTGCACAAAAATGGGTATTACAAGTATCCAGCAAATTCATTGCAGTAGCCCAATCGTAAAGACGGCCGTAGGTACCACAATTAGCGTCATTGTTTTCATAACAAAAACCACGATTGACGTTGGCAGCTTCATTACTACTGCGGATAAAATTCAAATTCTGCGCCATCCAAATCTGCTCACCTATTTTTACGATACTATATTTACGATTATCTCTGACATCTATAATTTCATTCGGTATGAAGTTGGCGGTAACGACAGCATTATCGCGTACGGTAACTTTTGTAACAGCGTTCTTCGGGGCGGCGATTGTAGAAGAGCTGTTGGATGGGGATATACTCCAATGGCTAAATATGAAACCTGTTCCTTCGAATGGAATAGATGCTATAGCCGATATGTTGACCTCCGTTCCCGCGGTGATGCCCGATTGTACACCAGCCGGGGAGGTGGTAGCACCAGTGCCATACGGTGAATTGCTAATCGTGAGCGTGTACTTCTGCGAATAGTCTACCACTATACCCGTACAACATGTAAAGTCATCTGGCCGGTCGGTACCGGTGCATTGGATTACTACCGCATCGCCTGTGCCTCTGCAGTAGTCCATTCCATCCTGAGTATGAATACGATAACAACTAGTAGGACCATAGCTGCAATAGTAGACGTCGTCAGGAATACAACCGTTGAATGTCGGTTGTGCGGTACAGCATGCCGATCCCGGCTGGGCGCTTGTCATGCCGTGGCACGGGTTGGCGGTAGTGATATCCCGGAAGTTAGCCGTTACCGCTCTATCTTCTGTCATGGTTATCTTGCACGCGCCCGTACCTTCACACGCGCCCGACCAGCCGATGAAAACATATCCCGGATTAGGATTTACAAAACTCACGGTAACTTCTTCCCCGAGGGGGTATGCTTGCAAGGCCGGATTGCGCTGCACTTGCGCAACGCCCGGAGGGTTTGTGCTGGACGAGAGAGTATATCTTATTGGATTAAAGACAGCGCTTATCGTTCTGTTACTGTTCATAGGTATTGTGAGTATTGTGTCCCTTGCCGCGCCCGGATTTTCAGCCCCATCCACATCCCCTGCCCATTCCACGAATTCATATCCCGCATTTGCAGTGGCGGTAATGGTAACACGCTCTCCGGGATTGTAGCCAATCTTTTCCGGGTCACGCGCTACTGTACCGTGCTCACTATTGTGGAAGATTGTGAGCGTATACGTATCGGTGGACGCGGTGTCGTTATTCTGCCTGAAATTTGCTATTACCGGCATCATATTTTCGGTTACTGATACGGTGGTGGTCGCGTTGCCTGCATCGGCGACCGGCCCGTCCCAGCCTGTAAATCTGTACCCGGCTTCCGTGAAGGGAGCGGCGGTGAGGGTTACGATATCACCTTCAAAGTAGTTTGTCGTCATCGGGTTACGGGATACCGTTCCGCCGGCGGTGTCGTAGTATACCGGCAAAGTGAGCGGCTCCAATCGCTCGAAGTATGCGAACAACGCTATGGTAGAGTCCATATTTACCGTGGTGGAGGAAGTTCCGTTGTTCTCGTGGCCAAACCAGTTGGCAAACGCCCAGCCTCTATGCGGGACCGCGGTAACCAGTACCTGCGTCCCTGCCGCGTATTTTTCCGCCTCGGGGACGCGCACTATGTAGCCGCCTTCATCCGCTCGCGTCATAAGCGTGAAGTAGTCTCTCACGAACCCGTCCTTATAGGTCGGATTCGTCTCCGAGCAGACCACCAGCAGCATCACCGCAACAACCGCAACCGCGGCGGCGCAGAAGATTGCGCTATTTTTTCTCTTGAGCATGCTCATTTACAAGCCCCCTTTATACCATTATTATTTATTCAATCATCAATATATATCAAATTAAATTATCAAAACCGATACCCGACGCCCACACCAACGGTAAACCTGAACTCCGACGCGTAGTCGACCCCGCTGTTGAGCAGCGGCATGTAGAATATCGGCCTTGCGTCAAGGTTTATTATCAGTTTCCCCATATTGAGTTCCACTCCGGCATGCCCCCCTGCTCCTATGGACACGCCCATTTCCGTAAAGGCGGGCATGTTGGGGACGTCGCGCTCCTCGTCGTAGTATTTCGCTTCGTACCCGAACACCGCTATTCCGGGGCCGGCGTAGAAGCTGAACATCTCGCCGTTGTTGAACTGCCACCCGAAGGACGAGAACAACTCGAAACCCTTGTAGTACTTGTAGTCTATGTCTTCGTTGCCGTTTGCGTCTGTTCCGTAGACGAATTCGTAGTTGTATTCGCGGTAGCCTGTGGCGAAGTCCAAGCGGTTGTTTGTTCCTAATCCATGGTTGAAGAACGCGTCTACGCTCAGGGCGTTTCCGAAGCCTGCCCGCAGGCCTATTATGTTTCTGCTGCTTTCGCGTGTTTTTTTCTTTTCTTCGGCGAGCGCCCTGGCGGCTTTTTGCGCTTTGGCCTCGGCGGCGGCGGCTCTTTCCCGTTCGCGCTCGGCCTCTTTGGTTGCCGCGGCGCTTGCGCGGGCGTGTTCGTCGGCTCTTGCGCGTTCGCGTTCGGCTTCCGCGGCAGCGGCGGCTCTCTGCTCTTCACGTTTGGCGGCTTCGGCCTCGGCGGCCTTGACCCGTTCTTCGGCGTCGCCCAATATTGCGCTCGCCTGCTTCTCGACCGCTGCGAGGGCGGCGCTGTCTACTGCGACAGCGGCGGGCGCGGCAGCAGTGGGTGCGGCAGCGGAGGGTGTGGTGGCGGTCGCGGCCGGTGCGGCGCTTTTCATCTTCCCGACCACGTCGTTAGCGACGTTCCTGAGTTCTCTCAGCGACCGGAGCCTGCTTTCCAAGGAACTTGTTGTTACTACAATAGCCGTTTCTACGTCTATGATGCGGGCGGATATCAGGTATGCGCCGAAGGCCTGCGTCATGTTGACCACGCAGACGTACTGGACGCCGGCCTGTACGCCGGCCTGCCGTATCTGCCCGTCGTCGACCGCGCCGCTGCGCTGGTGGGTCTGTTCCCGGTCTACCTGCGAGACGAAGTCGTCGGAGCGTTCCACCGCCGTGTACTTGCCGCTCCTGATGAGCGCTTCGAGCATGAACGCGCTCAGCACCCGGTTCTCGTCGGCGTTGGTGCCGCCGGTGACGTAGACCGCGATTTTGGGCAGGTCTTGGGCGAGGGCGGCCGCGGCGAACAGCATTATCAGGAAAACTGGGACTTTTCTCATCATCTGAACATTCCTGTTCTTGGGGATTACGACATTATATTATAATATACACCATGTTTAGACATCTTCGCAATAGAAAATGTTACAAATATTTTGGTGAATTTGTGATTTCAGGCGATAATTTGGTGCCCGGCCAGTGCCTCGTAGAGTTTTTTCAGCGCTCTGCCGCGGTGGCTGATGCTGTTTTTGGTCTCGGAGTCGAGTTCGGCGAAGGTTTTGTCATAGCCGTTGGGTATGAATAGAGGGTCGTAGCCGAAGCCTTTTTCGCCGACTTCCGTATTGATGATACGGCCCTCGCAGGTTCCCTCGAAAGTATGGTATGTGTCGGCGCCTGTCCTCAAAATTAGTACGCATTTGAATCTGGCGGTGCGCTTATCTTCGGGGATATCCCTCAATTCATACAACAGTTTTTCATTATTACTTGATGATGTCGCCCCCTCGCCGCTGTATATTGCGCTTATTACGCCCGGTGCGCCGTTTAAAGCGTCCACCTCGAGGCCGGAGTCGTCGGCCAAAGCCCAGATGCCGCTTGTGTTTTCGTAGACCCAGTCGGCCTTGATCTTGGCGTTTTCGTGGAAGGTCGATCCTGTTTCGGGGATGTTTGGCAACGGGTTCCAGTGGTCGGCGAGGCTTGTCGCCGCTATGCCGAGGCCTGCGAACATTTCCCGGAATTCTTTTACTTTGCCGGCGTTGCCGGTGGCTATAATTATTTCTTTCACGGATTATCCCTGAAATACTCTATCGTCTTGACCAACCCATCATTCAGCGCGATCTTCGGCTCCCAGCCTAACTTTTCTTTTGCCAGGGATATGTCGGGGCGGCGCTGTTTCGGGTCGTCGGCCGGCAACGGTTGATATATAATTTTGGACTTGCTGCCTGTCAACTCGATTACCGCCTCTGCCAGCTGTTTTATGGTGAATTCGCCGGGGTTGCCTATGTTTACGGGGCCGATTACATCGTCGGCGTTCATCAGGCGCATCATCCCGTCTATCAGGTCATCCGCGTAGCAGAACGACCGCGTCTGGGACCCGTCACCGTATATGGTGATATCCTCCCCCTTTATCGCCTGTACGACGAAATTCGACACGACGCGCCCGTCGTTCGGGTGCATCCTGGGGCCGTATGTATTAAAGATCCGCATCACCCTTATATCTACATTATTCTGGCGGTGGTAGTCGAAAAACAGGGTTTCGGCCACCCTCTTCCCCTCGTCGTAGCACGACCTGATGCCTATGGGGTTTACGTTGCCCCAGTATGTTTCCTTTTGCGGGTGCTGGTGCGGGTCGCCGTAGACTTCCGACGTTGAGGCCTGCAGTACGCGCGCCTTTACGCGTTTGGCCAGCCCCAAAACGTTTATCGCTCCCATGACCGACGTTTTGATCGTCTTTACCGGGTTATACTGGTAGTGCACGGGCGAGGCCGGGCATGCCAGGTTGTAGATTTGGTCTACTTCCAAATAGACCGGCATTGTGATGTCGTGCCGGAGCAGTTCGAAGTTGTGGAGCCCTATCAGGTGGTCCACGTTTTTCTTTTGCCCGGTGAAGTAATTGTCTAAACATATTACGTCGTGCCCCTGGCCAACGAGTTTGTCGCACAGGTGCGAGCCGAGGAAGCCCGCACCGCCGGTTACCAGAATTCTTTTTGTTTTCATTATATGGCCTTAATCTCCACGTCTTCCATTAATTGCCAGACTTCTTCCCGGGTTACGATTCCCGGTCCTTCGTGCATGCTTTTCGACGATCCGCAGGCTACCGCCATTCGGCAGGTATCTTCGAAGGAAAACCCCCGTTCCTGCGCCACCAGTATTCCCGCTACCGTAGCATCGCCGCAACCTACGGTATCTACTACTTTTACGTCCGGCGGCGAGCACAGGAGGCATTTGCTCTTGTGTACCGCTATGAGCCCGTCGCTGCCGAGCGATATGAAGGCGTAGTCTATTCCCAGGTCCATAAACCGCTTGGCGCAGAGAGCTATGTGCAGCACGCCCTTAATGTCTTGGTCGAAAAACTCTCCGAGTTCCGAGAGGTTTGGCTTTATGGACTGCGGCGAGGCCCGCGCGCCCACCTTGAACCCCATGCCTCTTGTGTCAAGGAGGCAGTCTACGCCCCTGTCCTTGCACTCGTTTATTATGCGCGCGTAGGCGTCGTCGTCGAATCCGGCGGGCAGGCTTCCGCTGAAGCACCAGCGGGCGCCGTTTGCCGCGTGGCGCAGCAGGAATTGCAGGAACTCCTCCTGCAGCGTTACCGACAGTTTTGCGGATACGCTGTTGATGTGCGTAACGCAGTGCGCCTCCGCCTCGGTCAGCGTGATGTTGACCCGCGCGTTCCCCGGGGCTTCATACAAAAGTGGTGTGATACCATGGTCACCGAGAAAGACCTCGAAACGGCGTAAGTCGTTTTGGGGTATAAGCCCCGCGACGGCGACGTCTTCGCCCAGTGTGCGGACCACCCGGGCCACGTTGAGCCCCTTGCCCGAAGGTACAGATTGCGAGGGCACGTCGAGCCGCGTCCGCCCAAGCTCAAACCCGTCCACCCTGTAGGTAACGTCTACGGCCGGGTTAAAAACAGTGCAAGTAATCAATAATGAGCCTCTCCCGATGATAGCGTGATATGCCTGTGAAAATATAAATATAATATATGGTATCGATTTGGGTACAGATTTTGATTTTCATTTTGACTTTTGTATTGACTTTTAATTATATTATGACGAATTACATTAAGACCGGTTTCGTTAACAACAAAAAGAGAGGCGATAGTGGCAATCGTAACCCCAGACAAATTTAAGGGCAAAGAGGCGTTCTACGAGAAGATGCTGCGGCTGTTCGTCAAGAGTCTGCCAGAGAGCTGGCCGGACTTCAACGCCGCCGTCGAGGATATGGAAAATATGAAGGTCCAGGTCCACACGATCAAGGGCACCGCCGGAAACCTTGACGTCATGGAGGTGTACCAGTGCGCGCTGCAGTTCGAGACCTCGCTGCGCAACGGCGAGCCGGACAGGTTCCTGTACAACATGTTCGTAGACGCGTGCAACGACATGGTAAAATCGGTGCCGCCGGCGGAATAGCCGGGAGGCAACTGTACCCGGCGCCGGTTCTATTGCGGCAGATAACGGCCGGTTCACAGCCGCATCACATAAAATCCCAATCAAATAACGGGCCGGGATCGGTTTTGGCGTCTGCGCGCAGACCCATAGCGACGGCCCGCTCCCCCGCTACCTGGTCATGGCCGACAAGGCGCATTTTCTTACCGCGGCGCTTTTCGATGTCTTGACAAAGCCTACGAAGCGCGGCATACTGCAATTTTGTGAAGCCGGACTTTTCGGCGCCCATCAGCTCGATCCCTATCGAAAACTCGTTGACCCCCGTGCGGTTGTCCGGCTCCGGCATGATGCTCGCCCCGGCGTGCCAGGCCTTCATCTCCTCGGGGACAAGGCGCAGCACCCTGCCCCGGCGGGTGATCAGGTAGTGGCTGCTGACGCCGTAGTCGCAGAATATCTTGAGGTTGAGCCCCAAATCATACGGGCGCGCTGGGTTTACGTTGACGGCGCTCATGTAGTGGATGACCACGGTGTCGACAACCCCCTCGGCGCGCTCGCCCCAGAGGTGCTGCTTGCCGGAGGCGGCAATCAGGCCGCCTATTGTGGACGCGTTGACGGCGAAGCCGTTTTTATCGTCGAGGATACAATCGTAAATTTTCATTGGCCAGCCATCTCCTCAGAATAAGAATTTGCATATCAATACAGAAATTAGTTAATTTCTATTGATGATTCCAAATCCACCTGCGAAAAACAAAACGGCGCTGATCACCGGCGCGGCGGACAGGCTCGGGCTCGAGATGGCCAGAGAGTGCCTTGACCTCGGGTACCACGTCGTCATCCACTACCGGACGTCCGCGGAGCCGGCGATGTCGGTCTTGGGGGGCGACGGGCGCGTCGTGTTCATTCAGGCGGACCTGACGGAATCGGAGGTGCCGGAGGCGCTTATATCCGACATCAGCAAAATGCCGGTGCCGCCGCTTGAAGGGCTTATCAACAACGCGTCGGTTTTTCGGACCGGGGATATGTCGGGACCTGATGACTTTTGTGACATGCTGACGATCAACACCATCGCCCCGCTCCGACTATCCGCGGCATTCGCGAAGTCCACCAAGTCCGGCTGGATCATCAACATCACCGACGCGCACACAAGGCCCAAAAGTAAAAAATATCAAAACTACCGCGTATCAAAACTGTTTCTTGACGAGATCACCGGCCAGCTGGCATATCTCTACGCCCCCTCTATAAGGGTCAACGCGATAGCGCCGGGGGCGATCTTGCCGGCAGACAGCGAATCGGCGCGGCAATTCGAGGAGTTATCGAAGTTAATACCACTGCGCAGAACCGGCGATCCGCGCCATATCCGCCAGGCCCTGAATTTTTTGATTGAGAATGATTACGTCACCGGCGCAATTATCCCGGTAGACGGCGGGTGGCATTTGTGAAATGGCTAAAATCTATCTTTAAGAGTAAAGACGCAAATCTTCCAAGCTGCGCCATCTCCCGCTACAGCGGAGGAAAGAACCAATACACCCCATTAATGAAAAACGCATTGACGGCGATGGGTATTGCACCCCGCCCGTTTCGTTTCGGCACACACGCAAATTTTGTCTGGCTGCACTGGTTTGAAAAAAAGGCGGAGAAAAGAGATTTTCCGGCCGGAGTTGATTTTTTAGAGAAAAGCAGGCAAAGAGGCATAAAAATTATTTGGAACGTCCACAATAAAATTCCGCACGGCGCGACAAATTTAGACAGTGTTACGCGCTTTATGAAACTTTTAGCGGATGTTTCCCACAAAATAGTCATCCACTCGAAAATAACCATACGTATGATAGAGGAACTTTGCGGAAACAATGAAGCCGTTCTTAAAAAAATTGTTTATGTTCCGCACCCGCATTACATAGGTGTATACGGCCCTCAGGAAGAGGATCGCGGCCTGGATAATAATAAGTTAAAGCTGTGTTTTTTCGGCGCCGTCAAAAAATATAAAAACGTCGACCTGCTGATTTCAGCCGTTACCGAATTGGGCTTTGAAGATGTAGAATTAAATATCTACGGGCGCTGCCGCCCCACAGGATACGCACGCTCTTTACGGCGCCTGTCGGAGAAAATTCATAATATAAAAACACACCTGAAATTTATACACGACCGCGACATCCCCAAAATATTGGCGAGCTGCCACCTGCTCGCCCTGCCGTACAATCTTGACTCTTCTCTCAACAGCGGCGCTACGATACTGGCATTCTCTTATGAACGGACGGTGCTTTCCCCCAATACCGGAACGCTCTCCGACATCGCTGACAAATCGTCGTTTTTTGCGTATTCATACAGTGATCAACAAAGCCACAAGGAAGAACTGAAAAAACAAATAACCGCTATTCGTGAGAAGTACAAAGGAAATTACAACGAACTCCTGAAATTAGGAGAAAAATGCAAGGAATATGTATCAACAAATAATTCCTTGACGCAA
>Ga0123356_10003238_pt1 | contig 17109 bp, 14 predicted proteins | sample TergutEmb28metaG_2_FD_92546 | JGI IMG/M metagenome (GOLD analysis project Ga0123356, IMG submission 92546) | Embiratermes neotenicus P3 segment gut microbial communities from Petit-Saut dam, French Guiana - Emb289 P3 | ecosystem: Host-associated > Arthropoda: Insects > Digestive system > Gut ...
AACTCTGTGGTAAAAAAAATGGATAATTGTACTGTAATAGAGCTTAACAATATTACCAAGAGGTTTCAGATTTATGATCGGAATCTTTTAAACGATCAAGTTCGGGATGGGTTCTTTTATGCGCTTGATGATGTTTCTTTATCAATTGAAAAAGGAGAATGTACAATTATTGCGGGGGCTAATGGGTCAGGAAAAAGTTTGTTAATGTCGATAATTGCCGGTCTTGAAGAACCAACTTCCGGTAACGTAAAAACAAATGGCAAAGTGGGGCTGGTTTTTCAGGAACCTGATACACAAATACTTGGTGAAACTCCAAGGGAAGATATAGCTTTTGGGCCAAAAAACATGAAGTTTTCAAAGGCGGATATTAAAACCCGTGTCGATACCGCTCTTTTACAAACAGGCTTAGAACAAAGAGCGGACTTCCCTGCCCGCTCTCTTTCCGGCGGAGAAAAACGCCGTTTGGCGGCGGCAGGTGTACTGGCGATGGACGCGGAAATAATAATCTTTGATGAACCATACGCCAATATGGACTACCCGGGAATAACGCAGGTTAATAAACTTTTTAAACAATTAATAGAAAGCGGTAAAACTATCATTATTCTTACACATGAACTGGAAAAATGTCTGGCCCTCGCAAATCGATTCATTGTTCTTTGCAAAGGAAAAAAAGTTTTTGACGGCTTAACCGAAGACGCTCTTTCTCTTAATCTGGAACAATGGAGCATTCACAACCCCTTACAAAAACCCGTCCTAAAATTGGAAAACCTTTTATGGTAAACAAACAAACAATATTCAAATACAAAACTATAAAAGGCCCCCTGCATAAAATCCCCGCCGCGATAAAACTTCTACTCTTCCTACCCCTTTCCATAATCTGCCTATCCTTCCCATCCTTATGGCTCCTAACAGGAATTTTTACAGCGATACTATTATCATTCCTATGCGGCATAACACTAACCGAACAACTAACAGACCTAAAACCCGCTATCTTCTACGCTTTCCTATTATACATCCTCTCAATCTTCTCAACTCTCCTTGAGCATTCCACATTCCACATTCAACATTCCACATTAAACACTACAAACTCCACACTACACACTATTCACTACACACTATTCACTATCAAACCTGAATTCCTTCGAATCGCTTTACGTTTAATATTAATAGTCCAATTATCCGCTTTACTATTTCGTACTACAAGTTCACTGGAAATAAGAGAAGTAGTACGACTGGATGTAATTACACTATTTTTATGTTTTATTCCTGAAATATTCCAAACCTGGACATCGATAAACACAGCCTGGAAGGCAAGAGGAGGCAGACAAGGTTTATCAAAAATAAAAACACTTGTCTTTATTTTAATTTCCATTAGCTTGGAAAAAGCTGCCTTAAAAGCTAAAGCATTGGAGGCAAGAAAGAATAATAAATATTAACCACAGAGTTTCACAGAGTTATAATTGTTGTTAGATAATCCTGTTTATTCTACATGTACAACGAACTACAGAAAGCAGGTAAGTTAGCATAACTAATGAATATCGAGAGACACTCTGTGAAACTCTGTGGTAAAATAAAAAAAGGAAAATGTTTATGAAAGAAATGTCCAGTAAGGCAAAGTTATTAACTCAATTACGTGAAAAACAGGGAGAACCAATAAGCGGTACGGCTCTCGCAAAAGAAATGGGTATATCCCGTGTTGCAGTTTGGAAGACTGTACAATCTCTTGTTGAAGCCGGATATTCTATTGAGACAGGAGAAACAGGTTATCATCTAAATCCAAATAATGAAAAGGATTTTTTATATCCTTGGGAATTCAACGATAAAGAAGGATTATTCTATTATTATAGAAATACTGAAAGTACCATGGACAGAGCAAGAGAATCGGCTCTTGGCGGAGCTCTCTGCGGCAGTGTTTTTACAGCAGAAAAACAAAGTGCAGGCCGGGGACGAAATGGCAGAACCTGGGTATCACGCCAGGGCGGACTCTTTATATCCATACTTGAAAGACCCCGTCTTACAATAGCGGACTATACATTACATTCAATGGCAGCACAAATCGCTGTGTTACGCTGTGTATCTTCATTCTGCGGAAAGCAGGCTTTTCTTCGCTGGCCCAATGATATTTACATTAATAGTAAAAAAATATCCGGTATAAGTACAGAAATTTCCGGAGAGGGGGATTTAATTACCTGGTTAACAACCGGAATAGGCATTAATATTAACAATCCTTCTCCTTCTACAAAAGCAACAAGCTGCGCTGAAATCGCCGGGCATCAGGTTTCACGGTATGAAGTGTTAAATAAATTACTAGAAGAATATGAAATTGTTAAAAAGACATTTAATTCCAACGCCGTTTATTCACAGGGAAACCGAGCTCTTGCCGCCGAATGGAATAAATTAGCAGACTGTATCGGAGCGAAAGCCGCTGTTTTTGAACCGGAAAACAGAGATGATAACTTTACAGAATCAAGTAAAATACTCTCCCGCGGAATATTTTCCGGCATAGATCCCATTGGCAGATGTATCCTAAAAACCGAAGATAAAACAATGTACTTCAACCAAGGCTCCGTTTCATTGGCCTTTTTAAGAAATAAGTTTTAAACAACTAATTTTTTAACCATGTAGAACTCGTAGAGAATAGCTAGTTTTGAACTAAAACTTCCGTGTCAGTTGTTTTATTCTTTTTAGTCAGAGCCAAGTTCTTCAATCCGCTTCACTACTCCCTCAAAGTCGCTGTATATGAAAAGCATGTCCCTGATTTGTTCAAGCTCGCCGGATGTTTTTTTACTCCATGATTTTTCTTTTAAAAGATCAAGCGCGGCAAACGCTTTATCATCATCGTAATTTTCACAGGCATTCTTGATTATACGCAGCTGCTCTTTAAGGAATTCTTTGTCTTCTTTCATATCCGCGTTTTCAATTTCTTCGTTTTCCGGAACTTTAAACTTATTAATTAAATCATTCAGTGTTTTAATAAAACTTTCCGTATTTGCGTTAATAAAATCCATGTCGCCTTTCAGACCTGCATTTTCTAATTCATATGCCTTAGCGGAACCTTCATTTTCTCCAACATTCGCTAAAGCGGATTTCATGGCATGAGCGGTAGTAGTAAACATTTTTATATCGCTGTTTTTTAACGTTTCCTTTATTGTCTCAACCGCTTTTTCAGCGTCGACACAGAAAACTTTAATCAACTTTGGATTAATTCCAGTTGTGTCAGCTTGAGCTGTTGTTTCCGGTTTATATTTTTTCGCTTCTTCCGGATACTTGTCACGTATGAATTTATTTAAAGCGGCGTTTAATTGTCTTATATCGATAGGTTTCGGGATAAAACCGTCAAAACCTTTTTGTTTAAACATCTCGTCATTGCCTGCAAGGGCGTTTGCTGTTAATGCCACAATTGTGCCTTTATAACCAAGTTCGCGTATTTTTTCCGTAGTTTCTATGCCGTCCATTTTAGGCATCATATGATCCATAAAAATAATATCGTAAATCTTACCGCTTTTTATTTTATCTATTGCGTTAAACCCACTGTACGCAGTCTCGATATTTAACTTATACGGAGTTAATAAACCTTCAGCGACAAATAGATTTGTTTCTACATCGTCCACAACCAATACACTTCCGTACGGCATTGGAGTACGGGTAATAAACATCTTAGCAGCCTGTCTGTCTCCGGTGAATGTAAAGTTTCTCAGCCTTAACGCAAGTTCAGCGCCGATAATAGGACATTCAACTGTTTTTTGCCTGACTTCCACAGTAAATACCGTACCTTTACCGTATTCACTTTCAGCTTTGATATTACCGTCCATCAACTCAACCAGTTTTTTTGTAATGCTCAATCCAAGACCGGTTCCCTCTGTAGTCCTGTTAGCCTCTGCGTTAAAACGCGAATATTCCGAGAACAGGTTTTTCAAATCCTCTTCTTTCATTCCCTGTCCTGTATCCTCAACAGTAAAACGCAATGTTATATCTTCTTCATTAACATCATGTTTTACGGAGAATTTAACTTGTCCTTTTTCTGTGTATTTAATCGCATTACTTAAAATATTATTTAGAATTTGTTTTAGACGCAGTTCATCGCCGTATAGTCTTGACGGAAGTTTTTCGTCTATATCCAGGTAAAACTCAATTTGCTTTGATCCGATACGGACAATATTTAACTGTACTGCGTCATTTATAAGGCTTGGCATGTCATATTCCAGAGGATTCAATTCCAGCTTGCCTGTCTCAATTTTTGACATATCAAGAATATCATTTATGATTCCTAGAAGACTGTTACCGGAATTGTATATTCTTCCCAAAGCAATCGCATACTCTTCAGGTAAATTTCCTTTATGCAATTCAATCTGCGCGATACCTATAATCGCGTTCATGGGCGTACGGATTTCGTGTGACATTGTAGCCAGAAACTCGCTCTTAGCGCGATCAGACAATTCCGCTTTACGGGCCAGGCTGGATATTGTCTCCAGGTTTTCTTTATTTATCTTTATTGCTTCCCGAAGTTCATGCCGCTGCTCCCATGCCCTGCGGCGCGATCCATTTAAAATAATGGAAAATACTATCGAAAACAATAATGCCACAAACAAATCCCTTATAAAGTACTGCGTCATACTGCTATTAAAATCCATTCCGGTAAAAACCGCAAAAATAAAATAAATCACGAATGATAACGAAGCAAGTATAATTTTAAAACCAAGCGGTATAGGCATTCCTATCGGCAGCATAATTACAAGCATAAATCCGCCCGAGTATGTAGGAGCGAAATCGCCTGCAGTCGCAGCGATAATCGCAGTAGCAACCAATACATAGGCAACTTCAATCATAATCAATTGCATTGGCCGATCCCGGAAAGTCTTTGTTAATTTAAGTATTACAACAATTAAACCAACAACGCTCAATGTAAATCTTAACGGAATAATCAGCGAAAGCATTGGATGCATTTCAAAATCTTTCGGGATATAAGGTACCCACAAAAAAATTGCCAGAGCTAGAAGAAAAAATAATTTACCAGATTCGTAGTTTAACTCACCGTAAAATTTATTACGGGCTTTTTCTCCGCCGTAACTTTCAAAAATCGCTATACATCTCCGGAATAGCTTTTTAAGCATACTAAAACCTCCATTTTATCCGCTAAGAAAATTATCCATTAACCGACTTAACCCAAAAATCGTCTGCTACATTTAAAAATACCTCAACTATTTTAGGATCAAAATGCTTACCGCTGTCATTTTTGATAATTTCTATTACCTGTTCGTGAGTAAACGGTTCTTTATACGGACGCTGCGAAACCAGAGCGTCATAAACATCCGCTATAGCCATGAGTCTTCCCTCCAGAGGGATTTCTTCTCCCTTTAATCCCCTTGGATAACCAGTTCCGTCCCATTTTTCATGGTGAGTACCCGCGAATTTTTTGGCGTGTATCAGGAATTTGTCTTCTTCTGCTTTACCAATAATATCATCGATAATTTTTTCACCTTCTGCACAATGATTCTTAATCATGTTAAATTCTTCAGTTGTCAGCTTTTCGGGTTTATTTAAGATCATGTCACTTACCTTAATTTTACCTACATCATGCAGCTGTGCCGACGGTAAAAGGGTTTCCAGATTCCATTTTAATACTTCATTAGAATAAACACCGGTTCGGATAAGCTCTTTAATAAGAATCGTCAGATATTTCTGGGTCCGGTCTATATGCTCACCGGTAACTTCATCACGGTTTTCAACCATGTTGGCAATAGTATTTATAGTAGCGTTATGTATCTTCTGTACGTTTTGAATACTTTTTTTTATCAGCTTGTCTATTTCAATGTGCGTTTCGATACGTTTTATTAATACAGGCGGAGAAAATGGTTTATTTATAAAATCAATCGCGCCTATTTCAAAACCGCGTATTTCTGACTCAGCGTCATTTTTCGCTGTAAGAAAAATAACCGGTATTAACTTATATTTTTCGTCATATTTTAAAACAGACAGAGCTTCAAAACCGTCCATCTCCGGCATATCTACATCCAGCAGGATTAAATCCGGTGTTATTTTTTCCAAAAGCTGGAACATTCGCAGCGCAGACGGCAACGCAAATGTTTTATACGAATTTGAAAGAGCGTCTTTTGCCGTTACAAGGTTGGTGGCATTGTCATCTACGATGAAAATTGTTTTCATTAATTTTACTTCCTTAAATGTTTATTATTCCATTTTTTATGATATTATATATAAAAACCCAATGATTGTAAATATAAAAATTGTATTTTTTGACATATTCTATTATATTTCCACCTTTATGGACGACACTAATTATACTCTGTTCATTTTTTTCACAAATAAAGCGATTCTTTCTTTTAATATATTTAACCCAATATTATTCTTAACAGAAACAGCAATACTTCCCGGAAAACGAATTAACAATCCTTCCAAACTACCTACATCCCTACCGTCAAATTCCTCATTCCTAACTGCTATTTCTTCATTATTAATTGTTAATTTTTCATTGTTAATTATTGATAATCTATCTATTTTATTTAGTAATGTAATCATGGGTATATCTTTTGCACCGAGTTCTCTGAGAACTGATAAGGTTGTTTCGTAATTAATTTCTATGTTCGGATCTGAAGCGTCAATAATATGTATTAGAATATCTGCTAAAGCGGCTTCTTCCAATGTTGAACGGAAAGCTTTAATAAGCGAATGAGGAAGAGAACGGATAAAACCAACGGTATCTGTAAGAAGAACAGAAACGCCGGCAGCCGGCTGGAAACGACGCGTTACAGCGTCCAATGTTGCAAAAAGTTTATCTTCCGCCAGTACATTTGCTCCGGTAAGCGCGTTTAATAAACTTGACTTTCCTGAATTTGTATAACCTACAATAGCGCAAACAGGAATACCGCCTCTTTCTCTTTGCCGTCTTTGTGTCTGCCTTTGTTTTCTTATTTGTTCAATTTCTTTTTCCAGAAGAGTAATACGCTTTTCAATTTTACGCCGGTCAGTCTCCAGCTTTGTCTCTCCTGCTCCTTTTGTTCCGTATCGTCCTCCTCTTTGACGTGAAAGATCGATGTATTTATGGGTTAACCTTGGTAAAAAATAAGTAAGCTCCGCCAGTTTAACCTGCAGTTCTGCTTCTTTTGTAGTCGCTCTGTCTGCAAAAATACGGATAATAATTTCCTGCCTGTCAACAACAGGGATACCGGAAAGTTCTTCCCAGTTTCTTTGCTGAGACGGGTTTGGGTTAAAATTAAAAACCATAAGATCTGCTTTTAGCTCTTTTGCTTTTTGTGATAATTCTAACGCTTTTCCGCTTCCCATACCAAACTTTGGACTTTTTTCACGAACACGAATTTTTTCATGGGTGATAATATCCAGTTCAAGCGTTTCACAAAGTCCCTGCAATTCTTTTATTCCCGATTCATCGTCCGCATCTCCTTTAATGATACTTACGAGAAACGCCTTTTTAGGTTTATCCTGTGTTTCATATATTTTTGTCACATAAGCATTATAACATATGTATCATAATCAGGAATACCAGTATTATTAGTTAAAGAAAGAATTACATAAAGAAGAAATTACCTTGACAAAAATAATATTTTTATAATATATTGAACTTATTAAATATTGACTATATTTGGAGGTTTTTTATGGGAAAATTATTAATTTCCGGCAGCGGGAAAGGACATCCAGCGATTATGACCTGGTGGATCTATGGTATTATAGGCGTAGCTCTTGGTATTGGCTGTATGTACTTATCCAGAAACTCAGTATCTTTTGATTACGGCTGGCAGAGTTATTTTACAGATACCAGCAGTAAATCTGCAAATTACTTATATTACATAGGTATAGCAATTATTGTTGCTTCCATTGTAGATGCAATTTTTAAATCTATCTGTATTTCCAAAACAAAGATTGATGTTTATGAAGACAGAGTCGAAGGCATTGGAGTACGCAAATATTTTCTTATGGGAAATTACCGCACACAGGAATTTAAACTTACACTTGATCAGGTTGCAAACATGGAAGTAACTAGCAGTTCAATAACAATTATCACTGCAGATACACAATACAGACCTTATGTAAAAAATGCTGCCGCCATACAAGGCATCATTACAGAACAAAAAGCCAGAAACAGACCATCATAAATTTTGATGTAAGTTTCAAAATGCGGCTTTTTAAAAACCTGCCGGTTTTCTGAAAGCCGCATCTTTTTTTTTCATACATAATTTTTATAGTAAAATTTAAATAAACAGTATTTCCGGTTCCAGAATAAAACCTGTTGCAGTTTTTACTCTTTCAGCTACTTCATCCATTAAACTGCGAATATCCGCGGAGGTGGCATCTCCTGTATTAATTACAATATTACCATGAAAAGGCGCAACTTGAGCTCCTCCTTTCCTAAAACCTTTTAGACCAAGTTCATCAATAATCTGCCCTGTTGGTTTGCCAAATTCACGTTTATTTAAAAAAGCGGAACCTGCGCATGGATAATCATAATGCCCCTTTCTGCCTCTGTCTTCTCTGTTTCTTTCCATTTCTGCAAGCATTTTATCTTTATCGCCCTTTCTAAGTTTAAAAGCGGCGCTTAATATTAAACAATCCATGCCCTGAAAAGGACTCTTTTTATATCCAAACCCTTTTCCTCTATTAAAAACCCTCTTAATAGAATATTTCCCTTTCTTAAACCCCTCATTATTAACTATTAACTCTTCACTGTTAACTGATAACTCTTCGTTTTTACCTTTATATTCCGCATTAGTTACTACCTCTGCCCAGCTTAAAAAATCGGATATTTCTCTGCCGTAACATCGCGCATTCATCCATACAGCTCCGCCAATTGTTCCGGGCATTCCAGCCAGAAATTCCATTCCGGAAAGACCGGCAGCAACTGCCCTGTCTGCCGCTTCATCAATGTTTGTTCCGCTTTTAAAAATAATCTCATCTTCTTCGGCGTTAAATGCACATATACTTTCTCCGTTCCAGGCATTCATATCCAATACAATACCTCTTATTCCATTATCAGATACTACAATGTTTGCGCCGCCGCCTAAAATAAATACAGGGATTTCTTCGGCATAAGCTATGTTTAATAAATCTATACAAAATGCTTGGAATCCTTCACCATGAGGACGTATCCAGCAATCGGCAGGACCTCCAACTTTAAAGGTTGTGTGCTCCTTCATTGGTTCATCATAACGAATCTCAGCTTCACACGGATTTTGTTCTAGGCTCTTTTTTATTATTTTTTTTATTTTTTCCATGTATAATATTATTATTCCGGTATTTCAATTTCCAGAGCAACTGCAATACGCCTTGCTTTTCTGGCGATACTTTCGTTTCTGTCTTTTGCAAGAGTTATTATTTCTGCGCTTAAACCATTTAAATTATTGTTTAACGCCATGTCTAACCCGTATAATTTTTCTATTACAGTACCGCTTTGCATAAAACGGCGGGCAACGCCTTCTATTACAGATGTATCGCCTTCTATTACAGTTTCGCCTGCAACTTTTAAAAAACCATTATAAAGATTGGTCTGGTTTTTGGATCTTGCTTCTTCAAGCTCTATCATCAACCGGCTAAAATCCCTTCCTCCTGTGTTTTTTAAAAGCATATCTGCGGCAAGCAGACGGACACGATCCGAATTTCTGCGCTCAGAAAATAAGCTGTCAAGAACTCCGATTGCTTCTTCATTAGCTATCGCTCCAAGAGCACGTATCGCTTCATCTTTAACATTGGGAACATCATCTCTTTCTGCGCGGAATCTTAAATAAGGAACAGCCGTTTCCAGCCTGCGTTCGCGGCTAGCCTGGGCTGCAGCAATCCGGGTGCGGTAAAATGAATCTCTGAATCCGTCTAAAATGGCATTATCAACTGCCGGACCTGAAAATGGTCCAAGGGCTGCAACTGCAGATGAACGTATATTGGGATCATTTGTGCTTACGCATGTCAGTATCGCATCAAGACCTTCTTCATCACCGATTCTGGAAAGAGCTCCTAATGCTGCCATGCGTAATGGTACGCGTTCGTCTGTATTTGTTGCAATATCAACAAGAAACGGAACTCCGCTGGAAGAACCTGTTGCGCCAATAGAGTTAATTATAACACTTCGGTTATCACTTCCCGGTTCGCGGTATGTATAAAAGTCAACAAGAAATAATGCGGTTTCATCCGCCAATTCTTTATCACCTGAACTTGCAGGTCCTATAGCGCGAAAACCGCTACTTAAAAAACGCCTTTCCTCGGTATCAAGTAGTTCCATTATTACAGGTACAGCCTGAGCGGATTTTATCTTGCCTAAATAATCTATCGCGGCATGAATTGTCTCATTTGTTTCAGCATCGCGCTCAATTATTGCTTTAATTGCACGTTCTTCAAGTCCGGTTTTTTCTCTTTCACCGAAAAATGCAAAAACACCTATTAATATTCTCTGGTTTCTTGATGTTTGTATCAGCGTAATCAGATCATCATCAAGATAATCTACATTCTCTGACCTGAGTGTCTGTATAAGTCCGGCAATTTCCGTTTCAGTCCCGTATAATATTACATCTCTCCGGGAAGTTTCTGCATCCTGCTGAGCGAATATTGGAAATGACACAAGAAGAAAAAATAACCACAGAGTTCCACAGAGTGATACGTGTAATTTCCGTTCAACATTAACCTTCATGAACCTCTCTGGAATATTTCTAATCATTATATTCTCCGTTGTATTTGGATAAGAATTCCTTCTTATACTCTAAAAACCTGTTTTCAGCTATTGCGTTACGGCAATTTATGATTAAATTATTAATAAAATACAGATTGTGGTAACTTGCTAACATGGAATAAAGTATCTCCTTTGTCTTAAATAAATGACGCAGATAAGCCCGTGAATATTCTCTGCATATTTTACAGCTACACTCTTTATCTATCGGCAAAAAATCAAACCTATTTTCGCTTCTTTTAAGAGAAATTGGTCCGTTATAGGTATAAACACGCCCATTCCGGGCTTCCCGTGTAAGAAGGACGCAATCAAACATATCTATACCATGCTCAATTGCCGATAAAATATATTCCGGCGTACCAATACCCATTACATATCTTGGTTTATCTTCTGGTAATAATACAGATGTAAAAGCTAAGGTTTCATAAAACAATTCTTTCGGTTCTCCTACAGAAAGACCTCCTATTGCAATACCTGGAGTACCGGAAGCGGTGCAAATCTCGGCGCTTTTTTTACGCAAATCCTGAAAAAAATTCCCCTGAACAATGCTGAAAAGACAACCTTTATATATACCGTCTGAAGTTACTTCCTTCCATGTATTAACTGCCCTTCCAAGCCAATCTATAGTTATATCCAGAGCTTTTTCCGCTTCTTTTCTTCCGGCTCCCCAATGAGAACAATAATCCAGCTGCATTTGTATATCACTTCCAAAAGACGATTGTATTTCCACTGCTTTTTCCGGGTTTAAAAAATGTTTAGCTCCGTCAATATGTGACTGAAAGTAAGCTCCTTCCTGTTTAATCTTTCTTAATGCAGAAAGAGAAAAAATCTGAAACCCGCCTGAATCTGTCAGTATATTTCTGTCCCAGTTAATAAACCTGTGAAGCCCGCCTGCTTTTTCAATTACTTCTTCTCCAGGTCTTAAATATAAATGATATGTATTGGAAAGTATTATTTCAAACCCAATCTCTTTAAGATCTTCTTTTGTTAATGCTTTTACAGTTCCATTAGTACCAACAGGCATAAAAACAGGAGTACTGACTTTTCCGTGCGGAAGATGTAAAATCCCTGTTCTCGCGGCCGTATTACCGTCACGGCAGGTAATATCAAAGCGCATTAAGTTTTTGCGCCTCTTAACAAAAGTATTCCCAAAGCAATAAATAAAAATACCGGAAACCATGCGCCGAAAAACGGATGGATATAATTAAAACCTGCCATAGTCATACACAGCATTTCTGTTATATAATAAACAACCGCTACAGAAAGACTGGTAAAAAGACTCATTAATAAAATATTTTTTTTAAATCTGCATCCCATTGTTACTGAAAGTATTATTACAATAAGAGATGCTGTAGAAAAAGAAAACCGATGGTAATAATTTGCAAGCGCCTGACTGTACGGAAGCCCTGCGTCACGTAAATCTTTTACCAATAATCCTGCTTCTCTCGCCGGAAGTTCCTGATAAATTACGGCACTTCTTCTGAAAATTTCCGGACTTTCGTTATACGATGTATCGTCAACCAATGGTTTAATACGCAGAATATCATCTTCATATTGATAAATTACAGCATTTTTTAAATCCCAATATGTTTCATTCCATTCTGCATAAGGTGCGCGTATCTGAGAAATAAACCGTCCATTATCTCCCATTTCAATAATACTGACTCCGTTAATTATTTTTTTATCATTATCAAAATAATCTATTGAATAAATAAGCCTTCCGTCTCTGGCTTTAATAACAATATCCGAGTTGTTTTCCGTTACATGCTGGCGTAATGCCCGTCTGGACAGTTCATTTTTAATTTTCATTGTTGGAATTACAATCTTGTCATCAAGAAAAAACGCGAATATTGAAGCAAAAAGCCCTACCACTAAAAGCGGAATACTGAAACGCCAAAACGGTATTCCGGTTGCAAAAACTGTAGTAAGTTCGTTTTTTGAGTAAAGATCTCCTAAAGTATATGCAGAAGCAAATAGCAGAGACATCGGCAATGCATAAGAAATACTTTTTGGTATAAAATAAAATGACATTTGTAAAATTGTCATTATCGGAACTTCATTATTCAGATAACGGATAATATTTGCAAAAAGATCGATTAAAATCAATAAAAATACAAACATAAAGATAGCTATAAAAAACATTGGAAAAAACTGCCGTAATAAATATCTGTCAAGAATCATTTACGTACCCTTATCATAGCTAAAATAATACCAATAGTTAAAAAGAAAAAATTGGGAACCCACATTGACCAGAATGGCGGCGTTGCTATACGCAAACCCATTGTTTGTCCTATAAAAAGCATACACCAGTACAATACAGCTATAATGTTTCCAAAAATAAATCCAACAGTTTGCCCGCTTTTTTTAGCCATCAGACCCAAAGACACAGCTAAAAATACAAAACAAAATGCGCCAAAAGGAACAGAAAATTTTCTGTAAATCTCAATCAGATAAAGGGTAAGAGTTCTGTCATTCTGTATTGACTTAACTGCCAAAATTTCACGCTGAATGTTTGATGAAGTTGAACTTCTTCGATTCCAGTCTTCCGATTCAGGCCCTGTTCTTAGTATATTTTCCAAAATTAATGCCTGATTTACCAGTCTTACTTTTCTGTCATTCTCGCGGGATGTAATTTCTGCCCTTCTCCTTTTTATTGCAGAATAAACATCTCTTGAACTCATTTCTCTTGGACTTATACTAACAGTACTCTGCATAATATCTTCATTTGATATCCAGTATTGTAAAAGTTCTGTATCAGCATAATCATAATCTTCTCTTATTCTTTCCTTTGATGAATGAATAAAAGCATTTTCAAGATTCAGGCTTAATCCTTCTTTTCCGGCATCTTTTAATTCTGCTCTTGTAGCTGTTATTATCCGTCTCTCTCCGTCCGGAGTTCTGTCAATAATAAGCAGGTTATTGATAACATTTCCTGAAACGCCGCCTGTAACAATAACAGTATCTTTAAATCTTTTAACTGAATTTGCCTGCAATTCCAATGCCGGCGTAGAAACAAGTATTCTTCGCCAAAGTTTGTTAAACTGAACCGTTCCTGCCGGAAGCAAAACATCGTTTGTAAAAAACGATAAAAGTGAAATAACAATTCCTATTGTAATAGAAGGTAAAAAAACGCTTTTATAGGAAAGCCCGGATGAAAGCATAACCAGAACTTCATTATCGGAAGTTAAACGTCCTACGGTCATAAGTGTTCCAACAAGACATGCAAAAGGAGCTGACATGGCAATTACGGTAGGTAATGAAAAAAGAATTAATAACGCTACCTGATTAAACGGTACGCGTTTTTCCAGAACTTCTTTTGCCAGAAGGAGTATTTGATTTACAAAAAAGATAAAAAAGAAAAAACCAAAACAAATAATAAACGCAAAAAACATTTCTGATACAATATAATTAAAAATGGTTTTAGAAATTAAACGTTTGTTTTCCAATACCAAACTCCTTACAGAGCGCCTGTTGATCCAAAACCGCCGCTTCCCCTCCTGCTTGGTGAAAGCTCAAGTGTTTCTGCAATCTGCGCATGACAAACAGGCGCTACTACAAGCTGGGCAATACGCTCTCCATCTTTAATTATAACATTTTCCTGACCTAAATTAACAAGAATTATTTCGATATCGCCGCGATAATCTGAGTCTATTGTACCCGGTGAATTAAGTACTGTCAGCCCTGTTTTTACTGCCAAACCGGAACGCGGTCTTACCTGAGCCTCATAACCCTGGGGGATTTCGATTTTTAAACCTGTAGGAACCTTAATTCTTCCCAACGGCGGTATTACAATATCTGCATCAATGAATGCGCGCAAATCCATACCGGCTGCTTCGTCACTTTCATAACGGGGAAGAGTAATACGGGGATCTGCCTTAACTATTTTTACCAGTACATTCCCCACGAAAACTAACGTCGTTGACCGGGTCTTGGTTTATCGTCTCTGCGCCCTTTATCACTTTCCGGCGCTCCATTTGGATCAATGGCATCTATATACGAAAGGTTTAACCTTCCCTGCTTGTCAATTTCCAGCAGCTTAACTGGAATCTGCTGACCTTCCTTAAGCACATCGGTAACCTGGTTTATACGTTGTCTTGAAAGCTTGCTGATATGTACCAGTCCTTCCTTGCCGGGCAGTATCTCTACAAAAGCGCCGAAATCCATTATACGTTTAACAACACCGTCATATACCCTGTCTACTTCCGGATCAGAAGCGATACCCATTACAGCGATTTTCGCGTCTTCTGCATCTTTTGTGTTTTTACCGAATATTGTTACAGTACCGTCATCTTCTGTATTGATTTTAACGGAATATTGTTCGCATAACGCTTTAATATTTTTTCCGCCGGGACCTATAAGAGCGCCGATCTTGTCGATATCAATTCTTAATGTAAGTATTTTAGGCGCATATTCGCTGATATGATCAACAGGTTTATCAAGACACTTATCCATAACAGAAAGAATATGTAATCTTCCCCGTTTTGCCTGTTCCAATGCCTTCTTCATAATTTCCGGGCTGACTTTTTCTATCTTAATGTCCATCTGGAAACCGGTAATTCCGTCTTTTGTTCCGGCAACCTTAAAGTCCATATCGCCAAGGTGATCTTCTTCGCCGAGAATGTCAGATAATACAGCGAACTTGTCGCCGGGACCTGCATTCCCTTCTGTGATAAGACCCATCGCAATACCTGCAACCGGTTTTTTCATTGGGACACCGGCATGAAGCATCGCTAAAGTGCCGCCGCAGACAGATGCCATTGAAGAAGAACCATTGGATTCCATTATTTCTGATACCACGCGAACTGTATAAGGGAAATCTTCTTTGGATGGAACCATAGCTTTTAATGAACGAAGAGCAAGATGTCCATGCCCTATTTCCCTGCGGCCTGTACCTGTCCTGCCGACTTCACCTACCGAGTACGGAGGAAAGTTATAATGCAGCATAAAATTTTCGCGCTTGTCGCCTTCGATGTCATCATATATCTGTTCATCAAAAACAGTTCCCAAAGTTGTTACGCAAAGAGCTTGTGTTTCACCGCGGGTAAAAAGAGCCGAACCATGGGTTCGCTGCAGTATATCAACCTCGCAGGTAATGTTTCTTATATCTTCCAGGCCTCTTCCGTCTACACGTTTGCCGTTATTTAAGATTGATGAACGCAGAATCTCATATTGCATATCTTCAAATAATGCATCAAAAAGTTTTTTCTGTTTTTCATCTTCAAGCTGGGCTGCATATAAAGCCGCAAACTCACTTTTTACCGCTTTAATGCTATCTCTTCTTTCATGTTTCGCAGAAAGGAAACAGGCTGTTTGCAGTTTCGGGAAAGCGGCGGAACGTATAACATCCGCATTTTCCAGAGAATATGAAAGCGTAATAAGGGGAAGTTTTTCTTTGCCTGAAAGTTCGCGGAGTTTATCCTGTAAAACGCATAATTCAATAATCATGGCATGGGCTTTGTCCATTGCTTCGATCATCAATTCTTCGCTTACTTCTTTTGCTCCGCCTTCTACCATGGTAATTCCGTCTTTGGTTCCGGCTACCACAATTTCCATTGTGGATTTTTCTATCTGTTCATAAGTCGGATTAACAACAAGCTGACCGTCTACCTGGCAAACACGTACCCCGGCAACTGGTCCGTTAAAAGGTATATCCGAAATATGGACAGCTGCAGAAGATGCTAAAATAGCAAGAATGTCAGGGGGGTTTACCTGATCTGTAGAAAGTGTTGTAGGAATAAGTTGAATTTCACGTCCAAAACTTTTTTCAAACAGGGGACGCATGGGTCTGTCTATAAGACGGGAAACAAGTATTTCCTTATCTTTAGGCCGGCTTTCCCTTTTGATAAAACCGCCGGGAATCTTCCCTGCGGCATAGTATTTTTCGTTATACTCAACGGTAAGAGGCACATAATCATAACCCTCTACCGATTCCGCTGAACAACATACAGTGGCGATTACCGCCGAACCTGCATACTGCGCAAAAACAGATCCATTTGCCTGTTTTGCGATCCTGCCGGTCTCCAGAATTAATTCTTTACCGGCGATGTTGAGTGTTACTTTTTGCATCATTATTTACGTAATCCCAGCTCTTTAATCAGCTTGCGGTAACCTTCCAGGTTAGTCCTTTGAATGTATTTTAACATCCTGCGGCGCTTTCCTACCAGGATTAACAGCCCTCTCTGGCCTGATTTGTCCTTTTTAAACTGTTTGCAGTGTTCTGTAAGCTGGTTGATTCGTTCAGTTAATAAAGCGATCTGAACTTCCGTCGCGCCTGTGTCTTTTTCGTTTTTGCCAAATTTGACAACGATTGAAGCCGCGCTTTCTTTGTTTAAAGCCATATATTTTTCTCCTAATTGGGTACTGTTTTTAAGGGAATTAACCCATTTTAATGAATATGGTGGCATAAAAGGGGGAAAGTGTCAAGTATG
>Ga0123356_10003239_pt1 | contig 17104 bp, 12 predicted proteins | sample TergutEmb28metaG_2_FD_92546 | JGI IMG/M metagenome (GOLD analysis project Ga0123356, IMG submission 92546) | Embiratermes neotenicus P3 segment gut microbial communities from Petit-Saut dam, French Guiana - Emb289 P3 | ecosystem: Host-associated > Arthropoda: Insects > Digestive system > Gut ...
AGTTACACTGTACAAAAAAATGAAAACATGCGTGGAGGAGAGGGTGTCGTGCTTATTGAACACCTGCTCATGCAAGGCGAGTTATATGAAAAAGGGCGGCTTTATGCCAAAATTATATTAGAACCCGGGTGTTCTATAGGGCATCATATCCATGAGGGAGAGATGGAGTCATTCTATATCGTAAGTGGAGAAGCCGAGATTTCCGATAATGGCGAACTTGTGACTGTATATGCGGGAGACAGCATACTCACGCTTAGTGGTGAGGGGCATTCGGTCAAAAACATCGGCGATACAACACTTGAGATTATTGCATTAATTTTATTTAAGTAATCTTTCTAATATGCGGTTTTTGGAATGGTCAAGACACTGCTCTCTCCTGCGCGGACAAGATGAATTTTTATCAGTCAAGGAACATCTGTGTCCAATATAATCTTCCGTTATTGTCCATTACAACCCCAACACCCATTTCGCCAAAGTTCCTGTTTAACATATTGTCGCGATGACCGCGTGAATCCATCCATCCTTGCACAGCTTCCGCCGGTGATGTTTGTCCGGCGGCTAAGTTTTCTCCTGTCCATCGGATCGCAAAACCATTTTCATCAAAAACAACTATACCATTTTCACCATATACCGTATGGAATTCTCTGCCATCGGGTCTGGTATGTGAGAACAGTACAATTGTTTCCCGCGCCCGCACTAACGCTATTTGAGTAAGGATTTGATTTCTGCCAAGTTGCGAAAGCCCTGCATTAGCTCTTTCGCTATTTGTAAGTCTGTGTACCTCATCAGCAAAAGCTTGCAGATCGTGCACTAATATAACGATTTCTTCACTTGATCCACTTAAAGCAGTGAAGGTAATAGTCACTTCACCGGCGGCATCGCATCTGAATGAGTTTTCACCGGTCGATGTGACTGCTGCACCACTGTAAGTTACAGTAACGGAAGCATTTGTAGCATCCTCAGGCTCTACTTGAATGGTGAACTCTGCCTCCTCACCAACGCTGTAAACTCGCCTACTCATACTTACGATGATACGCCTTACAGGTACTACAACATTTACTTTTACCTCATCGCTTAGTTCACCTACTGTTCCTGTAATTATGGCTGTACCCGAGCTAACAGCTGTTAATCTTCCATCATGAGAAACCAAAACAACACGTTCGTCGCTTGATTTATATATAATCGGCTCTCTAAGTAAAGCGTCCTCGGGAGTTATAACGGGTGTTAGAAACACCATATCACCGGGTTGTATGTTTAACTCATCTTCTTCAAATGTTAATGACTCCAAATAAGGAGCTTCGACGATAACAGTTATAAATCCAATGACACCATTTGAAGCTGTTGCAATGAGATTTGTTTCACCAATGCTTTCTGCAACAAAGTGATTCCCCTGAGGGCGTAACACACGTTCATTATCGGAACTAAGTTCATAGGACTTGTCAGTTGCATTCTCCGGTTGTATAATAACAATCGGTCTTACTCTCGACCCTTTCAGCACTTCTCCATCAAGCTCGATTATTATTCTCTCTACTTCGACTATATCCGGTGAGGGTTCCGGGGTTTTTTCGACAACATCATCATATGTAGAATTATTGCTTCTTGACGAGTCAAGAAAAAGTAGTCCAATTACCAGTAGCATCAATACCAAAAGTACTGTCAATGAAATAATGATGATTTTTGTTGTTTTTCTGCTCATGATCCGATTCGTCCCTTGTATAATAATGGATACCACACCACTATATATTGTAGTTCAATTTTTGTAATTTGTAAAGAAGGTTGTGATTAGTTTGCTTAAGCATAGCTTTAAAAATGATTACAGTGAGATGGCTCACCCTAAAGTTCTGGAAGCCTTATCTGTCGTTGGTAATACACAGTTCGAGGGATATGGTCTGGACGAACACTCTGTTGAAGCCTCTAAGATGATTCGCAAGATGATTAAAGTGCCTTCCGCTGATGTCCATTTCATTTCCGGTGGCACGCATGCTAACCTTGTTGTGATTTCATCTGCTCTTCGCCCACACGAAGCCGTCATCGCTCCGGAAAGCGGGCATATCTTTGTACATGAAACGGGAGCTATCGAAGCTACCGGTCATAAAATATGTACGCGCAAAGGTCGAAACGGTAAACTTAGTGTGTATGATATCGAGTCAGTCATTGCTGAGCATCAGGGCGATGAGCATATGGTAAAACCCAGACTTGTATATCTTTCACTATCGACTGAGTGTGGTACTGTCTATAACAGAGCAGAACTAGCCGTTATCTCGGAGTATTGCAGGAGTTACGGGTTATATCTATACATCGATGGTGCCCGATTAGGCGCTGCAATCAACAGTAATGAATGCGATTTGAAATATTCTGATGTCGCTAAGCTGGCAGATGCTTTCTTTATTGGCGGTACAAAGAACGGTGCTCTTTTTGGGGAGGCTATAGTTATTACCAATGAACTTCTTAAAGAGGATTTTCGCTACCATTTGAAACAGCGTGGCGGCTTACTTGCGAAAACGGCTGCAATCGGTGTTCAGTTTAAGGCACTTTTCACGGATGATCTATACAATGAGCTTGCCCGGAATTCTAATGCCATGGCAGGTTGGTTGGCATCCGGTATCGAGGATTTGGGATATGAATTTCTATACCCTGTAGAGACAAATTTGATAGTACCGGTATTCCCAACAGGAATCGTTAAGAAACTACATCGCTCATATGGGTTTTATGATTGGCAAAATCTTGGAGATATGACAGCAGTTCGATTGTTGACCTCATGGGCAACTACGGAAAATGTTGTTAACGAGTTCATTGCCGATTTGCTGGCTCTTTCAAACTAAAAAACTTAGTGTTTCTAATGGTTCTGTCTCTAATTAATGCCACCCTGCCGGGTGGCACTTTTTTTAATTATCTCCTTTTCGTTCTCTCTTAGCAGTGTGCCGCTCGGCTAACGCGCCGCAAAAATCAAAACACGTTCGTCATCATTTGCATTCCTGGTGCATGTTGAAAGCAGAAGGAAATGATTGATATTTTCCGGAGCTCCCGAAAACTCTTCGAATGCTCGAGCAGTATCATTTACTCCTATAGTGTACGCGATATCCCAAGCGTCTGTGAAACGCGCTGCAAATATTCTGTATGAAAGCCTTCTGCCGTCTCTGGTTGTTATTGTGATATTCGGGTTTTCTTGCAGATATCTTTGATCTAAATACCTGACTAATGCTGAAAACATTGATCCGTCCCTGGTATTATGCCCATAGAGTATACAAACCTCTTCATCAAATCCATCCGCATGGCGATAATCCATAAAAATAGCACCCGCTGTATTGCGGTGCCCTAAAAACGTAGTATTTATATACTTATTGTTGTCTCTACCTTGAACAACAGGGTAGTCAATTGAAGGACTTACTGTTATCCAACCCACAAAGTCATTATTTAATGCGTTAAGCTCCTCTAGTGAGAGGTTACGCAGATCCCAGTCGTCGTCGTCTTCTTCTACCCCTTCCGGTACTTCATAGAATTCTTCTTCGGCTTCAAACTCGGGTGAAGGTGATTGTGCAGCTACCGCCGGGAAACTCTCTCTAAGCTGCTCATACTCCGTGCGCGCATCAGCATCCTCTATAACTCCGCCTAAAATCACCCTTAAAGCCACAGTCGCCATTATAGCGCCAACGATTACAAGCGAGCCATAAACATAGTGCATCCTCTTTAGTGACCGTAATGACCATTTCTTTCCGCTTTTCCCGCTTATGTTGGCTTCTTCGTTTTCTAAGCTCTTTTTGGCAACTTTAGTTTTCGCAATAACTCTTTTGCCTTTATTGCGCTTTTTACCTTTTTTGCTCCCGAACAGTTTCCGCACTTGTTTTTACCTCAACTGTTTCTACTATATATTGTGCATTATACAATTTTTTCACCTATTTGTGAAGTATATGTTGTAAATTCCTCCTATATTCACACATTTTGTCAATATTTTCACCTTGAAAACATTACTTTCTCGCTGTTGAACATCTTTGTAAGCACAAATCCACCTATACAAGCGTAAGCCGTACTGCTTATACAAGATAGCAGAACGTAAACGGTTGAGTAGTCACGTGAGAAAATGCCGCTCATACTTTGTACACTGCCATAAAGTGGTATCGTAAAAAAAAGTGGATTATCGGGTCTACTGCCACCAAACATTCCTGAAACTCCAATAAGCATTACTATGATCATCAGAGGCATTGCCGCTTGTCCGGCTTCTTTTACTGTTTTTGCAAATGCTGAAACGATTGAGATCAACGCAACCATCAGCAGTAGTGTTGTTAGTATTACAAGTGCCAGGAGTGTATAATCCGTGATACTGTAGATGCCTGCATCTATTACTCCTTCTACTCCGCCTCCCATAAGATTTGGTAAAGCCAATATCGTCGCAATCGCAGTAACTAGACCCGAAAGGAACGAGAGTGCCGCAAGACTTAGGATTTTACCGATCGCTAGTTCGCTTCTTTTAAGTGGTGATACCAGCAGCGTTGCGAGTGTTCCGCGTTCCTTTTCTCCGGTTATAGACTCAAGTGCCAGCCCCATACATCCGGAGTATAAAAATGTCATAAGTAAGAGCGGCATCATTGTGCCTATTATATTTGCGGCTATGTCCCCTTGCGTTGCTAGGTCAGCTTTTTCAATACCTCTATTAATGTCGAACTTATTTGAAAGTGATGATTCGTACTCATCAAGTATTGCAACTACCAAAGAATATAACGCATGCGAGTTTGGTTCTGTTGACATAAAGTAAACTTCAACATTCGGTGCCGGACCTGTCGAAGTGCGTACATCGAACTCATCTACCAAAAAATCAAAGTCCGGAGGGAAAACTATAAGTAAATCTGCTTTATTATCAGCAATTTTCTCCTTAACTGCATCTATTTCATGTGCTTCTGTATGCAGAATGCTTATACCGACAGTATTCGCTAACTGTGTAATCGAGTTTGGTGCGTTAATTGCATAAATCCAAGGATCATGGTCTTCGTCCGGCATAAACACATTTGCCATCATTGATCCCATAAAGGAATAGACTGTATATATCAGTATTGCTGGCAAAATCGTCATAACTACCATTCGCCTGTCTGTAAAGAAACGGGTAAACTCCTTTGACATTATCGTAACTATGTTTTTCATTGACCATCACCTCCTGCGTTTTCCGAATAGAGGTCGAAGAAAATGTCCTCCAGTGTTTTTTCTGCTGTCAGATTTGCTAGTGTATCACAGGCAACCATTTTGCCTTCTATGATAATTCCCGCTCTGTCACACAGTTTTTCAACAAGACCAAAAATATGCGTAGATAGGATTATAGTCTTACCTTGTGCCCTTAGCTCAAAGAGAAAATCAGTTACTACTTTTGCTGTTATTACATCGAGCCCGTTTGTCGGTTCATCAAATATAATGATATTTGGGTCATGCACTATAGATATGACAAGCGAGGTTTTCTGCTTCATACCTGTTGATAGGTTTGCTACTTTGACTTCGGCAAACTTGTCTATACCAAACTTCTCAAATAGTTCTCTTTTTCGGCTTTCACTGATTGCCGGGTCAATATGGTGTATCTTTGAAAAGAAGTCAAACAGATAGTTTGGTGTGAAGAAATCTTCCAGCTTCAACTCACTTGTCAAAAAGCCTATTTTTGACCGCACAGCCTCCGGCTCTCTTTTCACACTGGAACCGTCCACCACAGCATCGCCCTTATCGGCTTTGATAATGGTAGCGAGAATCCGTAGCGTTGTCGTTTTTCCTGCACCATTTGGTCCAAGCAGACCGTAAATTTCACTTTCATGCGCTTCGAATGACACATCATCTACGGCTGTAATGACTTTTTTCTTTGTGTTTTGCAGCTTTTGCTGCTTAGCTGATAATTTGAAGGTTTTACTCAAACCTTCTGCTTTTAGGATAACGCTCATATATTTTTTTATTCCCTTCTGCGACACAATGTTTACATAGTGCTCAACTTTTTATTTATCTTGTTCGAGATCCAACAGTCTTTGCTTCATTTCTAATCCACCGCCATAGCCCGTCAGTGTTCCGTCTGCACCGATGACACGGTGGCACGGTATTATTATCCAGATTGGATTTTTATTATTCGCCATCCCCACTGCGCGACAGGCATGTGGTTTATTGACTACTTCTGCAATCTGCTTATAACTTCTTGTTTCACCGTATGGAATATCCTGAAGCGCTGTCCATACAGAGCGTTGGAAAAGCGTCCCTTTCAGATTCAGTGGTACATCGAATCTTTTTCGTTTGCCTGAAAAATACTCCTCTAATTGCTCTGCGGTTTTATCCGTCAGAGCATCAGCCTCCTTTTTTCCTGTCAGCAATAAATTTCCATTTGTTTTTATACATGTAATGGCAGAACCATCGGACTCGATCACGATTTTACCAAATATTGAATCATATATATAATACACATTACTCATAATAAAAAATCCCCCTAAACAGGTATACTATCACCCAAGACATAAAAAGACAACTCTTCTAATGTACGAGTTGCTGTATTCCTGAACAGCTCTGTATCAATGTTTTAACAGAATATTGACATTTGGATGTATTGCGTTTATTAAAGAAAACTGATATTATGACTGCACGTTTTTAACGGTGTTTGTTTATTACCGACGATTAGGGAGTGAGGTTGCGATATGGCTGCTAATAAGTTTACGGAAGGCTCAGTAATTTATAGTAAAGACGAACCTCTTGAGCATATCTCACTTATCGCAGAGGGCGAGGTCGAAGGTACGTTCGGTGGTCATACTTTTTTGTTTGGAAAGACTGATGTACTCGGGCTTTGTGATCTTTTATCGGATGTTCATACACATACATACAATGCCATATCAGATGGCACTTTGTATCAGTATCCGTGTACAGGTATTGATTCTCTTGATACGCTTATGCGTGAAAATGCAGATATCGCTTATGTAATGGTGGGCTCCATGTGCCGGCAGATTGCTGAACTCCTTCAATATAAGGAACGCCTCAAGAATGATGCTACCAACATTTTTGATATGATCAATGATCTCCATGCCGAGTATAGCCGTTTGTGCAAGATGTATGCTTCAACACCAAAAAAGCTTCCGGGTCTCGAAGAAATAACTCCTTTTTCGGGGAACGATCCGGTTGAAGACTGGTTGTATAGCTACTACATTGAAATAAATGACTTAAACCCGGCTACACATAAAAATTTCTTCCATGGCAACCCCGGGATTGGTGCAGGTTTTCTTCGTAAGTGCGTGGAGGATGTTTCGAAGGTTTTGCAAGCCTGCCATGTGTATCACGAGTATTTAAACGGGATTTCTTCAATATTATTGAATGAAAGTGGATTTGATTTGTTTTCGCTTATCAGTGATTTACATATGAGTTCCCTAAGGATTTCCGGCGCTGATGAGACTGTTGATGCTTTGATGACAAGACTCACAGATGCTTTGTCGGAGATGACGGGTATCGATTCCGATTTTTATCAAAGCCGCATGGATGCATACTGGGATGCACTTGAAGATAAGCGTGAGTCGCAGGGCGATGGCGAAACAACCGACGCAGGAGCCGTTTCTCAAGGTGTGAGTCCGGAGCTTCTGGATTCACTAAAAACTATATTGGATTACTCCGGCTGCGATGATGAGCTTGCTGAAAAGTTCACGGTGAGTGTAAATACTTACACCGAACTCCCTGACAGAGCAAGTACTGAGGACGATGTTCCCGAACTACGCAGGGAGTTGACTAAAATGTTCTACACACTTTATAGGCTCGTTTTCCTCAAAACCTTAGAAGATCCTTCACCTCCCACCGTAGTAAAGATGTTTCTTATCTTTGGTTATGTCGACCCCGCACTCGCAGGGTTTGAAAATGCAAGCTACCTATATTCTATCGCCGATTCATATAAAGGCGACCCGAAAAACAGTATCTATACAGGTAGTGAATGGTTGGCTTCAATATACAATGGTGAAAGAGACCCCAGCCTTAGTGAGTTTGATATGGATTGGCCTACATATCTCCGCGATCTAAAGAACCAAAAGCAGATAGATGCTAAAGAGGAAGTCCGCCTTTTAGGTGATAGGGACGAAAAACTGAAATATGAAATGGAAAACGCGTTCCCGGTAGTAAACAGAGTCACATTCGGAAACCCGTCAAAGTTCTGTCCGTTATATGCAGACCATAATCTGCTGCGCGAGCCCGAGATCACTATAGTAACCCCTGCAAAAATCAAAGAGATCATTGATGAGATTCGTAAGATTGAGTTTTCTGTGTTTTACCGTGAAACAGGCTTTACTGACCAAAAGCTTGGTATAACAAGCGAAACTATCAGTGTTGAAATCATACCTAATATCGTTCTTATGCCCAATGCAGGACTGCGTGGTTCTATGTGGCAGGAGATTGAAGGAAGGCTTCGCACCACTCCCGCACGTATGTTTCTGCCTATTTTCCTCGAAGGTGATTTAAAACTGTTGTTACACGTCTGGTTGCCGAGTTCCGTTGGGAACTATGCAGACGCATTCAAGGTTCACGTTGGAATGACTTGTCTGACCCGTCACTTACTAGTTATTTCTGTGATTATCTGCAGTTTTATATGAATAACCGAAGTCTTGCCATGCAGACTATGAACGAAATCAGAAACGAACTCTCCGCTGCCAGAAACAGCTATAAGACAGTTTTTGTCAACAATTATGTTATGTGGTTGCAAAATGAGTCAAAAGGTATGGCGCGCCTTAATAGTGTCGCTCTGGGTATACTTATGACGTTTTGTCCGTTTAATGCAGAAATACGTGAGACATTGACTAAGAATATGCGGTACAATGAGGCATTGACCCGCTTTGGCGCCAGGCGTACAAAACGTGTGCAACGCCTCACACTCCTGATAAAAAAACTCCAGCAAGGAGGTAAAAAACCTCCACAGGAGCTGCTGGACGAGCTTGAGTTTTCTAAAAGATAACAACGAAATAAAAAAAGGCTGTTGCTTTGCTGAGCAATAGCCTTTTTGAGACAGGGGGAGACAGGGGGACGGTTCTTTTGTCTCGCTCAGAGACAGGGGGACGGTTCTTTTGTCTCGCTCATCGAAATGAGTGAGACAAAAGAACCGTCCCCCTGTCTACCCCTGTCTAAGGCTTTTACTTACCAGATTTTCAGCACTAAAGCTTCCCATGGTGATAGGGTCCCATCGTATGTATCCCGCCCAATATTACTAACTACTACCTGCCCCACAAGACTGCCTTCAAAGTTAGTACTTGCAGGTTTATCAGAGAAGTTCAGTATGACTGTGAACTGTTCCTCGCCCAGTAGTGTCCTTGTGTATGCCAGGACCGTTTTATCTGAGTATATCGGTGCAAAATCACCGTATTTAAGAGTTTTATTTGAAGCACGAAGAGCGATCATATTTTTATAGAAGTTCCATATTGAACCCTCTCTGTTTTTTTGCTCTTCCAGGTTTACTCTACTATGATTTTTATTGATTTTTAGCCACGGTTGGCCTCTTGTAAATCCTGCTCCCGGTTCTGCACTCCACTGCATTGGGGTGCGGGCGTTATCACGGGAGCATGATTTTATCCACTTCCACCGCAGACCCCTGGGTATCCAAAATGAGCGCAGTACTCTATCAACACTTATCGTCTCTAAGTCGTTTGATTGCTTAATGCTTGTTAGATCAAAGTTGGTCATTCCAATTTCCTGACCTTGGTAAATAAACTGCGTACCCCGGAGAGTAAGCTGTAGGGTTGCAAGAAGTTTTGCACTGCGTTCCCAGTACTCTCCATCATCTCCATAGTGCGAGACAATTCGAGGCTGGTCGTGGTTTTCCAAGTATACAGCACTCCATTCGAGTCCTTGCTGCCATTTTGTCAAAACATCAAGTAGTTTATTTGCTTTGAACTTCTTTGGTATATACTTTTCTACCCATCTATCCACTTGAAGATGGTCAAAATAGAAAACCATATCTAACTCTTTACGGTCGATATTGCTAAATAGTTTTGCATCACGGAGATTGACAAAAACCGATTCTCCTACAGTGAAGCAATCATAGTGGTCGAGTACATCACGCCGTAGTTCCTGCAGAATTTTATGTGTACCCTCCTGCGATACAAAGTGCTCACGACCTCGAACTGCCATCCTGTGTATTCCGTCTTCAAATGAGGTTTTAAAGAGAAGGTTTATAACATCACACCGAAATCCTGCCGCACCCTTTTTTAGCCAAAAGTGCATGATTTCCTTTATTTCCTCAATTACTTTTGGGTTGCGATAATTCAAATCCGGCTGGCTTTCATGAAACAGGTGCAGATAGTATTCTCCGCTCTGAGGGTCGAATTCCCAAGCATTCTCCACAAAGAATGATGACCAGTTGTTTGGTGGTCTTCCATCGGGACCCGGGGGTTTCCATATATAGTAGTCACGGTATGGACTGTCTTTATCGCGGCTTTTTATAAACCAATCATGTTCGTCTGATGTGTGGTTTATTACAAGGTCCATAATAATCTTTATGTCTCTTTTTTTTGCTTCGTCAAACAGGTGCTCCATATCCGCCATCGTTCCGAGTTTTGGATTGATATCACGGTAATCACTGATGTCGTAGCCATTATCGATATCCGGTGATTTGTATACAGGAGATAACCAGATTATTCCAACACCTAGCGCTTTAAGAATGTCCAGACGTGAAATTATACCCGGAATATCACCAATACCATCGCCGTTTGAGTCCTGAAAGCTTCGAGGATATATCTGGTATACTACTCGCTCTTTCCACCAGTTACTCATGATAACTTCCTTTCCTCGCCTTAGTACGAAGAACCTTGTTCATTATATCAGAATTGTTTCAGTTTACAAGCAAAAAGCAACCGTATGGTTGCTTTTTGAGTAGATTCTTCTTTGTGTTCAGAATGCTTTAACTGTTAAAATGGGTTTTCAGTGGGATATGGCAGACATGCGGGCTGATTATATGATATTTTCGGTACGCCCAGATATGTCAGCACCTCAAAGATTGCTTTTCCGTGGTGTCCGAATGCTACTGCACCATGATGGGGGTAGCGGTCAGCTATCAAGACATGGCGATAGAATCGGCCCATTTCTTTTATCGCAAATACACCTATGCCTCCAAACGATTGTGTTGGTACGGGCAGAACCTCACCGTTTGCTATGTAGGCTGTGAGTCCGCCATCAGCTGTTCCTTGCACTCGGTAGAATGTGATTTCACCGGGTTTAATGTCACCTTCAAGTGTTCCTCTCGTAACATCGGGCTCTTTGTCCGGTTCGATCAAGCGGTGCATTATGAGTTGATGCTTCAACGCTCCCTTGCTAAGGTGACACATCGGTGTGTTACCGCAATGGAATCCCATGAATGTATCCTTATGTGTGTAGTCAAACTTTCCTTTTATATCTTTTTCATACATATCAGCAGGAACGGAGTTATTGATATCAAGAAGTGTAACCGGTGAGTTGCTTACACAAGTGCCGATATACTCTGAGAGTACGCCGTAGATATCCACTTCGCAGGATACCGGTATACCACGAGCAGCCATACGACTGTTTACATAGCAGGGTACAAAACCAAACTCAGTTTGGAATGCAGGCCAGCACTTGTTTGCGAAAGCAACATATTCACGACTGCCTTTATTTTCCTCAACCAAATCCAAAAGCGTGAGTTCAAACTGTGCCAATTTTGGTAGGATTCCGGGAAACTTGTTGCCGTCACCGAGTTCTTTTTCCATATCAGCTATAACTCCCGGAATACGCGGGTCGTCCTTGCGTGCCTTATATGCAACCAGAAGATCCAGCTCGGAGTTTTCCATTATCTCAACGCCCATGTTATAGAGTTGTTTAATAGGTGCATTGCAGGCAAGGAAGTCTTGTGGGCGAGGTCCGTATGATAATATCTTTAATTTCGATACACCGATTATCGCTCGTGCAATCGGTACAAATTCGGCGATCATCTTAGCGATTTCATTTGCAGTGCCGACAGGGTACTCCGGTATATATGCCTTAAGGTTACGAAGTCCCAGATTATATGAGCAGTTTAGCATTCCGCAGTATGCGTCACCACGTCCGCCCATTAGCTTACTGGCTGCGTCTTCTGCTGCTGCAACAAACATTGTCGGTCCACAAAAATACTTTGCAATTAATGTCTCCGGTGTTTCCGGACCGAAGTTGCCAAGAAAGACAACAAGCGCATTTACACCCGCTTTTTTAACGTCTTCCACTGCTTTAATCATGTCTTTTTCGTTTTCAACTGTTGTTTTGCATTCGTAAATTTCTCCACATGACGCAACAATGGCTCTGCGGCGTTCTTCGGATAATTCGATCACAAAACAGTCTCTAGATACGGATATTATGCCTAATTTGATGTCGGGGATATTGATCATAGCTGATTCCTCCATATTTAAATTATAAAATATTTTTAATGTTTTCGACCGCTGCTCTTTCTACTTTTAACGCAGCTTCAAAGCGCTTAAGATACTCCTCGAAACCTTTAACATCTACCGGATCGGGTTCAAGAACACAAACTGCAGAGTCGGCAAATATTTTGTTATCCAGGAATTGCTCCAAGGTTTCACCTTCTTCTTTGCTTACTGCGTATGCCGCAAGTAAGGCGATTCCCCATGCTCCTCCTTCTCCTGCGGATTCCATTAGAGCTATCGGGATGTTTAATGCGCCTGCTAAAAGCTTTTGACCGACGACCGGTGTTGTGAACAGACCGCCATGACCGAGGAGTTTTTTTAGTACCACTCCTTCATCTGTTAATATGTTCATTCCTATTCTCACGGATGCAAACGCTGAATAGAACAAGGAGCGTACGAAGTTTTCAATTGTGAACCGGCTGTCAGAGGTCCGGATGAATAGCGGGCGCCCTTCGTGGAAGCCTGTTATATGTTCGCCGGACAAATAGTTTACTGAAACCAGCCCGCCGCAGTCAGGGTCACTTTCGAGAGCACTTTTATACAAGGCGATGCGGAGATCTCCCTTATCGACTTTTGCACCTGTTTTTTCCATCACTTCATTAAACAAGTTTAACCATGCATTGATATCTGAAGTGCAGTTATTACAGTGTACCATTGCAACCGGCTTGCCGGTTGGTGTTGTTACCATATCTATCTCAGGATATAGTTTTGATAATTTTTTATCAAGCACTAACATCGCAAATACTGATGTACCAACGGAAATATTCCCTGTGCCCGGGGCGACGGCATTTGTTGCAACCATACCCGTGCCTGCATCACCTTCCGGCGGACAAAACGGTATGCCGGCTTTTAAGCCTCCGGTAGGATCGAGCGTTTTTGCGCCCTCTTCGGTTAAATAACCCGCATTTTCACCTGCGTTAAGAACCTTGGGCAATATGTCGAGTATCTTCCATGGCAGATTATATTCAGCTAAAAGATCGTCAAACTTCTTGACCATATCAGCACTGTAATCATTCGTTACGCTGTCTACAGGCATGATACCTGAGCCTTCACCGACTCCGACGACTTTTTGACCGGTAAGCCTGTAATGTACATATCCTGCAAGGGTCGTAAGATGTACGATATCGCTGACATGAGACTCTCTCTCTGTTACTGCACGGTGAATGTGAGCTATGGTCCAACGTTGCGGGATGGCAAAGTCAAATAACTTAGTAAGAAGCTCTGAAGATTTTTCCGTTATTGTGTTACGCCATGTACGAAACTCTGCTAAGTGTTTATCCTCTTTATCAAGCACAAGATAGCCGTGCATCATGGCTGAAATTCCAATACCCGAAACCTCGAGAGGAGCACCTTGCTTCTTTTGATAATCTGCAGCAAGCTCTTTATAACTCTCCTGCAACCCGGTCCGGACATCTTCAAGTCGGTATGTCCAAAAACCGTTCTCAAATCTATTCTCCCAGTCAAAACCACCCGAAGCAAGAGGTTTGCCTCCTTGATCGATAGCTACAGCTTTGATGCGTGTCGAGCCAAGTTCAATGCCAAGAAATACTTTCATAAAGAGCCTCCCATTAATTTTATACTATGTGCTTTTATCTGAAGCAGTATTATATCACTAATTCTTCATTCCTGTCATCACTATTCCTTCGACAAAATATTTTTGTCCTATTATATAGACTATAAGAGGTGGAATAATAGTGAGTACAGTTGCTGCAAACATTCCTGCATAGTCGGCTTTAAAAGTTCCGAAGAACTGTGTCAAGCCCAGTACCATAGTAAACATATCACGGTTGAAAGCACTGATATATATTCTTTGTTGTAGAAGGTCATTCCATGTTGCAATGAATATCAAGAGTGCAACAACAATTATTGCAGACTTTATAGAAGGAACAATGATGCTTACAAGAGTACGGAAATAGCCCGCACCATCGACTTTTGCCGCCTCGTCAAGTTCTCTTGGGATAGTCCTGATAAACTGGCGCAGTAGGAAGATATTAAATGCTCCTCCCCCACAAAGATATGGAAGAATCAAAGGATAATATGTGCCAACAAGCCCAAGTCTTGACCAAGCAATATACAACGGGATTAGGGTTACGGCTGTCGGCAGAAGCATTGAGCCTACACACAGTGAAAACAAAAACCTCTTTCCACGAAAGCTCAAACGTGCAAACGCATATGCGCAAGGTATAGCCGTGCATGTTCCAAAAATTACGCACGGAACAGTAATATAAAGAGAGTTTTTTAAGTACAACCAGAAATCAAAACTGGTATCTCTGATAATATAGTTTTCCCACGACCACAGAGTTGGAATTATAGTATTATTTGGGAAAAATACCGGAGGTCTCTGGAAAATCGCAAGACTGGGCATTAGCGATGAACGAAAAATCCACCATATTGGCAGAATTACCAAGGACGCCATAATAACGATTGCGACGAAAAAGAGGATGTCACAAATTAATTTGTTTCTTTTTTTGCTTTGCAAACCACCGGGAAAGAACCTCTTCGCTTCAGGCTCATTTAACTTTGGTATACTCATTACTTATCATCCCCTCCCTCATAAAATATCCATTTGCTGGATGTAAGAAATAGAACAGCGGCCAATATTGCGGCAATAATAAAGAATACAAACGACATGGCGCTACCTTGTGCCAGTTGTCCCTTTTCGAGACCTTCTCTAAATATCAAATAAGTCATAAACATCGTAGGCCCTGTAGTTCCCGGTCCGCCTGCGGTAACGGCAAGTGCAGGTACGTAAACCTGAAGGCTTACAACTAAGCTCATAAGCATATTAAAGAAAATGATTGGCGTCATGCATGGTATCGTAATATTCCAAAAGCGATGCCAGAAATTTGCACCATCTACTTCCGCCGCTTCCATATATACGCGCGGAACGTTTTGAAGCCCTGCCAGAAAAATTACTATAAGATTACCACTCGCCCAAACCGCAATCATTACGAGTGCCGGTATGACAGTCTCTGCGGTTGTTAGAAAATGAATACGCTCAAGACCCAATCCTCTAAGAATTTCATTTACTAGACCACCTTCATATAGTAACAAAAAATACCAACTTATCATCACTGCTGCAGCCGGTAAGATATATGGAACATAAAAAAACGCACGAAATACAGTGCGACCGGGCATTCTTCGGTTTAATAGAATCGCAATAAATAGCGAATAAATAACACTGCTGACAACAGCAAACAATGCAAAATATACAGTAACTCTTATCGAGTTAGAAAAATTAAGTCTCGGATTTGCGAAGATTTCTATAAAGTTTTCTAGTCCCACAAACTGGGGAACATCATTGCGCATGAATGTGAACGATGTCATATCCGTAAAGCCAACGACTAATGCAGCTAATAATGGTAGGTATGTGATCAGCGACAATCCAAGAAATGCAGGAATCAAAAATACATATGCTGCTCGCTGCTCTTTTCTCGCCATAATCGATCTTTTTATTTTCATCTTTTCAGTACCTCTCTAATGTGACAAGGGCACCTAAATAGACATGGTGGCTTATCAGGTGCCCTTTACTTAATCACATACTACTTTGATCGAATCGGAAATCTCCGAAAGTTATCCTGCGACTGCAGCTTCTAGTTGCGGGCGGACTTCTTCGATGATTTCTTTTACTGTCCTGGCTCCGGTGGTTGCATCGACAAGTGCCGGAATCAGAATGTCATCAATCAGGTTTGTGTTTGGTGTGTAGTACCAACCCGTGGGTTTTGTTGAAGGATGAATCGCTACTTCTGCCATAGCTGTTCTGTAATCCGATGCCGGAAGTCTTGCGCGAATCGGAACATCGTCGATCCATCTTTGCAGAAGAGTGTCATCTGTGAACCAGTTCATCATGTTAGGCATCCACCAGCCTTCTTCGATGGGTCCAAAGTTGTTTTCCGGATCTGCATACCATCTCAGGAACTCAGCTGCTTCTTCAGGATGCTGGGTTGCTGCGAATATGCCGATCGGACCACCTGCTGTGATGTTGGCTTGTTGTTTCATGTATGGCAGGACGCCTACGCCGTAATTAACTTCTGCAAATGCGGCAAAGCCTGTCGCCCATTGACCATCTGTACACATGGCAACATTGCCTGCTTCAAGAGAATCAAGGAAACCGTTATCAGTTTGAGCTGAGTTATATGGTGCTACATTGTGTACATTGTGTAAATCATAGACCATTTGCATTCCTTCGATTGCAGCGTCATCAAAAACTGCTCTTGTGCCGTCTTCAGAGTACCATCTGCCGCCATTGGAAAGTGCCCATACTTCAAGCTGCCATGCCCATTGATTGACATATGCACCGTATTGTACGATGTTTTCCTTGTCAAAACCGGCATCGCCGGGGTTGTTGCCGTTGGCATCTTTTGTCAGTAGTCTTGCTACTTCGAGGAACTCATCCCATGACCATGCTGTGTCCAGTGTGACCGGTGGAGGATCCATTCCTTCTGCTTCAAAAATGTCCTTGTTATACCACAGAGCTAAAATTTCGCTAGCTACTGAGTACGCAACGTCTTGTCCATTATCTCTGAATGTAATGGCATCTTTTGGTCTGCTCGCCTGGCCTGCATAGATGTCATATGGCAGAATGAGACCTTCTCTTGCCCAACCGATTGCAACGCGCTCGTCAACCATTCCGCAGTCAGGCATATTGCCGCCAACTGCCATGGCAAGAAGTTGTGCTGCATATTCTTCTTGTGCGATTTGGATTGCTGTAACCCAAATTCTGTCTTGCA
>Ga0123356_10003240_pt1 | contig 17098 bp, 8 predicted proteins | sample TergutEmb28metaG_2_FD_92546 | JGI IMG/M metagenome (GOLD analysis project Ga0123356, IMG submission 92546) | Embiratermes neotenicus P3 segment gut microbial communities from Petit-Saut dam, French Guiana - Emb289 P3 | ecosystem: Host-associated > Arthropoda: Insects > Digestive system > Gut ...
AAAAATCTTCAATTTTTTTTAATTTTTTTTTTGATTCACTAAAGCAATTCTCATGTGCGCGCAATATATATGTCATAAATCTTTTTTTCATGGAGTTGCTTATGGAAACTAAACTTAAGACTTTGATGTTGTTGCTTTCATTGATTGCGCTCTCTGCCTGCGGCAGAGAGAAAGCGCTGTCTCAGTCTGAAGATGCGCCCTCACAGGGGGTAATCTCTCAGACGTGGCTTTCGAAAACAGGTTTCGCAAGCCAGGTGAAATCTTCAAAAACCACGGAAGCTGCGCTGGCGTTGAACGTTAACGCAGCTGATGATGAAACGCGCCGTTTACTGGATGAGCTTGCCGAGATTGAAAGGGCTGGTTCCTGGATTCAGGGTATGGCGCTTGCGGAATCCGGTATTCGCGAAAATGCCGGTGATTATGCAGGGGCGGTTGCTGCTGCATACAAAGAAATGGCGATGTCTTACGGCAGGGGCTTTGTTCAAAAAGAAGCCCTGGAGCAAGGGTTGTTAAATGCGCTTGCTCAGACAAATGATGAGGTTGTTGTTACGGCAGTAAACTCAATCCTTGCATTTGCCCGCGGGCAGTGGGATACAGCTAATGCGGGGCTTTGCACGCTTTTTGATGAGCTTGAAGAACCTGATGGTTTTGGCCGCTGGATGATACTGGTTTGCGCGCTGGAAACAAACCGCAAAGACTTCCAGGCTGCAGCAGCTTACAAGGCAATCCGTGCACGTTATTCCCAATTCCCGGAATACTGGTACCGCGGCGCAAGGGCATTTTCCGGCCTTATTGCTGCCGAATATGCAGAGCAATGCATCAATTCTTCTCCGCAGGGTGTTTTTGCAGATGAGTGCAGAAAGATACTGGCATCTCACGCCGGGTTAAAAAATGAAGATGGCCTGTCCATAAAAACAAAGACAGAAATAGAGGCAATTATCTCTAAATCATTGAACGCGGGCAACCCGCTGCTTCTCGACGGTCTTATGCCTCTCATTTCACTGCCGGATAACCCTTACACAATCTATGCGGTAGGCGCATTAAAGGCATTAACCGCTGCGCCGAAATACCGCGATTACTTTAATGAAACGGCATCTGCATCCAAAGGGCGGCTGGCAGAACGGCTTTCTTATATTTGCCGCAGTTAGGAGGTTATATGAAAATAATTATTACGAAAGAAAATGCAATTGTATGGCACATAATAGCAGTGCTATTTTTTATTTGCACGTCTGTGTTGCTTGCAGTGTTATGCACAGGCGAAAGCCTTCGCTTTGTGCGTAATACGCCAGCGCCGGATATTGAAACAATACGCGCTTATGCTCTCGCTTCTGACGCATATGCCCAGGGGCGGTTTGCCGAAACTACAGAAATTCTGCGGGGTGTTAAAAAGTTTTCCCCTGCGTTAATACTGCGCGCTAAAGCGGAATATTTTTCCGGCGATTTTGAAAAAGCCGAAAAATCGTGCCGTGCAGCGTTAAAATACCGGCCTTCGTCTTTTGAGGCAAAGTTATATTTAGCCAGAATACATCGTGAAAAAGGAAATTTGCAAAGCGCGATGGAAACAATCGAATCCCTTTTAGCAGACAATCCGCAGGATGTGCGCGCATTGTTTTTTGCTTCTGAACTTGCAGATGAAGCCGGAAAAAATAATGAAGCAATTATTTTTCTGGATAAGGCTGCGGAACTTTCTGCAGAAAACGCTCTTGTTTTGCTGGACAGAGCAAGGTTCCGCTGGGTTGCAGGAAGGGGCGCTGAAGCTCTCGAAGATTTAAGCCGCGCAAAAGCGATGCTTCCGTGGGACACCCCGCTGACGAAATCTATTATCAATCTTGAAAATCGAATTAAGGAGATATTGTAATGTTGTTAAAAAATAATCGTTTAAAATTATCGATATTGTCGATTGGAAAAATGCAGGCGTTTCTTTTTATTGTTTTGTCTTTTGCGGCGATTCTGCTTTCTTGTGAAGCGATGCCTGTTAACCATTCTTCCAGTCAATCATGGTTAATTCCGGAAAATTCCAGGAAGAAAAATATTTCCCTGACTCTTTTGGGTGTGCAGGTAGACAGAATGGGTGGATGGGATTCAATTGAAAAAGAGACAATAGCTCTTGCCCCGCTTTATTTTTGGAATCGCGGCTGCAAAGTTATTACAGCAGAAGAAAATCCGTTATACGCTGCAAGGATTCAGGTAAGGGAACGTGAATACAATGTTGGCTGGAGGACAAAAAGATCTTTGGCGGTGGAGGTTTGCATCTGGCAATATAAAGATGCGCCTGATGCAGGAACTCCGGTGCAGGATCGAAAACTGCCTGTGGCTGTAGGAAGAGTTATTGCCATAGGAGACAAGAGTTTTTCATCTTCAGAGATTACAAGCCGTATGCTTTCCAAAGCAATAGGAAAAGCTTCCAGAAAACTGGCAGCTAACGAAAGGCGAAAAAGAAATGCGTAATAAATTTGCGGTGTTTCTTTGTTTTTGTGCATTTTATTGCTCAAGTGCCGCCGGCACAAATATTGCCGCCGATACATTGACTTTTGCGCAGGCAGCGGATCTTGCGCTTGCAGCATCTGCCGATTTTAGGCAGGCTCGCGCAATGCTTGGGTTAAGAGAAGGCGCATGGATGCTGGGGTTAAGGGCATATTTTCCGCGCATTGGCCTTAGCGCCTCGGAGAATGATCGTTTGCAGAAAATAGGCGCGGATTCGTTTATCAAAAATTACAGCATCAACATGGATCAACTAATCTGGGACGGCGGTAAAACTTCAATGTCGCGAAGGCTTGAACGGATGGAACTTAATCTTGTGTCTTCTGGATTGCACAGAATGGCATCTGAAATTACAGAGTCTGCCATTGCAGCATACCGTAATGTATTGTCATCACGTGCAATATTGGAAATTAAAGAGTCAGCCCTGACGGTTCTTGAAGAACAGCGGAAAATACTAAAGGAAGAAGTAGACCTTGGCCTTGCACTGCAGCTTGATCTTGCAGGGGCAGACATTAATCTGTCTGATGCAAAACTTGAAATTAATTCATTGCGTCTGGATTTACTCGAAATGGAACGTCTTTTTATGGAACTTTTGGGGTTAAATGTTTTGCCTGTCTTAACGGAAAGTGTTGATACAAGCCGCAGCGCAGCGCTGCCTGCCGCTGCTGCAGCCGGATCTCTTGCGCAATTAAGAAATCCGGATCTTGCCGAGGGCCGTTTTTCCATAACAAAAAAACAAACCGAATTAAAATATATTTCCAACTCATGGCTGCCAAATTTAAGAATGACCGGCAGTTTTGGTTTGAGCGGTCAGCAGTATCCGCTGACACGTTATAACTGGTCAGTTGGAATAAATGTTGAATTTTCAAATCCGTGGTTTCAAAACAAGTTAGGCGCTCAAGCCGGATGGGAACCTCCGCATGACAGAACGGCAATGGTTCAGAACAGTTTAGACCCATTGCCGGACCCTGCGGCAAGTTTCGGAAAGAAACAGGCTATGCTGGCGCTTGCCGTTGAACGGGAAAAATACAACATTATTTTTGAAAGAACAGGCCGGACAGCGGCTAACGCTGTGGAAAAATGCGCTCTTGCGGAACAAAAACGGATTCTTGCGCTGGAAGCTGCGAAGATTGGCCATGAACGCTGCCGCCTTGAAGAGTTAAGGCTTAATCTTGGGCAAATTACCAGATTGAAATTGATGGAAACCTTAATTGAGCAAACTCAAAGGGAAATTGCTGTTATCGAGGCTGCTACCGCGCTGCTGGAAGCCGAACGGCAGCTTGAACGGTTTATGGATCTTAAGCCGGGAGAACTTGCATCTTTTGCTGCTGCGGTTTCTGCGGATATATCTGCGGATGTTTCCGCAGCAGCCGAATGGGATAGAATCCCAAACAATTAAATTACAGGAGGATTTATGAAATCAAAAGTATTGATATTAATTCAACTAACGGTATTGTTGTGTTTTGCCTGTGCGAAACAACCTGCCTTAGACGGCATCGAAGCAAAAAAAGTAAAAGGAACACCCGCTGTTATCCGTGAGCTGCCGGATGAAGCTTCCGGGTTTGGAAGTTTGTCTTTTATCAGCAAGGTTGATATTACTGCTCCCCAGGATGCTGTGATAAAAAAACTCTATTTCCGGGAAGGCGACTATGTAACACAAGGCTCGGTTATTTTACAGCTTGAAAACCCGCAAATAAATCTGGCGGTTGAAAGAGCCGAAAATAATTATTCACAGGCGCTTGCAGCATGTGACATGGTAAACTCAAAACTGCTTGAAGGGAAGTTCCAGGCAGAAGCTCAGCTGCTTGCATTGGAGAAAACAGAAGCGGAACTTTCTCTTGCCAAACGAAAATGGGATGAAGATAACCGCAAACATCAAAATCAGGAAGTTCTTTTTCAGGCGGGAGGCATCCACACAGAGGCAATTCTTGTCAGCCGTTTCGCTCTTGATACCGAGAAAGAACAGCTTCTGTTAATGGAAAGAGATCTTGAGATTCGTAAAATTGGCTGCCGTGAACAGGATCTTGTTAAAGCGGGAATTTCCGTCCCCGAAGATAAAGACGAACTTAAAGACGCGCTTGTTTTGCTTATGACTTCCAGCTTAAAAGCAGAAATGGAAGCCGCTTATGCAAGGCTTGAAGCCATGGAAAAAGAGCTTTCGTCGGCCAATATTGCGTTTGCCGAATTGACCATGCGAAGCCCGGCTTCCGGCGTGGTGGGGGCGCGTTATCTGGAAGAGGGAGAACGTGTCCGTTCCCAGGATAAAATTTTAAGCCTTATGGACACTGCCTCGTTATACGCAATATTTCCGGTTCGTGAAAAAGACGCGCTACGCATTGACAAGGGGATGAAAGCCAATGTAATGATCGACGGAACAGGTGAAACAAGGGAAGGTCTTGTCGATCTTATCTATCCGCAGGCAGACAGCCAAAGTTTAAGTTTCCTCGTAAGGGTGCTTTTGCAGGATACAACAAACGGCAGTAATGAAACAAATCCCTCAGGAAATCTTAAGCCTGGTATGTTTACCCGTGTTACTGTGATTATTGGCCCTCCGCAACAGGCAATTTTTGTTCCCGAATCTTCGATATTTAACCGTTCAACATTTAATCAAAAGGAAAACGAAGGAAGTATTTTTGTTATAAGCGGCAGTGTTCTTGCAGAAAGAAAAGTTTCTCTTGGTCCGGCACGGGGAGATGAACGTGAAATTACGGCAGGCATAAATGCCGGAGAGCTGGTTGTACAAAGACCGGACACAGATCTTAAAGAGGGAACCTATGTTGCTCTTGCAGAATAGCAGAGTTGTTAAAATACTCAAGCTTCCTGTTGTTGTGTTATGCGCTTTATTTTGCATAACATGCGGATTTATGGATCTTCGTCCGATTGAAATAAGTACCGATCCGGACAAAAACGATACATTATTGCCATGCCCGGATACTCCTGTAATTCTTTCTTTTGATACGGAGGTTAATAAAAACGAAGCCGAAGGAATTATGCAAATAACTTCCGATTCGGGGCTTGTTCACGGCGACCGTTTCTGGAAAGGCAATAACCTGTATTTTGTTCCGGCAGCAGGATGGACAGCAGGAGTGCGTTATACTTTAAGCCTTGCCGGAATAATCCGCTCAATTGACGGAAGAGAACTAAGAGTGGAACAGTATGTTTCATTTTACGCAATTAACAGGGAAAGGCCTCCTTTGCTTATTTGGAATTATCCTGCAAACGGGGCATCCACAGGAACAGAAGATGTTATTCTGGAATTTCACTTTTCATCCCCCATGGAAAGAATATTGGTTGAAGCTTCATTGATTATTGACGGAATTGGAAATAAATCTTTTGAATGGTCAGATAACGATACAATACTCAGGGTAATCCCGGATAAACCTTTTGCTCCATGGATGTTTTATCATTGGACAATTAAAGAAAATGCAAAAAGCCGCGATGGCGTACCAGTACCGAAAATTTTCTCCGGTTGTTTTTGTACAGATCGGGATAAAATTCTGCCTTGCGTTATGGAAGTGTTCCCGGTTTTAAATACAGACGGAATATGGTATCCAACAGGCGCAAGTATCGAAGCAGGGCTGGCGAAGGGGAATGGCATCGCTGTTGAATTTAATAAAATTATGGGCGAAAATGTTCTTCGCTCTCTTAGAATTGAACCTGCTCTTTCAGGCAGAATCGAACAGTTATCTGAAAAAAGCATTGTCTATATTTTTACAAAAGATCCGGAAAATAATATTGTATATACTTTGATTGTCTCCGGAGATACAAGAGACAGCGAAGGATTAAAGATAGGCGAAGATTATAAAATTAATTTTTCCCCGGATATTCCTTTTTTAAATATTTTATCGGTTAAATTTGATGACAATACAGTTATAGATAATTTTTCTTCCAGTAATAATTTATTCGCAGTAAAACCGAATCCTGCAACCGGCGAACTGTACATTACATTCTATTTTTCAATGCCGTTCAGCACCGAAGAAAAGAAAAATTCCGCATTAAAAATTTTACTCAATCCTTTTTTCCCGCGAAACCTGCCATCTGCTGCCCTTCAATATGTTCACTGGATTTCCGATGATCGTCTGCGCATGGGCTGGGAAGATTTAAAAGCCGGTAATAACGACGAAAATCATTATTACAAACTGACAATTCCCGGGGGCAAAGGCGGAATTATTTCAGACACGGGAATATATATGAAAGAAGATATTTCCATATATCTGGAGGCATTAAAATGAAATGTAAAGAGCTGTCATATATATTTATGCTTATTATTATAATATTTTGTTTTAATTCATGCGACATATTAAGGTGTTCTGTATTTGAAGTAACAACATGGAGTCCCGGGAATGGTTATCACAACGAACCGGAAGATATATTGGTATCCCTTTCGTTTTCCCGCGAACCGGACAGAACCAGCGTGGAGCGGCATTTTTCGCTGACTGGAAACGGCAGCCGCATTAAGGGAACATTTTTATGGGAAGGCAAAAAAATGATATTTGCCCCATTATCGGCGCTTGAAAAAAATGTGGATTATGAAATAAACCTTTCCGCGGAAGCGCATGACAATAAAGGTCTTTCCATGGATTATGTCTTTGAACGCAGCTTTACCACAAGGCCCGGTAATGAACGGCCTATTCTGCTGTCTTGTTACCCGTCAATGTACGAAGAAATCGTTAATACAAGAACGGAAGTAAAACTTGATTTTTCGATACCTGTTCCGGTAAATACTTTGTACGATAATGTTTCTTTTAACCCGTCCATGACGGGTTTCTGGCGGATGGAAAACGGCGGAAAAACCGCTGTCTTTATGCCGTCGGAGCCGTGGCTGGTTAATAAACGGTATGAGATTCATTTTCCCACTGCATTATCAGATAACAATAATGTAAACACAGGAAAAGAATTTTTAAGCGTATTCACAGTTGGCACAGATCATGAGGAACCATTGCTTCTGTATGCAGATCGTATAACAAAAAACGGAAATAGAGTTATTCTTGAACCTGACACAAGCGGTTATATTTACGCAGCAGATCCTTTTATTGAATCGTGCAATTGGGAAAAAGAAGACAGGCTTTTGCTTGTTTTTTCAAAACCTGTAGATGTAATATCGGTTAAAAATTGCCTGAATGTTGAAGGGGCATCTGGATTAACAATGGAAACAGAATCTGTTTATAAAACAGAATTGGTTTTTTATTTTGATACAAAACCAGTATTCGAGAGCAGGTTTGTAATTAGGTTAAAGCCTGGCGTGAAAGACAGCGCAGGCAATGAAAGCACGCAAGAATATGTATACAGAATTTTTGCGAACGGAAGATTTTCCAAACCGCCAAAGCTGGAAGGAATAAGAATGCCTATGGCTCCGGGAAGCAATACAGATAAAAAGCCTGTATTCTTTGGGAAAGATTCCCTTTTTGAATATATTCCCATAACAGAAAGCGCGGAAAATTATCCTTCGGATACCATTGTAGACACATGGCTGGAACTGTATTTCATCACAGCAGACGAAGCATCAATAGATAAATTTTCCCTAATGGAACTTTTCCGTATAGAAACAAGCAACAATGTAATTACATTTTCTCCCAAAAAAATAAAAACAAGCGGTTTCTCAATCGCAGCCCCTCAAGCCGGTCTTGAAAATCTGGAACGGATTGAAATTACCGGCAGCCTGACCAATTCAGTTAATTTTGGAATTATAAATTTCCAGATTGCCTCCGGACTTAGAGATAGTCTGGATAATAAAAACGAAAGCCTTCAAAGGATTTCAGTTATAAAGTAGGAATAAAATGAAAGAGTTAATTATTTTGTTTATTCGCCGCCCTGTGACTGTTATAATGATTCTGTCTGCGCTTGTTATTGCAGCAATATTTTTCATTTTTTCACTGCCCGTGAACAGACTACCGGATTTTTCAGTACCAAGGGTTACAGTTGAAACTATTTATTCTGGTATGGCAGCTAACGAAATCAGAAATTTGGTAACTATTCCGCTGGAAGACGGTCTTTCTCCCGTTAAAGGGCTTGAAAGAATGCAAAGCGTTTCACGGGACAACCGATCCCTTATCAGCCTGGATTTTCGCTGGGGGATCGACCCCATGGCAGCATCGGTTCTTGTCCGTGAAGCCGTTGACATGGTCTATCCCGGCCTTCCCGAAGGAATCTGCAAACCCACAGTGACATCCGGCGGCAGCGCAGGCGGTTCCGCCGGCGGTTCCGCCAATGAACCCCATGCTGTAATTGCAGTAAGTTCGCATAACGGGAATGCTCAATTTGCACGTAAACTTGCAGAATATCAAATACGTTCGCGGCTGCGAAAGATTGACGGAGCCGGTTCGGTTTTTCTTGTTGGCGGAGAAGTCGCAGAAGAAAAGATTTTACTCGACGCGCCGCGTCTTGCAGCTCTTGGGCTTGATCCTTCGGATTTTGTATCGCTTGTTGCGCAGGAAACTGCGGATATTCCCGCAGGAAATGCCCGTGACGGCAACATGGAACTTGTTATTGTCGCTTCCGGCAAACCAGATTCGGCAGCTTCACTTTCCCGGACAATTCTCCCTGCCGGAAACGGAACCCTAAAAATAGAAGATGCGGGAGAATTAACACAAAGCGCCGGGCAGCGGGAAAGTGTATTTGTTTATAACGGAAAAGAAGCGACTGCTCTGGAAATTTACAGAAGGCCTGGCGCGGATCCGCTGCGGCTTTCAAGAGAAATAAGAAAAACTATTGACGAAGTAAATTCCCTTTTTTCGCGTGATGCAAAAATTGAATTGGTAATGGACTCTACTCCCTCCCTAATCAAAGGTATAACAAGCCTGTTAATTTCCGCTGCTCTGGCCGCGGCTGCAGTTATTTCCGTTCTGTTAATTTTTATACGCCGCCTGCGGTACAGCCTGCTTGCTGCAATTTCAATTCCTGTTTCAGCCGCGGCATGTATCTGCGTTCTCTCCGTTACCGGAAAATCCCTTAATAGCATGAGCCTTGGGGGTCTTGCCATGAGCATAGGCCTTGTTTCCGACATCAGCGTAATTATTTTGGATTTGCTTCACCGTTCTTTTGGAAACAGGGACATTGCTCCCGCAATGGAAGAAACAGGCATTAGGGTTTATTCAATTGCAGGATCAAGCGCAGCCTCTACCATTACAACGGTTCTTGTTTTTGCGCCTATCATTTTTTTGCCAGGGCCGCTTGGAAGCCTGTTTGGAGACATAGCCGTTACGCTTGTAACTTCGGTTCTTACAGGATGGATTTATGCAATGTTTTTTCTGCCGTCACTTTATATTTATTTTTTCGGTAAAACCGGAAATTCTATAAAAAAAATATCTTCAAAAAGAATAGCTTCGTTTTTTTTAAATGGCAGTTTGGAAAACAGATACCGCAGCATACTTGCAACCCTGCTTCGCCGCCCTGTTAAAATTTACGCTATTGCAGCCATAGCCAGCATTCTTGGGCTTGTAACGCTCGTTCTGCGGCCTGTCGTTTTTATCAGCCCGGACGATGCTGAAGAAGTCTGCGTTTCTGCGGTTTTTCCGCATGGGTCTTTAATGGAAACAGCAGGAGTTGCGGGAAAAGAAATTTCCCGTAACATTTCCGGTCTGCCGTTTGTAAAAACAGTTTATGGGAGAGCCGGAGCAGAAGAAGAAGATGTGTTTCGCAGGGCAAATATTGATTATAAAAGAGAAGAATTAATTTTGCACTGTGTGCTTGAAAAAGGGATAAAGCCGGAGAAAGCGCTGGAAAAAATAAATTCGATTGTTAAAAATTACCGGCAAATGCCGTCTGCTGTTTATTTTCCAAAAGACAGAAGCGAAGAATTACTTGGGCTTTCGCAGGAAAAAACTTTTGTTATCAAAGGAAAAGATTATGAAGAATTATCCGAACGGGCAGAAACTATTGAAAACAAATACAAGGAAAAATCTGTTCCGGTAAATCTTAGACCCACAGGGAAACGTCCGGAATTAAGATTATTTCCAAACAGGGAAGCAGCAGCTTATCTTTCCATGAGTGCAGCCAAGATTGCAGAATCTCTGTATATTCTTAACGAGGGCGTTGTTGCCACAAGGCTGGAAGTTGAAGGAAGACCGCTTGATGTTCGCGTAACAGGCAATTATAAATATACGGATCAAATAAACAGGGCGGATACTGCTGTTTCAAAATCAGCCGATCCTGTCCAAATGCTTGAACAAATACCGCTTAAAACTCCGCAGGGAAAAATAGTATATCTCGGCTCTCTTGGCAGAATAGAACGCATGGAAGCCGAAGCGTCATTTGCAAGGCTTGATAGAAGCGATGTTATTTACGCGGATATTATGTCAAACGGTAAATTGCCCGCAGCAATCACGAAGAACCTTAAGCAGTTTCACTGGTTTACAAGAGCCGATGAGTCTGTTTTTAGCAGGTACCGTAATTCTCTGTTAGTCTACATTTTCCTTGTATTGATTTTGCTCTACATGACAATGGGGGCGCAATTTGAATCATTCCTGCTACCGCTGATACTAATGATAAGCATACCATTCTCTCTTGCAGGCGCAGGGCCGGCATTATTGATTACGGGCGCAAAAATTGATTCCGGCGCAGTTTTGGGATTAACCACACTCTTTGGGCTTGTTGTGAATAACAGCCTTATTCTTTTTGAAATCAGCGAACAAAAGCTTCGCGCAGGTTCAGGAGCAGATGCTGCTGTTTGCGGAGGAGCCTGTGAGCGCCTGCAAGCGATAATAATTACAATGGTAACGACTATTTTTGCTCTTCTTCCGCTTGTGCTTAGCCCTTTGGGAAATTCCCAAAAATCAATGGCTGTGGCGATGCTGGGGGGTCTTACCGCTTCGACTATGCTTAGTCTTTTTGCAATTCCCCCTATACTGATTCGATTTTTAAACTGGAAATGTAAAGATGTTATGGCCGCACCAGCGTCAATGGGAGGAACAGAATGAGATTAATGTTTTCGTGGCTTGAAAGAAAAAAAGCCTGTTTATGCATACTTGCCGGAATTTGTACATTCTCGTTATTTGTCATATATAATTCAGATGAAACAATCAAAGAAAGTTCAGGTAACTCTTATGTTGTTAAAATAAAACATTACGGTCTTGATGCCGCAGAAATAGAACGAAGCATTACCATTCCGCTGGAAGATGCGCTTTCGGCAATTCCAGGCATTATGAGCGTACAAAGTTCCAGCGAAAACAGCCTTTCAAGGGTTTTTATCCGGTTTAAACAAGGCGGAAAAGGTAAATACGAATCTGTTCGTGATGCAGCGCAAAGGGTATACGAAAACCTTTCTTCTTCGGCACAGCGGCCTGAGATACTAAGTTCTGAAAATTCAATGATTCCTGTATGGTCATCTGCCGTTTTAACCGCAGAATCGAATAACGCAGAAAAAAATACTTTAGCGGGACATGCTCCGCAAATGTCATATGCTCCGCAAATGCTGGAAAAGATTGTTAAGCCAAGGCTGGAATGTCTTGAAGATGCCGGAGAAGTTTTGGTTTCGGGAACGGGCGTAAAAGAAATTGTCATTGTTCTTGATCAGGAAAAACTTGCTTCCATGAACATTGAGCCTTATTTGATAATGGCGGCTCTTGGTTTTAACGATTCTATTTTTTCAGGCGGGACAATTGTACATCAACAGCAGGAAATTATAGTTACAGTGGACGGCCGGTATAGCCCGCCGAATACCGCAGGCACGTTTAACGCCCCTGCGCTGGAGAAATCGCTCATTCCATTGGGAGACGGAAAAGTTGTTGAATTATCTGAAATTGCAGCAATAACCGAACACGAAAGAATGCCGGACATACTTTCCAGGTTAAACGGCAGGAAAGCAGCGGTTATTTCCATTATGGGGCGCCATGGCGCGGATTTGCGCAAACTTTCCAGAGATATTAAAAAAGAACTGAACTCTTTATCTCTTCCGCTGGAATTTATTGTACTGTCAGATCGCGGCGCAGAAGAGACTGCCGCTTTTCGTTCTGTTTTCAATGCCGCGCTGTTAGGCGCAATTATGGTAGCGATTATAGGCTTTTTAACAGGCAGCAGGAAATCTTTTAAAATTTCAGGGTTTTTCTGCGCACTGACAATTCCATTAATCTGCCTGGTATCAGTTGCCGTTCTTTCAATATTGGGTTTTTCTGCCAGCAGGCTCTTGCTTGCCGGAATTGCTGCCGGAGTAGGCACTGCGGTAAACTCTGTTATTCTTTGTTCGGAAAAACTGCGGAAATGCATCAGCTACAGTGAAGCATCGGCAGCATTGTCGCAATTATCGGGGCCTTTAACAGCCGGAGCTGCGACCACTGCCGCTGCTCTCTTTCCGCTTTCGCTTATTGAAGGCGGAGAAGCAGGCATAATCGCAAGCGCAATTACAACCGTAACATTAACAGCGTTTGTTATAACACTTTCATTTCTTCCGCCGCTGCTGCTTTGGGGATTAAAAGCGGACAAAAACAAACAAGTTCCGCAGCTTTTCACCAGGGCATCTGCTTCATCATTTTTATCAAAATTTTCATTGTCTCGTAAATTTTTACATGCTCTGTATATGCGTACGCATGTACGAATATCACGTTATCTGGCCAGATTTCTTGCTGCAAATGTAAAGTTTTGCCTGCGTTACCCAATTTTAAATTTATCAATAGCGCTCGCTCTTACGGTTACTGCAGTTACCGCACTCTATGTAAAAGGAGCAGACACCGCAAGTTATGGTTCGGAAGATTCTTTATATGCGCAGGTTGAATTTGACGGAGGGCTGCTTGCGGAAGAAGCAGACAGGCTTCTTTCCGTGTACAGCGAAAATCTTGCAGCAAATAAGGGCATTAGAAATGTCGAAACCGGCGCTCGCACCGGCACAGGTTCCATTCTTGTTTCATTTGATTCAAAACAGACTAATTCATACGATGTCCGTAATTTGGCAAAACAAATATTAATTCCGGGAGGATTTTTATTTTTTCATGAAAACTCGGCAAAAGACCGCCATTGGGAAATAAAAATTTCAGGAGACGAAGATAAAAAGTGCAGGGAAATTGCGCAGGAGTTGGCTCATTTGTGCGCCGGGCATCCGCTAATACGGGAATGTGTTTTAAATTTCAAAGACGGCAGCAAAAAACTGGTCTTACAGCCGGTTCGTGAACATTTTGCGGAAACAATGGTTAGCTTTTCCGCTGCGGCAAACAAACTTCGTCTTGGAGTGTACGGGCCTGTCGCTTACAAAAGAACGGATTCCAAAGGAGAAATTGATGTACGAATAAGAACCGGCAGTGAAAATGATTTAAAAAATAATGTTATGCGCCAATCAAGAGAAGGCACTCTTGGGGTGCTTGTTTATTCAAATGGCAGAAAAAACAGCAGCGGCAATTCCGTATTGCGGATTGATTCACTGATGAACAGCAGGGAAGAAACAGAACCTGTCAGTATTGGAAGAACAGACCGCTGCAGAACAGCTTCCATTACCGTTATCACAGAACCAAAAGATCCAAGGCGTGTAAAAAAGGAACTGGATGCAGTATTTAAAAAACTTAATTTGCCGCCGGGTTACTCCGTAGAATTTGACCCGGATGCAATAAGACAGGCGCAGATGCTTACAGCAACCATTATTTCGCTGCTTATGGCAGCCGCATTCTGTTACATGATTTTAGCATCAATTAACGAATCTTTCACAATCCCATTTTTCGTTCTTGCAGCAATTCCGCCGTCTCTGGCAGTTCCGGCTATTTGCCTTGCTTTATCGGGCAGTGCATACAATTTATCCATTGCATGCGCTTTTATTGCAGTCAGCGGAATGACAGTTAATGCTGCCGTTCTTTGTGTTGACGGTCTAAAATCAATTCTAAAAAACAGAATAACACCTTCGCCTTTGATTGTTTATTCGGCTCTAAGGCGAAAGATGCCGGCGCTGCTCGCTACTACCGCAGCTACTGCAGCAGGCGCAATTCCATTTCTTTTTTTGGGGGAAAGCGCAAACATTTTGATACGAATGTTATCTCTGGTAGGCGCTCTTGGAGTAACAAGCTCGCTTTTTTCATCGATAATAATAATTCCGTCGCTTTTGTTTTTATTCAAAAATAAAAGAATTGTAAAAATGAATTTATCCTGTGCATCCAGGTGAAAGTAAAACAATATTTTTTGATTCTGCTTGTGCAGAATATAAACTTTATAATTTAGGATAAAAAAATGAAAAATTACATCGCAAAAAAAACTGTCTCTATTTTTATAACGGCAATATTTCTCTTTGGCTTAATACCTTCCGGGCTATTTGCACAAAATGCCCCTGCTCCTGCATTGTACAATGAAATTAAAGGTTTTAACAATTCCGTCTTTAATTCACACTTTAGCAGGGCAGATCGCGAAATAAACCCCGAACGCTGGCTCTCCGAAGCAAGATTGGGAATAACACAGGCTGTGTGCGCCTGGGAATTAATTGCTTCAGGTTTATACGATAATCCAATAATTTTTGAAGATGCTAAAAATCGGTTGACAAACTGGAGTAACGAAGAATTGGAGAAAAGATTTTCACAATGGCTCATAGGGCGGTTCTTCGGCGAAGCTGCAGAAAAAGCCGTAACGGAATTATCTGCAATGCTCGGCGAAACGCAGAAGAATTATTTATGGCATTTGGATGCCGGGGGAAACATTATCTTTGATGATAAAACAGGCGATCCGTTAATAATCAGGCCTGGAGAAGACGGCAGGGAATTTTCTTTCGATCTTGAAAAATGGAGAAAAGAAACTGTTTCCAGCATAAAAAATTATTCTGTTTCCTTTGACACCCTTCTGATAAACAAATACCCAGAACTTTTAACATATATTCCTGTAGATTTACGCGAATCTGCAAGCTCTGCAATTTACAAATCAAGCGCAACTGTAGGCGAAGCTGTAAAACGCGAATTTGAAAATATAGCAGCAAGAGAAGAAAGAATATTTACAAACCGGCGGACAAACGATATTTGGAGCCTTAGGAAAAAAAGCGACAACGAAGCTGCTAAAATATTCACAGAAAGATTAATAACAGAAACAGAAGAAACATGTTCGCGGGGAATTAATGAACTGACAATCAGAATAGAGCAGGCTTCTGCCGGTGCCGGCGATCTTGCTCTTTTAGGTGAAGAATGGCTGCAGCTTTACAGAGAACAGTTTGAAAGAGGGCTTAAGGCGTGGGAAAAAGCCGAGGAGCGGTTTTTTGTCAGACGCATTGAATGGGAGCAGGAATCTTTTAAGTTGTTTTCTGAAGGCGAAGAAACATGGTTTGCCGCTTTTGCCCAATTTGAGGAAGAACGCCGGAAATGGGAATTAAAAGTAGATGAACTGTTTCAATCCGGCGAGAAGATGTTTAAAAATATTTCGGAAGAATTTGAAATAAATATTGCCGAAGCAAAAGCAGAATTTAAATTGAACATGGAAATGCGAACCGGTGCCGGAACTGAAAAAGCAAAGGCTTTGGTAGACATGTATCTTATTTGCTCATCGGCGGCGCTGACAGCAAAAGAAAATATCATGTTTTGGCTTAATCAATGCAATTTTGCTGAAGGAAAAAGCCCGGAAGACACTGATTTTTTGCAATGGATACAGGATGAACGGAAAAAAATGTGGCTTGATACGGAGTCAAGATATACCCCTCCGATATATTCATATAACAATGATAAGAAGGAACTGGATGCGTTGATTGCTCTTATGAGTTACGAGACAAATCCTGATGCTCATAAAAGTCAAAATGAATTATATCAAAAGAAACTGGAAGATTTTAACAAGACTTATGATTTTTACATAAATTTCCAGGCAGTTATTGCCGGCAAAATGACAATTGCCGGAGAAACAGCATTTGCCCAGAAGTACAAGGCAATACTGACAACCAGAAATGCGAATCCATTTTCTATGCAAATAAACAATAATCTGCGTTTTGATATGAAAAAATTTGAAATACTTATTGAAATGCAAAAGTCTTGTGAGTTGTATGTGTCTTATATCGAAAAAGCAGTGAATACAAGAGATAAAATTCTTGCAGATTATACTGAACTTATCGGAACAGGAGCGTTAAAAGATATTCTTGCTCCCGATGCGTCAAGCGAAGATTTTTGTCTGGATGAGTATCAAATTGCGCTTGTTCAGGCAAAAACGCTTGTTCTGTATTGGGAAAGAAAAACCTCCATTGCAGAAGCTGTTATAACCTATGCAAACGAAATTGACGCGGGAAGAATGACAGAAGCGGAAAGCATAAGAGCCTGGGAAAGCGCCAGAAAAGATTATGACAATGCCCTTGCATTGTATGAAACTGAACTGAAAAAACTAAACGAAGCAGGCGCGAACATTCAAAAGCAGCAGGAAATTTTAAACGCTATTGCCCAAAAGATGCACGAAGCAGAAGAAAAAATAAATATGTTAAATTATGATTATTCAGCTCTTATTGCAGCTAACAGCAGTAACCGCAGCGACCGCCTGTTAGTGGATTTAAACTCCAGATATGACAATCTTGTTGAAGAATATAATAACCTGCTGAATACCGGAAATGATGCTGTTTATAAAAAAGTTCTGGAGTATGGAATAAAATGGGGAATAACCGAACAAAGAGAAATTGCGCAGGAAATTCTTGACATACTTGTTAACGGCGATAATGAAGATATATTGTCTTTAACTGAACTTGAAAACGGCGTGCTTG
>Ga0123356_10003241_pt1 | contig 17096 bp, 13 predicted proteins | sample TergutEmb28metaG_2_FD_92546 | JGI IMG/M metagenome (GOLD analysis project Ga0123356, IMG submission 92546) | Embiratermes neotenicus P3 segment gut microbial communities from Petit-Saut dam, French Guiana - Emb289 P3 | ecosystem: Host-associated > Arthropoda: Insects > Digestive system > Gut ...
AATGAGAACTTAATTTCTTCTTTTTTGTCATTTATTAAACTGTCAAATTCTTCCAGTTGTTGTTTTTGTTTTTTGCTCTGATTGGTTAACTTTCTGATTTTCCAGTCGTTAATTAATTTAAATATAAACTTTAAGGATTTTTCATTTAGTATTTCTATTTGAGCCGTTTTATCTTCCAGTTCGCGGTATATTTCTGAGCTTCTTTTTTCAGTTTCTTCCAGTTCCTTAAATGTCTTTTGTAAGTCATTTAATCCGTTTTTTACGCTGGATATATATACTTCATTTTCTTTCTGTTTTTGTTTAATTAACTCAAACTCTTCTTTTCTTTTTTGCTCTATTTCCCGTTTTCTTTGTTCTATTTTACTGTTAAAAAACTTAAAAATATTTACTGCCATTTGTTCCGCCTGATATGATTTACTTTAATTTTAATCCCCCAAACCCCAAAAGTCAATATAATAGCAGGTTTAATAAAAGAGCTTTATTCAGGTTTAATATTTCCTATTTTTTTTGTACACTAAACTAGGAGTTATTAATGAACATAAAACTTGCTGCTTTTTTGGGAAACCCTGGGAAAGGCTACGCAAATAACAGGCATAATGCCGGGCGAATGCTTGCGCACGCGCTGCCTTATTACCATTCTCTTTCCTGGCAAAAAAAATATAAAGGCCTTTATGCTTCCTATAATGACTGCCATTTCCTCATGCCGGAAACCTACATGAACCTTTCAGGTGAATCAGTGCATGCTGCAGCATCGTTTTTTAAAATAAAGATAGAAGAAATTGTTGTAATTCATGATGAATTGGAACTGCCGCCTGGAACCATTTCGTTAAAATTTTCAGGAGGTCTTGGCGGGCATAATGGCCTGCGTTCAATGAAAGAATGTTTTGGCAGCGCAGACTTTTGGCGGATACGAGTGGGTATTGGCCGCCCGCCAGTGTCAGAAGTAATTGACTGGGTACTGAATGATTTTTCCAAAGCTGAACAGGAAATACTTATGCCTGTTTTTGACGCGGGCGCGAATCTTTTAATGCAAACAATGGAATGTGACCCCCAGACCCTGCTTAAAGAGTGGGCCAAGAAAAAACTAAATGTTCCGGAGGCAGACCAGCAATGACAATAAACGAAGCATTTAAAGCATTGTACGATACAGTTGCAAGGCTGCGCGCGCCCGATGGCTGTGAATGGGACAGGGAACAAACTCCATCAACATTAAGAGGCGCGCTTATAGAAGAAACGTATGAGTGCCTGGAAGCTATCGATGAAAACGACACAACGCATATAAACGAGGAATTGGGAGATCTTTTTCTGCTGGCAACAATGATTAGCTATATGTTTGAACAGGAGAAGAAATTTTCTGTTGCGGATGTATTGCAAAATGTAAATGAAAAATTAATACGCCGCCATCCTCATGTATTTGGCGATGTAAAAGTAAAAGATACTGCAGAAATTCTTAATAATTGGGCTGCTATTAAAATTGAACAGGAAGGCCGTAAGCCAAAAGATTCACTGTTGGATGAAGTAAGCTCTGCGCTTCCTCCGTCGGATCGGGCTTATGCTCTTCAGAAAAAAGCTGCAAAAGCTGGATTTGACTGGCCGGATATGGAAGGGGTTATCGATAAAATTAAGGAAGAACTAGATGAAGTTCGCGCTGCTAATAATAAAGCTGCTGTAGAAGATGAGCTGGGAGATCTTCTTTTTTCTGTAATTAATCTTTGCCGTTTTTTAAAGGTGGAGCCCTCTGTAGCCCTTCGCAGAACCAACAGCAAATTCGTAGAACGTTTTAAATATGTAGAAAAAAAGATGAAAGAAACGGGACAGGAAATGAAAAAAGAAAATCTTGAACTAATGGATAAATATTGGAATGAAGCAAAAAAGCATTGATTTTTTCTTAATTCTTCTATATAAATAAATAATGGCAGTTACTAAAAGTGTGACAAAGAGATTTGGTATATTGACAGCAGGCGGAGATTGCCCTGGTTTAAACGCTGCTATTCGCGGTGTATGCAGGGCAGCTCATGATCGATACAATATGGAAATTGTCGGTATAGCCAATGGTTTTCGCGGTTTAATCGAGGAAGATACAAGGATATTAAAACCCGATGATTTTTCCGGTATTTTAACAAGAGGCGGAACAATTCTTGGTTCCAGCAGAGAAAAACCTTTTGGTCCTACAGACAAAGATGAACCTGCAAGCGAAAAAGTTTCGGCAATTATCGATACATATGCAAAATTAAAACTTGATTGTCTTGTTGTAATTGGAGGGAATGGAACCAATACAACAGGCTGTAAACTTGCCCGCGAGGGTCTTAATATAATCGGTCTTCCAAAAACAATTGACAATGACATTGTTGGCACAGACAGAACATTTGGTTTTCATTCCGCTTTGTCTATCGGCACAGAAGCAATTGACCGTCTTCATTCTACAGCGCAAAGCCACAGCCGCGTAATTGTAATTGAGTTAATGGGAAACAAAGCAGGCTGGCTTGCTCTTTACGCAGGAGTTGCAGGCGGCGGTGATATAATTTTATTACCGGAAATTCCATACAATATACAGGATATAGGACGTCATCTGGAAAGGCGCGCTAAATCCGGTAAAACTTTTTCTATTGTTGTTGTTGCTGAAGGTGCAATGTCTGTTAAAGAAGCGGAGATGGACAAAAAAGATCGTAAGAAGTACCGTTTAGAAATGGGGCCGTCTGTTGCTTATCGTGTTGCCAGAGAAATTAACGAAGAAACAAATATGGAAACGCGCGCCACTGTTTTAGGATATATGCAGCGCGGCGGTATTCCCAGCGCTTCAGACCGCGTGCTTGCTACAAGTCTTGGAACTGCCGCTGTGGAGCTTCTTGCAAAAGGCAATTACGGGCGCATGGTTGCCCTTACTGGTAATGATATTGATTCTGTAGATTTGGAAATTCCTGAAGGTAAGGTAAAAAATATACCGCCCGACCACTATATGATTGATACAGCGCGGGCGGTAGGCACTTGTTTAGGCGACGGTTAGAATAACGTACTTACGTTTCACCCCAAATATTATTTCTTTATTAACGCTCTATATGCTTCTTTAGGTTGATGATTTCTGTCAAACAATAAAGGATAATCTTCTCTGCCCCTGAAAGGATGACTGTTTAACCAGCTATGTTCATCTGCAATTCCCCAGACTAATACCATATCCAGTTTTCCTTCTTTGTACTTTTGTTCAAACATATCAAAGTATGTGCGATATGTCTGAGCTAAATCTTTTAAACGTATTTTTACAATATTTGCAGGAAGTTCAAGTTCTCTTGCTTCTTCTTTTGCATTGCTAAAAATTGAAATATCCAATTCACAAACCTGTACCATGATTTTTTTGCCAGGTTTAATTTCCATTGCGGCAAATCTGTCAATTCCTGCGCTGATTTGTTCTACCGGATGATCATAAAGCCTAAAGTGTCCCTGGAAACCTACGCCGTCTATCGGGGCTCCCTTGTCTATAAGCCATTGAACAAGAGCGTAGAAATCATCCTGCTTTGTTGTTGTGCCTCTTGTAAAAGGTCTTTCAATGCCAAAGTCGGTTACATAAAGCTTAACATTTTCTCCGCCGTTTTCATCGGCATATTTTCTTGACCATTCAAATGCTCTTAATACATATTCATAAATATCCATGCCTGTTCTGCCGGCATCCATCATTATTTGCGCATACAATGAATCTTCTATTCTTGGACCGCTTGTATCGTGAGAAACAACTTCATTTACAACATCCCACCATTCAATTTTGCCGCCGTATCTTTCAAATACTGTTCTTATGTGGTTTTCCATGCGGAAGTAAAGTTCATCTATAGTTGCGCGTCCTTCCCTGCCTCTGCCGCGGAAAAACCAGTCTGGGGTTTGACCGTGCCATATAAGTACGTGACCGCGTATTTTTTTACCGTTTGCTTCTGCATATTCTACCAGCCTGTCTGAATCGTCCCATCTGTAACTGTTGCTCCAGTTATTGGCTGCCGGCAGAGCATTAGGTAAAACTGAATATGGTTTCATTTCATTTTCTGCAACTACTACATTAAAATGTTTTAAAAGCGCATATTGAGGGCTGCGCGGGTTTAAGGCGTCTGCTACAATGTAATCTACGCCGCCATTATTGGTCATTGCTCCGGGAACTGCTACTCCCAGCAGAAATGGCCATCTTTCGTGCAAAATAACTCTATCTGATGATTTTCCTGTAGTGCTGCATCCAATAATAACTAACATCAATAGAATTGAACTTACAACAATTATTTTTTTCACAAATTTCCTCCGTAAATGATTTTCTGATTTATTTTAATCCACTTTTTTGATAAAAGGAAGGGCAATTTGCGCCTGTGGCTCGAAATACCTCTAAAGACGGTAAGTTTATACTTTTTATGGCAAATAACTCACATGCCCGCGGAAAAGAGGGGTCCCATGTAACCCTAAAATGAGCGCACTTTAGACAGTTTGGCGGCCTTGCCGGTGTTTCTGCTTCCATATAATGAATATACATTTCTATAAAAAATTTGTCGATAATCAAACAGAGGTATATGTTTTGCAGATTATTGATGATTTTAAGCAGCGGTTTTCTACAGATGGGTATTTTAAATTCCGCACAATAGCCGTTTTATTGGCTGTTTTCTTTGGGTTTTGCGCTATTTGGCTTGGGTTATCCCTGTTTTCCGCGCTTTCAGGATCAGGTATATTTCCTTCTGGTCTTGGAAGATTTTTTTCCAGATCATTTGGAATTCTCTCTATATTTGTTCCTGTGTATTTTGGTTATGCGGCCTTTTTATTATTCGATCCCAAATGGCGGCCGGATAGAATCTTCATTTTAAGCTGCAGCATTTTTCCTTTTATTACATTGGCAATTGGATTTGCGTTTATCCGTGATTTTGAAATTCGCTCTGAACAATTTGCTCTGTTGAATTTTACCGGAAAAACCGGATTTAGCCTGATTATTATTCTTTTAACTGTAGTTGAAGTTCTTTTTATACAAATGTCCAGAAACTTTCTTTTCTTAAGACCTAATAGTATATTCCGTCCTCGTACTAACTTGCTTCCGCCTCCCGAGGCAGAGCTGCCGGTTATTAAATTTGCAGAGCAGTCAATAATGCAGTCTGCAGAACAGCCGGCAGAGCATTCTATTGTTCAAGCAGCAGACCCGATTGAGGAACGATTTGCGGAGCAATTGTATGATCAACCTGAGGAATTATTGGAAGAGCATATAGAGGACGAATCTGCAGAAGAAGAAACAATAGAAGAGCATATAGAGGAAGAAGAGTCTCATGGTACTGGAGTTACACGCGCGCTTGAGGAAGCTGAAGCTGCGGCGGCAGCGCATGCCGAACAGATTCGCAAAAAAAATACGCTGGTTGGAAGCGCCCGTTATAAAAAATACAGAGTACCTGTTGATATCTTAAATGAATATCCGGATGGTGAATATTGGGTTATAGATCAGGCTACACGCGATGCCGCTATAGCATTAAAAGAAACACTTGAGGAATTTAGAATTCAGGCAGAAGTTACCGGCATTAGAAAAGGTCCTGTAATTACCATGTTTGAAATCCTTCCTGCGCCCGGCGTTAAACTTTCAAAAATTGTAGGTTTGCAGGATAATATTGCCCTGCGTCTTGCCGCATCTTCTGTGCGAATCGTTGCTCCTATTCCAGGAAAGCACGCCGTAGGTATAGAAGTTCCAAACGCAAAACGAAATATTGTTTCTTTTAAAGAAATTATCGAAGGTGAACTAAGAAAAGATGAAAAAATGGGAATTCCTGTTGTTATGGGAAAAGATATTTCCGGCGAAGCACAGACTGTAGATCTTGTTCAAATGCCTCACCTGTTAATTGCAGGCGCTACAGGTTCCGGAAAATCAGTTTGTGTAAACGCAATTATATTATCAATTTTGTATCAGCTTCATCCAAATGAATGCAGGCTTATGCTTATAGATCCAAAAATTGTTGAATTAAAATTGTACAATGATATTCCGCATTTATTAACGCCGGTAATTACCGAATCCAAAAAAGCTTTTCAAGCTCTTCAATATTGCATTTACGAAATGGAAAGACGTTATGCATGTTTGGATAATATGGGAGTTCGTGATATCCGCAGTTATAACAAACGTATAAAAGAAAAAAATATTGCCCAGGAATATATGCCGTACATTGTTGTAATAATCGATGAGTTTGCAGACCTAATGTCTACAACCGGCAAAGAACTGGAATCGACTGTTGCCCGTCTTGCTGCTATGAGCCGTGCAGTTGGGATTCATCTTGTGCTTGCAACGCAGCGTCCATCTATCGATGTAATTACAGGTCTTATCAAAGCAAATATTCCCAGCCGTATCGCGTTTATGGTTGCAAGTAAAACTGATAGCCGCATTATTATTGATATGGTAGGCGCTGAAAAACTATTGGGAAAGGGCGATATGCTTTATTCCGGTGTTGTGGATCCATTCCCAATTCGTATGCAGGGTGCGTTTATTTCAGAGGAAGAAGTAGAAGCTGTTGTTGAACATGTTAAAACCTTTGGAGAACCTGAATATATTGACGATGAAATCTTCTTTGACGAGGAAGAGGAAGGAGCCGCGGACGCTTCTCTATTTTCTGACGGCGGTGATCCATTATACGAAAAAGCGCTGGAAATTGTTTTACAGCAGGGTAAAGCAAGCGTTAGTTTTATACAGCGAAGACTTAAAATCGGCTTTAATCGCGCAGCCAGGCTTGTGGATGAAATGGAGCATCATGGGGTTGTAGGCCCTGCTCATGGAAGCAAACCCCGGGAATTGCTTAGGGGAATGGGCGCTTAATAGCTTTTTTTTATTGACTAACTGATACTCTAATGATAAAATTATATAAAATATGAGTATAAAACGTTATAAAGTGATAAAACAGCGCAGATCCCTTTTTAGATCGATTCAGGATAATGTGTCTTCCTACCTTTTTCTTCTTCCATGGCTTTTAGGCTTTTTTGCTTTAACAATTTATCCAATAATTTACTCTTTTTATCTGTCTTTTACCCAATTTAACATGATTCAAGCGCCTGTATGGATAGGATTTAGAAATTATTTTGTTATGTTTATTGGGAATGCTGAATTCCCCAGAGATGAAAGGTTCTTAAACTCTCTGTTCGTTACATTAAAATTCGTTTTTATATCGGTGCCGGCTAAATTGGTATTCGCTCTTGCGATTGCCATGTTAATGAACCATAAAAGCAAGATAATTATTTTTTGCAGGACAATTTATTATATTCCAACCCTTCTTGGCGGTTCTGTTGCTATTGCCGTATTGTGGCGGCGGCTCTTTGCCGGAGACGGTGTTATAAATGAATTAATCAGAATGATTTCCGGCGGGAACATTGACCCGCCTTCGTGGATATCCACACCCGAATATTCGCTGTACACATTAATTATTCTTTCTGTGTGGCAGTTTGGCTCACCAATGATTATATTCCTTGCGGGACTTAAGCAGATTCCCACAGAGTATTATGAAGCGGCAAGTGTTGACGGAGCCGGAAGAATAAGACAGTTTCTCTTTATAACAATTCCATGTCTTTCACCAATTATTCTTTTTAATTTTATCATGCAGTTAATCAGCGCATTCCAGTCATTTACGCAGGCGTTTATAGTATCTGATGGTACAGGCGGACCTATAGATTCTACTATGTTCTATAGCCTTTACCTTTATATCCGCGGTTTTACTTTCGGACACATGGGTTATGCTTCCGCAATGGCATGGATACTTCTTGTTATTATTGCAGGTTGTACTTACCTTACTTTTAAGTTCTCCAAGTCATATGTAAATTACGGGAGAGGCGAATGATAAACGATAAACCTCTAATCCCTAAAGATATTGCCGCTTTTATTATCTTTGGTCTTGGCATTTTAATGCTTTATCCTATTGTCTGGCTAATCTTTGCATCGTTTAAGGAAGCAAATCAAATATTCAGCGATCAAAGTCTTGTGCCAAAAACCTGGACTTTACAGAATTATGTAGAAGGATGGAAAGGCATAGGCATTGTTTCTTTTGCCACATTTTTTGGCAATTCATTTTTTCTTAGTTTTTCATGTATGTTGGCAAATGCAGTTTTTTGTTCAATGACCGCTTATGCTTTTGCAAGGCTTAATTTTAGGGGAAAAAGAATTTGGTTTGCAATTATGTTGTTAACATTAATGCTTCCAGGGCATGTTACTACTATTCCCCGGTTTGTTATTTTTAGAATGTTTGGGTGGATAGATACATATTTACCTTTTGTTGTACCTAAAATATTGGGCGGAGATGCCTTCTTTATTTTCCTGCTTGTGCAGTTTATGCGTTCACTTCCAAAGGAAATGGATGAATCTGCTTTTATGGACGGATGCAGCAAGTTTGGCATTTATTTAAAAATTATTCTTCCTTTAAGTATTCCGGCATTAATTACCACAGTTCTGTTTACATTCCTTTGGACATGGGATGATTTCTTTAGCCAGATGATATTCCTTAATTCTACACATTTATTTACGGTTCCGCTTGGTTTGCGTCTCTTCCTGGATTCTTCTGGCGTATCTTCCTGGGGTTCCATGTTCGCTATGTCGGTATTATCGCTTATTCCATGTTTTGTTTTATTTATTTCATTGCAAAGATACTTCGTACAAGGTATTGCTACAACAGGTATTAGAGAATAATTTTTAATTAGATAATTTTTGGAGGTTGTTATGAAAAAAAACATTATGGTTTTACTGGTTTTTGCAATCAGTACTATTTTTTCTGGATGTTTCCAGCAGCAAGGATCAAATGTTCTTCGCTGGTCATTCTGGGGCAGCGAGGCAAGAATTAGGAACTATCAGTTATCTAATGATATATTTGCTGAAAGAACAGGAATCATTATAGCAGGCGAGCCTGCTCCAGGAACAGGTCAGCACTTTGACAAGTTTAGAACACAGTTTGCCGGCGGCTTTGCAGCGGACATTGTTCAGCTTGGCGGATATTTTTCCAATCTGGGTTTTAGCGATGACGGCAGGAATGTTGTTGGAACAATGGGTTATGGCGGTCTTGAAGATCTGCTTCTTCCCCTTGATTCCTATGTAAGAAGCGGACATTTGGATATTTCCAATGTAGATAAAGCGGCTATTGATGCAGGAACCAGAAATGGTATTTTATATGCAATTCCGGTTGCTACAAATATGCCGGCGCTTGTTTATAATAAATCATTGCTTGAAAGAGTTGGCGCTCCGCTTCCTGAAGTAGGAATGACCTGGAATGAATTTGATACCTGGCTTCGTCAGGTTCAGGAAAAACTGCCAAGAGGCATTTTTGCCATGACTGACAATGGAGCAACTGTAACAGGTTCTGTTTTCTTTAGTTTTTGGTGCGCAGATAACGGCACGCCTGTTTGGGATGGTTCAAAAACCAATTTAACAGCATCCATTGTCCGTGATTATTTTGATCTTTGGGCAGGCTGGCGCGCATCGGGTCTTATACCTCCTGCAGCTATTGGCGCAGACTTTGCAGAAACTAATGAAGCTACTTCTTCGTTAATTGCCGGAAGAACCGCCGTAACATATATTTGGTCAAATCAGCTTTCCGGTTATCAGAACGCAACAACTGATACTCTGGATCTTATCATGCTGCCGAATGCTGTTGTTTCAAATTGCCTTTGGGGGCAAATGAGCCAGATGATGGCAGTTAATAAAAACACAAGAAATCCTCAGGCCGCTGCTCAGTTTATCAGCTATAGAATTAATGATCCTGGCGTATGGGAAATAATGGGTGCAGATCCTGGAGTGCCTGTAACTCCGGCAGCAAGAAATGCAATATTGGCAGATGCAACTCCGGTAACAGAAAAAGTAGTAGCATATCTTAATGTGGCCGGAAGTCATTCTTCACCAGCCAATCCTAATATGCCAAACGATACTGAATGGAATGCAGGTCTTCATCTTATTTACCAAAACGCGGCTTATGGAAGGATTAATTCCGGTCAGGCAGGCCAGCAGGTAATGGACCTTATTGCAAGGCTTACAAGATAAATAATGGCTTCGAACATAAAGCAATCAATTGAATTGCTGATAAATAATATCAGGAATTTGATTTCTGTAGATGCAAAAAAACTTGAATATATCATTGCCGCCCAGATTGCGGGCGGTCATGTTATTCTGGCCGATTCTCATGGAGTAGGAAAAACTTCTCTTGCGCGGGCACTGGCAGGTTCTATTCGCTGGCGGCCCGAAGATCTAAAAGCGCTAAGCGGCGCAAAGACCGGCGGAGTCAAAATGGAAGGATTTAGCCGTATTCAATGTACGGTAGACCTTCTTCCCCAGGATATTCTTGGGTTTAACCGTTTTATCGGCCATTCCGGAGAGATGTTCTTTAACAAAGGCCCTGTGTTTGCGCATTTTGTTTTATGTGATGAAATAAATCTGCTTACTCCAAAAACGCAAGGAAGTTTTTTCCAGGTTATGGAAGAGCAGAGCGTTACCATCGAAGGTAAGTTATACCGTTTGACAGATCCTTTCTTTATTATTGCTACTATGAATCTTAAGGGCGTTCATCTGTTTCCGCTTCCAACGCCTCAGCTTGATCGTTTTATGATTCGTCTTTCACTTGGTTATCCGTCTGTAGAAGATGAAACACAAATTATTAACCGGCACGGGAAAATTGATGCATGGGATAATTTAAAAAGCGTTATAGACAGCGCAGATTTAATTAATTGGAAAAAAATGGTAGACAAAGTACAGATGCATCCAGATGTAACAAGTTACCTTGTAAATTGTGTAAGGCAGACAAGGGTTCATCCAGATATTGAAACTCCGGCAAGTCCAAGAGCTGGTGTTCGTATCTCCCGCTTGGCGCGATCCCTTGCATTATGCCGAGGTATGGACTATGTTCCCGTTGATATAATAAAAGAAATATTTATACATGCAATGGCCCACAGGATAATTACACGAGATCCTTCCATACCGCCGGAAGCCCCTTTAACCAGCATATTAAAATCGGTGCCTGTAGAGCCGAAAAGAGATTAACTTAAATGGCAAAGCGCCTTGTATTTACGCCTATTGGCGGCGCTGTTCTTGTTATTGCTCTGTTGGGTTTAATTCGTTCTTTAATTAACCGTAACTCATACGAAATAGTATTAACTTGCGCAGCTCTTCTTATTCTGCTTTGCCTGTTCATTACCGGTTTTTGGAAATCCAAAAAACTAAAATTACTTGAACCTGGCTGGATACCGCCGTTTCCCATGACAGCCAATGTTGGTTCTGATTTGCAATTTCAAACAAAAATTACAGGACTTAATGCATCTGTTCCTTTATTTTTTCGGCAGCATTTTTATATTCGCGGACGTTTCCTTTGTACAAAAAAAGGCTGCCATGTATCGGTGGAAACATCTGTACCGCGCAGTGAAACATCTGCACATATTATTCTTGATTTTCCAATGTCCGGTCTTTTTCTTGGAGACGGTTATTGCAGACTGCGTGATATTTTTGGTTTTTTTTCATTCCCCTGCGGTTTACCTCAGCATAGAACTGTAAATATAAGATGCGCTCCGTGTTTTGGAAAAAAAACGCATATAAATGCGCAGACCGGCGCGGAAGATCAGCGTAATAAACCGGCTGCAGATATTGAACGCTATTATATGAGAGAGTATACCCCAGGAGACCGTTTCCGCGACATCAACTGGAAAAGTTCAGAAAAGATTGACACTTTAATTACCCGTATATCAACAGATAACCAGGAAAAAGTTAGCAGGTTAGAAATTCATTTTCGCAATTATGGTCCTGTAGATGCATCCCTGCATGCTTTTTGGCTTTTAGATCGCTCTAAAGCAAGATTGTCATATTTTCTGCGAAGTTTAATGGAGCAGAGCAACTCGTTTATATTTGATGTCCGCGCTGCGGGTAAAAATTGGGAGATAAAAGATAATAACGATCTTGGATTGTTTTTCGAAGATTTGGCATGTTTGGCATTTACTCCTGTGAAGCATGAAACAAGTGTTCCGTTAAATACCGGAGATTTGTATGTTTTTTCTACTGCATGCGATATTGGCCTTGCCGGTTTTCTGCTTTTAAATAATCCCCGTCCTGTTACTTTATTTATGGTTCAGCCGGTTGTTACAGGAATAGAGAAAGATATCGAATTATTAAAAATTAGCGATTTTTTAAATAAAGGGTGTATTCCTTCTTTGCGCTGGTTTAGCCAAAAGAAAGTTCAGCCGCTTGCAGTTCATGCAAATAAAATTGAAATGTTTAATGCGGGGATAAAATTATGAATAAATCATTAATAGTTTTATTTTCCATACGGTTGTTTTTATACTTTAGCGTTATTTCATTAATATTCATTCATCCTGGAATAATAGTTTCATTTGATAGTATTGGTTTACTGTTGTGGATGGTATTAATTCCTTTTATAGCTGTTATAACATTTTTTCATCCTAAATTATTTTTTTGGTGGGCAAAAATTGCAGCTTTGGAACCTTTCTTTTTAGCCTGGGTATGTTTGCGCCTTCTTGCACTGTCTCGCTCCGGCGAGGATATCGCAGGGCAAAGTATGGCGCTTACTCAGTTTATACTTGTTTGGACTGCAGTTGTTTTTCTTTTACACAGTGTAGTTAATTATTTATGTGTTTATCCAAAAAGCCGCGTTAAAATCTGGAAAGAGGGAATAATTTTTACCCTTTCTTCATTGTTTATATTGTTTGTTCTTGTAGTTGCACTGCCTCCGGATTTTATCCGCAATGCTGTAATAGAAAATTTAATAACAGAAAGAATGCCGCAAAGGATACAGCCTTCCGATTCTGATCGCGGCCTTCCAAATAGACAGGGCGGCAGAAGAACTCTTCCAAGAGGCGATGGAAACGGCAGAGGTGAACTTCGCGGTTTATCAGAACATGATTGGCCGGGCAGGGGAGATGCCTCCGGAGAAAACCGCCAGTACATGGTTAAAATTGTTGCATCGGAAACCGAGCCTGTCTATATGGGCGAATCATTTCGCGGACAGCTTGATCCTGTTGAAGGATTTCTGTTAAGTACCCAGGAGCAGTTAAATGAACTGGCTCGTCTAAGATTTTTTGTCACATGGTCAAATAATGAAAATGAAGTTGATATAGGCAGAAGAAGGCAGGAAGTATTTTCTCTTTCTACATTGCGATCCAAATATCTGCCGTACCGGCCGGTTGTTATAGATCCTACAATATTAAACGAAGATGCAGGACCGCTTCGCTATATACATCAGGTTGTGTCAAATATGCATGACGGCGATCCGCTCTTTCTTGTCCACATTCCTTCGCGTCCTTTTTCAAACCGTGAAAAATCTGCACTGGCTTCCTACCTGGAAATTCCGCTGGAAAATGATGATAAAAAAATATTCGAAGATTATTTAAACAATGCATTAAGAGCGTGGCAATTAAATAGTGAGAGAATAATCACTAGGGATCGCTATTTAAGTTTAATTTTTAATAACAGCGGGATTAGTTACAATGAACATATAGAAAAAATAATCGCTTTATTGGTTAGTTTTTCCAGTTACCAGTATAATCTAAATCCCAGTGACGAACATTCAATTGCAGCATTAAAACACTTTTTGTTAAATACAAAAGAAGGTGATTGCGTAGAATTTTCCAATTCACTTGCTTTGCTTGGAAGACTTGCCGGTATTCCATCCCGTGTTGTAACCGGATACCTTGTGTCAGAGGGATTGCAAACTCCGGCTCACTTGCGCGGGCTTGCCGCTTTACGCGCCAGGATTCCTGTTTTACAGCAATTTCCGTTTGATAATTTATTTATGGTAACAAATCTTCATGGCCATTCATGGACGCAGTTTTACATTCCGGATTACGGCTGGCTGGATTTTGAAGCAACTTCTTTTTCCATACCGCCGCAAGGCATGGGAGACTTTAATAATTGGGATGTTGTTATTCCGCTTTATGATCCAAACAGAACAGTTTCGCAGGTGCGGAAATTCCCATGGCGCGCGGCGGGAAGAGCGGTTATTTCTCTTGCAATTTTTGCCATTGTTTGCGCATACGCGCTGCGTTACGGACGGGAAATAATTTTATACACTTATTCGCAGAATGGAAAAAATCTTAGAACCCGCGCACGTTTTCTTTATTTGCTACTTCTTGCACGCCTTGCCGCAGACGGTAACCCGATTAAACCCGCTTCAAACACAGCGCATGAGTATTCGGAAATTTTCCCAAAGACTTTTGAGGATGTTTCTTGCTTTAGAAAGTTTGCAGATATTTATTCAGAGCTAAGATGGCGTGTGTTTACAGATGAAGCGGAAGAAAACGTACTTTTCCAGCAGCTTTTGCAGGAGTATTATAATATATTAAACAGTACGCGCCGCGGCGGCCTTCACCATGCTGCCAAACGGCTGCTTTCTTTACGAGGACTGGCCTATTTATGAAAAATTTTTGGAAGAGTATCACTCAGAGGCGCGTGTTCTGCTTCGCTTGTGTATGTGTTTTTTTACTATTTACAACCGCCTGTTCGCGTAACACCGACTGGGTGCAATTCCGCGGCGTAGAAGGACGCGGCGTCAGCTCATCGCGTATAACCCCGCCTCTTGGCCTTCGCTGGAAAATCAATCTTCAGTCTGGTGATGAAAAAATCCGCTCACTTAATCCGCCTGTTGTAATTGGAGATACAATTTATTTTGGCTCTGATGACGGTAACTTTTATGCGCTTGATGTAGAAAGCGGATATATGCGCTGGGTTTTTAAAAGCGGCGCGGAAATAAATTCCATCCCGTATGCAGACAAGGATCAGGTATATTTTGGCAGCAAAGATGGAAAATTATATGCTTTATCGCGCGAGACAGGACAGGAAATATGGAGCTTCCAGACAAGGAGCCAGATAAATTCGCAGGTTCAAAGGTATGATGATTACATTATATTTGTAGGAGACGCAGATGCAATTTATTTTCTGTCTCCGCAAGGTGAAGAACAATTTAGAATAAATAATCCTGGCTGGTATAATTTTACCTTCCTGATGGCTGATGATGTAATGTACATGGCTACAGGTCCAAGGGTTGAACAGGTTGGTCCGTATAATATCAAAAAAAGAGAATTCTTATGGTTCCTGGATTATCATAATATCGATGCTGTCTGGTATTCATTTTCTGCAGTTCGCGGTGATCTTTTGTATATGGGAACAGCGGATATTTACTATGAAGGTTTATATCTGGGATACCATGCTTATAATCGTCATACAGGCGAATTAGTCTGGCGTCAGTATCAGGATGCAATATCAAATTTCAGGAATTTTGAAGAAATTTGGACCTATTTTTTAAGAAACGTCGATATCCTTGACTTTATGGCTCCAACTGTATGGAGAGATCTGGTTATTTTTACAGGCGGTGACTGCGCTGCACGGGCTTTTGACGCCAATACCGGCAAATTACGCTGGGAAAAGGTGTTCGATACACATGTAGCTTCCCCCCCAACAATCGCATCCGGCCGAGTCTATTTTGGCCTTCTTGGAGATGACTTTAATTCTCCTAAATTGGTTTGCATTTCTGCCAGGGACGGCAGTCTTCTTTGGGAAATGGAGACAGAAGGGTCTATTTTGTCAGCTCCTGTAATAGCCGGAAAAAGGGTCATTTTTGGCACAGATAAAAGCGTTTTTTACGTTTTAGAGCAGATTTTCTAGTTGACAAAATTTGACTATTCAGGGTAAAATATTGTCAACGGAATGTGTTTTTTCCGTTAATAAAATCATAAGGAAGGAGAATTTTTATGAAAAAATTTGGAGTAATTATTGCGATTATTGCAATCGTAGCTCTTGCTGGCTGCGCAGGCGGCGGTGGCGGCGGCGGCGGCGGTGGAGCAGCGCCCTTTATCGTAGAACTTTCAGAATTAAATGTTAGAAATGCAAATGCTTTCTCAAAAGCATGGGATGATCATTTTATTGATTTACCAGCATCAGCATTACCATCAAATTTCAACGATTATAGCAGACTTACAATCACATGCAAATACTTTACAGCTGGCGGAGATGAAATCCCACAGGCTGACTCAAATGTGATGGTAACAATGGTTTATAATAAAGACGGCGACTGGAGAGGCCCATCAATGGGACCTGGTCCAAATACTCCTGTTAAAGAATTTAACGTAGGCGGTTTCTCTGGAATGATCCACAAAGACAGAGGAATTAGAGTTACTTTTAGAGAAGCTCCATCAGGAGTTCTTTTCCAGAACAACTCAGGTTCAGCAGTAGCATTTGTTGAACTTACAAGCCTTGTATTCCACAACGGAAATTACGAAGCTGAATAATTTTTGTATGGAATAAAAAAAACCAGCGCAGCGCGCTGGTTTTTTTTTGCTTATTTGAAATTATCGATTATCTTCTTGGGTACAATCTTTCTCTTTCGTTAAGTGTTTCCTGACCGCCCGATCTTAGCCAGTCTCTAATGCCATTGTCCCAAACACGATTAAAGTCCTGAGGTCTTGCTGTTACTGCAAGAGCGATTAAGTCATCGGCTTTTTCGCGTAAGTCATTTCCGTACTGGTTAACAGTTGTTGTAGCCTGCCATACTGCAGGTCCGCGTGCGCCGCGGGTAGATACAACGTAAGCATTGGAAATAACATCAGGAGGAATTGTTCCATAACCTAAACCTAATGCTCTACCGTTACGTGCATCGCTGCCTAATTCAATACCGTTCATTGGCATTGTTAAGTCGATGTTCTGCGGTGAATTCTGGATCCATGGGTGCTGCGGAGCTGTTGCGATACTTTTTGGAATACCGGCTACCATTTCATGGTTTACACCTTCTCTGCCAAGCTGTAAGAATCTGTAGTTTTCTTCTTTTGCAAGCCAGTTAAGATATCTGAGTGCAGAATCTTTGTTTTGTGAATAGGAAGGAATAAAAATTCTAAGGCCTGGTTTGTCCATTACTTCTCTATTGTTTGTTACAGCAATAGGAATATAATCTGCGCTAGGTACATTCTTGCGAAGATCTTCCAGAATGCTTATATCGGTTCTGTATGGGAAATCCCAGTTCTGACAGAATGCGCCAACAACACCGCTCTTAATCTGGTTGTAGAAATCGTCAGCAGTTCTCATAAGCGGGAAATCTTTAAAGATAAGGCCTTCGTTATACCATTTGTTCATTTCCTGAACGCCTCTCTTATATCCGTTC
>Ga0123356_10003242_pt1 | contig 17095 bp, 10 predicted proteins | sample TergutEmb28metaG_2_FD_92546 | JGI IMG/M metagenome (GOLD analysis project Ga0123356, IMG submission 92546) | Embiratermes neotenicus P3 segment gut microbial communities from Petit-Saut dam, French Guiana - Emb289 P3 | ecosystem: Host-associated > Arthropoda: Insects > Digestive system > Gut ...
GCTGCCGGCGGGTACCAGAGTTGAAGTGCTGGATCAGGAATCAAACGGCTGGTCGAAGGTCAGGTTAAACGGCGAAGTCGGTTATATCAGGTCGGACTTTCTAAGTTTAAACGGAACCAAAGTCGAGCTTATACACTGGTCGGTCGTAAAGGAACTCCTCAGTAACGGTATGGTCGTACGGGTGCGTGATATACAGACCGGCAAGTCCTTTAATGTTCAGATACTGTCAAGAGGAAAGCATGCTGATGTGGAAGCGGCAACACAAGCAGACAGTGACATTATAAGAAACGAAGTATATGACGGAAGCTGGAGCTGGACCCGAAGACCAGTTGTTGTTATGATCGGCGACAAAGTGGTCGCAGCGAGCATGAACGGAATGCCTCACGGACGCGGTCCGATACAGGGCAACGGTATGAACGGGCATATTTGCATACATTTTTTAGGCAGCGAGAACCATAACGGAAGTGTCTCGTCGGCAAAGATACACCAGGCTAATGTCCAGACAGCTTATAACTCAGGATAAGGCAGGACAAAACAACTAAGATAAAATCCGGATCTTCCCAACGATGACTCGCTGGTTGAAGGTTCGGGTTTTACTTTTCTGTACTATTGTAGTATACTATTAATAAACAGTAATAAAACTGATATGTGCCGGGAAATGGAGGGTACCTGCTTGGATGATAAACTGAAGGAACTGGAGCTAACTAAATTAAATTTAGTTATAAAAGCAGCTAAAATCGGTTTATGGGATATGGAAATAAAACGTGACGATCCGATCAATAACGAAAATATCATAAACTGGTCCGACGAGTTCAGAAATTTACTGGGATATACGGATGAGAATGATTTCCCGAATGTGATAAACAGTTTTCATGAGTGCCTGCATCCCGATGATTTTGACCGGGTCACTACAGCCATCACAGCCCATATGATGGATAAAACAGGGAAGACGCCTTATGACACGGAGTACAGGGCGAAAAAGAAAAACGGTGAGTACGCATACTTCCGCGCATCGGGGGAGACTATCCGCGATGAAGAAGGGAACCCCATCCTGGTCGCGGGTACATTGATGGACATAACAGAAGCAAAAACCCTTTTGCATAACACTGAGAAGCTGCGGCTGCAGGCAGAAGAAGCAAATAAGGCAAAAAGCGCTTTTCTCGCCAATATGAGCCATGAGATACGCACACCTTTAAACGCGGTACTGGGTTTGTCGGATCTGATCCTGGATACAGATATGCTTGATAAGGAAAATCATTTCAGGCTGGAGCAGATCTATAGCGCAGGCGAGACCCTTCTCACCACAGTAAACGATATCCTGGACATCTCCAAGATAGAAGCCGGCAGGTTCGAACTGGTTTCTACCAAATACGATATCCCCAGTATGTTAAATGACGCCGTTACACAAAGCACACTCCACAGGGGCGACAAGTCAATCGATTTCAAGATGAATGTTAGCGAGAATCTTCCGACACATCTTTACGGCGATGAACTTAGAGTCAAGCAGATTTTAACGAATCTGCTTGCAAACGCTTTTAAGTACACAATGGAAGGCACTGTGGAGCTGACCGTAGGTTGTATCCGGGATGATGCCGGGGTTTGGCTGGATTTCGTTATCAGAGATACCGGCATCGGTATAATGAAAGAAAATATGGCGAACCTTTTTAATGACTATGTCCAAATGGATATAGAAGCAAATCGTAAGATCGTCGGTACGGGACTGGGTCTTTCCATATCCAAGCGATTGACCGAGTTGATGGGCGGCTGTATAACAGCTGAAAGCGAATACGGCAAAGGAAGTGTGTTTACCGCACGTATCCTGCAGAAGCACGTGACTGACGAAGTTGTCGGACCTGCTGTGATAGAAAGCCTGAGAAACTTCCACTACTCCACGCAAAAACGCCACCGGAACGGCTCAATGTCGAGGATCAGCCTTCCGTACGCGCGTGTGCTGCTGGTAGACGATGTTGTGACCAACCTTGACGTGGCAAAAGGGATTATGCAGCCTTATGATATGCTGATCGACTGTGTGACCGGCGGCTGGGAGGCGGTTGAAGCAATTCATGATGAAAGCGTCCGCTACAACGCGATATTCATGGATCACATGATGCCCGGTATTGACGGGATCGAAGCTGCCCGGATGATAAGGGAGATAGGAACCGACTATGCGAAAAATATCCCGATCATAGCGCTGACGGCTAACGCCATAGTCGGCAATGAAGAGATGTTTCTGAGAAACGGGTTCCAGGCGTTTATTTCCAAACCTATTGAGATAAACCGTCTGGACTCTATCATCCGTGAATGGGTGCGCGACAAGGAACAGGAGAAACTATACAGCCGGGCGATAGTGAAAACACACTCCGTTCCGGACGATAACGGGGGCAAAAACTATAATACATTACACAGAGGTATTTACGGCGTAGATATAGACAAGGGGATAAAACGTTTTGGAGGCAACGAAGGTTCCTATGTGGCAGTACTGCGTTCCTATGCAAAAAACACACCGCCGCTTCTTGGTGCGATTGCAGATATCACAAAAGAGAATCTGGCGGAATATACCACAATAATCCATGGGATCAAAGGCTCGAGCCGAAGCATCAGCGCATATGAAGTCGCCGATATGGCTGAAGCTCTGGAGCATGCAGCCCATGCCGGTGACTATGCATATGTCAGCGAGAATAACTTAAAAGCCGTTGAAACCGTCCGCAGGTTAATATCAGAGATAAATGATATGCTTGCGGAAATAGACGCGGATAATATAAAACCAAAAAAAGAAAAACCGGACAGCGGGGCGCTGGACCGGTTGCGTGAAGCATGTCAGCGATATGAAATGAACGGTGTCGACGAAGCTCTTGAAGAGCTGGAAGTATATGACTATGAGTCTGGTGGAGAGCTTGTTTCCTGGCTTAGAGAAAACGCCGAGCAAATGAACTTTATGGAAATAATCGAGAAATTATCGGATCCCGGATGATCCTGAAGTCAACTACCTTACACTGAAGAGCAGATCGCCGTATGTCGGGAAAGGCCAGTGCTTGCGGGAAACGAGCAGCTCCAGTTCATCTACAGCCTCACGCAGCTCTCCCATCTTCGGCAACACTGCATCCTTAAAACAATATGCCTTTTCCAGGATATCCTGTTTTTCTTCCGCATCGCAGAGCAGATCAAACAGCTCTGCGACTTTTTTATGTATAGTCCCGGACAGCTCCGACAATCTTTTGACTGAATCTCTTTCGTATGAACAGTCCGCGTCGCCGATAAACTTTCTCTTTGCTTCGGCGGCTTCGCTTAATTCCCCTGCATAAGCTGTAGCGGCATATAAAATATTTTTCCTGACCAGCTTATACAGTGTAACCGCTTCGATATTACATAGCTTACAATAGTTCTCAAGTCCGATCTCGTACCTTGAATGCAGTTCTTCACGTGAGAAAACTCCGTGCCTCCCATAGAGGGTTATATTTTTTTCATGTAACATATAAGGCAGAGCGTCCGGAGTTGTTTTCAGGTTCAGCAATCCGCGTTCCGAGGCCTCGCTGACCCAGCTCCCGTCGTAGCCGTTCCCGTTGAACAGGATTCGCTTATGTTCCCTTATAGCTTTTTTGATAAGCGACTGGAGAGCGGCATCAAAGTCCTCTGCGGACTCAAGCTCATCGGCAAAGATACGAAGTGATTCCGCGACCGCTGTATTGATCGCGATATTCGCCTTGGCTATCGACATCTTTGAACCGACCATTCGAAATTCGAACTTATTCCCGGTAAAAGCAAAGGGTGAAGTCCTGTTACGATCGGTTGTATCCTTCGGGAAGCTTGGCAGCACCGTAGCACCGACCTTCATCATTTCCGTTTTACCGCTGGCGTCGTAACGCGAGTCATTTTCTATCGCGTCAAGGATCGCAAACAGTTCATCGCCTATAAAAACAGATATTATCGCGGGAGGTGCTTCACCGCTGCCAAGGCGGCAATCATTCCCCGCGCTGGCGGTCGCGATCCGCAGAAGATCCTGATGGTCGTCCACAGCTTTTATCACAGCAACAAGAAACAACAGAAACTGAGCGTTATCATGCGGCGTCGCGCCCGGGTCAAGCAGATTCGCGCCGGCTCCGGTAGCCAGAGACCAGTTATTGTGTTTTCCGCTTCCGTTTATGCCCTCGAACGGTTTTTCATGCAGAGTGCATATCATCCCGTGGTCCTTCGCGATACTCTGCATGATTTCCATTATAAGCTGATTATGGTCTGTAGCAAGGTTCGTTGTTGTATATACGGCAGCAAGCTCATGCTGCGCAGGCGCAGATTCATTATGCTCTGTCTTTGCGGGAACTCCAAGCTTCCATAACTCCTCGTCAAGCGCTTTCATATATGCAGATACCCGCGGTTTTATCGCTCCGTAATATTGATCGTCGAGCTCCTGACCCTTTGGCGACTTCGCGCCGAACAAAGTACGTCCCGTGTACATCAAGTCCTTACGCTCTTCAAACATAACCTTGTCAATAAGAAAATACTCCTGCTCGGCACCGGCCATAGGTTTTACAGTTGTTTCTTTTGTATCTCCGAACAGGCGCAGGATCCGTAGTGCCTGCTTGCTTATCGCATGCATTGAACGAAGCAGCGGAGTCTTCTCATCAAGTGCTTCGCCGCCGTACGAACAGAACGCTGTCGGGATATATAGGGTGTTACCTCGCACGAAAGCATATGAAGTGGGGTCCCAAGCTGTATAACCCCGCGCTTCAAATGTTGCTCTGAGACCGCCTGACGGGAAGCTTGAAGCGTCTGCTTCGCCTTGTACAAGAGCGCTGCTCGAAAACTCCATAATAGCCCTGCCGTCGGCCGTAGGTGATATAAAGCTGTCGTGTTTTTCCGCTGTGATCCCGGTCATAGGCTGGAACCAGTGTGTATAGTGTGTCGCACCCAGCTCGATCGCCCAGTCCTTCATCACGCCTGCTACAGTATCGGCGACCCTTGCATCGAGCCGGCTCCCGTCTTGTATTGTCTTTCTGAGCTCATCATACGCATCCGCAGGAAGACGCTGCTTCATAACATGGTCGCTGAACACCATCATCCCGTACATTTCAGTCAAGTTCATCAGTTTGATCCTCCGCCCTACAGTCTGACGTCAATAAAACCATCACCGGTCAGGTGCTTTATATATCTGAATCCGCAGGTTTTAAGAAGCTCGCACATCTCATCGAATTTATAATATAACGAAGTCGCATTGTGGCTGTCGCTTGATATTAAAATCTCACCGTTCCGCTTAAAAAGCTCGGTAAGCAGGAATGTTGACGGATATTGCATCGATTTTCCCTGCCTGTACATAGCACCGGTATTGATCTCAAAAATCCTGCATTTTTTTAGTATTTCATCCATTGCACCAAGAGCTGCCCGGACATACCTCGGATGCATCTCATCGAACTTGCTGCCGTCGAAGTTGTATTTTGCTACAAGATCAAAATGTCCCGCAATATCCGCGTTTGTTTTATCGATGATTCCGGAAAGCTTTGAAAAATAATCTTCCGCAAGTGAGTAATAGTCACCGTTGTAAAAAGTATCCGCTATTTCCTGCTGGCGTTTTGAACCTGCGTCGACAGAAAACACGCTTCCGTCTTTGATCAAGTAGTGCGAGGTGCCGATGGTATAATCTAGACCCTCAGGCGGCGGATCGGAGTGATAGTCCAGTTCAAGTCCCAAAAAAACTTCGATCTCGTCTTTATACTTCTCTTTAAGCGATTTTATTTCACTGATATAAAGGCGTGTAGCTTCAGGGGTCATGGAATAATGTAAATCAAACTCGATATACGCGTGCTCGGAAAAACCGATCGACTTGCCGCCCCTAAGCACGGCTTCTTTGATCATTTCCTCCGGAGGCAAGACTCCGTCACAATATGTCGTATGTATATGCAGATCTTGTTTTCCAATCATTAGTACGCTTTCTCCCCGCCATGTTCAGCATCTTCATTGTGACGGGAAATCAGTTCATCTAAGACGTCATCAGGGGTGATACCTAATTCTGCCATCAATACCATAATGTGATAAGTAAGATCGGCCAGCTCGTAAATCGTGGCGGTGTTATCACCTGCTTTGCCCGCGATCAAAACCTCAGCCGATTCTTCACCAAACTTCTTTAGTATCTTGTCAATGCCTTTTTCAAACAGGTATGTGGTGTAAGAACCGCGTTTTTTGTTTACTTTCCTGTCTGATACGATGTCATACAGGGTTTGCAATGAAAACTCCTGACAACTTCTTCCGGAAGTTTTTTCCCCGTGTTCTCCGTGCACATGCTCAAAGAAGCATGAATCCGCGCCGGTATGGCAAGCCGGGCCGCTCGCCTTGACAACAATAACAAGCGCATCTTTATCACAGTCGGTCCTTATGCTGACTATCTCCTGAACATTTCCTGAAGTTTCTCCCTTTCGCCAAAGTTCGTTGCGGGAACGCGACCAGAAGCATGTCCTGCCTTCATTCAGGCTTATCTCCAGGCTTTCTATGTTCATATAAGCATGGGTCAGCACTTCGCCTGTATCTACGTCTACAAGGATTGCGGGAATGAGTCCGCTTTCATCAAACTTAAGCTCATTTACATCGATCATATTTACACTCCAATATTGTTTTGTATTAAAACTATCATTATGCCCGGTGTCTGTCAAGTATCTATGCCATTCCGGCTGCCGTTGCGGAAACGAATTATTTACAAAAGATTTAACTTAAACTATGGTAAAAAACATATTATTATGATATAGTATGTTACTGTTTTGTAAACAATTAGCTTCCGGTATAGATGTGGGTGATATTCTGTGCTTGAATTATTATCTCCTGCGGGTTCTCCCGAAGGTGTCGTCGCGGCAGTACAAAACGGAGCGGACGCGATATATCTTGGTTTTGGCGAATTTAACGCACGCCGCGGCGCAAAAAACTTCACACTTGATGAACTCGGGCGCGCGATAGAGTACTGCCGCGTGCGCGGTGTAAAAACATACCTGACGTTAAACACACTGGCTTCAGACCGTGAGCTGCCCGTGATCGCGCATCAAGCCAAGGAAGCAAACAGATTCGGGATAGACGCGATAATCGTGCAGGATCTCGGCGTTATGAGAGCCTTACGGCAGGCTGTACCGGATGTTCCTCTCCATGCCAGCACACAGATGAGCATACATAATCTGGAAGGTGTAAAAATGGCAGCGGCAATGGGGTTTAAGCGTGTAGTAGTCGCTCGTGAACTATCCCGCAGAAAACTTCTGCATATCTGCAGGAATTCACCGGTAGAAATAGAGGTTTTTGCCCACGGAGCGTTGTGTATGAGCTATTCCGGTCAGTGCTATATGAGCGCTGTTATCGGGCGCCGCAGCGGGAACCGCGGTCTTTGCGCCCAGCCGTGCAGACTTAATTACAACGCTGTAGGTCATGCGAAGACACATCCGCTCAGTCTAAAAGACAACTGCCTTGTCAGGTATCTGGCAGATTTGGAGGCAATAGGCGTAACCGGAATCAAGCTGGAAGGACGTATGAAGCGTCCCGAATACACCGCTATAGTAACGGGCATCTACTCTAAAGCAGTACACAAGCGCAAGTCACCCACGCAAGAAGATATAAAGATGCTGCAAAAAGCTTTCTCGCGACAGGGATTTACAGACGGGTATTACACAGACAGACACGGCGCGGAAATGCTCGGGATACGCGAGGAAGATGAAAAGTCAGATACAGCACTGTTCGCCGCGACCCGAAAGAACTACTTAAACGGAGAATTTCAGCGCGTCCCGGTACGATTTGTCGGTACGGTAACAAGAGATAAACGTGTAAAACTTGCTGCTGCCGACGACAGAAAAAACACAGCGGTCGTATACGGTCCCGTACCGGAATCGGCATTTCATAAAGAACTGACAACTGCCGTACTGCAAACACAGCTTCATAAAACAGGAGGCACACCATTTGTCTGTGTCGGGGTAAAAAGTAAGGTCGACCCGGGTTTAGCGCTTCCGATATCCGCGTTTAACGAAATGCGCCGTGAGCTGCTTTCCGAGCTTTTAGAACAGCGAAGACCGGTTGAAATGCGGGTAGAAGGGGAATTTACCCCGCTCGAGCATGAACAAGGTCATGAAAGGACTCCTGTTTTTACGATCTCCGTGATCCGGGCGGATCAACTGTCAGAGGAGCTTGAGGAACTCTGTCCGGAAGTGGTATACATTCCCGGTATGGAGCGAGGCATCTTTGAATCGCCTGTTCTGCGAAGATTTATGGATAATGAGAAAATAACCGTATCTGTCACATTGCCGCGTGTAATACATGACAATGAAAGAAAAAAAGTTTCTGAAATGCTTACCCGGGCGGGAGCGTTAGGAATTAAAGAAGCCCTTGTAGGTAATTTAGGGCAGATCCAGTTGGCGAAAAGTCATGGTATGACTGTCAGAGGTGATATAGGATTAAACGTATTTAACTCGGAAACGATCTTCGTTCTAAAAAATCTCGGACTGGAATCCGCGGCTTTGTCGTTTGAACTGCGTCTTGCCGAGATCCGCGACTTGTCAAAGTCTCTGGACACAGAGATGCTGGTTTACGGCCGTTTACCATTAATGCTCACAGAGAACTGTATTGTAAGAAACAGTACCGACGCCTGCACCTGCGAGAGTTTTTCAGGGTTGGTGGACAGACAGGGCGCGTTGTTCCCTGTCGTACCGGAATATGGTTGCCGGAATGTCCTGCTCAATTCCAAGAAACTGTTCATGGCTGACAAGCGCCGGTCTATAAAACAACTTGGACTCTGGGCACAGCGGCTATGCTTCACTACGGAAAATGCGATAGAGTGTGTTGCGGTTTTTAAGCGATTTATGGGTCTGGGAGATTTTACATTGCCCGGTTTCACCCGCGGGCTTTACTACAGGGGTGTCGAGTAATGAACATTGTGCTGGCATCGGGATCACCGCGAAGATATGAACTGCTGAAAATGATAGGTATAGAGAACTTCATTGTGATCCCGGACACATCCGGTGAGGAGATAACTCCCGGTCTGCCGCCCGATGAACAGGTAAAAAAGCTTGCCAATGAAAAGGCAAGGAATGTTTCACGAGTTTGCAGTAAAGATGATATCATAATAGCGGCTGATACATTGGTGTATCTTGATGGAGAACCTCTCGGGAAACCGGAATCCCGCTCCGATGCGGCGATAATGCTCAGCAGACTGTCAAACCGGCACCACACTGTGTATACGGGTGTAACCCTGCTGAGAGACGGCGTCGATATCACCTGCGCAGAAAAAACAAAAGTGTACTTTCGCGAGATATCACCTGACGAAATTTCCGCATATATTAAAACAGATGAACCCATGGATAAAGCAGGCGCTTACGCTGCGCAGGGGCGCGGTGCGCTGTTCATAAAACGGATCGAAGGAGATTTTTTCAACGTTATGGGTTTCCCCCTTTGCCGGTTGTCCACAATGCTGAAAGATTTTGGAGTAACTTTATGAAAGCATTAATAACGAGAAAATCGATGATAATCGCGTCTATAGCAGTCATTCTCGCGATGATCACGATCATATCTGTCAATGTATTTAACAGTCCCGGTCCTGTTACAGGGTTTGCGAATACGGTGACCCGCCCTGTCAGAGCGCTTGCGTCAACAGTCGCAAGTATATTTGAGAACATTTACGCTTCCATAAACAGGTATGATGATCTGATGGCGGAATATGAGATCCTGACAAAAACCCTGGCGGAATACGAACAGAACTATCGGCAATCCGCTGAGCTTGCGGAAGAAAACACGCGGCTGCGTCTGTTAAACGACTTCCGTGAGCGCCACTCCGGTTACGCGCATGAAATGGCTACACTCCAAAGCTGGGGCAGCGGCAACTGGTTTTCATCATTTACAATAAACAAGGGTTATGCTAACTCAAATGTAGCGAAGGGGTATGGAGTCGCGACGGAGGAAGGTGTGCTTTTAGGTCAGGTCATAGAGGTAAGCGCAACAACATCCATAGTCATAACAGTTCTTGACACCAGATTTAGTGCAGCAGCCTTTGTAGGCGGTGAAGGCAGCGGTGACAGCTCCGGCACGGCAACTGTCAAAGGCGATTTTTCATACATGCACAACGGATTGCTGATTATTGACCACATCGATGATGATATAAGTATTCTGCCGAACGCGATAGTTTCAACATCAGGGTACGGAGGCGTCTTTCCTACAGGACTCGTTGTGGGGAGAGTCGTTAATGTATACACACACTCCAACGGAATAGGCAGGTATGCCACAGTCAAACCTTTGCGTGAGATCGACACGATCTCAGAGGTGTTTATCATCACCGACTTTGAGAACCCCGAATAGCGCTTTAACCGCACAAGGAAAATCATTATGAAAACCATAAGAAAACAAGAACTTTTCATATCAATGCTTCTTCATGCATTACTGCTTGTAGCAGTCTATGTATTTCAAGGCATGATATTTACTTATATGCGCCTAAACGGTCTTGTGCCGCTGCTGCTTCCGGTCGTCACTACAGGAGTCGCTATATATGAAGGACGATACGCCGGCGGAATGACAGGTTTATTCGCGGGGATCCTGTGTGATATTTCCTTTAATGAGCCGGTAGGTATATTTACAGTCATTCTGACACTGACCGGGCTCTCAGTCGGGGCAATGGCAGACTCTGTCATAATGCGGAGCTTTGTCACTTACTATTTAAGCTGTTTCGTTGTGCTTGTCTTCTCGGCTTTTGTACAGATGTTTTCAATGATGTCAAATCCGGCTACAAGCATACCTTTGCAGCCGCTTTTATCTACCGCGATCCAGCAGACGATCTATTCACTGGTGTTTGCGCTTCCAATATGGTTTTTCGTCAGGGCTTTAGGGAAGAGAGCGGAGCGCGTATCTCCGTCGGGGCGCCCTCTTTAACAGTGTATCGTTATCAGATGCCGGAAAGGATGACCTGAATGCAAAAGATGTACACCCCCGCGAGGATAGGACTGATTTTTATAATCATGACCATAGCGCTTATGATATATGTATCCGCATTGTACAGGATACAGGTATACGATACGTGGGAGAGTGACAATGATGAGCAACTGCCGAGGCAGCGGAGGATCACACGCATGTCAACTATCCATGCGGCACGCGGAAATATTTATGACCGCAACGGCGTTCTGCTGGCATCAGGCAGACCTTCATATAACATAAAACTGGACTGGTGGTTACTTCGAAACGCGGCGGATACAAATGCAAGCATACAAGAGCTGGTATATGCAACCATGGATGAAGGCATATCATATACAGATACATTCCCCGTCACACGCGGCGCGCCTTTTGAATATCTTTCGAATATGACGTCAGTCCAGCGTAACAGGTTAAACGCGTATTTTGAGTTTCACAAGCTCGACCCGGAGATCAATGTTTCCGATCTGCTTGCATGGTTCTACAAACATTACAAGATCGATTATACAGTCAACATTCTGGATGCAAGGCTGATCATCGGAGTGCGCTATGAACTTGAGGTAAGGATCATAATGGGCACGATCAATCCGTACGTGTTCGCATATGATGTAAGCACAGATTTTGTTTCGTACCTTGAAGAACGGGGGTTGACCGGGGTTTATGCCGAAAGTACTTATGTCCGCGAGTACCATACGGCGCATGCTTCACATCTGTTGGGATATATAGGTGCTATGACGCCCGAGGAGTATGAGAGATACAGGGAATCCGGTTACCCGATGGACGCGGTAGTCGGAAAGGTCGGCGCGGAGCTCGCGTTTGAGGAGCTTTTATACGGCGCGAGCGGTCAGCGTGTAGTCACTTTGCTCGAAAACGGTACGATCATCGGCGATGAAGTGACAAAAGAGCCGGAACCCGGAAGTCACGTATACCTGACAATAGACCTCGGACTGCAAACAGTTGCGGAACACGTACTGCGTACAAGAATAGAAGCGATGAATCTGTTACGTGACGATGAAGAAGAGGAGCCCATTCCGGGTGGAGCTGTCGTAGTGACAAATGTCCATACCGGTGAGATACTTGCTGCCGCGTCATACCCCACATTTAACCTTACGACGTTATCGGAGGACTGGGCGTTTCTAAATGCCGACCCCACGTTTCCTATGCTCAATCGCGCGACACAGGGCAGATACAGCCCGGGATCGACTTTTAAAATGGTCACTGCTTTTGCTGCGCTGCGGCACGGAGTTATCGGACGTTATCTGGAAATAAATGACACCGGTATATATACCGCGTATGACGACTTCACTCCATCTTGCTGGATTTTTTCAGAGCGCAAAGTTGGTCATGGCTTATTAAATGTTGTGCAGGCTCTGGAGTGTTCCTGTAACTACTTTTTTATCGCCGTATCAGACTGGTTTCCGGGTGGTTGGAGAGACGGAGCGAAATATCTCGCAGAAGCGGCTCAGGAGTTTGGACTTGGCAGAACTACAGGTCTGGAGATCCCGGAGTACTCCGGACGTCTTGCAACTCCGGAAGTCAAGCTCGCTTTACCGAATGAGGATGACAACTGGTATAACGCCGATACACTGACAGCCGGATTCGGACAGGGGCTAAACCGTTTTACACCTGTCCAGCTTGCCAACTATTCCGCTACGATAGCAAACGGCGGTACACTGTACTCTTTATCGATCCTTCGCAGGGTATTGAGCTCGGACTTTGAGGTGACTTACCAGCATGAACCCGAGGTGCTGAACGAAATAGAAGAAAAAGAGTTCCTTGAGATCATTCAAGAGGGTATGCTGGCTGTTTCCAGAGGAAACCGCGGTACGGCAAGATCGGTTTTCAGCGGTTATAAGATCAGTGTCGCGTCAAAAACAGGAACTGTGCAGGTTGAAGGCGCAAAAATGAACGACGGTGTGTTTGTCTGTTACGCGCCGGCGAATAACCCGGAGATAGCGATATCCATAGTCGTTGAAAAAGGCGGCTCCGGCTCCGCTATCATGGACATAGCCAGAATGATTTTTGACCACTACTTCATGACAGAAAATACATTCCAGGCAACCCCCTACGGCGAACTTATACCATAAAGGATCATAAATATAGATGCGAAGCAATATATACATAAAAGGCGCACGCGAAAACAATCTTAAGAACATCGATGTTGAGATACCGCGTGACAAGCTGGTTGTTTTGACCGGGATATCGGGAAGCGGTAAATCATCACTTGCTTTTGATACTATTTATGCCGAGGGTCAGCGGCGTTATGTCGAGTCACTCTCGGCTTACGCGCGTCAGTTTCTCGGACAGATGGAAAAGCCGGATATCGATTATATCGAAGGATTGTCTCCCGCAATTTCCATCGACCAGAAAACCACAAGCCGTAACCCGCGCTCTACTGTAGGCACTGTCACGGAGATATACGATTACCTGCGCCTTTTGTGGGCCCGCATCGGAGTGCCTCACTGCCACATTTGCGGCAAGGAGATACAGCAGCAGTCGATCGATCAAATCGTAGACAGTGTTATGACCCTTCCGGAAGCTACCAGAATCCAAATCATGGCGCCTGTTGTACGTTCACGCAAGGGTGAGTACCAGAAGATTTTCGACGACGCGCGAAAAAGCGGGTATGTCCGCGTCCGTGCGGACGGGAGTGTTTACGACCTTACAGAGGAGATAAAACTCGATAAAAATAAAAAACACAACATCGAGATAGTAGTAGACCGCCTGGTAATAAAGGAAGATATAGCGCGCCGTTTGACAGACTCGGTAGAAACAGCGCTCTCCCTTTCGGGCGGTCTGCTGATCGTGGATATTACCGGCGAGGATCGTGAATTGCTTTTCTCGCAGAATTACGCATGCGAAGAATGCGGCGTTTCTATGGAGGAGCTGACTCCCCGCCTGTTTTCGTTCAACAATCCCTACGGCGCGTGCCCGAAGTGCACCGGACTTGGTACACAGCTCCGCGTCGACCCGGCTCTTATAATACCAAACCCGTCGATGTCGATAGAGGACGGAGGCATCTCAGCTTCCGGCTGGGGAAATGTAAAAAACGACGGGATATCAAAAATGTACTTTGAAGCGCTCGCCAAGAGATATAAGTTCAAGCTGAGTACACCTATAAAAGACCTTCCGGAAGCAATCCTCCGGATCATACTTTACGGCACAGACGGTGAGAAGCTGCAGCTTTATTATGATCAGCCGCGCGGAAAGGGTGTTTTGACGCAGCCGTTTGAAGGAATAGTGCGTAACATCGAAAGGCGTTATAAAGAAACACAGAGTATGGCAATGAGGTGGGAGCTTGAGAGCTATATGGCGGAGCATCCGTGTCCCGACTGTGAAGGGCGCCGCTTAAAAAAGGAAGTTCTGGCAGTCACTGTCGGCGGTATAAACATAGCAACTCTCACTGATATGTCGATCACACGTACTTTGGATTTTATCGACAGTCTACAGTTACCGGAAAAAGAAGAGATGATCGCGCGGCGCATATTAAAGGAAATACGCGAGCGGCTGGGTTTTTTACGCAGCGTTGGCCTGGAATATCTCACACTCAGCAGGCAGGCAGGCAGCCTTTCAGGCGGAGAGAGCCAGCGGATCCGGCTTGCGACGCAGATAGGCTCATCGCTGATGGGAGTTCTGTATATACTTGACGAACCGTCGATCGGCCTTCACCAGCGCGACAACATCAAGCTCTTGAATATGCTTAAAAGATTACGCGACCTCGGCAATACGCTTCTGGTCGTAGAGCATGATGAGGAAACGATGATGGCAGCGGATTACATCGTTGACATCGGACCCGGTGCGGGAGTCCACGGCGGTGAGGTCGTTTGCGCCGGCAGCACAGACGATATCATTGCATGTAAAAACTCTGTCACAGGGCAATACCTGAGCCGCGCAAAAAAAATCCCCGTACCGTTTTCACGCCGGAAGGGCAGCGGAAAATATCTTACTGTCCGCGGCGCCGGCGAGAATAATCTAAAGGATCTTACGATCCCGATACCTCTGGGAGTCATGACGACGGTAACCGGTGTTTCCGGAAGCGGCAAGTCTTCACTCATTAACGAAGTTGTATATAAAACACTAGCCGCCGAGCTTAACGGCGCAAAAACACGTTCCGGTAAGCATGATTCCATTGAGGGAATGGAGTTTCTTGATAAAGTGATCGATATCGACCAGTCTCCGATCGGGCGCACACCGCGTTCAAACCCGGCGACATATACCGGGGTATTCGGTGATATAAGAGATTTGTTCGCCTCAACGCAAGACGCCCGTGCCCGCGGTTATAAACCCGGAAGATTCTCATTCAACGTCCGCGGCGGACGATGTGAATCATGCTCCGGCGACGGTTTGCTAAAGATAGAAATGCACTTCCTGCCGGACATATACGTCCCCTGCGATGTGTGCAAAGGGAAACGCTATAACCGTGAAACGCTGGAAGTGCGCTACAAGGGGAAAAACATCCACGAAGTTCTGGATATGACTGTTGATGAAGCTCTCGATTTCTTTGAGAACTTACCGAAGATACGACAGAAGCTTGTTACACTTGTTGACGTCGGGCTCGGGTATATTAAGCTCGGTCAGCCTTCAACAACCTTATCCGGAGGCGAAGCACAACGTGTCAAGCTGGCTACCGAACTAAGCAAGCGTTCGACAGGAAACACCTTCTATGTGCTTGACGAGCCGACAACAGGGTTACATACCGCAGACGTCCACAGATTGATCGATGTGCTCAACAGGCTTACCGATGCGGGGAACACAGTAGTCGTGATCGAACACAATCTTGATGTCATAAAAACCGCTGACCATATAATAGACCTTGGTCCCGAAGGAGGAGACGGGGGCGGTGAACTGCTGTTTGAGGGTACTCCCGAGGATGCGGTCCTGTGCGGACAAAGCTACACAGGACAGTACTTAAAACGGGTATTATAAAGGATATGCAAATGGAATTCGAAGCGGGGTTTTTTGATATTGCCGTTATCGGCGCGGGGCATGCGGGTATCGAAGCCGCGCTTGCGTCCGCACGGCTCGGAATGAAAACGATCTGCTTCACAATAAACCTTGACGCCGTGGGCAATTTACCCTGTAATCCGAATATCGGCGGGACAGGAAAGGGGCATCTGGTCCGTGAGCTGGACGCGCTGGGCGGAGAGATGGCGCGTTGCGCCGACCGTGCCTGCATACAATTCAGAATGCTCAACCGCGCTAAAGGTCCCGCTGTACACTCCCTGCGGGCTCAAGCCGACAGGCGGATGTATCAGAAGATAATGAAGCATACTCTGGAATGCCAGGAGAATCTTGCGCTCAGGCAGGCAGAGATAGTTGATATCGGAATTGATAATAGTTCGGTTTCCAACGAGACCTGTTCGGTCTCGTATGTAAAAACCCATACCGGCGCGATTTTTCGCTGTAAAGCAGTAATAATATGCACAGGAACATACCTTGCGGGCCGTACGATCGTTGGCGAAGCAACTAAAGAGGGCGGACCGGACGGAATGTTCGCGGCGACAGTTCTGGGTGAGCGGCTTCGTGAGCTGGGACTAAGTCTTCAAAGATTCAAGACAGGCACCCCTGCCCGCGTAAATGCCCGAAGTGTGGACTTCTCAAAAACAGAAGCACAGCGGGGAGATGAACCGCCGCCGCCGTTCTCTTTTAGCACAACCGGACCGCTTGTCAACCGAGTTGAATGCCACCTTACATATACAAATGAAAAAACTCATGAGATAATCCGGAAAAATCTGCACAGAAGCCCGATGTATTCGGGAAAAATCGACGGTACCGGCGCCAGGTACTGCCCGTCTATCGAAGATAAGATAGTACGATTCGCGGATAAGAAAAAACATCAGATATTTCTTGAGCCTATGGGACTGGATACAGAGGAGATCTACCTGCAGGGCTTTTCTTCATCGATGCCGGAAGAAGTGCAGCTGGAGATGATCCGCTCCGTATCCGGACTTGAGCGCGCGGAGATAATGCGTCCCGCTTACGCTATCGAATATGACTGCATCGACCCGCTGGAGCTGCTGCCGACACTGGAGACAAAAAAAATCTCCGGCTTGTACGGAGCAGGTCAGTTTAACGGATCAAGCGGTTATGAAGAAGCGGCTGTTCAAGGTTATGTTGCAGCTGTTAACGCAGTATTAAAGCTCAAAGGTGAAGAACCGCTCATCATCAGCAGGACTGACGGCTACATCGGTAC
>Ga0123356_10003243_pt1 | contig 17093 bp, 29 predicted proteins | sample TergutEmb28metaG_2_FD_92546 | JGI IMG/M metagenome (GOLD analysis project Ga0123356, IMG submission 92546) | Embiratermes neotenicus P3 segment gut microbial communities from Petit-Saut dam, French Guiana - Emb289 P3 | ecosystem: Host-associated > Arthropoda: Insects > Digestive system > Gut ...
AGCGCGGGGGCGTAAAAAGGTGCGAGTTGATATTTTCAGTTTTTCATTTTCGTATACTATGATTGTTTTTGCGTTGCAATCACTTGCTTAATGTTTATTCATTAAAAATGGGGAAACTCAAATATAGATTTTAGATAACGCCTTGCAAATTAGTGCATTTTGAAGGTTTTGCCGATACTCATAAATTTATCGAAAACGTTTTTGGTGAGTCTTATACTAACATATTTAAAGCAAGCTGTCAATCATTATTTACATGTATAAACAGCATTTCGTCTTCTGCCTGTATTAAATTGTTGTACTTCTTATTACAAACTCATGGTCAACAACTATACGTTTCGGAGTTTCTTTATTTTCCACCATATTGATTACACATTCGGCAGCTTTCGAGCCGATTGTATAGTAGTTTTGACTTATGGTAGTCAGTCCTCCGAAAGCGTAACGGGCGGTGAAAATATCGTCAAAGCCTATAATTGACAGTTCATCGGGAACTTTTATATCAAGCTCTGCTGCTGCCATTAATGTCCCGAAGGCAATCAGGTCACTTGCACAGAAAATAGAGTCTATATTTTTATGCTCCGTCAGCAGCTTTTTTGCTTTCTTTTGAGCATCCGGAGCAGAAAAATCCGAATTTATGATAAGATTGTTATCAGCTTTGATACCGTTTGATTTAAGAGCTTTTTTGTATCCCTCAAGGCGCTCTTCACATACATGAGCAGAATTCTTCCCGTTAATTAGAGCAATTTTCTTTCTCCCTTGCTTTATCAGATAATCAACTGCTTCATATGAGGCTTTAATATTATCTGTGGATATAAGGCATATATTATCGCCTGAGACATCCATATCCATTAATGCGCAGGGAATCGGGCTGTCCTTAAGCTCACCGTAATAAGCGTCATTCATATGCAGACCCATAACAACAGCACCGTCCAGATTTTTATGTCTGCACAGTTCTAAAAATGTCATTTCCTTTTGCTTAAGCGAGTCTGTTGCAAGCAGTATAAATTCGTAGCCTCTTTTTCCGCATTCATTATAAATACTGCTTATAAGCTCATATATGTATCCGCTTTCATCTTTCTGACCTAAACTTGAAATAAGCAGAGCAATAGTTTTTTCGCGAATACCGCCAAGCGAGCGTGCAGAGGTATTTGGTACGTATCCCAATGTTTTTGCAGCTTTAATTATTTTTTCTTTTGTTACTTCATTTACATCCGGATACCCGTTTAATGCCTTGGATACTGTTGTTATTGATACATTGCAATACTTTGCCACATCACGAATCGTTGCTCTTTCCATTACTCAAAATCCTTTGTTATGCCAAGATTATATTTACCCGAAAATTGACCTTACTACATGAACGCCTGCAGCCCCTGCCTGTGCGAGGCCTCTTGTTATTCCGGCACCGTCTCCTGCGCAGTAGAGGCCTTTTATTGCTGTTTGAAGGTTTTCTGTCAGGTCAGGGCGTGCCGAGTAGAATTTTGCTTCCACTCCATAAAATAATGTATGCTCCGCTGCAAACCCGGGAGTTACTTTGTCAAGCGCCTGAGTCATTTCTATAAGGCTGATCATAGTATTATACGGCAATACCAGACCGAGGTCTCCGGGAATCGCTTCTTTTAATGTCGGTTCTAAAAAGCCCTCGGCTATTCTCTTATCTGTAGAGCGTCTGCCCCGCATGATATCTCCGAATTTTTGTATTATTAACCCGCCGCCGGATAAATCATTTGCTCTGCCGCAGATTTCTCTTGCGTATTCGTTCGGTTTATTAAATGGTTTTGTAAATACATGTGAAACAAGCAGGGCAAAATTAGTGTTTGGAGAGCCAAGTGCGGGGTCGAAAAACGCATGTCCGTTTGCGGCAATAACTCCGCTGTGGTTTTCAACAACAACATATCCCGACGGGTTTGCACAAAATGTTCTTACAACCGAACCGGTGGAAGAATTGAAAATAAGCTTAGCTTCGTAGAGGTAACGGTTAATATCCTGCATTATTACATTTGATGTTTCAGCTCTTACGCCGATATCAACCTGATTGCAGGTTACGGGGATACCGTGTCTCTCCAAAACAGTTGAAAGCCATGCAGAGCCGTCTCTTCCGGGCGCGATAAGGATTTCCTTACCTTGGTATTCCTTGCCGTCTTTTGTAATAATTCCAACGGCTTTCTTTTCTCCGTCCTTTGTAGTTGTTATTATATCCGAAACCTCTGTTTTAAAGAGCATTTCAATTTTCGGTTTTAGTTCATCGAATATGGATTTCATGACAAGCAGGTTCATTTCGGTACCTAAATGACGCACCTTTGCTTTGAGCAGCTTAAGACCGGCACCATAGACCTTTTGCTCTATCATATCAACCTCGACACTGTCCGGGTCGGTGATATTAGGCGGCGCTCCGTGAGTCAGGTTTATCCCGTCGACATAGTTGATAAGCTCAAGCAGCTGTGAAGCCGGCATATAATCACCAAGCCAGCCGCCGAATTCGGCTGTTATGTTGAATTTTCCGTCAGAATAAGCACCTGCACCTCCGAAACCGCATGTAACCGAGCAGGCAGGCTTGCAACCCGAAAAACCGTCCTTGCCTTCCGACATCGGGCAAAGCCTGGCTTTTTTACTCATTATTGGGCATTTTCTGTTATATATGTCAAACCCGCGGTCAACAAGAAGGATTTTTGCTTCCGGAGATAATTTAATTGCCTCCCATGCAGCATAAATCCCGCAAGGTCCGGCACCTACAATAATAAGGTCATATACCATAATCACACGTCCTTTTAATTATAATTAATCCCAATCCAATCTAACATAATACCCTTTACAAAGCAAGTTTAGCACAAGGGGGACGGTTCACTTGTGTTCGTTTACGGTTATGAGCATTACGGTTATGGACACACTTGACTGTTATATTATTTATATATATAATCCAAGCAATATTTCACAGGAGGATACCATATTGGAAAATATTACCGGAACAATTGAAATGGAAGACGGCGGTCTTATTAAATTTGAGCTTTATCCCGATTTAGCTCCGCAATCCGTTCGTAACTTTGTATATCTTGTCCGTGACGGATTTTATGACGGGTTGAAGTTTCACCGTATTATCAGGGACTTTATGATTCAAGGCGGCTGCCCGCAGGGAGAAGGTACAGGTAACCCCGGGTACTCAATTAAGGGCGAATTTGACGATAACGGGCATGAAAACGATTTAAGCCATGAACGCGGTGTACTCTCCATGGCCCGAAGCTCGGATTTTAACTCGGCAGGTTCACAGTTTTTTATCTGCCACGGTGACCCGCAGTTTTTAGACGGCTCTTATGCCGCATTCGGCATGGTCACAGACGGCATGGATGTAGTCGATGAGCTTGCCGAAACCCCTGTTACAGACAGTAACGGAACGGTAAGACCTTCCGATATGCCTGTAATGATGTCAATCACAATCGACGGCGATTTTGACCTTCCCGAACCCGATAAACTCCCCGGCAGATAAATAAAAAAGTGCTTTCCATCACTTTGATGGAAAGCACTTTTTTATTATACCAACTCAAGTACTGCGCATTCGGCGCCGTCGCCGCGACGGGTGCCTGTTCTGGTTATGCGCGTGTAACCGCCGTTTCTTTCGGAATAACCGGGGGCTGTTTCGCTAAACACCTTTGTTACAACGTCTTCTCTTGTCATAAATGAGAGTGCAGAGCGGCGTGATGCAAGGGTGTTCTTTTTGCCTAAGGTTATCATTTTTTCGGCAAGCGGAGCTATCTCCTTGCAGCGTGTAACTGTTGTTTCCATTTTTCCTTTATCAAGAAAGTCGGTAACCTGTTGACGAAGCATTGCTCGCCTCTGATCTGTCGGTTTTCCGAGTTTACGTGTACCGGGCATTATTCTATCCTCCTACTCCCCTAGTTCTCTTCTTTTTTTAAGCCAAGTCCCATCATCGCAAGCTTATGTATAACTTCTTCAAGTGATTTTCTTCCGAGATTGCGGACTTTAATCATCTCGTCCTCTGTTTTTGAAATCAAATCCTCAACCGTGTTTATATTAACACGCTTAAGACAGTTGAAGCTGCGTACCGATAAATCAAGCTCTTCGATTGTCATTTCAAGAACCTTATCTCTTTGAGCTTCGGCCTTTTCAACTACAGTTGATTGATTTCCAATAGATTCGGACAAGTCTGTAAACAAAGTAAAGTGGTCGCAGAGAATCTTCGCTCCGAGTGAAACGGCATCTCTTGCAGTTATTGTTTTATCTGTCCATACTTCAAGTGTCAGCTTGTCGAAGTCCGTAACATTGCCGACACGGGTATTTTCTACCGTGTAGTTTACTTTATGTACAGGTGTATAAATCGAATCAATCGGAATAACACCTATTGTAGGCTGCTGCAGTTTGTTGCGCTCTGCAGACATATATCCGCGCCCGTGGTCGATTGTAAGCTCCATGCTGAGTGAGGCGTCACTGCTGAGAGTGGCAATATGCAAGTCGGGATTTAATATCTCCACCTCGCCGTCTGCTTTAATATCGCCTGCAGTAACAATACAATCACCCGATGCTTCGATATAGACTGTTTTTGTTCTGTCTGCATGCAATCTTGCGACTATGCCTTTAATGTTAAGGATAATCTCCGTGACATCCTCTTTAATTCCGGGAATTGTTGTAAACTCGTGTTGTATTCCCGCAATTTTTACTGTTGTCACTGCCGTTCCCGGTAGGGATGACAGTAATATTCTGCGAAGTGAGTTGCCGAGTGTTGTACCGTATCCGCGCTCTAACGGTTCTATAACATACCTGCCGTATGATTCGTCCTCAGGTGATTCTATGCATTCTATACGCGGTCTTTCTATCTCAACCATGAAATACCCTCCTTCAATATAAATGAGAAACGAGAAAAAGCATTATAATCTATTACTTAGAATAAAGCTCGACTATCAGTTGTTCCTCAATCGGGATGTCAATATCTTCTCTTTCGGGTAATGTTGACACTTTTGCAATTAAAGCATTTGCATCATATTCCAGCCATTTTGGCGGTACTCTTGATGAATTTGCTTCAATAACCGACTTGAGCTTGTCAAGACCCCGGCTTTTTTCCTTAAGCGATATAATCATCCCCGGCCTTACAAGGAAAGAAGGAATGTTTACTTTTCTGCCGTTTACAAGGAAATGCCCATGCAATACCAGCTGTCTTGCCTCTGCACGACTCATTGCAAAGCCGAGTCTGTATACAGTATTATCAAGCCGGGTTTCAAGTATCGCCAAGAGATTTTCGCCTGTTTTTCCCTTACGCTTGCTTGCCATATTGAAGTATCCGCGAAATTGGCTTTCCAGAATACCATAATATCTTTTTGCTTTTTGTTTTTCCCTAAGCTGAAGCCCGTATTCCGATGTTTTGCTTCGTCCCTGGCCATGCTGGCCCGGAGGATACGGTCTGCGGTCTGCCGCGCATTTTTCTGTGTAACATCTGTCACCTTTGAGGAAAAGCTTTTGCCCTTCTCTGCGGCAACGGCGGCAAACTGCTCCTGTATATCTTGCCATATTATATTAATCTCCTTATACAAGATTTCAATTTGTGTGGTTTAGTGCGGGGAATAGTATCTAATGTATCTATATAACGTATGCAGCGAAATTATACTCTGCGGCGTTTTGGCGGGCGGCATCCGTTGTGCGGAATCGGAGTAACATCCTTAATCATTGTGACCTCAAGACCGGCTGTTTGAAGTGCTCTGATTGCCGCTTCACGTCCCGAACCTGGCCCTTTGACAAAAACCTCAACGGTTTTTAAGCCATGCTCCATCGCAGCTTTTGCTGCGGTTTCTGCTGCGGTTTGGGCTGCAAACGGTGTTGATTTTCTGCTTCCCCTAAAATCCATTCCGCCGGCTGATGCCCATGAAATTGCATTTCCATGTACATCTGTTACCGTAACCATGGTGTTGTTAAAGGATGATCTGATGTGAACTGCGCCTTTCTCTATGTTTTTCCGTTCCCGGCGCCTTGTTCTTGTCTTTTTCCCTTTAGGTGGTGCCATACTTATTTCTCCCTCCCGATTACTTCTTCTTGTTAGCTATAGTGCGTTTCGGACCTTTACGTGTGCGTGCGTTTGTTTTGCTGCGTTGCCCGCGCACAGGCAGTCCTCTTCTGTGCCGAAGCCCTCTATAGCTCCCTATTTCGGTCAGGCGCTTAATGTCAAGCGCAACCGTTCGGCGCAGGTCGCCCTCGACCATAAAACTCTTGTTAATACATTCACGAAGCGCTGTTTCTTCAGCCTCTGTGAGGTTTTTTACCCTTGTATCAGGGTTAATACCCGTTTCCTTAAGGATTTTCCTCGCACTGGTTCTGCCTATTCCAAATACATAGGTCAGCCCGATTTCTACTCGTTTATCCTTCGGCAGGTCAACGCCGGCAATACGTGCCATATTATTTATTCATCCTTTCATAAAAAAGTAACAGATGATAATGCAGAACCGTTTTTCTTTTGCATTATTGCTTCTTATTTATTCTATCCTTGTCTCTGTTTATGTTTAGGGTTAACGCAAATTACCATAACCCTTCCCTTGCGCTTTACTATTTTGCATTTTTCGCACATCGGTTTTACTGATGGTCTCACCTTCATTACTGTTCTCCTCCGTTTACTTGCTTCGCCAGGTTATTCTGCCCCGGGTCAGGTCATATGGTGACATTTGCACCGTTACTTTGTCTCCCGGCAGTATCCTGATAAAATTCATTCTTAATTTCCCGGAGATATGTGCCAAAATTGTGTGTCCGTTTCCGATATCAACATGGAACATTGTGTTTGGCAATGAATCGATAACTGTTCCTTCCAGTTCAATCATATCATCTTTTGGCATTTTCTATACCCCCTTCGCTGTGGTTTTCTGCAGCGTATTCAGCTAAAAAGCGTCTTATTTCGTTATTCGTAATTTTCCCACCTTCCGCCAGTTTATCTGCTATGCTGCTGTCTGCTTTATTTTCAAACCTTAAATGCTTATTCTTTTTCCGCTTCGGTTTTTCATATCTGCGGCCTTTGCCGTCTGCAATTAATGAATATTCTGCATCTGTTCCTATCACTATGAATCGTTTTCCGGCATCTCTTCCGTTTAGTGATATCACTATATCGGCTTTAACTAACCCTGTATTTGTTGAATAATGCTGTCTGTTATCCGGTTCATTATTCATGGCATTTCCTCGCTGATGGTCAGGATTTCCGGTTCGCCGTCGGTAATCAGGATTGTGTTTTCATAATGTGCAGATTTTTTACCGTCAGCTGTTACTACCGTCCACTCGTCATCAAGCACTTCTATATCTGCAACTCCTTCATTAACCATTGGTTCTATTGCAAGTGTCATCCCCGGTAAAAGTCTCGGGTCTTTTCCTTTTCGCGGTTTTTCAACAAAGTTTGGAACTTCGGGTGCTTCATGCAATTTTGTGCCGACTCCGTGTCCCGTCCATGCTCTTACTACCGAGAAACCGTTGGCTTCTGCATGGTTTTGGACTGCTCCGGATATATCCGATACTCTGTTTCCGGCTTTTGCGTATTTCAGGCCTTCATAGAAGCATTCTCTGGTGATTTTGATTAATCTCGCAGACTCACTGCTTCCTTCGCCTGCTATAAATGTTGCTGCACAGTCTCCTATATAGCCGTTTTTTGTTGCTCCTATATCTATGCTGACAACATCGCCCTGTAAAAGTTTTCTTGAGCCGGGTATACCGTGAATAACTTCGTTGTTTACCGATACACAAATGCTTGCCGGGTAATCCCTGTAGCCCAGAAATGTCGGTATGGCTCCCTGCGATTTAATGAACTCATACACAGCCTTGTCAATGCTTCTTGTTGTTGCTCCGACAGTCACCATTTTCCCTGCAATAACACGGGCCTCGGAGGCTATCCTTCCGGCTTCTCGCATAAGTTCAATTTCCCGTGCGGTTTTTCGGCTAATCATAAACCTAATACTTTAAATACTTCTGCGGTTTGTGATGCTATGTTAAACTCGCCGCCTACTTCTCTTAATTTTCCCTGTTTTCTATAATAATCAATAAGCGGTTCGGTTTCCTTGTGATATGTTTCAAGTCTGTTTAAAATTGTTTCGGCTTCGTCGTCTTTTCTGATTATCAAAGCAGCTCCGCATCCGTCACAAATACCTTCTTTTGCCGGTTTTTTTGTTTCAATATGATAGATTATCCCGCATTCGGGGCATGTCCTTCTGCCGCCGAGTCTTTTGATTATTATATCGTCGGGAACCTCAATCGATAATACCATATCAATTACAACACCCTGCTCGTCTATTGCTTCCGCCTGAGCAATGGTTCTCGGCATTCCGTCGAAAATATAACCGTTTTTGCAATCATCTGCGGTGAGGCGTTCTTTTACAACACCGATAATCACATCATCGGGTACAAGGTCGCCTGCATCCATGAATGCTTTAGCTTTTAACCCGACCGGAGTTCCTTTTTTAACTGCCGCACGAAGTATATCACCTGTGGATATTTGCGGGACATTCAACTTTTCAACCAACACTTCTGCTTGTGTACCTTTTCCCGCTCCCGGCGGTCCGAGTAGTATTAATCTCATAACAATCTCCTTGTAATGCAAACAATAAATGATAGTGCAAAATGCAAAAATAGAAAATGAATTTATGTATTACTTTATTTTACGTTTCTTTCTTTCTACATAAGTAACTCTGCTTTGTTACTTAATTTGATGTTCTTTATTTCTGCATTATTAACTCTGTTTTTTTCTTTATTCAAGGAATCCTTTGTAGTGTCTCATGAGTAGTTGTGACTCGAGTTGTTTTATTGTTTCGAGTGCGACACTGACTACGATGATTATTGATGTTCCGCCCATTGAAATGCCCGATGCCGCTGCCGTCGGTGAAAATGCACTTATCAGTAACGGGGATATTGCAATTACTGCAAGATATAATGCACCGAACAGTGTAATTTTCGTAAGTACCTTTTGAATAAATTCGCTTGTCGGTTTACCCGCTCTGAAGCCCGGTATAAATCCGCCGTTTTTCTTAAGGTTATTTGCAATTTCTACAGGATTAAACTGAACTGTCGAGTAGAAATATGAGAAGAATACAATGAGAAGGAAGTAAATAACCATATATAATATTCCGAGTGAATGCGAGCCGTCCTGTTGCGGTCCCGGCGGTGCAAGCACATTCATTACAAGCCCCTCCGACCATGCAGGTACGAAAACTACGATTGTTGCCGGAATCGATGCAATCGACTGTGCAAAGATTACCGGAAGAACACCGGACATATTTACTTTCATAGGCAGATGTGTTGATTGCCCGCCGTACATTTTACGTCCGACAACACGTTTGGAATATTGAACCGGTATCCGCCGTTCGGAGTTTTGAACTATTACTATCAGAACAATTATCGCAAGTGCACCAATCAGCATCAGAAGATGTATCCACCATGTTGACGGGTCTGCAATTGTCCTTGTTATCATATGACCGATTTCTGTCGGAAATCTTGCAACAATACTTACAAACAGGATTATTGATATACCGTTTCCTATACCAAACTCCGTAATCTGCTCGCCCATCCACATAAGAAGCGCACTGCCCGTCATGAATGTAACAACAATAACTATCGCAGGCAACCAGCCTTCGGCGCCGTCCATAAGCATTGAGCCGCCTATTCCGTCGCCTCTGTGAATGAGAGTATAATATGCATATCCTTGAAGTGCAGCAATTGCGACTGTGCCGTAGCGTGTGATTTTTTCAATCTTTTTCTTGCCCTCTTCGCCGCCTTCTTTACGCATACGCTCAAGAGCCGGAATGGCTATTGTGAGCAGCTGCATTATAATTGATGCATTAATATAAGGTTGTATCGATAATGCAAAAATCGACGCACGCTCAAGCGCACTGCCCGACATGGTATTAATTAACCCGAGAACAGTATTATTTAACTGTTGGAAATATATGCTCAGTAACCCCGTATCGACATATGGGACGGTTACAGCATTACCCAAACGGTATATCAGTACTATAAATGCCATAAAGAGAAGCTTTTTGCGTATATCTTCAACTCTCCATGCGTTACGTAATGTTGCTAACAAGGTAAACGTCAACTCCTTCCGCTATTGATGAATCACAAATCGTCTTCCGTGAAGGAGTTGACGTTTTGTGCATCAATTTTGGTTTCCGCAACAGGCGGAGAAAAATTGGCACATCCTGTGATTTCGCGCAATTTATTGCGCTAAATCACCTCTGCTTTTCCGCCGGCTTCTTCTATCTTGAGTTTTGCTGATTCAGAAAATGCCGATGCCTTTACTGTCAGTTTCTTTGTTAATTTTCCGTTTCCGAGAACCTTAACTCCATATTCACATTTACTCAGCACACCTGATTCCAGAAGCAAAGCTTTGTCAACAACCGCTCCGCTTTTGAATCTGTTAAGTGATGCAAGATTTACTGCTGTCAGCGGTTTTGCGAATATATTATTAAATCCTCTTTTTGGAACACGGCGTGCAAGCGGCATTTGTCCGCCTTCGAAGCCAACTCTGACTCCTCCGCCGCTGCGTGATTTTTGACCTTTATGACCGCGTCCGGATGTTTTGCCGTTTCCTGTTCCGTGACCTCTGCCTTTTCTTTTGGAGCTGTGGGTGGAACCCTTTGCCGGAGAAAGCTCGTGAATATTCATTATAATAACTCCCTCCTTAAACTTCCGATACTTCAATCATGTAATTGATTTTATTTATTTTCCCTCTTGTTTGCGGGTTGTCGGGCTGTGTTGTTTCATTGCCTATTTTTGTAAGCCCGAGGGATTTTGCAGTTGCGATATGTTTATCATGTCTGCCTGTTAAACTCTTTATGAGTTTTATTTTTAACTTCTTAGCCATCTTCCCCTCCTAGCCGACAATTTCTTCAATGGTTTTACCTCTGGTTGAAGCAACCTGAGAGGCATCACGCAGTGATTTTAAGCCCACCATTGTAGCTGCTACAACATTTTGAGGATTGTTTGAACGGAGGCATTTTGTTCTTATGTCGGATATCCCTGCTGCTTCTACTACTGCACGAACAGCACTTCCGGCTATAACACCGGTTCCGGGAGGTGCAGGCTTAAGTAAAACGCGCCCGGCTCCGAACACACCGATTACTTCATGCGGAATTGTTGCTCCCGAGGTTGTAATCGTTGTAACATTCTTTTTTGCGTCTTCGATTCCTTTGCGGATCGCTTCCGATATTTCGCCCGCTTTTCCAAGTCCGAATCCGACTCTGCCGGCTCCGTCACCGACAACACAGAGTGCGGAAAACTTAAAAATCCGTCCGCCTTTAACGGTTTTTGCAACACGGTTTAAGGAAACTACTTTTTCCGTAAATTCCGATTGGACTTCTTCTTTCCGGTTATCGCGTCTGTTATCCCGTCTTTGACCGCCCGGACCGCCTCGATTATCTTGATTTCCGTATGACATAATGTTTCCTCCTCCCGTTAGAATTTCAGTCCGCCCTCGCGGGCTGCTTCAGCAAGTTCTTTGATACGTCCGTGGTATATATATCCGCCTCTGTCAAATACTACGTTTTCTATACCGCTTTTCTTTGCACGTTTCGCAACTTCCTTGCCGACCTTCTGTGCTCCTTCCTTATTGGAACCTGAGCCTTTAAAGTCCTTTTCAAGAGATGATGCCGAGCAAAGTGTAACACCTTTTGTATCATCTATGATTTGTGCATAGATATGTTTTTCGCTGCGGAAAACATTGAGCCTCGGACGCTCGGTTGTTCCTGCGATTTTACTTCTTACTCTTTTGTGGCGCTTTTTACGCTGCGCATTTGTGTCCGGTCTTTTAATCATTTTATGACCATTCCTTTCGAGAATCTCTCATATAATGTCTTTTATTTCTTATTTCTTATTTCTTATTTATTAATTCTTATTTCTTATTTATTTAACGCCTGTCTTGCCTTCCTTACGGCGAATAACTTCGTCAACATACTTAATCCCTTTACCCATATAAGGCTCCGGCGGTCGTTTCTTTCTCACGTCTGCAGCAAATTGCCCTACAACCTGCTTATTTATTCCTGTTATGATGATTTTGTTCGGCGCAGGTACATCAATTGATATTCCGTCGATTTCATCAATTATTACCTGATGTGAGTATCCAAGGTTCATTACAAGCTTTTTGCCTTCTTTTGCCGCTCTGTAACCCACTCCGTTTATATCAAGCTCTTTTTTAAATCCGTCTGTTACACCAACAAGCATATTGTTGATAAGTGTGCGGGACAGACCGTGAAGACTGCGGTGACGGGGTGTGTCGGTCGGGCGTGTCAGTTTTATTTCCGCACCGTTTACATCGATGTTGATTTCTGAGCTGATCGGCTGTTCCAGTGTTCCCTTCGGACCTTTAACAGTCACGAAATTTGCATCTGTTATTTTTACATCCACTCCGGGCGGTATGGTTATCGGCGCTCTTCCTATTCTTGACATATCTTCTCCCCCTTACCATACAAACGCAAGGACTTCTCCGCCGACATTCGACTCTCTTGCTTTCTTATCGGTAAGTATTCCTTTGGATGTTGAAATAATGGCAACGCCTAAGCCTCTCAGGACATATGGCAGTTCATCGGCACCGGCATAAACCCGGAGACCCGGCTTTGAAACACGTCTTAATCCGGCTATGGCTTTTTCCGATCCGTTATATTTAAGTGTAATTTTAATAACACCTTGAACACCGTCATTAACCAGCTGGTAGTTCTTAATGTAACCTTCTTGCATTAATATTTCTGCTATTGCTTTTTTCATGTTTGATGCGGGAATGTCAACTGTTGCATGTTTTGCTGCTCCGGCATTTCTGATGCGTGTTAACATATCGGCTATCGGATCTGTAATTTGCATAAATATGTCCTCCTAGTTAGAGTTACAGGCAGTTGCCTGTTTTCGCACCGTGGTATCAGCCGTAAGCTGACCATCTGGTGTCGAGATTGTGAGCGTGAAGTATAATGGAAATGTAAATTTTCGTTATACGATGGTGAGAAAACGATGTTGTATTAAGATACTGCGAGTTTTCGAGACGAAGTATAACGGAATTTTACCAGGATGCTTTTCTTACTCCGGGGATTTGTCCTTTATATGCGAGGTTTCTGAAACAAATACGGCATACGCCGAAGTCACGCAGGTATGCATGAGGGCGTCCGCATATTTTACAGCGGTTATAGCGGCGGGATGAAAATTTTGCTTTTCCCTGTTGCTTTAGAATCATAGCTTTCTTTGCCATATGTATGTTTCTCCTCCTACGTTGTGATGAACGGTGCGCCGAGATATGTCAATAATTCACGGGCTTCTTCATCTGTTTTTGCTGTTGTGCATATTACGATATCCATTCCGCGGATTTTTTCAATTTTATCGTAATCGATTTCGGGGAAAACCAGCTGTTCTTTCAGACCGAGAGCATAGTTTCCTCTGCCGTCAAATGAATTCGGGCTAATGCCGCGAAAGTCACGTACACGGGGAAGTGCAACATTGAGAAGCCTGTCGAGAAATTCCCACATTTTACTTTGTCTGAGAGTAACCTTAACTCCGACGGGCATTCCGTCTCTGAGTTTAAAGTTTGCAACAGATTTACGGGCTCTTGTTACAACTGCTTTTTGCCCTGTAATTGTTGTAATATCCTTTACAACCGCTTCAAGGGCTTTTGCATTATCGCGGGCATCTCCGCAGCCGACGTTAACAACTACCTTTTCGACCTTCGGAATTTCCATCACGCTTTTATACCCGAACTTTTTCATCATTGCGGGAGCAGCTTCTTCCTTGTATTTTTTCTTCATTCTAGTCATATTATAAGGCTCTCTCTTTTCCTAGATTTCTGCATCGCACTTTTTGCAGACCCGGACTTTTGTGCCATCTTTATTTATCCGGTGTGCAGGTCTTGTCTGCTTATTGCATTTCGGGCATATTCTCATAACCTTATTTGCATAAATCGGTGTCTCTTTTGAGATAATTCCGCCGGGTTCACCTTGTTTACGGGGTTTTTTATGTCTCTTTGCAACATTTATCCCTTCAACAAGAACCTTTCCCGCTTTGGGGTCTGCGCTCATAACCTTACCCTGCTTACCTTTATCTCTGCCGGCAAGAACAATTATCGTATCATTTGCTTTTACATGCATAGTACTATCCCCCTATATTACTTCGGGAGCGAGCGACAGGATTTTCATATACTCCTTGTCGCGGAGCTCACGTGCCACAGGCCCGAAGATACGGGTTCCTCTGGGATTTTTATCTTCTTTTATAAGGACAGCGGCATTTTCATCAAAGCGTACATGTGTACCGTCGGCACGGTGAACATCCTTTGCCGTACGTACAATAACTGCTCTGACAACTTCGCCTTTCCTTACGGTACTTGCAGGTGCTGCTTTACGGACCGATGCCACAATAACATCACCTACTCCGGCGTATCTTCTTCCGGAGCCGCCGAGTACCCTAATACATTTTATTTCCTTGGCGCCTGTATTATCAGCTACCTTAAGAAATGATTCTTGTTGTATCATTATCGTTAACTTCCCTTCGGTAAGTTTTTAGAGTGTTCAGGTTATAAAATAAACGGTGTTATTTTGCCTTTTCGATTACTTCCACTAATCTCCATCGTTTATCCTTTGATAACGGACGTGTTTCCATTACGCGCACTGTATCACCTGAGCCGCATTCGTTATTTTCATCATGAGCCTTAAGCTTGTATGTTCTTTTGATTATCTTTTTATACAACGGGTGCGGTACCCTTGTTTCAACAGCAACAACAATTGTTTTGTCCATTTTATCGGATACTACCTTGCCAACCCTTGTTTTTCTTCCGGATTTTCTGGTTTCAGTCTTGGTTTCACTCATTTAACTATCCTCCTGCTTGCTCGAGCTGCTTTTGGCGAATAACTGTCTTGACTCTGGCAATATCTTTTCTTACTTGTGAAATTCTTATCGGATTATCAAGCTGGTTAGTCGCATGCTGCATTCTTAAAAGGAAGAGGTCTTTTTTAAGTCCCGTCAATCTGTCTTGTAACTCATCGGGGCTGAGTGTTCTTGCCTCATTTGCCTTCATCTTATTCACCACCTGTCTCGGCTGCTTCATCGGTTATCGGAGCTGCCGGTACTATCGGTTCAGGTTTTTGCTTATAAACTTTAATAACGTTCGGGTCAATACCTTCGCGTTTGATAAACTTAACTTTGCACGGAAGCTTATGGCCTGCAAGGCGCATTGCTTCTCTTGCAGTTTCTTCGGTAACTCCGGCAATTTCAAACATTACTCTGCCCGGCTTTACAACCGCTACCCAGAAATCGGGAGAACCTTTACCTGAACCCATTCTGGTTTCCGCAGGCTTTGATGTTACCGGTTTGTTCGGAAAAATCTTAATCCAAACTTTGCCGCCGCGTTTTGAATAGCGTGTCATTGCAATACGTGCTGCTTCGATTTGATTTGCTGTAATCCATGAAGGTTCAAGTGCTTGCAATGCATAATCGCCGTATGTTATTTCATTGCCGCGGGTGGCTTTGCCTCTCATGCGGCCTCTTTGCTGTTTACGGTACTTAACTCTTTTTGGTGATATCATCAGTTACCGCCCCCTTCCTGTGAAGGCTGTCCGGAATGTGCCGCATATGATTGTCTGCGGTCACCTCTGTCTGTTTGCGGTCTGCTGCCGCCGCCGTGCGGTGGTCTGCTTCCGTATCCGCCTCTGTCACCGCCGCTGCGTTCGCCTCTTTCGCCGCCTCTGCGGTCGGAGCGATCACGGCGTTCTCTCGGAGGTCTTGAAACATCCATTGTTCTCGGTGTTGTACGAAGTGTCTGGCTTAAAATTTCACCGTTATATACCCAAACCTTAACACCGATACGGCCGTATGTTGTTGCAGCTTCTGCAAAACCGTATTCAATATCTGCTCTTAGTGTTTGAAGCGGGATTGTTCCCTCGTGATATGCTTCGCTTCTTGCAATTTCAGCACCGCCGAGACGTCCCGATACCATGACTTTAATTCCTCTGACACCAAGACGCATTGCTCTGCTCATTGCGTTTTTCATTGCGCGGCGAAATCCTATACGTTTTTCAAGCTTTGCAGCAATACCTTCGGCAATCAGCTGTGCATTCGTGTCGGGATTTTTAACTTCAACTATTGAAAGAGCGACAGGCTTACCGATTCTTTTTTCAACATCAAGACGAAGTCTTTCAATCTCTGAACCGCCTTTTCCGATAACAACACCGGGACGTGAGCAATGAATGAATATTTTTACCTTCGCATTGTCGCGTTCAATCTCAATTCTCGGAACACCTGCCGAAAACAGAAGACCTTTAAGATATTTGCGTATATTATAATCTTCAACGATAAGGTCTCCCACTTTGTCTGCGCGAGCGTACCAACGGGAATCCCAATCTTTAATTACGCCGACTCTAAAGCCGTGTGGATTAACTTTTTGTCCCATACTGCACTCCTATTCCTTTTCTGCGACAACAATGGTTATGTGTGATGTTCTTTTGTTTATTCTATGTGCTCTGCCTCTTGAAACAGGTCTTATTCTTTTTAAAATCGGTCCGGGATTTGCATAAGTCTCCGATACATAGAGATTATCGGGGTCCATCTCATGGTTATTTTCGGCATTTGCAACTGCACTGCCGAGAAGCTTGATCATAACCTCGGATGCTGCCTTCGGGGTTTGCAAAAGAATTGCTTTTGCTGTTTGAGTATCTTTACCTCTTATAAGGTCACAAACGATTTTGACCTTTCTCGGTGAGATACGCACATATTTGGTATGTGCCTTCGCTACCTTAGCTTCCATCGATGCTTCCCCCTATCTTGATGTTCTGCTGCCGGCGTGACCTCTGTATGTCCGTGTCGGAGCAAACTCGCCGAGCTTATGGCCGACCATGTCTTCCGTTATATATACGGGAACATGACGTCTGCCGTCGTGTACTGCAATTGTATGTCCGACAAATGTCGGGAAAATCGTGCTTGCGCGCGACCATGTTTTAAGAACTTTTTTATCACCCGATGTGTTCATTTCATCGACTCTTTTTAAAAGCTCAGGCGCAGCAAAGGGACCCTTCTTAACACTTCTACTCATTTACTTTATCCCTTTCCTTTCCTACTTCTTACCGCGGCGTTTTACAATGTATTTGTCGGTTTGGTTTCGTTCTTTTCTGGTTTTA
>Ga0123356_10003244_pt1 | contig 17091 bp, 11 predicted proteins | sample TergutEmb28metaG_2_FD_92546 | JGI IMG/M metagenome (GOLD analysis project Ga0123356, IMG submission 92546) | Embiratermes neotenicus P3 segment gut microbial communities from Petit-Saut dam, French Guiana - Emb289 P3 | ecosystem: Host-associated > Arthropoda: Insects > Digestive system > Gut ...
CGTTGCCCAGCAGCACCACTGCCAGCGCCACGGCTATCAGCGCACGGAAACCCTTTGTATGATAAAACCTTACCTTCTTCATCTTGCCACAATCCCTTCGTTTTGCAATCGGCGCTAAGTCGTTTTTAGCAATGACAGCATAACACTGATTGCAAGGGAATTCTATGTTTTTTTGCACTTTTTTACTTATTAAAATGCGATTAATATTTTTTTAACAATATGCCCTCTCTCGTGTTATACTGTTGCCAGCGCAAAAGGGAGGTTCACAAATGAATCAACGGAGGAACCGAGGAAAATGGAGCGTAATCTGCGCATTGCTGGCGGTTGTGGCAATGGCATTGTATATTGCCCCAAACTCCTTTGAAGGGGAAAATCAACGGGGGGATCTGATCAAAAAGCCTGCTATTGAAGATATGGAGGAGCTGATCGACGAAACCGGATGGTGGCGGTATGTGCTTGTGGATGGCAGCGCCACGATTCTTGGATGCGTGATGGAACCGCGGGGTGAATTAACCATACCGGGCGAGTTGGACGGATACGCGGTGACGGGCATCGGCCATTGGGCGTTCTTTGGTTGCAGTGAATTAACTAGCGTAACGATTCCAGATAGCGTAATAAGCATCGGCCACGAGGCGTTTGCTTGGTGTTGGGGATTAATCGACGTCAACATACCCAACGGCGTAACCAGCATCGGCATCCTTGCGTTCCGGGAGTGCAAGAGCTTAACCAGCATCACCATCCCCGCCAGCGTAACAGATATGGAGCACAATCCATTCGCCTACAACGCAATGACGTCCATTCACGTATCCCCCGGCAATCCGGTGTATGCAGATATCGACGGCGTGCTTTTTGACAAGCAACAAAAAGCGCTGATTTCCTACCCCGGCGGCAGAGAAGGCCCCTACATCATTCCGGAAGGGGTGTTGCACATCTACCATTCAGCATTTACCGATGCTGCTGGTTTAACCGGCGTCACCATCCCGGATGGTGTGATCAGCATTGGCAACCATGCATTTGAAGGGAGTGGCTTAACCAGCGTCACCATCCCGGCCAGTGTCACCAGCATCGGGAGCAATCCATTCATGCTATGCCCATTGTCCCACATCGGCGTATCGCCCGACAATCCGATATTTCAGCAGCTTGACGGCGTTCTTTTGGATAAACAGCAAAGGAGGTTGGTTGCCTACCCTATGGCTAGGGAAGGCACGTATACAATTCCCGAAGGAGTGCAGCACATTGGCGACATCGCGTTTGCATATTGCCACAACTTAACCGGCGTAACCATTCCGGCCAGCGTAACAAGCATTGGCTTGGGGGCATTTATGTCTTGCACCGGCTTAACCAGCATCACAATCCCAAACAGCGTCACCAGTATCGACGACCATGCGTTTAATTATTGCACCGGCTTAACCAGCGTAACCATCTCAAACAGCTTACCCAGTATCGGTTACAAGGCGTTCAATAGGTGTTACGAATTAATCAGCGTAACCATCCCAAACAGCGTAACTAGCATCGGTGAGGAAGCATTCTATTTGTGTAGCAATTTAACCAGTGTCACCATCCCCGCCAGCGTAACAAGCATCGGCGACTTTGCGTTTCATACCACAATCGCAGAGGACGAATATGTACCGCTTGACAACGTTTTCTTCCGTATTGAAAAAAGCAGCTTTGCCGAACAATACGCCAAGGACAATGGGATACCTTTTGTTTATGCTGAGTGAATCCTTGTGCTGATCCGTGAGAAGAACACATGATTTCACCTTCATTTCACTTTTTTCACCGTTATTTCACTTTCAAAAAAGTGAAATAATCCTCATCCCAGATGTTTTTCTCAGGATCGGCAACTTTTCTGTTCCATTTGATCACCCCTTCTGGTAAACTACTCGCAGACACAACCGAATAAGGAGTGACGCCCCATGCACAACTGGCGCACGGTATGCCTAAACGGAGAAAGCTGGAAGCTGTATTACGGCGCAAATGCCGATGTGGCGGGCCAGGCCGATGATTGGGCCACAATCGCCGCCCTAAAAAAAGCAGGGCTACACAGCGCAACCGCCCAGGTGCCGGGCAATTTTGAACTTTCGCTCTACCGCGCGGGGCTCATCGCCGATCCTTATTTAGGCAAAAATATTTTATCCATGCAGGATTTTGAAAACCGGCATGTATGGTATACCCTTACATTCGATTACCCCCACAAGGCGGACGAAAACACCTTTTTGCACTTTGGGGGCATCGATACTTTTGCAGACATCTACCTGAACGGTGCGCTCGTGGCTTCCACGGCCAATATGCTCATCCCCCACGAAGTGCCGGGCCAGGGGCTCAAGCAGGGCCAAAACGAGCTGGTGGTCCATATCAAACCTACAGCCATTTGGGCACGGGCGTTTTCCCTGCCCACCGGGGTCACGGCCCAGCCTTTTAACTATGATTCTCTTTATGTGCGCAAGGCCGGGCACATGTTTGGCTGGGATATCTATCCGCGCCTGGTTTCGGGCGGCCTGTGGCGGGAGGTATCCGTGGTACAGAAACCGGCCCAGCACATCAACGACATCTTTTTGTATGCCGCCAAGATCGGCCAAGATGGCGATCCCGCCGATATGACGCTGTTTTTTGACGTGGCGGTTACCGGCGACAGCATGAAACCCTATCGCCTGGAGATCGATGGGGCGTGCGGGGATAGCGTGTTCCGTCATGAGCACGCGTTATGGCATACCCAAGGCAAGGCCCATTTTGCCATTGAGCACACCAAGCTTTGGTGGCCCAAAAACGCGGGCGGACAGCATCTGTACGATGTGACCGTAAGGCTGTTTGAGAACGATACGCTGCTGGATACCTACACGCTGCGCACCGGCGTGCGTACCGTAGCATTGGAGCGCACCTCCACCACCGATCAGCGGGGCAAGGGTGAGTTTGTGTTTTGGGTCAACGGCCGAAAGATATTTATCAACGGCACCAATTGGGTGGGGGCCGATGCCTTTCATGGCAACGATTTGGCCAGGCTGCCCCAGCTCCTGGCTTTGCTGGACGATATAGGCTGCAACATGGTGCGCTGCTGGGGCGGCACGGTGTACGAGCACGATTCTTTCTTTGATTTTTGCGATGAGAAGGGCATCTTGGTATGGCAGGATTTTGCCATGGCCTGCGCCATTTATCCGCAGGACGAGACCTTCAAGGCATTGTTAACCCCAGAGATCATCGCCGTGGTGAAGCGCCTGCGCAATCATCCGGCCTTGGCCCTTTGGGCGGGCGACAATGAGTGCGATTGCGCCTACGCCTATTGGAGCGGCCTGGAGCGCAATCCCAACAAAAACGTGATCACCCGTCAATGGATCCCCGAGCTGCTGGAGATGCACGACTATACCCGGCCCTACCTGCCCAGCTCCCCCTACATGGACGAGGCCGCATACAAAGAGGGCCATGCCTACATCAGCGAGGATCATTTGTGGGGCCCGCGGGACTATTATAAAAGCGCGTACTACAAGCACTCCATCGCCCATTTTGCCAGTGAATTGGGCTATCATGGCTGCCCTGCCCCCGAATCCCTACAAAAATTCCTTACACCCGAGGGCCTTTGGCCCTGGCAGGATAACGACGAGTGGAAAACCCGCGCCACCTCCCCCTCCCTAGCACCGGATTCGCCCTACATCTATCGCATTGAACTGATTACCAAGCAGGTGCGGGAGCTGTTCGGGGTGATCCCACACAATCTCCACGATTTTTCCATGGCCAGCCAGGCATCCCAGGCCGAGGCGGTGAAGTATTATATCGAGCTGTTCCGCTCCGCCAAGTGGCGGCGCACGGGCCTGCTTTGGTGGAACCTGGCGGATGGCTGGCCCCAGTTCTCCGATGCGGTGGTGGATTACTACGGCGTCAAAAAGCTGGCGTACTCGTTTATCAAGCGCGCCCAGGCCCCTGTATGCCTGATGTTTGGGGATGCCGAAAATTGGCATCTTCCCCTCTACGGGGCCAATGACACGCCGGATCCGAAAAAAATCGCCTATAAAGTCGCCGACATATCGGCGGGCAACGCTTTGCTTTTTGAGGGCGAGGCGGTTATTCCGGGGGACAGCACGGTTTGTTTGTGGCAAAAAGATTTCTCCATGAGCCACAAGGGTTTGTATCTCATCACGTGGACGGGCGACGCCCAAGGAAAAAATCATTACTTAGTTGGCAACCCGACTTTTGATCTGGACACCTATATTGCTTGGTTAAAAGCCGCAAACATTTTTGAAAGCGAGGGGTTTTAATGGGCACATTTTTTCCCGCGAGCCTAAGCAACCTGCACTTGCGCCGCCACACCAAGCGGCTGCGCGCCTCCAGCTATGACACCACCGGCGGAAACAAGGATCATTGGGTGATCGCCCCCGGCGAAACCCGGGTGCTGGCCGATCTTACCGGCCCGGGCTGCGTCAACCACATTTGGTTCACGCTGATGAACACGCAGAACGAGCCCCACTTTTTGCGCAAGGTAATGCTGCGGGCCTATTGGGACAAGGAGACCCTGCCCAGCCTGGAAGTACCCGTGGGCGACTTTTTTGGCATGGGCCATGCCATGACCAAAAACTTTGTATCGGAGCCGCTGCAAATGAGCCCGGAGGACGGCCGGGGCTTTAACTGCTGGTTTCCCATGCCTTTTCACGCAGCGGCGCGTTTTGAGGTAACCAACGAGGGCAAACATCCCTTGCTCCTGTACTTTTACATCGATTATGAACGTTGCGAGGCCCTGCCGCAAGACACCCTGTATTTCCACGCCCAGTGGCGCAGGGAATGCCCCACCGACGGCATCGACGATACCAGCGTGGACAATCACCATTTTGCGGGGGGCGGATGCAACACCACCGGCGACGGCAACTATGTGATCCTGGAAGCCGAGGGCACGGGCCATTACGTGGGGTGCAATATCAACATCCATAACCTGCGGGAAAGCAACAAATGGGATTGGCCCGGCGAGGGCGACGACATGATCTTTGTTGACGGGGAAGCCTGGCCCCCCAACCTCCATGGCACCGGTACCGAAGATTACGTGAACATGGCCTGGAGCCCCAAACAAGAGTATTCCGCGCCCTATCATGGCATCATCCTGGGCGGGGACACCAATTGGAAGGGTAAGATCACTTACTATCGATATCATGTCAGGGATCCCATCACTTTTGAGCAATCCATCCGTGTCACGGTGGAGCATGGGCATAACAACCACCGGAGCGACGATTGGTGTACCACGGCCTATTGGTATCAAATGGAGCCCCACAAACCCTTTGCGCCCATGGCCCCGGTGGAGAAGCGGCTGCCCGTGGATATAGAGAAATTCCATTGGGACGGCCAGATCATGACCGAGGAGGTATCCCCATGAGAAAAAGCAAAATCCAACCGAATTTTGAAGAACTGCTGCGTGTACTGCGCCGGGAAAAACCCTCCCGCCCCGTGCTGTTTGAGCTATTTATGAATCCCATCGTGTACGGACAGCTAGCAGAGAACCCGCCAACGGACGGTTCGCCCCTGGCCTATCAACGGCATGTGATCGATGCGTTTTGTGCCGGGGGGTACGACTATGCCTCTGTCCACGGCAGCGACTTTTGCTTCCCCATCAACGAAAGGCAGTTCCAAAAAACCATTTCCCTTAACGATGGTTTTGTGATCACCGACGAGGCAAGCTTTGAGGCCTACCCCTGGCAAGACCCGGACGCCTGCGACTACAGTTTGCTGGAGGCCCTGGGTGCTTATCTGCCCGATGGCATGAAGCTCATGGCCATGGGGCCGTGCGGTGTGCTGGAGAACGCCATCGCCCTGGTGGGCTACGAAAATTTATGCTATATGCTCCACGAGGAGCCGGATTTGGCCGGGCGCGTGTTTGACAAGGTAGGCTCCGGCCTGCTTCGCTACTACGAAATCTGCGCCGGATTCGATTCGGTAGGGTTCCTGATGTCCAATGACGATTGGGGCTTTAACACCCAAACCTTTTTATCCCCCGCCCACATGCGCCAATACGTATTCCCTTGGCACAAACGCATCGTGGAGGCCGGGCACGCCCGGGGCAAGCCCGTGGTGCTCCACTCCTGCGGGTACATGGGCGATGTGTTTGGAGACGTGATCGAGGACATGGGCTTTGACGGAAAGCACTCTTACGAAGACGCCATCCTGCCCGTAGAAGAAAGTTATGCCCGGTGGGGGGGCCGCATCGGGATTTTAGGTGGCATCGATTTGGACTTTGTGATGCGTTCTTCGATAGAAGAAATCCGCCGTCGCTGCGATGCCATGTTGGACTTGGCACAGGAGCGGGGCGGATACGCATTGGGTTCGGGCAACAGCATCCCGGAATACATCCCCTACGAAAAATACCGGGCGATGATCGATGCAGCGCTGGCCCGGCGGTGAATCCCCCCGCCACTGCGGTGGCCCTCCCCCCTTTAACAAGGGGGGCAAGGGATTTTCACGAAACTCTCGTTCTTAACCCCTACCTCCCTTGTTAAAGGGAGGGGGACCGCCGCAGCGGTGGAGGGATTCTGCAGAGCGGTTTTATGCAACAGCAAGTCTGTTGACGAAAAATCAGTTTGAAGTGCTGTTGCCTTGCATTACAGCACCTTCCGCAAAAAATCCTGGGTTCGGGCCTGCTGAGGCGCGCCAAAAATCTGCTCCGGCGGGCCTTCTTCCACCACCAGGCCCTCGTCCATAAATAACACACGGTCGCCCACCTCACGGGCAAAACCCATCTCGTGGGTCACCACCACCATGGTCATGCCGTCTACGGCCAGTTGTTTCATCACATCCAGCACCTCGCCCACCATCTCGGGATCCAGGGCCGAAGTGGGCTCGTCAAACAGCATCACCTGGGGTTCCATGGCCAGCGCACGCACGATGGCGATGCGCTGTTTTTGCCCGCCCGATAGCTGGGCGGGGTACACGTTGGCTTTGTCCAAAAGCCCTACCCGGATCAAAAGCTGCTCGGCCTTTTCCCGGGCCTGTTCTTTATTAAGCAGCCCCAGGGTTGTGGGCGACAGGGTCAGGTTCTTCATTACCGTCAAATGGGGGAATAAATTAAACTGCTGAAACACCATGCCCATCTTGCGGCGCACATGGTTGATGTCGCAGGCGGGGGAGGTGATTTCCACGCCGTCAAAAAGGATTTGCCCGCCGGTGGGTTGCTCCAGCAGGTTCAAGCAGCGTAAAAACGTACTTTTCCCGCTGCCCGAGGGCCCGATGATCACGGTTTTTTCGTTGGGCGCGATGTGTTGATCGATCCCCCGGAGCACCTCCAGTTCGCCAAAGGATTTGGTTAAATTCTTAACGGTTATCACTCTGCCTAAGCCTCCTTTCCAGCTTGCCCACCAGCCAGGTTAGGAACATCACCAGCGTAAGATAGATAAGCGCCACGGCAATCAGGGGCATAAAGGCCGAATAGGTAACCCCCCTAATCCGGTTGGCCGCAAAGGTTAAATCCCCCACGGCCACATACCCCGCCACCGCGGTTTCTTTTAACAGCACAATAAATTCATTGGCAAGGGTGGGCAACACGTTTTTGAGCACCTGGGGCGCGATGATCAGGCCCATGGTCTGCACATAGTTGAGGCCCAGGCTGCGCCCCGCCTCAAACTGGCCGGCATCGATGGACATGATGCCGCCCCGAAAGATTTCTGACACATATGCGCCGGAATTGAGGCCAAAGGCCAGGATGGCCACCAGCACCCCATTTCTGGACGAGACAAAAATGACAAAATACATGATCATCAGCTGGATGACAATGGGCGTACCCCGGATCACCGTGATGTACAGGCGGCAAACCCAGTCCACAATCACCAGCAGCGTACGAGGCAGGCCTTTGCGCATGGTATGCCCGGCCTTATCCTTGGTGGTGCGCACCGTTGCCACAATAATGCCAATGACAATGCCCATCAGGCAGGCCACCAGGGTGATCTGCAATGTAACCAACAAACCGTTGTATATCAGCCGCCAACGGTTACTTGTTATAAAATTCAGCGTAAACTCGGCCTGCACGCCGCTAAACCATGTTGCGATATCGGAAAAAAGCAAGGTGGCGCCGCCTCCTATCTAATTGACATGGCAAAAAGCGGCATTGCCGCTTTTTGCGCTTTGGTCATAACGATTTTTTTGATCACTCCGCTTGGATATATTTGTCGATGATGGCCTGCACCGTTCCGTCGGCAATCAACTCTTCCAGCGCGGCGTTAAAGTTCTCAAGGAATTCCACGTTTTCCTTGGCGATACAGGCGGCGTAATTCTCCACCGTGTATTCGGTTTCCAACACCACCAGGCCTTCGTTAGCGGCCACATACGCTTTGGCGGGCTCCTTGTCGATGATCACGCAGTCCACCTTGCCGCCCAGCAGGGCCATCACCGCGTCGTTGCCGTTGGGGAAGCGGGAAACCGTGGCCAATCCCTCATCCTCCAGATCCCAGGTGGCATAGAGATCGCCAGTGGTGGAGAGCTGCACGCCGATGGTATAGTTGTTTCCTTCCTCAAACAGATCGGCTGCCGAAGTGATGGGCGAACCTTCCTTTACGATCACGGCCTGGATGCCGGTGGCGTAACTCGTAGAGAAGTTGATGAGCTGGGCCCGCTCCTCGGTTACGGTCATGCCAGCCATGCCGAAGTCGGCTTTGCCGGACTGTACGGCGGCGATGATGGAATCAAATTCCATGTCGGCAATCTCCAGCTCGTAGCCCAGCTTGGCGGCGATGGCTGCGGCGATCTCGGCGTCGATGCCCACGATGGTGTCTCCGTCGTAATACTCATAAGGAGGGAAGGACGCGTTGGTGGCCATGGTCAGGGTGCCGGCAAAGGCAACGGCGGGAAGGGCAAGGGTCAGAACCAGGATAAGAGCAATTATCTTTTTCATGTGGGGGTACCTCCTGAATGTATTTTTATTTGATTTTTAGGTATTATAGCGCATAAAAATGAATCTGTCAACCTCTTTTTCAAAATTCTTTTTGCCAAAATTCATTGTGTTATCAATGCAACTCGTCCAGGTTTACAAAAAAGAAAACTTGCATGTTATTCATTCCCTTGCATAACGCAAAAAAACGGCGCGGATGTCTATCGCCACGCCGTTGGGCTGGGCACATAAGCTATGGCATACTGCTTTTGAAGGAGGAGACATACCCATGTATAACGAAACGCCCCATCCCACCATGACCGCACTGCGTGACGACTGTTCCAGTGACCGCCGCCCGGCGGCCGTCGCTCGTGTATTTGGCAGCACTGAATATCCCGACATCCGGGGCACGGTGCGCTTTTTCCCCGCCCCCGGCGGCTCCATTGTAGAAACCAATATGGAGGGTTTGCCTGCCATGTCGTTGCCCACAGCCACCCCGCAAGTGGGGCCCTTTGCCTACCACATCCATGCGGGCGCAGCCTGCGGCAGCAACCAGGGAGCCACAGCCTTTCAAGAGGCGGGCGGCCACTTTAACCCCACCAATCAGCCCCATCCCCTGGAGGCGGGCGACATGCCGGTGGTGTTCCCCAACGATGGGCTTTCCTATAGCCGTGTGTACACCAGCCGCTTCCGGCCCGCCGATGTGGTGGGGCGCACGGTGATGCTCCACCAATCCCCCGACGATTACCATTCGCCCACGGCAGGCGGCATGCGCATCGCCTGCGGGCCGATAGAAAGATATTAATGTTCCACTTGCGAAGCCGCCTGCTCATACAGCAAACGCAGGGATTCGTCGTCGGGCTCCAATTCCATCGCCCGAGCAAAGGCCTCGGCGGCCTCCCCGTAGCGGTTGAGGGCTAGCAGTGCATGGCCGCGCCCGGCATGGAGCTGGGCGTTTTCTGGCTCCAGTTCAGTGGCTTGGGTCAGCTTATCTAACGCGAATTCCCATTGGCCCAACCCGGAAAGGGCGATACCCCACTCCCGCAGCCGCCTCCCGCTCCAAGGCTCCAGCGAGGCGGCTTTTTCGTAATCAGCCAGGGCCTCGTCGTTGCTACCTAGGGCCGTAAAGGACGCGGCGCGCCGCCCATGGGCTTCGGCGTTCAGCTCGTCCAACTCCAAGGCCTGGCTGTAAGCCTCAACGGCCCGCTCGTGAAGGGCCAGCACACTCAGGGCGTCGGCCAGGGCCAGATGGCCGTTTAGCAAATCCGGGGCTAGTTCCACCGCCTGCTCTAGGGGGGCAAGGGCTTCCTCCACCCGCTCCAGCAAACGCAATGTATCGCCCAGGCTGTAAAAATACTGCCCTTGGGTTGGGTCCAGCGCGCAGGCGCGCTCATAGGCGGGCAAGGCCTCTTCGTAGCGCCTTAGGGTATACAACAGTCCGCCCAAGGCCGCATGCAGGGCCGCGTCGTCGGGGTCCAGCTCCACGGCGGCTTCCAACTCTGCCAGGGCATCGTCGTTGCGGCCCAACCTGCGCAAAACCTCGGCGCGTTCGGTACGGTAGCTTACGTTTTGTGGATCCAGGCGCAGGGCTTCGTCGTAGGCGGCCAGGGCTTCGTCGTATTGCACCATAAGAAAGAGGGTCTTAGCCAGGCGTGCCCACAACTCGGCATCACCGGGTTGGTTGGCGGCGGCCTGTTGGTACGCCTGGGCGGCCTCGGCATAACGCAACGCCGCAAAGGCCGCATCCCCAAAGTTTTTTTGGAACACAAAGTTTTCCGGCTCCAACTCCAGGGCCAGGGCATAGGATTCAAGAGCCTCATCATAACGCTCCAGCATCCACAGGGCATCGCCGCAGTGGGTATGGGCTTGGGCGTTGGAGGGGTCCAGCTCGCTGGCCCGGGTAAAGTTTACCAACGCTTGCCGATACCGCTCCAAACGGTACAACGCCACGCCACGTTGATCGTAATAATCGGCGTTCCGGTATTCCAATTCGATGGCCGCGTTAAAAGCTTCCACCGCCTCTTCGTACTTACCGGCGGCCATCAGGGCCTGTGCGCGGCTGATATGCAGGCCCACATCCTCGGATTGCAGGCGCATGGCCTCGGTGTAGGCAAAAGCGGCCTCGTCATACCGCTCCAGGTTGTAGAGTAGGTCCCCACGGGTGGTGAGGGTGTCTACATTAAAGGGATCTAACTCAAGGGCGGCGGCATAGGCCTCGGCGGACTCATCGTCTAACCCCAGGTGAAACAGGGCGTCCGCCAAGAAAAGATAGGGCCACGCTTCGCCGGCAAAGATTTCGGTGGCGATGCGCAAGCCAGGCACAGCTTCTTCATAACGCTCTTTCCGATAGAGGGCTCGGCCTCGGGCCGCCCCGTAGATCTCATTGCCGGGCGTTAGGGCCAGCGCCCTGTCGTAGGCCAGCACGGCTTCCTCATAAAAGCCGGTATAATAAAGGGCGTCGCCGCAGGCCCCGTGGAGCTCCGGATCATCGGGCATCAGGTCTGCTGCCTGGGCCAAGTTGGGCAGCGCGTCCTCGTGGCGGCCCATGGCAACCAGGGCGCTCCCCCGGGCCGAAAGATACTCCACGTTGCGCGGGTCTAGGGTCAGTGCGGTGCCAAAGGCCTCGGTGGCCTCCTCAAAGCGGCGCAAATTTCGCAGGGCCACACCCAGCCGGTACTGCTGCTGGGGATCGGGCGCGCTAAACTCAATGGCGCGTTTTAGATCGGGCACGGCTTCTTCATACCGCTCGCACGCAAACAGGGCGTCGCCACGGGCACGGTAGTACACGCCGTTGCTTAAATCCTGCAATATGATGATCTCAAAGTCCGGCAGCGCTTCCTCGTACCGGCCCAAGGCCACCAGCCCCATAGCACGATGATACCGAAAGGGCACGTTGCCCGGCTCCAGGGCCACCGCCTGCCGAAAGGCTTCCAGGGCCTCCTCATCACGTTCCTGGGCTTGCAGGGCCCGGCCCCGGCCGTCGTGTACAGCGGCAGCGTCGGGCGTCCAGGTCAGCGCCCGGTCAAACTCCCGCTCGGCTTGGGCGTAATCCCCTTGCTCCAGCAGCCGTTCAGCGTGGTAGGCGGGATCGGAAAAAATGCGTAGCTTTTCCAGCGTGTCGATGCCGGAGAGGGCGCAGAACGTTGTCACCAATATGCCCAGCAGCGCCACCAGCGACCAGCTGAAACGCAGCAGGCCCTTTTTTTGTATCGCCATGCCAATGCTAATCGCAGTGGCAAGCCCCATGATCCAGAGCATAAAATATCCTTTCTGTGTGCAGCGGCGCGCCCTACAACGACGAAAAACAATCCTCTATTTACTATAATCTATTAACTATAAACTAACAACTACATCTGCATCTCATGCACCCGCTCAAACTCCTGCTCCAGGTCGTTAAACACGGCCACCATGTCCGGGTCAAATTGAGTGCCGCTGCCGTCCAGTATGATCTGTTTGGCCTGCTCGTGGGACATGGCAGGCTTGTACACACGGGGGCTGGTCAGCGCGTCGTACACATCCACGATGGCCAGCAAACGTGCGGAAAGGGGAATATCGGAACCCGCAAGGCTGTCAGGATACCCCTTGCCGTCCCACCGCTCATGGTGGTGGCGGCAGATATCGTAGGAATGATGGAAAAAGGCGCGGTCATCATCGTCGGCCAGCATATTATGTATGATGTCGCTGCCCAGGGCGGCGTGGGTTTTGATCACATCAAACTCATCGGAAGACAGGCGGCCGGGTTTTAAGAGTATATCGTCGGGAATGCCGATTTTGCCGATATCGTGGGTGGGCACGGCCTTGATAATCATGCGGCCGTTTTCGGTATCCAACTCGTCGGCATACATGCCCCGGGCCTGCATGGTTTGCACCATCAGCTCGGTCAGCAGGCTGGTGCGCTTTACATGCTGGCCGGACTCCAGGTTGCGGCACTCGATCATGTTGGCCATGGCTTCGAGCATATTGTCCCGGGTGCGCATGAGTTTGTCGGTGCGCTTTTGCACCTGCTGTTCCAAGTCTTGGCGGTACAAATTCAGCTCGATCAGGTTGCGCACACGGGCCAGTACCACCTCTTGGTTAAAGGGTTTAGCAATGTAGTCCTGGGCGCCTTCCTGCAGGCCACGCACCTCGTGGGTGGTGGCGTTGGCGGCGGTAATAAACACCACCGGCACCCGTTCGGTCACCGGATTGTCCCGCATGAGCGCCAGCACTTCGTGGCCGTCCATTTCCGGCATCATAATGTCCAGCAGCACAATGGCGGGCTGCTGGGCGGCATTAAAAAGATAGTCAATAGCCTGGATGCCGTCTTCGGCCTCCACCACATTGTACTCCTCTTCCAATATGTCGCGCAATATGATGCGGTTGAAGTCCACATCGTCTACGATCAAAATGGTGTGCTTGCTCATGTTATCCCCCTATTGTAATTAGGCGCTTTCCCGGCTAAGAAAGCAGGTGACCTGCGGTAGTAATTCCAGGGTGCGGGCATAGGCGGCGGCCAGCTCGTCGAGCAGGGGCTCGGGCGGCGGCGTGCCGGTTTTGAGGGTGGCCTCTGCCACGGCGATCAACCGGTTCACCTCGCCCAGCTCAATGTTGGCGGCGATGCCCTTGAGGGCGTGGGCCGACTGGGCCGCCTGCTCATAGGCCCGTGCAGTAATAAAGTCCCGCACCTGGTTGTACAGCTCGTTGCGCTGAAAGCTGCTCAGCAGCGTGGAGTATAACTTTTTGTTCCCCCGCAAGCGGGTAAGGCCGTCTTCTACACATATATAGGGCAGGAAGGCCTCGGCGGAATCCATCATTTCTTCGGGCACTTCCTGGGGCGCTACGGCCACGATCCGGGTGGCGTCGGCACGCAGGTAAAAGGCCAGCTTTTCGTACAGGGTATGGTCTTCGATGGGTTTGCCTATGTGGTCGTCCATACCGGCTTCCAGGCATTGCTGCACATCGTCTTGGAACACGTTGGCGGTCATGGCCACGATGGGCACTTTTTTGGCCCATGGGTGATCCAATGCCCGGATCGCCCGGGTAGCCTCCAAGCCGTCCATCACCGGCATCTGCATGTCCATCAGGATCAGGCCGTAGTGGGACGGATCCTTCGCAAACATCTCCAGGGCCTGTTTGCCGTTTTCGGCCTCGTCGGTCATACAGCCGGTTTCATCCAGCATGGCCATGGCAACCTCGCGGTTAAACTCCATGTCCTCGGCAAGGAGCACACGCAGGGAGCGCAAATCGGGCACGCTGGTAAGGGTATGCTCCGGCCCGGCCACAAACTGCTGGCCGTTCATGCCCAGCACGCTGGCGATAAAGTTATACAGATCCGAGGAGAACAGCGGCTTGGTGATAAAGTAATGCACGCCCGCTTGAGTAGCCTCGTCCCGGATGTCGGAAAGGTCGGCGGCGGACACCATGATCACCATTACATGCTCACCCAGCAGGCTACGCATGGCGCGCACGGTTTCCACACCGTCCATGCCCGGCATGCGCCAATCCACAAAAACAAAGTTGTACTTATTATAGGATCGCAGCATCTCTACCGCCTGTTCACCAGTGTACGCCAAATCGCAGGTGATGCCAAAGTTTTGCATGATGCCAGCAAAATATTCGCAGGCAGCCGACTCGTCGTCAATCAGCAACACACGCATATCGGAAGGGAGCTGCTTGTCCCCCTGTTGCTCTTCGGGCTGATCGGGCGCAACCTCCATCTCCACGGTAAAGATAAAGGTACTGCCCCGGCCCAGCTCGCTTTCCACAAAAATCTCGCCGTTCATCATGTGCACAATGCTTTTGCAGATCGCCAGGCCCAGGCCGGTGCCGCCGTACTTGCGGGTGATGCTGCCATCGGCCTGCTCAAAAGAGGTAAACAACCGGGATAGCTGCTCGGGGCTCATGCCGATGCCGTGATCCCGCACCCGGGCCTCGATCATGCTGCGATTGCCCTCCCGGGACAGCTCCCGCATGCTCAGCACGATATTGCCGCCCTCGGGCGAGAATTTGATGGCATTGGTAAATAGGTTGGTTACCACTTGGGCAAGGCGTATCTCATCGCCCACAAAGTGCTGGGGCATGCCACGGGCCAGCAGAATCTGCAGGCGCAGCTTGCGCTCCTCGGCCCGCATCATCACCGTATTGCTTACGTTCATGAGCATATGCTCCAAATGGAAGGGCTCCTGATGCAGCTGGAACTTGTTGGCTTCGATTTTGGATACGTCCAGTATATCGTTCACCAAACCTAGCAGGTGTTTGGCCGAGGTATCGATTTGGTTGAGGGAGTGGCGGATCTTCTCCGGATCATCGGTGCGCAGGGCCATGCGGCACATGCCGATGATTACATTCATGGGGGTGCGTATCTCGTGGCTCATACGGGACAAAAAGTCGCTCTTGGCGCTGCTGGCGTTTTTGGCGGCGCGGATCGCCTCTTCCAGCTGGTGCTGGGTTTCTTCCCGATGAAACTGGGCGCGGATGCGCTGGGCCGCAGCAGCCAAAATGCCCGCCACCATGTCCAACAACCCAAGGCTGTCCGCATCCAGTGTGCCCTTTGAGTTTTCTACGCACAACATTCCCCATAGGCTGTCGTGCACACGCACGGGCAACACAGTCCGGCCGTCGCCCAACTCACGGAGCTCCGGAAGCGGCAAAAACGCCTTCAGGGATACCAACCCTTCGGGAACCCACTCAAAGGCCAGCTCCAATGCCTCACCGGGCTCCACCGCAAGCAACAAAAGCACACGGCAAACCTTCAGATGCTCGGCCAGGGGCGTAAGCAGCGCGGGGATCATCGTTTCTTGCCGGGTATGCAACATCGCTTCCATCGTGATGCGGGCTTGCAGCTTATGCACCGCCACCTGGGCTTCCATTGAGGCAAGCAAGGCCAGGGCTTGCTGCATATCGGTGATGCCGCTGATATCGCTCATATGCTCATGGATCATTGTATTCCTTCACACTCCTATTGGTGCAAGCGGTTACATGTGTCGAGTGCATTATAGCAGATTTCTTTGCCAAGGGATATACAGGATTGTCATTTTTCGATGTAAAACGATATGAAATCTGCGTTCATATCTTGCATTTTGTCTATATACGCAGAAAAAAAGCCGCCCGGCAAATTACATGTGTGACCAGAAATCATAGGTATTGTGTTTCTAAAAGAACGGCGAATGGCCCTGATATAGAGTATACCGACGGTTACACGCCAAGTAACAACTTTTAGTTTTTGACTGTTTTTTGGGGCAAAAAGGTCATCCACTCGCATTCGAGCCGCCCATTGTAAAGGCGGCGCTTTTTGTCGGCCCGACGGCCCAAGCAACGCTCAAAGCCGGGATGGGCGGACAGGGCCCCCAGGCTCCAGCCCGGATGTTGGCGCATCAGCCCGGCCAGTGCACGGTACACTGCTTCGGCGGCAGCCCGGTCGCCCAGCCGCTCACCATAGGGCGGATTGCATAAAAACACCCCGCCCCGGCCGGGCGCCCGGAGCTCCGCCGCATCTTTGCGCGTAAACAAAATGCGCTTGCCAAATCCAGCCTGCTCCCTGTGGCGCGCCGCCAGTTTCAGGGCGTTTTCATCGATATCGCTGCCCGAAATACCTTCTGCGGCATCGGGGTTAAAACGTTCTTTTGCTTCGGCCCTGGCCGAGAGGAAGTCCGAGCGATCCAAAAATCCCCACTGTTCGCAGGCAAAAGGGCGGGTTAGGCCGGGCGCCCGATCGGCGGCCCGCATGGCTGCCTCGATCAATATCGTGCCCGTGCCGCAGGTTGGATCGTGAAGCAGGCGGCCGGGCCGCCAAGGCGAGAGGGTCACCAGAGCCGCCGCCAGGGTCTCCCGCAGGGGCGCTTCGCCGTTCCATGTGCGGTAACCGCGCCGGTTAAGGGCCGTGCCACTGGCGTCCATGGTGATCATGGCCTGGGTGCCCCGCAACGATACCTCCACAGGGTAGGCCTCGCCGGTTTCGGGTAGCCAGTTTGTTTTATATCGGGCCTTTAGCTTTTCGGCGATGGCCTTTTTGGTGATGGCCTGGCAGTCGCTTACGCTCATCAGTTGCGCACGCACGCACTTGCCAGCCACGGGAAAAGCGCCGTTTCGGGGAACCCAATCGGCCCAGGGCAAGGCACGCACGCCCTCAAACAATTGATCAAAGGTAGCCGCCTCAAAGGAACCGCAATAGAGCAACACCCGGTCGGCACAGCGCAGCCACAGATTGGCACGAAAGGCATCCATCGAGGGCGCAACAAAACGCGCGCCCCCATTACCGGCCTGAACATCTGTTAGGCCCAGCGCGC
>Ga0123356_10003245_pt1 | contig 17086 bp, 10 predicted proteins | sample TergutEmb28metaG_2_FD_92546 | JGI IMG/M metagenome (GOLD analysis project Ga0123356, IMG submission 92546) | Embiratermes neotenicus P3 segment gut microbial communities from Petit-Saut dam, French Guiana - Emb289 P3 | ecosystem: Host-associated > Arthropoda: Insects > Digestive system > Gut ...
CCCATTAGTCAATCCTGAACACACAGGAATGATCATTGCTCCGATATCTGAGCACTCGCTTAAGGCATGGTCAATAGTTAGCAGCTGCGACGATGTTGTGGTGATAGAGCCAAGTGAAGATAATACCCAACAACTTGTGGTCTATGTCGACGGCGAACCAATAGGGGCGAAACAAGAGGCAACAGAGATTGTGCGAGTGACAGTCAATCCCAGCAAAACAGTGCTTGAACTTATCCAGTTTGATCAGATCGGATTCTATGACCTTTTAACTTCCGCGTTTTTTGGAGATGCTGATGCTCGATGAGCTTGAAGTCAATAATTATGCGTTGATCGAGAGGGCATCAATTGAGTTTTCACCCGGTTTCACTGTGTTAACAGGCGAGACTGGTGCTGGTAAAACAGCGCTGATCGGCGCGATAAAGCTGCTAATCGGTGAGAGAGCGGATGTCTCCGCGATCACTGATGGCGCAGACGAACTGAGGGTGGCGGCAAGATTGATTGATGAGGATAACAGGGAGGTTATCGTCAGCCGGCGGTTGAATCGCAGTGGTCGTTCGCGTGCTGCGATAGACAGCCAGATGACTACGGTCACTGCTCTGGCAGAACAAGTCGGTACTCGGTTTGATTTGCTTGGGCAGCACGAGCACCAGAACCTGCTTTCTGGGTCGGCTCAGCAGGCCTATCTTGATCAGTTCGGAGCGATATCGGAATCCGAGGTGTTTGCTGCCTATCAGCAGGCTTGGCATGACCGCGAGCAAACAGGTATTGAGCTGGCGATGCTTCAGGAGCAGGCGAGACAGAGCGCTCAGAGCCTTGAGCAATCCCGCTTTACTCTTGAACAGATTGAGGCTGTGAACCCCCAGGTGGATGAGTATGAGCAGCTAGAAGCTGACATTCCGATACTGCGTCGCGGCGAGGATCTGGCTGTTGGTTCGAATGCAGCCTGGCAGCTGCTTGGAGCTGATGACCAGGTGTCTGACTTATTAGCTCAGGCTGCGCGGCAGCTTTCATCTGTGCGTGGGATCGATGCTCGGCTCGATGCTTTAGCGGATAGGTTGCAGTCAGCACAGATCGACTTGGAAGATATCTCCGCTGAGCTGATAACCTATCGCGACAGTGTCAGCTTTGATGCCCAGGTTCTTGAAGACACGCAAAGCAGGCTTGGCCAACTTGAGGGATTGGTACGCCGGTTCAATGCACCGATACGCGAGATTTTGGTACTACGTGATCAAGCTAGGCTTCAGCTTGAGATGGCAGACAACCTTCCTGATCGGATCGAAGCTGTTGCTCAAAGGCTGGAATCTGAGGAGAAGATTCTGCTTACGGTTGCTGCAGAGCTTGCTGCCAAACGCAACGCTGATGCCATTGCTCTGGCGGAGAGGCTGACTGCAAGATTGAAGGACTTGGCTTTCGGAAGTGCAGCTATTGAAATCGTCTGCGAAGGCCTTCCTCGCCAGTCATGGAGCGCAACAGGTAGCCAACGCTGCGAGCTGTTATTTCGCCCACAGCCACGCTCTGTTTCCAGACCACTTTCTCGCATTGCCAGCGGAGGCGAGTTATCCCGTGTCATGCTGGCGTTGAAGTCAGAACTGATAGCCAGTGACGGCATGACCCTTGTCTTCGATGAAGTCGATGCTGGTATTGGTGGTATTGCTGCGACAGCAGTCGCTGAATATCTCAAGCGTCTCGCGAGTAACAATCAGGTAATCGTTGTCACACACCTGGCTCAGATCGCAGCAGTTGCTGATCGCCACTATGTCGTGCAACGGGATACTGGCGGTGGGGAGCCTGGTACCTCCGCGCAGCCAGACCCAGCCGGGGCAACATCCGCGCAGCCAGACCCAGCCGGGGCAACATCCGCGCAGCCTGTACTGTCCCCGTCTACATCTGAGCAGCAAGACCCCACCCAGCCTGTACTGTCCCCGTCTACATCTGTTTTCGAGGTCGTGGGAGATCAGCGGGTTTTGGAAGTTGCGCGAATGCTTTCAGGCTCATCCGACGATGTAGCTATAGCACACGCGCGCGAGCTGTTACAAGGCGACAGGGTAGAGTAGCCGAGCTTTTATCCACAGATAAAACTCACTAGAAAACCCAGCATACGAGAAATAAGCCAAAAGGCTACGCTACAGCAGACCTAACCATCCTCAGTGGCAGGATACAGGCTATAAAAACCCCCACTCCGCTGTGCAGAATGGGGGTTCGAAATCGAGGCTTGCGTGCGCTACTGCGGTCTTGCGGTTCCGCAGCTTTGGCAGAAGGTTCCTCCAGTGTTCGTAGCGCCGCATGTGCCGCAGCGCCATTCGTCAGTCATGGGAACACCTGGCTGCATCGGTTGCTGCGGGTATGCCTGCTGGGGAACTCCCGGCTGCATCGGTGGTTGCATCGGTTGTCCAGGTTGTACCGGTTGTCCGTAGCCTGGCTGCACAGGTTGGCCGTAACCAGGTTGCATCGGTTGCTGCACAGGTTGAGCATAGCCAGGTGGTACCGGCTGTTGCATCGGCTGTCCGTAGCCTGGCTGAGCCGGCTGCCCGTAACCAGGTTGCATCGGTTGCTGCACAGGCTGTGCATACCCCGGTTGTACCGGCTGCCCATAGCCAGGCTGCATCGGTTGCTGCACCGGCTGCCCATAGCCAGGCTGCACAGGCTGCATTGGCTGTGCATACCCCGGTTGTACCGGTTGTCCATAAACGGGCTGCATCGGTTGCTGAACTGGTTGTCCATAAACAGGTTGCACTGGTTGTCCATAAACAGGTTGCATTGGTTGCTGGCCAGGTTGTATCGGAAGTGAGAAAGCTACAGGAACCATTCCTGCTTGCCCCGGAACCAATAACGACTTGATCTGGGTGGCAAAGTTCTGCACATTCAGGAACTCAGGTGCGTATGGGTCACTTAGGCTGCTTTGATTGAGTGGAAACTTGATCTCGTTAAACCAAGGAGAATTGACCTGAATGACTGCTTCAAAGTCATAGGAATATGTATAGCGCGGGGGGTCATATGGCTTTTTGGAGCCGTCGTTTGTTGGCTGGAACTCTTCATCCCGGGAATCACTGCGTTCGATTTCGCAGGACATGATTTGGGAGAGCGAAACGATGTCAGGATTGTCTTTTCGCCAATCCTTGGCGCGACTGACCACAAAGGCTCCTGCGTTCTGATCCACATATAGTTTCCAATTATCGCCCACGACGGTTGTCGGGTTGAACTGCGCCAAAGCGCGTTCATTATCTTCGCGATATGCCAGATGTTTTCTGATGTCTTCGACTGTCGTACGGCGTCGACCGGTCATCCAGCGCGAAAGCTTAGCAGCACAGTCCTTGCATAGGTTTCCATCATCGAGTTTGCGATTGCCCATCAGACCGATGGAACCTCCGCAGATGTCGCAGTTCTTTTTGTCAAACAGCGCCATGATACCTCCTCCTCACGTTTATTAACTGCAAATGGCACCTTTGGGTGCCACAACCGTTTCCCCCATTATGCACCAGCTGGTTTCAGCTTTTGCATCCAAATGACATACTCGAATATGTCGATGACAGTATGACACAGCAGTACTGCTTTTGCATTGTTTTACCGCTATTGATAGCTACGTAGGAGCCGAACGTGTGAAGGTGAGAGCCTGCGACAATGACAGTCTCAAAAGAGGCATCCGCCAGGCGGGACCGCGAGCCGACGCTCCGCAGACACACCATCTCATTCCATTACACTGAACTCTGAATTCCACCTGCAACCAGGCGGCTCAACCCAGTCAACTCAGATCGAACGTCCAACCCGAACGCCTCCGAACGTCCAAGCCACCAACCCAACCACAGAATTCCGACTCCCAATTCCGGCTTTTTGGCGATTTCTGCAACTTTTTTGCGGTTGGGCGCCGAAAATGTGGCATAAGGCAGTGTCTTTCTGTGGTAAATACAACAATAGTGTTGCATTTACCACGGTAGCGTTGCATATGCAACGTAGACTACTGGCGTTTCTGCGCCCCAACCGCAAAAAAGTTGCAGAAATCGCCTGCTTGGCGAAATTGGTTGGAATCAAGAGGCTGCTCGGGGTAGAGCGGGGGCTAAGCTTAAGCCCGGGGAGGCCAGGGAAGCCGGGGAGCCTGGGGAGGCAACGAAGAACATACGAAACCGCATCATACTATGCTTGGTGAATTCCAACACCAGTTCTTTTGTATATTCTGTGCTAGCCTGAACAATCACTATAGAATACTACCTTCTTTATGAGACAATGTTTATAACGCCTTATTTGCCATTATCTCAAAAAGAAGGATTTAGATGACTGAGGGCATTGATCTAAAAATCGAAAACTGGCGTAAGCAGCTCCTTGATCTTTCGCGTCGAAATCGTCTGATTAACTCCGCCCCGCTTGCTGGTACTTCGCGCATATCGCGAGTCGCACTGGCAATCATTGAGCCAGATCCTGAGTCTCTGTGGCGCCTTATCGCAGAAGACGAGCGCTCGTTGACGTTTCCGCTGCCCGACGTCAGCGCTGACGCTGCGGCGAGCGATGATGAAGCTCCCAACGCCAAACCAACCGACACCGCAAATACCTCCATTACCAACCAGTCCGTTGCAGACACCCACAAAACCCTGCGCAATCTGCGCCAGAAAGCGCGGTTGTACTCCGAAGAAAAGGGATTAAACGCCCTGCACCTCGCGTTCGGTTTTATCAACTGGACCAACCTACGCGACGGTGAGCAGCTGCGTTCCCCGCTGTTGCTGGTGCCGGTTGAGCTCAGCCAGAAAGATCTCTTTTCGCCATTCGTGCTCTCTCGCCATGACGATGAAATAACCGCTAACCATGCCCTGGTGCAGAAACTCGAGGTCGAAGCCGGTATCGTGCTGCCGCAGTACTCTGACGAGCTCAGCCTCGCAGACTATGTGGATAAAATCACGCTGGCGTGCGCCAGTATGACCTGTTCTATCGAGCTTGAAGTCGAGTTGGCGCTTTTTTCGTTCAACAAGATAAACATGTATCAAGACCTCGGTAAGCATCGTGAGCAGCTGGCTGCGCATCCGGTTGTCAGAGCACTGGCGGGGGATGCGAGCATGCTGAATCGCAACATTACAGACTTAAACATATCTGAATTCGATCATGACGCGCTGGATCCGACGAAGGTCTTCAGCGTGCTAGATGGTGACTCAAGCCAGCAGGATGCTGTGCAGCTGGCAAAGCACGGAGCCAGCTTTGTGCTGCAGGGACCGCCGGGAACCGGTAAGAGCCAGACGATTACCAACATCATCGCAGAGTTTCTGGCAGAGGGTAAAAAAGTACTCTTTGTCTCTGAGAAGATGGCTGCCTTAGAAGTGGTTCATCGTCGGCTGACTCAGGTTGGCTTGGGTGATTTCTGCTTGACCTTACACCATAACAATGCCAAGCGACGCGACATCCTTGACCAGCTGGATGTCTCTCTTCAGCTGGCTCAGAGTCAGGCAACCGTGGCTGCATCAGCAGCTGACCAGTTATCCAGACTGGTTGACCAGCGACAACGACTGAATAATTACGCCAGGCAATTACATTCTGAAGTAAGGCCGCTGGGGGAGACCCCCTTTAATGTCTATGGGCGACTTGCTGCACTGCAGCTCGAGCTGGGTCAGTCTTCAGCGGTGAATTGTATTCCCGATCATGCTGGTGTATACACCAGACAGGATTTAATAAATCGAATCAGCTTGCTGGAAGACCTCTCTCGTTTTATAGCAGAGTGGGGATATCAGGACGACAATCCATGGCAAGGTTATCGGCCGCGCAATCTGACAGGTAACCTGCGGCAGCAGATCACCAGTGAAGCAGAGACCATCGTGCGTGTTATCGCATCAGCGCAGTCAGAGACAACAGGGCAGCCTGATGCAGCAGCAGAGGAGCAAGCGCTGTCCCCCGAGCAGCAGGCAGCCGCAAAAGCAATCGCAGCCCAGATGGCTATGGCGGGGCATCCAGCGATAACACCGCGAAACACCAGCGCGCTGATCGATGAGCTGAGCATGTATGACCTTAATAGACTCTCGGAGTTGCATCACATGCAGACCAGTATCGAAGCTGAGCGACAACGTCTTGCAGTTGACTATAACGACCAGGTCTACTCAATAGATGGCAATGAGCTTTTACAGCGATGCAACACAAGGTACCAGGGCAAGATGCGATTGTTGAACAAAGAATACAGGCACGACCGTAGCCTCATCGCAGCAACAAGGCATGACGGTGTAAAACCGGATTTCGAGAAAATCGTCGCTTTAGCTGAGAGCCTGAAAGGTCTCCAGTCCCTGGAGCTTGCTGCCAATAGTCTGTTTGACACATTAGGGAGTAAGCAGGTCTACAATCCAGAATTTGCCAACCAGCTCTTCGAGCAACTGAAAGAGCCACTGAGCTGGTTTGCCGATCTGTTCGATCAACCAGAGCGTCTGCTGGCTGTACCGCTAAATAAGGCGCAGGCGCTGGTTCAGACCTGCGCTGGCTCACTGGTTCTACTTGAGCGCTATATTGACTACCTTAGACTGATTGATCGAGCGTTTCCCCTGGGTATAACCCAGTTCGTCAGCAAGCTAGAAGAGCAAGGCGTACCAGCAAGACACATTCTGCCTGCGTTCGAGCAGTGTTTCTACAACGCCTGGCTCTACGCCGTCCTGCCCTACCGAACAGCAGTGCAGGAGTTTCGCCGTATCAACCAGGACGCCTTGATCTTATCCTTCCAAAAACTGGATAAAGACCACCTGGATATCGCAAAAGCAGCGACCTACAGTCGGCTTGTCTCCCGTCTGCCTGCATTGAACACAGTGTTTTCGAACTACGACGAGGTCGGCCGACTCAGACGCGAGATGAGCAAGAAGCGCAAACTGATGCCAACCCGCAAGTTGATAGCTGAGATACCGAACCTGCTTCCGGTTTTAAAGCCTTGCATGATGATGTCGCCACTCTCGGTTAGCACCTTCTTGGCTGACCTACCAGAGCCGCCTCACAACAGCTATCTGTTCGACATCGTGTTGTTCGACGAGGCTTCGCAAATCCGAACCGAAGACGCTCTTTGTGCGATACTTCGCGCCAGGCAAGCTATCATCGTCGGTGACAGCAAGCAGCTACCGCCAGCGGATTTCTTTCAATCATCATTTTCCGGAGCACTCGACGACATCTATGACGAGCAAAGCGAGCTGGGCGACAGCGGCGCGTTTGAATCACTGCTCGACGAGGCTTCACTGATGCCGACGCAGGACTTGCTTTGGCACTATCGCAGCAGGCACGAAAGCCTGATCGCATTCTCTAACACCAAGCTATATAACAACAGATTGACTACTTTTCCCTCCTCGCTGGACAGCGCAGACGACCTTGGTGTCGAGTACGTCTACGTAGCCGGAGCCATATATGAAAGGGGTCAGCGGCGAAACCTGGCAGAAGCCAACAAGGTCGCCGACCTGGTCTTCGATCACATCCAAAAACACCCTGACCGCAGCCTCGGCATCATCGCCTTCAGCGAAAGCCAGCAAGCAACCATTGAGGAGACCCTGCAGCAAAGGCGCAGGCAAGACCCCCGCTTCGAGTACTTTTTCCGCGAAGACTCACTTGAGCCGGTTTTTATCAAGAACCTCGAAACCGTTCAGGGCGACGAGCGCGACACTATCATATTCAGTATCGGCTATGCGCACGATGCGGATGGCAGGTTTCTGATGAACTTCGGTCCCCTCAGCCAGTCCGGAGGCCACCGCCGATTGAACGTAGCTATCACCCGCGCCAAAATCAACATCAAGCTGGTTGGTTCCATCATGCCCTACGATATAGACCTGAGCCGCGTTCCCAACGAGGGCCCTCACCTGCTGCGTGACTACATCGAGTACGCGATCAAGGGCGTGAGCACTATCAAGCAACCCGATGAAATAAGCACCACACCCGCGCCTGCTTGGTCTTCGACCGGTTCGCCCACACGCTTTGAGCAGACAATCGAGGCCTTCCTGACAAATCACGGATTTACTGTGGATAAGAACGTGGGTTGTTCAGGCTACAGGATAGACTTCGCTGTTCGTCACCCTCACTATCGCAATAGTTACTGCCTTGGAATTGAGTGCGATGGCTCCACATATGGCAGCGCCAGAACCGCTCGTGACCGTGATCGCCAACGTCCTTCTGTGCTGGCCAGTATGGGTTGGCGGATGTATCGAGTCTGGTCTGCAGACTGGAACCGAGACTCGCTGACTGAAGGCGAGCGATTGCTTGCTGCTATCGAAGCGGCGATTGCCAGTTATGAAGAATTCGATATCAAAGGCGTGCTAACGCCACCACCTGCAGCTGAAGGCTGGACTGGAGGTGGTGGTGAAGAGTTGCCTTTGGAAGCCGCAGGGTATGAGAGCGCTGACGAAGACTATCTTCAGATAACTGACCGGCGCCCCGAGGATTCCGATTTACCGCAAACCCGCTTTTACAGTCGAGCCGCTGACACAATACCGCTTGAAGATATTGAGCGAGTAATGCTTGAGCTTGTCAACAAAAGCTACGGAATCGATGTTGAAGGCTTGTACAGAGTAACCGCCCGCAGCTATGGCTGGGCTCGCATAGGCAGCAAGATACGCAAACGACTCGATCTAGCCTACAAAAAGCTGCTTTACTCAGGCAAGATTACCGAAGCCAACTCCGAGCAATAGCAGCCAAACAGTATAAAGCGCGCCACCTTAGCTTCGCAAGATAACCGTCTACCTGATAAAGACACATTTCATTCTGCAAAAAGAAGCCGCAAAAGGTATTTCTCCTTGGTTGTATGCTGCGCTACACTTGCTTTCATTGCATAATAGGCAACTTTTGTGCACTTCGCCTTATTGCCTATCGCTTTTCACAATTATTTGTAAAGTGCTATTTACACCGTAGTAATGCAATGGAGTGTTTGCAGAGAGTTGAACAGCGGTGGTGGTATTCGACGTGCAGTCGATCGAAAAGGAAGGGAATGCAAGATGGCAAAGATTTCACCAAAAGACAATTTTCTAAAACTGGCTGGCGGCGGTATGCCGGAGTATGTGCCTTACTTCACCTATATGGGAACTGAGGAGATTCCGGAGATTTCGTCAAAGGTCGCACGACCCGAGGTGGTTGTACCTAATCCGCCAAATCCGGATGGTAGTAACACCAGCATTTGGGGCGTGACAACCTATCCGAACCAGGAAACAGCAGGATCAGCAATGCCTGAACCTGACGTTTGGATTCTCGATGATGTTACTAAGTGGGGCGATGTAATCAGAAAACCGGTCTTCAAAGAGGGCATCGATTTTGACGCGATGGCTAAGGCAGACTTTGAGCGCATCGGTCTTGATCGCAGTGTGACCGCGCTGAGAACCGGCCTGTTCTTCGGACCATGGATGACCCTCGTTGGTTTTATGGGTTTTGAGGGTGCCATGGTTGCCATGGTTGAGGAGCCTGAGTCCGTTAAGGAACTCTATGACTGGATGACCTCGCTCTATGAGCCGTATTACACCCAGGTACTCGATGCCTATCAACCAGACATCTGGACAATGAGTGATGACACATGCACCGAGCGTGGACCGTTCTTCTCTGTCGCGATGTACAGAGACATCTTTAAGCCGTTCTATGAGCGCTTTGCTGTTCAAGCAGCTGAAAGAGACATCCCGATTATGTTCCACATCTGCGGATTCATAGAGCCGTTCATCCCAGAGATGCTGAGCTACGGCGTCAAATATGTTGAGCCGGCGCAGGAGACCAACGATGTTATGGCGCTGAAGGAGCAGTACAAGAATCAGCTGTCATACCTTGGCACCTATGACTGGGGCAAGCACTATCCGAAGAACTACCCGGACTATGATCCCGAAGAGGTCAAGCAGGATGTTCGCGATGCAATTGACAAGTATAGCCCCGGTGGCGCATGGGCTCCGCTGATTTGGCCAGTCAGCTACGTTGGTGATCCGAATATCGACGACCTGAGAAGACTGATCTGGAACGAGTGCTATACCTATGGCAAGAAGGTCTACGGCTACGAAGACTAAAGCATTACACGCAGCTTCGGGGATAGTCGACATCCCAAACGGCATCCCCAGCTCTAAACACAGTGAGACACAGACGACTAAGTGGCGGTGGGCATTCCACCGCCACTGCACTTCACAGCCATTGCAACACCGGCACCAACATTGCAGCGCCAGTACCAACTTCACGTACGATAATGGCGAAAAATGTCGTGTTTGTCTCCACAAATCTTTTAATCTATGAGACAATCAGCCATTGCATCTTTTTCAAGGGTGGGATTACGGTGGCAAACACAAACTACCTGAAGACAACAGTTATCAGAGAGGGTTTAGAGGAGAGTCAATGCCAAGGATTATTGTAGATCAACAGTTCTGCAAAGGTTGTGGCCTTTGTGTGGATGCATGTCCAGACAAACTGATGGCGCTGAACTTAGAGCTGATCAGCCAGAAGGGCTACAACCCTGCATATTGCACCGACGATGAGGCATGCAACGCCTGCCTGTCGTGTGCGCAGATGTGTCCGGATGTGGCGATTACGGTAGAAAGGTAGAGGGCATGGCAGAGAAAGTATTGATGAAGGGCAACGAGGCGCTGGCTGAGGCAGCGATTCGCGCTGGCTGCAAGACCTTTTTCGGTTACCCCATTACACCTCAGACCGAGTTGGCAGCCTACATGGCAAAAGCCCTGCCGCCAATCGGCGGAACATATCTGCAAGCCGAGTCCGAGGTAGCGGCCATTAACATGGTCTATGGCGCTTCGGCAGCTGGTGTGCGCGTGATGACTTCCTCGAGCTCGCCTGGAGTCAGCTTGAAGCAGGAGGGTATCTCGTACCTGATCGGTGCGGATCTGCCAGCGCTGATTATCAACATCCAACGTGGCGGTCCAGGCCTTGGCGGCATTCAGCCGTCGCAGGCAGACTATTGGCAGGCAACCAAGGCAACCGGACATGGCGATGGTCAGATAATCGTATTGGCTCCGTCAACGGTGCAAGAGATGACCGACCTGGTCGCGTTGGCTTTTGACCTTGGGGATAAGTACCGCACCCCTGTCATGATACTGGCTGATGGGCTGCTTGGGCAGATGATGGAGCCGGTCGAACTGCCGGAGACTGACGGAGTCGAGCTTCCCGAGAAGCCTTGGGCTCTGACCGGTCATGGCAACTCGCGCGAGAAGAACATGGCTAACTCGATGCATCTAGATCCGCAGGAGCTTGAAGATAGCATCTTGGAGCGATACGAGCGCTATTTGGTTATCAAGCAAGATGAGCAACTTGCCGAGAGCTACCTGACTGAGGATGCCGATATAACATTAGTGGCTTATGGCGCTGCGGCTCGTGTTGCGCGCAGTGCTGTGAATAAGGTGCGAGCTGAAGGCATCAGTGCCGGCTTGATCAGACCGATCAGCCTCTGGCCGTTTTCAGTGGATGTGATTGAGCAGCAGGTGCCAATCAGTTCCGACTTCCTGTCGGTTGAATTCTCGATGGGGCAGATGGTTGATGATCTGCGTCTTGTTGTTGACGGCAGAAAGCGCGTGCATTTCTACGGTCACACAGGCGGCATCGTGCCGACCCCAGATGAGATCGCAGATGTGATTCGTCGTATAGCTGCAGGTGAGAAGGTCAATCAAGTAGCGTTTCGTTCGTACTAACATCGTTTGAGCGATACGCTAAGTATCACGGTTTATATAAGGAGTTGTTTTATGAGCACAACAACAGAAAGCGTGGTTAGCACCGAGAAACGTCGCGTGCTTTTCTCCCGACCGAAGTCATTATCGGATGTCGTGACCCATTACTGCCCGGGTTGCACTCACGGCATCGTACATAGGCTGGTGGCTGAAGTTATCGACCAGCTGGATATCGAAGGTAAGACAATCGGCGTCTGCCCGGTTGGTTGCTCGGTATTGGCTCACAATTATTTCAACTTTGACATGGCACAGGCTGCTCATGGGCGAGCTCCGGCGGTGGCAACTGGCTTGAAGCGCTCGCTTCCGGACAGCGTTGTCTTCACCTATCAGGGCGACGGTGATTTGGCAAGTATCGGCATGGCCGAGACCGTCCATGCTGCTTTACGTGGTGAGAAAATCACGGTTATCTTCATTAATAACGCCATCTACGGTATGACCGGTGGCCAAATGGCTCCGACCAGTCTGCCTGGCCAGGTGACCCAGACCAGTCCATATGGTCGCGATATCGAAGCTGCTGGCTATCCTGTCAAGGTCTGCGAATTGTTAAGTGGGCTAGAGGGCGTGGCGCTGGCTCAGCGCGTGACTGTTGATACGCCGAATCATGTTCGGGCTGCACGCAGAGCTATCAAGAAGGCTTTCGACTACCAGATCGAAGGACTGGGTTATTCGATCATCGAGGTTATCTCGACCTGTCCAACCAACTGGGGGCTTTCTGCTGATGCTTCTATGAAGTGGCTGCGCGAGAACATGCTACCTTACTACCCACTGGGAGTTTTTAAAGATATCAAGGCTGGCGCAGCTGCAGCTGGCGCTGCAGCTGCCGCTGGTGACGCGAACACCGCGGGTGACGCTGGCGACGAATAGATTGACGAATAGACACGAATAAGGAGAACGACAATGGCATCTGATATCAGCATCATGCTGGCTGGCTTTGGTGGTCAGGGAATACTATTTGCCGGCAAGGTGATTGCCTATGCTGGTCTTTTGGACGGGCGCGAGGTCAGCTGGTTGCCGTCATACGGGCCAGAGATGCGCGGCGGAACCGCGAACTGTAGCGTAGTGATTTCAGACGAACCCATTGGCTCGCCTCTGATTACAAACCCGGATGTTCTGATAGCAATGAATATGCCTTCATACGACCGGTATATCGGCGATGTGCCTTCTGGTGGAGTGGTTATCCTTGACTCTTCGCTGGTCAGTGGCTATACACCTCGCGACGACGTGAGTTACTATCCGATTCCCGCAACTAATCTGGCAAATGAGAATGGCTTGCGCACTTTGGGAAACGTCATAATGATCGGTAGACTGATGGCGGCAACCGGGTTTGCCAGCGAGGAGACCTTGCGTCTGGCTATCGACAAAAGCGTTTCTGCCAGACACACCGATCTGATTGAGTTCAACAAGCAGGCGCTGAAGCTGGGTGCTACCTGGCAGCCTGACTCTGAGCAGGGCGCCGAGTCCAAGCCAGGCGCGGGCTCAGCAGACACAGAGTCCGAGATGGCAGGCATCGGAGCAGCAGTGTGATGACAGACAACGTCTCAGAAGATATCGCCCAGGAACTGCGCGAACTCGGTCAGAGAATCGCGGGGCTCCGAGATGCCCTGGGATACACTACCGATGAATTCGCCGACCTGCTGGGAGAAGATAGCGAAACCTATGCTGCCTACGAGCAGACCGGCTTTAATATTCCTGCCAGCCTTTTGATGCACATTGCTAACAAAGCCCAGGTAGATATGGGTGTGCTTTTGACTGGTAAGTCAACACACCTGAACACTTTTCAGGTCGTGCGAGCTGGTGAAGGTCGCAGTGTCGACCGATTTCCTGGCTATCACTTCCAAGATCTAGCCTATGCTTATTCGGGCAAGACCATGCAGCCTTTATTAGTTACCCTTCAGCCATCGGATGAACCGGCTGAGCTGGTCACACACAGTGGCCAGGAATTCAATTATGTCACGGAAGGAACGGTAATCCTGGTGTTCGCCGACCGCGAGATTGAGCTACACGTTGGAGACAGCGTCTATTTCAATCCGGAGTTGCCTCATGGGCAACGCTGCGGTTCGGATGAGCCCGCCACGTTCGTAACAATGATTATGGAGTAACGTAGGCGAACCATAAACACCAGGAGGAACCATGGATCAAATCATAAAGCGTTTCTGTGCTCGTATAGACTTCGAATCATACGAGGACTTCAAAGAGAATTTCGATATCACCACTCCAGCCAACTTCAACTTCGCTTATGACGTTGTTGACGAATGGGCGTGCATCGAGCCGGACAAACAGGCACTGGTATGGTGCGACGACCGCGCGCAAAAGACCTTCACATTCGCAGACATCGCTCGCCTGAGCAACCAGGCCGCAAACCTTTTTTCCGAGCACGGTATCGGCAAAGGCGACATTGTCATGGTTATGCTGCGCCAACGCTGGGAATACTGGATCATCGCCACAGCGCTTTGCAAACTCGGTGCCATTCTCAGTCCGGCAACCATTCAACTGACAGCGAAGGACATCCTTTACCGCCTGCAGTCTTCCGGTGCAAGAGCTCTGGTCGCACTGGACGACGACTACGTTGTCAAACAATGCGAGCTTGCCCTCGAGAGTCCAACCGACATAGTTTACAAGCTACTTGTGGATAAACACACGGATAACCCAAATTGGGATGACTTCAGCACTTTGCTCGCCAGCCAACCGGAGCAGTTCGAGCGCCCTCATGGTGAGGCTGCCAGCCAGAACAGCGACACGATGCTGATCTACTTTACATCTGGTACAACTGGTCTAGCAAAAATGGTGATGCACGATTTCACCCATCCTCTAGGACATATTCTGACAGCCCGCTATTGGCAGCAGGTGCAGGAGAATCAGCTGCACTGTTCGGTTTCGGACAGTGGTTGGGCCAAATTCGGTTGGGGTAAGATCTATGGCCAGTGGATCTGTGGTGCAACAGTGTTTGCCTACGATGCGGAGCGTTTCGACGCCAAAGCACTTCTCCAGCGTATCGAACAGTATCAGCTCACAACATTCTGTGTACCACCGACCATGTATCGAATGATGCTAACCGAAGATGTCAGTGCCTATGACCTCTCAAGTGTTCAGACCTTCACAACAGCAGGTGAACCACTGAATCCAGAAATCAATCTCCAATGGCAAAAGGCTACTGGCAAACTGATTCGTGAAGGCTTCGGCCAAAGCGAAGGCCCTGTGCTTCTAGCTACGTTCAGCTGGCTGACTCCGCGTCCTGGCTCGATGGGAAAACCTTCTCCACTTTTCGATATTGAGCTACTGGATGACAACGGGCAACCAGTCGGGGACGGTATGGATGGCAGCATTTGCATATGTAACCTGGACTTGAGGTTTCCGCCTGGACTGTTTGTCGGTTACTACCAGGACGAAGAGAAGAGCTGCGAGGCAGTGGGAGGCAAATATTATAACCTGCACGATTTGGCTTGGCGCGATGTCGATGGTTACTATACGTTCATCGGCCGGGATGACGATGTTATTAAGAGCTCAGGCTATCGTATTGGTCCATTCGAGGTTGAAAGTGCATTAGCTGAGCATCCAGCTGTATTAGAATCTGCTGTCACTGCTGTTGCTGATGAGATTCGCGGTAGTATCGTTAAAGCAACTATTACCTTGCAGGCTGGCTATGTTGCCTCAGACGAGTTGGCAAAAGAGTTGCAAGAACATGTCAAGCAGGTCACTGCACCATACAAGTATCCTCGCATTGTGGAGTTTGTTGACCAGTTACCCAAAACCGTCAGTGGTAAAGTGAAGCGGGCAGAGATTCGTACGGTTGACGCTGGTGGCGTCTGGGAAGGTGAAGCATCAGTAAGGTAACCGGTACGTCTTCAGGAAGGTTTGGCCATCTGGTTGGTGGGTGAGACAACCTTCTGCATTGGTTCAGTTCAGCTATTAGAACAATTTTGGGTGTTTCTCCAGAATAGTAGAGAATGCATAAAAAATAACTCAAAAATGAGTCGGTTTCTTCTGTACAAAAGCCTGACAGTGGTCGGTGTGTTAGAATTCTGCTCAGGTACTGATACGAGGTGCTTTAATTGAATGGGAACACAGCAGAACCCATGGCTGCTAATTGCCAAGGTTTTGCATCGCGCAGGTGTAAGGCAGGGGTTGCCTGGAAGAAATGAGGGATACGCCAGGTGCCGCTGTCTACATGGCTTGTAGAAAGGAGAACATACAACTTAAACCAATAGAGGTTAGCTACATTGGCCACTGTATGCGAATTGAAGAAGTGGCAACAGCAGGGGAAACTGAGGCATCTGTCTCAGATGCTGAAAGAAGAACAAAGGAGAGGAAACATAATGGCGAAAAGATCGCTGGTAAGGAAAATCCTTACATTTACACTTGCTGTGCTAGTTATGCTACCAGCAGCTGTAATACCGAAAAACGAAGCTTTTGCCGATGAGAGACGTGGTATTTACTACTACAACGATGGGGGCGTGGGTGCCCCACCCAATGATCTTTATTATCAATGGGGTACCTGGGCCAGGGTAAGCGAAAGGGTACCTACTTGGCCAGGTGGCGAAAAGGTTTTCAAGTATTGGGTAGATAGACACCCCGACGGTATGGGATCACGTGGTTACTATAATCCTGGAGACAGTATTTTCATGGATGACCACAGGTATCTTCATCCTGTGTGGGGAGATGCAGCCTCAAAGCAAATCACTATCACCTATCATCCGAATGGCGGCGTCGGTTCGATTGTGACCGAAACCATCAGTAGCGGAACCAACTACACTATCAAAGATCAAGGCTACACCAGAGCAGGTTATACCTTTGATGGTTGGGCTATTGGTACTGATGGCAGTGGGGGAAACTTTGCTGTTGGTGTCACAGTCAGATTTGATACCAATGTTACACTCTATGCCAAGTGGAAGGCTGTTACGACCCCAACTGCAGTTACCTACAATCCCAACGGTGGGAACGGCTCAATTGTCACAGTACCAGTTAATAAGAACTCGAATTACCTGGTAGCAAGTCAAGGCTATACCCGATCAGGTTACACTTTTGATGGTTATAACAGTAACGCTGCTGGTACGGGCACAAACTATTCTGTAGGCCAGTATATATTTGTCACAGAAAGCATCACGCTCTATGCCAAGTGGAAGCAGGATCCGATACAGCAGTACACAGTGACCTACTACCCCAACGGAGGTACAGGTTCGTCGGTATCTGTGAACGTTAATGCAGGCTCTAATCACACGATTGTTAGCCAAGGTTATACCCGGTCCGGCTACAGCTTCGACGGTTATAACAGCAATTCAGCCGGCACAGGTACCAACTATTCGGTTGGCCAGTCAATCACTGTCACTGGAAATGTCACACTTTATGCCAAGTGGAAGCAGGTTCAGTACACAGTGACTTACAATCCGAATGGCGGCACTGGTAACATCAACACTATCAATGTCAATGCTAACACCTACCATACCGTTGTTAGCCAAGGTTACACCAGGCCA
>Ga0123356_10003246_pt1 | contig 17080 bp, 15 predicted proteins | sample TergutEmb28metaG_2_FD_92546 | JGI IMG/M metagenome (GOLD analysis project Ga0123356, IMG submission 92546) | Embiratermes neotenicus P3 segment gut microbial communities from Petit-Saut dam, French Guiana - Emb289 P3 | ecosystem: Host-associated > Arthropoda: Insects > Digestive system > Gut ...
CGTCGGCGGGGGCGTCGGGGTCGCTGGCGGTGGGGTCTGACGCTGCCGGACGGGAAGCTGAGGGCGCCGAGGTGGGATCAGCTGAGTGGCTGACTCCTGATCCAGGGGTGCGTCCTTCGCACGCTCCGCCTCACGAAGAGCGCGACGCGTCATCGACTCCGTGGGAGGCTTCGGCTTCCCCCGGCGGGTGGACGAACTCATGGCCTTGGTGTCTTCTCCCAGGTCTGGCGGTGGTGAACCTTAAGAGCCTAAGGCAAATCGGCCGATTGTGCAGATAGGCACCTCCAGCTCCTCGCGGACTCGTCGCCTCCCAGGCTGAGCGCCGGTAGTGTGCTCGCGTGAGAACGATCGCCGGTGGCATCCTGTGTGCCCTCGTTGCGGCGATTGGTCCTGCGGCTGCCGACCCCACCGCCTGCCCCGATGCCATCGGAGTCGTCGTGGACCCCGGCGACCAGGCCGCGCCCGACTTCCGTTGCGCCCCGATCTCTCAGGGGACCGCCGAGCAGGCCCTCGATGCTGCGGGCTTCACCTTCGCTTTCCGCCCGGGGTTTCCGGGGATGATCTGCCAAATCGACTCAGTCCCCGACCCCTGCAACGGCGCCCCGGCCCACGCCTACTGGTCCTTGTGGACGCTGAGGGGGGGCGAGTGGACCTACTCGCGCCTGGGGGCAGGGGACGCCACACTCGCGGCGGGCGACATCACGGGCTGGGCCTTTGGGGCAGGGGCCCCTCCTCGCCTCGCCGCCGCCGACCTCGACGCCCCCACGGCTGAGCCGCTGCTCCAAGACGGCAACGCCACGTGGTGGGGCGTCGCGATCACGGCGGTGCTCCTCGCCGCAGTCGCCGCAAGGATGATCTTCCTCTCCCGGAGGCGCCGTGCCCAGACCTAGCCGATCCTGGTCACCCGCGCTTGGAGACCTCGCCCCCCGAGCCCACCAGACCCACCCCGTCGCCTGGTGGGTGTGGGCCCTGGCCCTGGCGCTCGCGGCAAACTGGACCACCAACCCCCTCATCCTCGCCCTCATCGCCGCAGCCGCCACCCTCACCGTCGCGACCAAGAAGGCCGCTGACCAGTCCGGATGGGCTACCTACTGGGTCCTCGCCGCGCTCGTCTTCACCTTAAGAATCGCCTACCGAATCCTCTTCGCCGGCTACGAGCCCGGCCGCGTCCTTTGGGCCCTGCCCGAGTTCCACGGCCCCGGCCCTTTTCGCGCCCTCACGATCCTCGGCCCCCTCACTGCAGAAGGCCTCTACCAGGGCTTTTGTGACGGACTCCGCTTGGCGACGATGATCCTCGCCGTCGGGGCCGCCGGTTGCCTTGCCGACCCTCGCCGCCTCCTTGCCGCCGCCCCGAAGGCCCTCAAGGAGGCGGGAACCGTCCTAGTCATCGCGATCTCTGTCCTCCCGCAACTTGGTCAATCCGTCCATCGAGTAAGACGCGCCCAAAAGCTCCGACCAGCCCCCGGCCGCGGCCCCCACCCCATCCGAGCCATCGCCCTCCCAGTCCTCGCCGACGCCCTCGACCGCTCCCTGGCCCTGGCTGCGGCCATGGAATCCCGCGGTCACGGCCACGCCGACCCGCTGACCCGACGCCAGAGACTCGCCGCTGTCACCGCTGCCACCGCCGGTCTTTGCCTCCTCGCCGCCGGCTCCTTCGCTGTGATTTCCGCCGCCGCCCGCCAGGCCGCAGGCTGGGCTGTTCTCGCCGCTGGCCTGGCCTTTCTCATGCTCGCAATGCGCATCTTCGGCCGACGCGTCACCGCGACGACCTACCGCCCAACCCCCGCCCGCCCCGCCGACTGGACTCTCGCCCTCGCGGGTCTCGCCGCTCCCGCTGCCCTCGCCCTGGCGGGCCTGGCCGACCCCGCCTCCGTCCTGCCCGCGATCCGCCCCCTTACCCCGCCTCCCCTGCCGACCCTCGCCTTCCTGGGCGTCGCGCTCGCCACCACCGCCGCCCTCACCTGCGCCCCCACCCCTCGCCGACCAGTCGTTACCTCACCAGGCCGGCGGCTCGCCCCCACCCCCCCAGGAGGTGACCGCCCATGATTCGCCTCCACGACGTGACCTTCACCTACGATGGCGCGCCCTCCCCCGTCCTGCTGCACACCGACATGGTGGTCGCCGAGGGAGAACTCGCCCTTGTCGCCGGTGCCACCGGATCGGGGAAATCCACCCTCCTTCGCCTGATCAACGGCCTGGTCCCCCACTTTTCCGGCGGCACGCTTCAGGGTGAGGTCCGCGTCGCTGGGGCGAGCACCCGCCATCGTCCGCCGAAGAGGTGGGCGCAGACTGTGGGGTACGTCGGCCAGGTGCCCAGGGCAGGGTTCGTCGCGACGCGGGTCGAGGACGAGCTTGCCTACGGGATGGAGCAGTTAGGCGTTGCACCAGCGGCGATGCGAGCTCGGGTCGAGGAGGTGCTCGACCTCCTGGGGATCGAGGTGCTGCGCGGGCGGTCAATGGTGACGCTGTCGGGCGGCGAGGCCCAGCGGGTCGCGATCGGCGCGGCGCTCGCGGCGGGCCCCCGAGTGCTCGTGCTCGATGAGCCGACCTCCGCCCTCGACCCGGGCGCAGCCGAAGACGTCCTCGCATCCATTGCGCGGCTTGTCCACGACCTAGGAATGACGGTCCTCATGGCCGAGCACCGGCTCGAGCGCGCCGTCCAGCTCGCCGACACCATCGTCTACCTCGATCATCACGGCCGAGCCCATCAGGGTCCTCCGAGCGAGATTCTCCGCGACGCCCCAATCGCACCGCCCATCGTCGAGCTCGGCCGCCTCGCCGGCTGGGAGCCGCTCCCCCTGTCCGTCCGCGACGCCCGCCGTCTCGCCACCCCCCTGCGCGCACGCCTAGAAGCGACCCGCCCGCTCCCCACAGTGGCGCACGATGACGGCCCGCCCCCCGTCATCGTCGTCAACGACGTCACTGTGATCTACGACGGCTTCACCGCTGTTGACCAGGCGAGTTTCACGGTCGCGGCTGGCGAGATCGCCGCCCTCATGGGCCGCAACGGCTCAGGCAAGTCGAGCCTTGTCTGGGCGATGCGCGGCATTGGCCCGCGAACCTCAGGCACCGTGAGAATCAAAGGTGAGGACCCCGCCGCTGTCCACCCGGCCCGCGCCCGAGCCCTGGCCGCCCTAGTCCCCGACGAGCCCGCTGACCTGCTCTACCTCGACTCGGTGGCCGCCGAGTGCGGCGAGGGTGCCACCCGCGACATCCTCGCCCGCCTCCTGCCCGGCGTTGACCCCGCCGCCCACCCTCGCGACCTGTCGGAAGGCCAACGTCTCGCCTTGGTCCTTGCCCTCCAGCTTGCCCACGGCCCCCGCGCCGTCCTGCTCGACGAGCCCACTCGCGGCCTCGACTACGCGGCAAAGGACCAGCTCGCCCACATCCTCCGGGACTTGGCGGCCGAAGGAAAGGCCGTGCTCCTGGTCACCCACGATGTCGAGTTCGCCGCCCGCGTCGCCGACCGCGTGATGACGATGGCGCAGGGAGAGATGATCGCCGCCGGCCCGACCGCGCAGATGCTCGCCGCCTCGCCAGTCCTCGCCCCGCAGGTCGCCCGCATCCTCGGTCCCGAGGCCGCCTGCCTCACGGTCGAGGACGTCCGCCGCCGCCTGGCCCCCGCACCCGCTGCACCCGCCCAACCCACCCAACCCGCCCAACCCACCCAACCCCCCCACCCGACGGAGGCGTGAGGATGCACCCCCCCACCCCCGTTCGCCTGGGGCGACGCACCGCCGTCGTCCTCATCGCGGCGAGTCTCGCGGCCCTGATCATCCTCGCCTGGCCGCTGCTGGTCCCGGTGGAGCCCAGCCAAGGCACCACCCAAGCCGCGCTGTCGCTCGCGGGGCTCCTGCCCGTCATCGTTCTCACCGTGTTGGCGTCGATGGCCGATGGCGGGATGGACGCGAAATCCCTGGCGATGCTTGGCGTGCTCGCGGCGACCGTCGCAGCGCTGCGCCCGCTCGGCGCGGGGGTCGGCGGGGTCGAACCCATGGTCTTCCTGCTGATCTGCGCCGGACGGGTCTTCGGGCCCGGCTTCGGATTCGCGCTGGGAGGCCTCTCGCTCCTCGCCTCCGCCTTCCTGACCGGGGGAATCGGACCGTGGATGCCGGCGCAGATGGTGGTCTGCGCCTGGGTGGGCATGGGGGCCGGGCTCCTCCCGCGTCGCCTGCGCGGCCGCGCGGAGGTGGCAGCGCTGTGCCTCTACGGGGTGGTCGCCTCCTACGTCTTCGGATTCCTCATGAATCTGTGGTTCTGGCCAAGCCTCGCCGGCGTCGCAGACAGCGCGGGCACTGTCTCCTACGTTCCCGGCGGCGGGACGATGGCGAACCTTCAGGCCTTCGGTATGTTCACCTTGGTCACGTCAACAGCCAGCTGGGACACCATGCGCGCCATCGCGACGGTCCTCCTCCTAGTGGTCGTGGGTCCCTCCACCCTCCACCTCCTGCGCCGCGCCGCCCGCCGCGCCGCCTTCGCCACAACCCCCTGACCCGCCGATTCCAGGTCGCCTCACACAAAAACCGGCCGGGGAATTGTGCGAAACGACGTGGAATCGGGGGTGGGTGGATGGGCTAAGGCGTGGGGAGCGGGGGCATGGTGGCGAGGATTTCGGGGAGAGGGGTGCATTCCTCAGGAGGAGCGATGGGGGTTCCGGGAGCGGCGGCGACTTCCTCCATCGGGCGCAGGCCTGTCCACTGGGATCCGACGATCAGGTCGACTGTGGCGTCTGCTCGGTTGTCGAAGGCAAGGACCGCGTCCTCGGGGGCGTGGGCCAAGACGAGGTAAGCAGCGTTGACACCCTCGGCCCCGGTTCGCACGAGAGCGGGTCCGGAGAACTGGATCGGGGCGTTTTCGACGTTGACGACGTGGAAGTCGCGGCTCTCCAGGGTCTGTTTCGCGGCGCCGGCCGCCTGGCGAATGCTCGAACCGTTGAGCGCGTTCACCCGGACCGTGTCAGGAAGCGGGAAGGCGGGGTTGTTGCCGACAGGGCAGGGAAGGGGACCGAGGTCTTGGGTCTCAGGGGTGGCGGAGGTGAAGGGGGCGGAGAACAGGGGTTCCATCTTGCCCTGGAACATCGCCCAGCTCCCGAAGCCGGCAACGGCCAGGGCGATGAGAAGCGCTCCGAAGATCGCGATCTGACGGATGATGAGCCGGTTGCGCTGAATCCGGGCGAGTCGAGTCGTGTTCATGGCTCCTTGACCTGGGGCATCTCGGAGGTGGGAATCAAGGCGCCCGACTCTGTGGGCGCGGGCGGGTCGAGGTCGTGGAGGTTGAGAACCCTGACATGAAGCATCTGCCGCTGCTGGAGGGCGGCGCGCACGGCGCGGTGAAGTCCGTCTTCCAGGTAGAAGGTGCCCTGCCAGAACACGACGTGGGCGAATAGATCGCCGTAGAACGTCGAGTCCTCCGAGAGAAGACTTCCCAGGTCAAGGGTCCGTTTGGTCGTGACGAGGTCACTGAGGCGGATCTGGCGCGGGGGAATCCTCGACCACTGCTTGGCTGTGGCGTACCCGTGGTCCGGGTAGGGGCGGCCGTCCGCGATGGCCTTGAAGATCACGAGTTGATTCTAGGGGGCACCCACGCGCCGAGGTCGCCGATCACCGAGGGGGATGTCGGTCACTAAGACACAGGAACGTGCGCGGACCAGGACAAGCGCAGTCAGAACCGGGCTGTACCGCCGTGCCAGCCGACCGTCCAACGTGCGCCATGGAGGATGCCCACCGACGGTCAAGATGCCCGAAATGTGGGCGGGCACTGGCAAAAAAACTCCAATGGGTCCATACTATTCGGCGACGCGACTACGTCGCCCGGCTGGTTTTCCTCCGAGTGGCGTATGCGAGCGCCGCGCGCTGATATGCCCCACACCGCGCGGCCAGCGGGGCTCTACCTCCACTCAGCCCCGCGTGGTCCGGCCCTGGAGCTCCAACCCCTCCGGGGCCGGACCCCTAACCTGGGGGCAGCTTGCGTAGTCCCGCCGCGGCAATCACCACTGCTCCGATGCAGGCCAGAGACGTCACAGCGAACCCGAGCCGGGCGTGAGTGTGGTCAACGACAAACCCAGCGACCGGTGAGCCGATCGCCGCTCCCACGTTGATCGCGACTCCCACCCACGCCAACCCCTCCGTCAGGGCCGACTTGGGGACCATGCGTTGAGCCAGCGAGTTGGCGTTGATGATGATGGGGGCGATGGCCAGTCCCGTGAGGAAGCAGAACACCCCAAAGACCCACAGATGGGTAATGAACAAGAAGGCGCCGCATCCCACCGCCCCGCCGATGACCGCGACAAGGAAGCGCGTCCGCAGCGCCGAGCGCCACTGAATCGCCCCATAGACGAGCCCACCGACAAGCGAGCCGCCCGCGATGATCATAAAGACGATCCCGACTGACGCCTTGCGTCCCATCTCCTCGAACAGCGCGATCGTCGCCAGGTCCCACGAGGTGAAGATGGCCCCGAGGCACACCATCACTCCGGCGACCACGAGCATTCCCGGAAGCGCGATAACGCCGACTCCCGTGACGCCATCGTTCGCGGCTGCGGGACGCGCGGGCGGCTCGGTGCTGCGCTGGGCCAGGAAAGCGAAACCACCGGTGGCGAGAAACACGCCGCAGGCGACAACGCCAGCGACGGGGTGAACCGTGGTCGCGAGCCAGGTCGCCAGGAGCGGGGAGGCGAGGAAGGTCGCCTCGTCCACGACCGACTCCCAGGAGAAAGCAGTGTGGAGGAGAGAGTCGTCACTCAGCGCGTGGTTCCATCGCGACCCGACCATCGCCCGAAGGTTGCCGAGCGTCGCACCAAAGCCAATGGCCGCCGGGAAGATCGCCCAGATCGGCGCACGCAAAACAGCAAGGACGATGGCGCAGCTCAAGCAGGAGATTGAGATCGCCAAGGAGGGGCGCATGATGCGCGCTTGACCGTACCGGTCCACGAGCCGGGCGAGGATGGGAGTGGTGCAGGCCAGCGCCGCGATCACGGCGGAGTTGATGGCGCCAGCCAGGCCGTAGGACCCGTAGATCCCCTGGATCATCAAGATGATCCCGAGGCCAAACATCTGGCCGCCGAACCTCCCGATCGCGGCCGTTCCGGAAAAGGCCAATGCCCCGGGGGTTCGCAGGATCTCCCGGTAGGCGCGCATGAGAACCCACCCTATTTAGGCAAGTGCCGCGGCGACAACCTCCCGGGCTTCGGCTTGCACCTGAGCCAGGTGGTCAGCGCTGACAAACGACTCGGCGTAGATCTTGTACACGGTCTCTGTTCCCGACGGCCGCGCGGCGAACCACGCACGGTCGGTTGTCACCTTGAGCCCGCCGATCTCCGCGCCGTTGCCGGGCGAGGCCGTGAGCTTGGAGGTGATGGCGTCGCCCGCCAGGGTCGTGGCCTTGACGGCTGCCGGTGTGAGCTGCCCGAGCTTGGTCTGTTCGAGCCGGGTCGCCGGAGCGTCCGTCCGGGCGTACCACGAGCGCCCAAGCCGTTCCACCAGGTCACGATGTAGCTCAGAGGGTGTGCGCCCGGTCACAGCCAGGATCTCGGAGGCGAGGAGCGCCAGGAGCAACCCATCCTTGTCGGTGGTCCACACCGAGCCGTCGCGCCGTAGGAAGCTCGCTCCGGCGGACTCCTCGCCCCCAAAGGCGATCGAGGAGTTGAGCAGCCCTGGGACAAACCACTTGAAGCCGACGGGGACCTCGAGAAGGTGCCGTCCGGAATCGTTCACCACACGGTCGAGAAGACCGGAGGACACGAGCGTCTTCCCAATCGCCGCGGACTCAGGCCATCCGGGCCGCGCCCCGGCAACGAGGTAGGAAATCGCAGTGGCGAGGTAGTGGTTTGGGTTCATTAGACCGTCCGCGGTGACAATCCCGTGACGGTCGGCGTCTGTGTCGTTGCCGGTCGCGATGTCGAAGGGCGTGCCGCCGCCTCCCGTCATCGACTCCCGCAGCGAGGCCATGGCGTAGGGCGAGGAGCAGTCCATCCGGATTTTGCCATCCCAGTCCAAGGTCATGAAACCAAAGGTGGGGTCCACGGCGGGGTTGATGACGGTGAGGTCAAGGTGGTAACGCTCCCCAATCGCGCCCCAGTACTCGACGGCCGCACCTCCCAGCGGATCGGCGCCAATGCGCACACCCGCCTTCGCAATCGCTTCGAGGTCGATGGCGGAGGCGAGGTCCTCGACGTATTCCTCGCGATAGGCGTGGCGTCGGGTTGTGGACGCGGCGAGCGCCTGGGGAAGCCCAAGGCGGGGGACACGCTCGACCTCGCCGGTCCGCAGCAGCTCGTTGGCGCGTTCGGCAATGGGTGTGGTGATGTCCTGACCTGCGGGGCCGCCATCGGGCGGGTTGTATTTGAAACCACCGTCGCGAGGGGGATTGTGGGAGGGGGTGACCACGATCCCATCGGCGAGGCCGGGGCCGGACCGACGCAGGCCGGCGGGCGATGCCGCCCCGTTGGCCAGCAGGATCGCGCGGGACAGAGCGGGGGTGGGGGTGTAGTCATCCGTGGCGACGCGGACCTCAACATCCGCGGCTGCGAGGACTTCCACGGCCGTCTCCCAGGCGGGGGCGGAGAGCGCATGCGTGTCGCGGCCGATGAAGAGCGGGCCGTCGATTCCCTGTGAGCGGCGATGCTCGATGATCGCGGCGGTGATCGCGATGATGTGGCGCTCGTTGAAGGCGCCGTCGAGGGCGGAGCCACGGTGGCCCGATGTGCCGAAGATGACCTGCTCATCAGGATCGTCGGGGTCGGGCTGTCGATCATAGTATGCGGCGATGAGGGCCGAGGTGTCGATGAGGTCCTGGGGTTGGGCCGGCATTCCGGCACGGGGATCCATGCCCCCCATCCTGGCACCTCAGGGCGCGTCGTAACCAGGAAACCACCGGTTGTGTCAGCGCGCGTCGGCCTCGTCTACGCTGGGGTACATGGCGAGCGAACGCATTGACTATGTGTCCCGGCCGTTTGAGGGGCTAACTGGGGAGGCGGACCTCATCGCGATGCGAGAGGTCGTTCCTGCTGCCACTGCAACGGCGGCGACGACCAAGGAGCACGGCGGGCATGACGTCATCGTCACGACGCTGCTCCCCAACATTCGAACGGCGTGGCGTCGCCCCGATGGGGGGATCGTCATCGCCCTCCAGACGACCTACCACTCCGGCGACGCGAGCCGGGATATCGCCCAGGCGCTCGAGCTGGCCATGGCCGCCGAGCCGGGGACCGAAATCCCGGGTATCGACATCTCCCTTCCGGGCCGCCGGCTGCAGGACCTCCTGGATCCCGCGATCCCACTTGAGGTGACGGTTCAGACCTCCTTCGACTTCTGGAAGGAGCTAGACCCGGACAATGAGGAGAAGGAGTGGCTCGAGACGATTGAGCGAGCCTCGGAGGCGATCAATCCGACGGCGGCCGTGCCGGAACTCAGCGGCGCCTACTGGACGCTGCTGAACAAGCGCCCCTTCCTGCGGTGGTCGCTGGGCATCGAGGAGGAGAAGCTGCTCGACGCGCTGGCCAGGCTCCACGCACGCCGGGAGTCGGCGGTGATCCCCGAAGCTCGTTACGCGGGGGCATTCCGCGCTCTGGGGCTGGTCATCCCCGTGTGGGAGCTACCCGACGGAACCGAGGCTGACGAGATCTCTGAGCCTGGAGCGGAATTTCTCGCCCGGCTGAAGGAGGCGCTCGCGGACACCTCGGAGCTGGGGGTGTTGGACCGTCGCGCCAGGGCAGGGCTGGTGGCGCGGTCTGTGACGCTGCGCTGACTCCTAGGTGACGCTGCCAGACAAGCGGTGACATTGCGGGCGACTCGCGCACATCAACGGCGGCGCCTCGGTAGGGTTGTCAGTTATGAGCGCCCAGTCCCATGCCTCTAAGGTGGCGCCTGTCAAGCAGCAGGTCGCCGTCATCATTCCTGCCTGGAATGAGGCGGGGCGGATCGCGGCAACCGTGCGCGCGACCGCCGCTCTCCCCTACGTGGATCTAGTTCTCGTGGTCGATGACGGATCTGCGGACGCGACTCAAGCGATCGCCCGGGATTCCGGGGCCGTCGTGATGCGCCACCCCCACAACCGAGGCAAGGCCGAGGCGATGCAGACCGGCGCCGCCGTGGTCGCCATGCGAGATCGCGAGGGCGCTCCTCCCCGCCACCTCCTGTTCCTTGACGCCGACCTCGGGGATTCCGCCGCCAACTCAACGCCGCTCATCGAGGCGGTCGTCGCCGGCCGCACCGACGTAGCAATTGCCGTCATCCCCCAGCAGACTGGCGCGGGAAGCCGAGGGTTCGCCCTGAGCTTGGCCCGCCGATCCATCCGCCAAGCGACCGGCTTTTCTGCCCAAGCCCCCATGTGTGGCATCCGCTGCCTGACCCGCCAGGCCTTTGAGGCCGTCATCCCCCTAGCCCACGGCTGGGGCGTCGAGACCGCGATGACAATCGACCTGCTCAACGCTGGCTATAGCGTCGAGGAGATCCCCTGCAACCTCAAGCATCGCGCCTCCGGCTCCGACCTTCGCGGCCTGCTCCACCGGGCAACCCAGTACCGCGATGTCCTCGTTGCCGTCACTGCCCGCGGCGTCAAGTCCGCCGCCCGCGACGCCGCCGGCCGCGTAGCCCGCGCCTAAGCCGGGTTTCCCACCCCCTGCCGCGAACTGCGGAGCCCTCTCATTGAAATAAGCCCCCCTAGATTCAACGAAACCACTCCCCAGTTCGCCCCGCCCCGAGCGCGGGCTGGGCGAGACTTGGCGAGCGGTGTTACCTTTCCCCTGCCTCCCAGGAGTTGTCGTCAACGAAAGGAGGAGGCATGGATGGATCCGCCCTCCCGGCCCGCACCGCCCTCATGATGGACGATGACGGACCACCTGTCCCAGATCCCGCCGCGACCCGCGCGGCCGTCACGCTTCACGGAGACACGGTTTACAGCATCGCCCTGACACACACCCGTTGTCGCGCCGACGCTGACGACGTCTACCAAGAGGTCTTCCTCACCTTCCATCGCAAGCAGCCCGTCTGCAACGATGACGAACACCGCAAGGCTTGGCTCATCACGACGACGCTCAACTGCGCCCGCCGTGCCGCCACGAGTTCATGGCGCACCCGCGTCGTCCCCCTCGAACCGAGCACCGCTGAGCAGATCCTTCCCGCATCCTTCGAGTTCGTCACCGACGAGCAGGATGCGATCTTCCGCGCGATGTCGGGCCTCGATGAGGCCTACCGCACCGTGCTCCACCTCTTCTACTTTGACGACCAGCCGGTCGCCGCCATCGCCAACACCCTCGGCCTCGAGGTCGGGGCCGTCAAGATGCGCTTGTCCCGCGGTCGCCGGATTCTCCGCGACCAACTCCAAGGAGGTTATTTCGATGAACGATGAGATCTTCCGCGCCATGCGCGACCAAATGAAGCCAAGCGAGGAACTCGCCCGGACGCTTGACGAGGCAATCACCGCCGCTGACGCCGCGCCCTCACTTGCGCACGATGACGGCCCTCGCCTTCCTGTGACCGCGTCCAGTGGGCATGTGGTTGGTGTGCTACCGACGGTTCGGCCGACCCCGAAGCAGAGCTGGCTCTGGGCTTTCGTGGGGGCCGCGGCCTGTGTGGCATTGGCGGTCGCTGCGAACTCCGACCCGCTGGTGAACGTCAATCGCGATCCGGTCAACGCCTCGGGTGTCTTTGCCACGGCGCGGCCTCCGCTCTCGCCGGGTGACCGGACGCAGAGGACGGACATGACCCGGGCTTCGACCTACGACGAGGTCTTCGACGTGGTGGAGGCGACGGGGTGGTGGGACGAGCGGGACTACGCTCTGCTCTCCGGCGGTGGTGATCTCGCTGTCGCTGACGCGGGGACGTTTGACGATGTGGCTGAGGACGAACCGGCCCCCATGCCGGAAGAGGCCCGGGACGCAGCGCCGCAGCCAGCCGCTCCTGAGGCACCGGCTGCCGACAGGGCAAAGGCCCCGGTGGAAAAGGGGGAGACTGAAGTGGCGACCGCCACCGGCGCCAGCAACGACTCAGTAACCCTCACCAACGCCACCGAGTCCGAGTCCGAGGAGTCCGGGGCTCAGGACCACTCGGATACCAACGTCCAGGTCGAGGGCATTGACGAGGGAGACATCGTCAAGACTGACGGCCGGGCCATTTACATCGCATCGAAGGACCAGGTCGCCATCGTCGACCCCGCCGGGGACGCGACCACGGAGATCGCCCGAATTGACCTCAGCCGGCAGCTTCCCGCTGCTGAGGGATCGGGAGTGATCCCGGGGGCCGTCATCGACCTCATGATCTCGGGAACGACGCTCGTGGTTCTGGCCTGCGAGTACGAGTCACGCGGCTTCGATGAGCCGCCCAACTCTTCCTCCTTCATGGTGCCCTACGAGGCAACGGGCACCAAGGCGATCCTCTACGACATCGCCGATCCGAGCGACCCGAAACTCATCACGACGCTGACGCAGTCTGGCTCCTACTCCTCGTCGCGTCTGCAAGGCGGGATCCTCTACGTCATCACCAACTACACGCTCAACACGCAGGTCAAGCCCGACAAGGACGACCCGACCACCTTTGTCCCCATCGTCAAGGACGGCAAGGAGAAGCGGCCAGTCCTGGCTCGTGACATCACGATCATGCCGGCCGTCGACTACCCCTCCTACACGGTCGTCACCGCGATTGATGTCGCATCGGGCACGCACCTGAGCGAGCAGTCGGTGTTGGGCAGTGCCGAGACCGTCTACATGAGCAACGAGAACCTGTACATTGCGGGAACCTCGTGGCCGGACGGGTACCAGAAGTCCCCGCTGACAAAGGAACTCCTCGGCGCAGGGAAGGTCTATCGGGGCCAGATCACGACCTTGGTGCGGTTTGCCCTCAACTCCGGCCGCCTTGCCCAGGAGGCGAACGTAACCCTCCTCGGCTCGATCCTCAACCAGTTCTCCCTTGATGAGTACGACGGCCACCTTAGGGTCGCCCTCACCCTTCAGGGCGAGCTGCTGGATAAGGAGGATGTTCGAGACGGTCAGGTCTTCGCAGCGGGCGAATGGCTCACTCGCTCCTCCCTTGTGGTCCTCGACGGGGACCTCAAGGTCGTGGGCGCCATTCCCACCCTCGCCGAGAGAGAGTCGGTCCGCTCGGCTCGCTTCACCGGTCCGGTCGGCTACGTCGTGACCTTCGAGCAGACCGACCCGCTGTTCGCCCTCGACCTGTCCAACCCGTCTCGACCCACGGTGATGTCAGCCCTGAAGATCCCTGGATTCTCCTCCTACCTGCACCCATGGGGCGAGGGCAAGCTCCTGGGCCTGGGCTACCGAGGCAATGACCAGGGCGTGACCAACGGCCTCAAGCTCTCGATCTTTGACACCTCAGACCCGTTCGACGTCTCCGAGATGGACGAATACAGGATCAACTGGGACCACGCGGAAGCCCTGTCCAACCACAAGGCGGTCCTCGTGGACGCCAACCGAGGACTCTTCGCCTTCTCCGGTATGACCTGGGACGAGAGGGAGGCAATGTCCTACCGCCTCTACTCCTACACCGACGCCGCCGGATTCAGCGAGGTCGCCGACCTCGCCTTCCTCGACGCACCCACCGGCTGGTGGTCCGACTCCGTCACGGTCCGCGGCATCATCGTCGGCGACTACCTCTACATCTGCTGGGCAGGCAGCGTCACCGTCTACTCCCTAGACGGATTCGACCAGGTCGCCAGCCTCCAGATCAACGAGATCACCAACCCCTACATCGACCCCTACCCCATGGTCGATGAAGAAGGACCCTTCATGATCGAGTAGCTCCCCCGATCGGCAAGAGGCGCGTCCCCCAGGGCGCGCCTCTTGTGCTGTCTGAGCCGGTCGCCGCGGCCCCGGGCCCACCCCGCCGCCGCCGCCCACCCCTCCACGAGAAGGTCGCTTCGCTGAATCAACTGGCCTCAGATTCAGCGAAGCGACCTTCTCGTGGAGGGGGTGCTGGGGTGGCAGTGCTAGCTGGGGCAGGGGCCGTTGTCCGCGGTCGCTACCCCGTTGACGGGTTTGGCGGGTGGGTAGACGCACACCTTGAGGGTCGCCTTCTTGCCGTTGTGCGAGGTAGCGGTGATCATCGCGGTGCCCTTCTTCACACCGGTTGCGATGCCGAACTGGTCGATCTTGACCACCGAAGGCTTACTCGACTTCCACTTGAGGTTGGGATCAACGGTGGACTTGGGAGTCATCTTGAGTTCGGTGACGAGCCAGCTCTGCCCCCTCATCAGCTTCATCGAGTCCTCTTTGAACTTCATGGACTTGATCGGCGGCACCTTCTTGAAGTTGACGTGGCTCGCGTTCTTCGAGACTGCCTTCGAGGTGTAGGACAAGCCCACCTCCCCGGCGCACCCAGCGACGTTGACCCGCGCGACGTACCTGCCCGGTCCTAGCCTGACGGTCACCGTCGGCGGCACCTGTGCTGCCCCAGGCGCGGGTCGGATCGCGGCCCTGGCGGCCTTGCCGGTGATGTCCTTCAGTTGCACCTTGCGTCCGGGCTGGGTCGCGAACAGGTCAAGGTAGACCGCGCCCTCGTCTCCGGAAAGGCTCGCTTCTGTCTCCGTGAGTGAGAAGGTCAGCTCTTGGGTGGTCTTGACGCGAACACCGAAGGTCTCGTACGTGACCATCGCCGGAAGTGGCACGCCGCAGGGGCGTCCGTGGACAACGAGGCGCGGTTTTCCCGCCTTCAGGTCCGGTTGATTGGGGGTGGCATATCCGTTGGAGGAGTGCACCACTGACGAGGAGGCTGACCCCTGTGCCCCGCCGGCCGCCGCCGGCCCAGCGGACAACATCCCAGGCAGCACCGCCACGGCGACCAAGGCCGCCCCCACTTTCAGCTTCGGATGGTTCGTCATGTCGCCGCCTTCCGGGCATCACCGGCGGCACTCGAGAAGTACCCGCCTCGTGGCCTTCACCCTACCGGCGCTGGGGCGGGGTGGTAGGGCCCCTCAGCGCGCCGATTCTCGCGCAACGCGCAGTCCAAGACCGCTGCCGGCTCTCTTCGACTGCACGTTTCGTGACAATTGGTGCGGGGGTGTGGGGTTACCAGCCGCGGCGCTTCCATTCCTGCAGGTGGGGACGTTCGACCCCCAGCGTTGTCGCCCCTCCATGTCCAGGATGGACGATGGCGGAATCCGGGTATGCATCGAAGAGCCTCTCCGCCACATCGCGATGCAGCTGGGCGAACCGGTCGCTGTCCCCCCAGGTGTTGCCCAGTCCCCCCGGAAACAAAGAGTCCCCCGTAAACAGCCGCACCACCCCTGGGGCGGACCCAGCCCCCGCCCACCCTTCCCCGCCTCTCTCTCCCACTCGCGTTGCGGGAGTGGGTCCTCCCCGTTCCGGCGAGGATTCCTCCCCTTCCCTCTTGGCTGCGGGAGTGGATGGCGGAATGGCCGGTGCGAGAGCGAGGGCAACAGAGCCGGGGGTGTGACCGCGCAGGTGGATGACGTCGAGGGTGATGTCGCCGGCGGTTACTTGGTCTCCGTGGCTCAGGCCCGTGACTCCGGTGACTCCGGCGCCCGCCTCGATGTCGGCTACGTCGGGTGCTCCTGCGAGGAGGGTTGCCCCTGTCAGCGCGGCAACGTCGGCCAAGGCCCGGACGTGGTCCCAGTGGGAGTGCGTGGTGATGATGCACTCAAGGTGGGGAGTCGGGGAGTGGGGAGGGACGTCATCGTGCGCTGTGGCAAGAAGGCGCGTGATCGCGGGAGCGTCATCGGCCGCGTCGATGAGGATCTGCGCGCCGGTGCGGCGACACGTCAGCAGGTAAACGTTGTTGTCCATGAAGGACACGGCGATGGACCGCAGCGTCCAGCGCGTCGTCCGCGCAACGAGTGTCCCCACCGCCCCAGGCTACCCGCACCAGGGTGGCAGTCGTCGTTTGCGTTGAGGCAAACGTCGTTTCCGTTGGTCGGGGCCGAGGCTGTCGAAAGGGCCGACTCTGTGACCTGGGCAAATGCAAGGGCGACCTCTGCGGGCCGGGGGCGAAACCAACGGAAACGACGTTTGCACGAGGGGAGAGGGGCGGTGCGTAGGCTGGGGGGTATGGCGGTGCGACGGAAGGTGGACCCTGCTGCGGGTCGGGCGGCGCTGGTGCGGTGGGTGGCCGCGGCAGCGAGTGGCGGCGGGGGTGGTAGGGGTGACGCGGAGGGCAGCGGGGGTGGTAGGGGTGACGCGGAGGGCAGCGGGGGTCGGGACGGCGGGGTGGATCGCGAGACATTGGCGGCGGCGGTGCGGTTCACTCTGGAGGAGCTGGCGCAGCGGGCCCCGGGACGATCAGTGGAAGTGAGGGTTCCTCCCTTCGGGGCGGTTCAGGCGATCGAAGGCCCTCGGCACACGCGCGGAACCCCCGCCAACGTCGTCGAGATGGACGCCGCAACATGGTTGTCGCTCGCTGCAGGCCTGGTGACCTGGGAGGACGCCCAAGCGTCCCACGCAATCACCGCCTCGGGCGCCCGAGCCGACCTCTCCTCATGGCTCCCCCTCCCACTCCCGCGATAATGGCGGTTCGCTGAATTTTCGGGCCGTTCTTTGGCCCTTCGGTGTGATGTGTGGGTTGGGTTTGGGGTGTAGGTGCAGGTGGCGGGTCGTTTTGGGTGGGATTCGGGTGTCGAGGCCCGGGCGGTGGTTCCGGGGGGAAACGTGTCGGTCAGACGGCTGCCTTTGCGGTGGCTTGCAGGGCCCCTAGGGCCGTGCGGCCCCAGCATTGGCGGCTTTTGCATCGCAGACAGCGCCGCCCACAAAGGGGGCAAAAGTCACAAACCCAGGTTTCGACGCAGCCACCCTCACCGACGTCCGCCGTTTGCCCTGGTCACAGGAGTGCCCGGATTTGCCGCGGGAGCCAAAACCTGGGTTTGCGACTTTTGCTAATGGGTTTGTGACTTTTGCTCATGGGTTTGTGACTTTTGCTTGCTGTGGGGCGGGCGAGGCAGCGGTGTCGGCTGCTACGGGGGTCACTCGGCAGGGCACCACAACGATCCTTTCGCCCAGGCGCGACAGTGTCGACCACGACGACCACCCAGATCCACCAACACCCGAACCTTTGCCCGGGCGCGACAGTGTCGACCACGACGACCACCCGGATCCACCAACACCCGAACCCATCCAACA
>Ga0123356_10003248_pt1 | contig 17074 bp, 10 predicted proteins | sample TergutEmb28metaG_2_FD_92546 | JGI IMG/M metagenome (GOLD analysis project Ga0123356, IMG submission 92546) | Embiratermes neotenicus P3 segment gut microbial communities from Petit-Saut dam, French Guiana - Emb289 P3 | ecosystem: Host-associated > Arthropoda: Insects > Digestive system > Gut ...
ACCGTGCGTCAACCCTACTATCTTGATCAACGTTGCGGTCTTGCTAAACGCCACCTCCTTTTATAAGGTTCTTTGTAAGAACATATAAGCGCCTTTATTAACCGCATAATTGTAAGATATTGTCAATAAGATACAATTTATTTGATGAGTTTGTTACTATAGCGATATTAATTATAATTGATATCCCCGAAAAAGTCAACTGCGGATTTTAGTATCCCAAATACTGTTTAACCTATTTCTCCCCTGTAGCGAAAAAAATAACCCGCACAACCTGGCTTATGCTGGGCTTGCGGATTGCAATTCGCATATCTTGCTCCGAAAAAGATTCTCTATCCTCTCAATACTTTCTTCTCGCCTCTATCCTCTCGCCTCCCGCCTCTATTATGGCATCGCGCAAATACGCAGTATCGACATTTCCAGCAAATCGTCCATATCGCCCTGCCCGCTTTTTTGCGCGATATCGGCGGCCAACAACATCTCCAATGCCTTTATCAGTTGCCGCTGGGTAAAGGCGCGGCAAGCGCGGCTGCATTTTTCCGCCACAAAGGGATGCAGCGAAAGGCGGGATGCTACCTCGTCAGCGCGGCAGCCTTGTGCCAGCAAATCCTGCGCTAGCAGTAAATTGCGGAACTGCGCGGCCAGCATGGCGAAAATCTTTTGTTCCTCCTCGCCCTGACGGCGCAATTGCCGGTAATAGGCGCAAGCCTTGGCCGCGTTTTTAGCCGCCGCCGCGTCGGTAAGCTCAAAAATCGTCGCCAGGCTGCTCTTGGCCACCACCGCCTCGGCGTCGGCTAAGGTGATTTCCCCTTTATCCGCGCAATAATGGCAAAGCTTATCCACTTCGGCGGCCATTTGGCTTAAATTGACCGTGCTGAAGCCGATATAGGACAGGGCCTGCCGCTCGGCGCGAAAGCCCGCCGCCTTGAAGCGTTGGGCCAGCCACATATCCCGCTCCGCGCCTTTGGGCGTGGCGCATTCTATCAGCCGCCCCTTTTTCTGTATCAATTGCACCAGCTTACGCCGCTTATCCACATTGCCGCGCGCGGTCAGCGCCAGGCAGGCGCCGGGGTTGGCATCCTGTAAATAAGCCAGCAGGGGCGCGGTTTCATCCACGGCGTCCTTGCCGCTTTTAGCGGTTCCAGCCGCGACATCCTTACCGCTTTTAGCGCCATCTTTCCCCCGCCCGCTATCACCCTTCTTTTCTTTCCTCTCCAGCCAACTGATATTCTTCGCCACCACCAAGCGCCGGCCGCCAAACAGGCTACCCTGCGCCGCCGCCGCCGCCACCAAGCCCGGCGCGGCCTCCTCGCCATCAAACAATTCTCGCTGCCAACCACTATCCTCGGGATCAATAGCCCGCGCCAAAGCAATCAAAGCCTCGTCGATCAACAAAGCCTCATCACCAAAAAACAAATATACCGGCATCAACTGCCCCAGTTGTATATCCTGATAAAAATGCTTCATACATACCTCTTTTTAATTATGAATTATGCATTATGAATTATGCATTAAATCAATCGTTCCAATAAGTTTCCGCCCGCCAAGAGCGGCCATCGCAAAAAATGCTGATGGCGCCATGCCTATCGGTGCGGTAGATGACGGCTTTATCTTGCCAATATTCTATCACATTCTGACCGGGATGGCCATAACTATTATTACGCCCCACGGGGATAACTACCGCCTCGGCGGCCATTTGCGCATAAGCGTCCTCGTCAAAATTATTTTTACTGCCATGATGCGGCAGCTTGACGATATTCGCCGCCGGTATCCGCCGCAATTCGTCCAAGTGGGCGTCGCCGGTGAACAGAAAGCTTATTTGTCCGTAGCTGACCAGCACGGTCAGGCAGCCTTTATTACTGTCGCGCTCATTATAATAGGCGCCGGCGGCGGGATGGCATACTTCCAGCGTTAAACCGGGTTCCATCGCGAAACGCATACCGGCATAGGCAGGCGCCGGGATGGCGCCGTTTTGCTGTGCCAAATACAGCAGATGCTGCTGGAATTCATTTTCCGTAAAACAATCGGCATACATCAACTGACCCACCGGCATATTTTCCAGCACGGTGAACAGGCCGTCGATGTGGTCGGCGTCGGGATGGCTGCTGATGACCAGATCAATACGGCGCAGGCCGCGATAGCGCAGATACGGTATCAGGGCATTTTCACCCACGCTACCGCTGGACATACGGTTGCCGCCGCCGTCCACCAGGATGCTACGCCCGCCCGGGGTGATGAGTAAAATCGCATCCCCCTGCCCCACATCTATGAATACCACTTCTAATTGCCCCGTACCCTGGTTATTTAGCGCCGGGGAAAATGTCAGCAGCGCCACCAGCAGTATCAGCGCCGCAAACAGGGTGAGGCGCGGCCGGCGGCGCTTTTTCAGAATAATGGGCAATGCCAGCAACATGGCGTAGAATAGCAGCACCGCCGCCAATGGCGTTTGCCCGCTGGCGATATAGGCCCAAGGCAACTTACTGCTCCAAGCGGAAAGGCCGTACATTATCCGCATCAGCATATCCATAATATACAGCGGCATGACGGCCCAAGCGGCGGAAAAGATGGCCAGGAGCGCGGCGGCGAAACAGCAGATGACCGTGAAACCGGCGCCCAGCAGGAACAGCGGCGATATCAGCCAGCCCACGACGGAGATATGGTAGAAATAATAGCCGACCAGCGGCATGGTGGCGAAAGAGGCGGCCACGGTTACAGCCAATGTATCGGCGAGAAAGTGTTTTGCGCGCTCAGCAAAAGGCGGCGGATCGGTCGCTTTCGGCGAGGCGTGTTTGCCGCCAATCAGCATCCGCAGATGCGGGAACAGGTATAGCAAGCCGCAAGCCGCGGCAAAGGAAAGCTGGAAGCCGGCGTCCATGATCCATAGCGGTTTATAGCACAGGCAAAGCAAGGCGGCGAGCGAGAGCGCGGTGTAGGGGTCATTCTTTTCGTCCAGCGCGGTGGCTGTAAGCAGGCATAACGTCATTATGCCAGCGCGTAGCACGGAGGCCGGCGTGCCGGTCAACCGCAAATAAAACAGCAACATAGCGGCGGTTGCCGCCAAGCGCAGCCAGCGCTTTCTGCGCCCCGCGCCTACCATTAGCAGTACCGCGCCCACCAAATAGCCCACGTGCAGGCCGGAAACGGCAAAGGCATGCAGCACCCCGGAAAAAGAGAGGGCCGTTTTCTGCGCGAAGCTCAAATCGCTTTTATCGCCAAGAAAAATGCCTTTGAGCAGGGCGGCATTTTCCCCGGCCGCCTTGTCGAAGGCGGATAGTAAACGCCCGCGCACGCTGCCCTGCGCGGTGATAAAGCCGCTGGAGCTATATATTTCCCCATCGTAGTAGCAGCTAAGAGCTGCGGCTATGCCTTGCCGCCGCATATAAGCGCCATAATCAAAAGCGCCGGGATTGCCATATGGCATAAAGCCCATAACCTTGCCGCGCGCCATCACCCGCGCCCCTGGCAGCAGCGGGCTGCCCTCGTAGTAGATATAGATCCGCCCTTGCCAGGGCTGGCCGTTCACCTCGTGAACATCGCATAGAAGGCGGTAGCGGTTTTCATCGCGGATAACGCTTTCTTCGATCACACGGCCCCAAACCTGCGCCTCATCGCCTGCCGGCGCCGGGAAGGAGGCGCTTTGCGCTTCGGCGCGCGCAAACAGAAAACAGCCCCCGGCAGCCATACCGCAAAGCAGCAGAACCAGGGCCACTTTTTTATAATACTTGAAGCATAAGGCGGCGCCGATAACGGAAAAAGCCGCAACAACCGCAGCAAAGACGGGCGCAAGTCCGCTAGCGGCAGCCAGCAATAAACCGGCCATAAAAGCCAGCAGCATTTGTGTTAAAACTCGCCCGCGTAAAAAGGGCGGCGGCCAAAATGCTGCCACAAACTGCATCATAGGCATAATTGTTCACCAAATCCATGACACATCATACTTATGAATACATTCATCTACTCCTGCATTTCTTCTAGTGGCGCATCAAAATCTTCCGCCATCCAAACTTTCCCTTTTAAACATCCTTTCACTTCTGAACGCATTCGCTTTGTATTTGCGGCTATTGGGGCTTCGTTGTAAAATTGGATTGCTTCCTCCGCGACATAGGTTGAGCCATGTGGATTGCGGTATTGCCGAGTCCCCTCAATCGCATCGGCTTTTGTCGCGCGGTGTTTGACCGGAAACGGTAATCCGTTATTATCAAGCGAAGCCATAAGGAATATTCGGACTGCCGTTGACGTATCGAGCCCAAGGCTGGAAAAAAGAGAATCCGCGGCGGTTTTAATGCCGTCGTCCAAGCGGACTTGTATAGTAGCCATAATGCACCTCCAACATTGACAATATAGTATAATTGTATTACAAATACTTGCATTTGTCAATCTTGATTGTTGCCGATCCGCGGAAAACTCAATGAATATCAGGCGGGGTAAGAGCATGTCTGGCCCAAAAAATATACTGAAAATAATCTGAAAATTAAAAATAGGCCCCAGGGAAATTTGACTTTTTTCCTTCTTTGGGGTATGATAGCCACAAGTTGTTTTTTCCGGAGGTATATGACATGAAAAAATATCGACTGATTTTGTTTCTATTACTTATGTTAGCGTTGATTTGCTGCCTAAGCGCTTGTGTACGCATTGAGAAGCCTGATTCGCCGCCTGTTCCGCCGCCGGAAACACCGGATGCCGAGCCCGTCGATCCACTGCAGCTCACCATGGCTACCGGCGCTACTTCCGGAAATTATTATCCTTTTGGCAATGTTTTATCGCAAATCATTGAAGATGCCAGCGATTATATTAAAATTGATATCATGGCCACCACCGCTTCGGTGGAAAATATTGAGAAGCTGGCCGCGGGCGAAGTGCTGTTGGCTATTGCGCAAAATGATGTGGCTTACTATGCTTTTAACGGCGCCGGTATATGGCAAAATAGCCCGGCGGTTTCCACTTTGACCAGCCTGATGTCCCTGTACCCGGAGATATGCCAATTGGTGGTATATGCCGATTCCCATATCGAAAGCGTGGCGGATCTATCCGGCAAACGTGTAGCCATGGGGGACGAGGGTTCAGCGGTGCATATGACCGCGCTGCAAATCCTGGAAGCTTACCATTTATCGCCGGAGGATATAGAACCGCAATATATGAGCTTTAGCGCCGCCGCCGAAGCCATGAAGGAAAGAACTATCGACGCCTTTTTTGTTACCATCGGTACGCCAAATAGAGGGATAATGGATTTGCAGGCCGCTTGCGATATCAATATTATCGGCCTGGATGAAGAGGCAATAGAGGAATTGATGGGAAATTTTCCCTTTTATACTAAAGTAACTTTGAGCGAGAACGATTATAGTTTCCTTACCGAACCTGTCGATACGGTGGCTGTGCAGGCGACGCTGGTTGCCGATTTTTCTTTGAGCAGACAGGCGGCTTATGACATAGTTAAAGCCATTATTGAAGGCCGGGACAAACTAGCCGTGGCTCATGCAAAAGGCTCCTTTGTCAGCGCTGAATCCGCTGTTTCGGGCCTGGGCGTAAGGCTGCACCCCGGCGCCCAGCGCTATTTTCGGGAAATCGGCGTATTGTAAAGTAGCGTGAGGATATCAATTTATTTTATAAAATTTATAGTTTTTTCGGTTTTGCCTCTTGACATGAACCAGTCTTTTTTGGCATAATTAGCAAGTGGATACTTGCCCTCATGGCGGTGTAGCTCAGTTGGTCAGAGCACTCGGCTCATACCCGGGGCGTCGCTGGTTCAAATCCAGCCACCGCCACCATAAAAACCTGTTCGGGGGGCTTAACAGTGGAAAGTACGCCGGTTGTATTTTCTGCCTGTTGCCCTTCGATTTCGGTTTTCATATACGGCGCGTTGGAGAAGCGGCTTAACTCACCAGCCTTTCACGCTGGCATACAGGGGTTCGAATCCCCTACGCGTCACCACAAAACCCCTGGAGCCATATTGGCGCCAGGGTTTGCTATTTCCTTTTCAACAACTCCTTACTCTATTGATTCCAGCGCCAACCCCATCAACCGATCAGCGTGATCGGCCATGAATAGCGGGATATTCAATAGATCATGATCCAGCTTCAAATTCTGCATAGAAAAGCGAACGCGCAGTTTCACCTTATCGCCGTACTTTTCTTTGTACTTTTTCAAACTGGCGCTTTCCACATTCCCCTCGGATTTTACCTCTACAGGGAACACGTCATTATCCCGCTGTATCATATAATCCACCTCGTAGCGGGGATTATCTGTCGCCCAATAGCGGGGAACCGCCTCTATCTGCCCCAGCAACGCCTGCAAAACATAGTTTTCGCTTAAGGCGCCTTTGAATTCGCTAAACAGCCGGTTGCCTTCCGCGAAAGCCGTTGGCGAGAGCAGGGAGAGCCGGCGTAGCAATCCCACGTCAACCAGATATATCTTGAAAGCGGTCAAGTCATCATACGCCGATATGGGCAGGCCCGGCGCCGTGCTTCTAAATACCTTGTAAATCAACGCGGCGTCGCATAGCCATTGCAGGGCGTCTTCATATTCCCTGGCCCGCGCGCCCTCCTTAACAGCTTTATATATAAATTTTTTATTTTCCCTGGATAACTGAGAGGGAATGGATTTCCAGATCAGCGACAGTTTGGGGTAGTCCTTTTTTTCGGCGTGCTTGGCAAAATCGCGCTCATATGCGCCAAGAATATTGGAGAGGCTATGTTGCAGCATATCAATATCCCGTTCCTCAGTCCACGAACGCACGGACTCCGGCATACCGCCGGTGATAAAATACATCTTCAGTTTTTCATAAAGCGGGTTATAAAAGGCATCCGGAATAGGTTCGATAGCGTTTATAGAGTTAAGATATTGGGCAAGGTTGCCGTCGCCGTTTGCCATCAGGAACTCTGAAAAGGTCATCGGCATTACATCCATGAACTCGACCTTGCCAACGGGAAAAGAGGCCGGTTGGGAAAGCGCGATGCCCAATAGAGAGCCAGCGCAGGCCACATGGTATTCAGGCGCGTTTTCGCAGAAATATTTTAGCGTATTAAGCGCCTTGTTGCATTCCTGTATCTCATCGAAGATAATCAATGTTTTATGCGGCTTGATGCTCTGGCCACTGGCCATGATCAAATTCTGCACGATGCGGCCCACGTCCTTTGTCGTTTCAAAGAACTGCTTGTATTCCTCGCTTTCGTCAAAGTTGAAATAGGCGGTATTATCGTAATGCCGCGCCCCGAACTCCTTTAGTATCCATGTTTTGCCTACCTGTCTGACGCCTTTGAGGATCAGTGGTTTGCGATACTTTGAATCTTTCCAGGCAGCAAGTTTTTTAAAAATCAACCGCTCCAATATGATCACCTCACACTATTTTAAAGTGATCATACCATGTTTCTCACACTATTTCAAGCATATCGTGCCAAAAAATCACCCTATCTCATTCGAGCCATCAATAAGTCATATACCTCGCGCGTTTGCGCGGCTTCGTTTGTGCCGAAAATATAGGCCCTATCCGCCGTGCGTATCAGGATAAACGGTGCTGCTTGCGGGTTTAGGCATAAAGAGGAAATGCCGGGGCCTTCCACGCGGAATCTGCCTTTAAGCAGCGTATCCATGCCGGTACCGGCTACCTTAAGCGCCGGAGGCAGTGTTTCTATTAGCTCCGCGGATCGTACATCATCCAGGCTTATGCTATAGACCGTTGCCGTGTGCCGCGCCTCCACGCTGGTCGCCGTTACTGTGATTTCCAGCGGCGTAAACTCCTCCGACATCATCCACAGGCCGAAAAATGGCAGGGCCAGCAGGCAGAGAACAGATAGCGCCATCACCGCTTTCCCTACCGGGCTTGCCAGGTTTATGCTGGTGTTTATGCCCACGCGGGCATTGATCATGATATGTTTATCATGCGGATTATAGTAAAACATACCGTTGATCCAGTATTTATCATCATCAACATAAACGTCTTTGCCGCTGTGTTCGCTGAGCCTTTCCTGCGCCTGACGGGTGGAAAATTCCGCGTTTATGGCCACAAACAGTATGATGGCCGTATATAGCGCCGTGGTTATTAGTAGGCCGGTATTGTTCCAGATAAACAGCCAAAAACCAAGGTTGAAAAATGCGGTGGCCCAGGAGATCACCATCCACGTTTTACCCCAATTATAGCGGCGTACCTGCGTTAGCGCCAGGCTTAAGCTGGTGTCGTGATCGACGATTTCTGCCCTTTGCCGGTATATAATAAGGTAAAACAGATAGCAGGCGATGACCAATAGCGTGTTTATGCTGTAAACTATGCCCATCTCCCAGTCGCTTTTATTGAAAAGCTCCTGTAATAGCGGTATCAGGCAAATTATGACCGGCGGCATGAATAGCCAAGCGCTCAGCTTTCGCGACGCTTGCACCGATACCTTGGTATCCAGCATCACCTTGCCGGCCACGCCGGAAAACCAGCCTTGTTCGCGCTTGAGGCGTTTGAGCCGGCGGTGAAAAATCGTATAGGAGATGAACGGCACGATGATTGCCGCTAACAGCCAGGTCATCAAATAGGTCATCATTACCGACGAATATTCAAAGATGAAAGCGCCCAGGGATACAATTGTGAGAATTATACAGACAGCGGTCAAATGCTTGCGATAGGCGCGGCAGATGCTCTGCACGGCCTCCTCCTGCCTGGCTTCATAGGGCAGCGTGACGCCGAGGATGATATTTTTCTTGGGTTTGCTGAGATTGCGCATCATTACGTAGATAAGCGGCAATACCAAATACATACAGACAAAAAGAATCATGTTTTCGGAGCTGTTCATTTTTCTCCCCCCATTTCACTATAAAGTTGTGTGGTCAGTTCCAGAAAATCCCGGCGCGCCACGCCGGAAAGCAGCGCTTCCGCTATCAATAGCCTCAAACCCTGCTTTATCTTAGCTGAAACGAGACCCGCGCCTTGTATCTCCCCGCATACCACCGCGCCGCTGCGCCGGTCGGTGTGAATATAGCCTTCCTGCTTCAACAGGGCATAGGCTTTGCTGGCGGTCATCATATTGATGCCGGTTTCATTGGCCAAGCCGCGTATGGTTGGCAATTTCTCCCCGGCGCTTAGCCGGCCATCCGCTATACCCATCACCACCTGATTACGTATTTGCATATAGATGGGCACATCATGGGAAAAATCCAATTCCAATAGCATAAAAATCCCTCCGGTAATTATTGATCATCTTTGCATTATCTATTATAATACAATTAATACAAGTGTGTCAATAGGTTGCCGGAAATTTTTTGATTTGGCAGCAATAGAAAACAAGAATCAACTCAAAAATCAGCACTTGCGGTCGCAGACCGCATCGGGCAGTTGCCGCGCGTAGGCGGCGAATTCCGCAAAGCTGCCGTGGGGGAAACGGCTATTATCACCTTCCCCTTCCATGAAATCGGTGATAAGGTATACCGCCAAACCCAATTCCCGGGCGGGCATATCATCGCGCAGGCTATTGCCCACCATCAGGGCATCCTGCGGGCGTTTGCCCAGTTCCTTAAGCACGGCGTGAAAATATTCGGGGCGGGGCTTGCAGTAACGGCTGTTCTCGTAATCGCTGATATAGGCGAAATCGGCGGGCTTTAAACCCAGCCAATTCAGGCGGGTTTTTATAGCTACGGGCGGGAAAAGCGGATTAGTAGCCAAGGCCAGCGTATAGCCCTTGGCCCGTAGCAAATCCAGCACTTCGCGGGCCAGGGGGTTGGGTTTCATGATGTCGCGAACCGCGTCGAATTCATTGGCGTAAAAGCTGTTGAATAGCGATTCCATAGCTCGTATCTCCTCTCCCAACTCCGCGGCAAAGCAATCCCAGAAGCGTTGGCGATTGCTTGCCGCGCCGTCATTTTCGGCCATGGCAAAGGTACCGCGCCATAGCGCGCGGATCATTGCCTTTGGCTCAAGTCCATGGGCGGCGGCTTTTGCACCCAGTAAGCCTAGGTAACGCCGTAAAAAGTCATCCTGCTCCATCGGTAGCAAGGTACCGTCCAAATCAAACAATATCGTATTCATATGCACACCTCCGTACATCCTTTAATTATCGCGCAATACGCCCAATTTTGAATTTTATATTTTTTATTGCCTTTCCGGTGATACATTATTGACAAATGAAGATAGCTATGTTAAAATGGTTACAAAAAAAGGTTACAAAATCATATTTTTATCCAAAATGTAACCAAAATTTGAGACCGACGGGTTACCCCGATTGATCCCCGAATGATAAATTAAGCTTGCCACGCCGTTTCGGCACAATTACACGGGAATCTCCTATTGGACTAACAACCCCATAGGTATACCGTGTTTTTTATATCACCTGGTGAAAAATTATAATGGAGAATGGGAGGTTTTGCAAATGAAAAGACTATCGACTTTCCTGGTTTGCTTATTGTTGACATTCTCTCTTACCACATCAAACATTTTCGCTCTTGCCGGCGGGCCGGATGGATCGGCTGGTTTCGACGGATCGGGCGACAATGAGGATTACTATCAGGCGGTGGCCAAAATGGTGCAGTCGTACTGGAGCGACGACTATTTTTCCCAGGCAACATTGAATATTCAGGATGCAACTTTGGAGATCGACAATCGCATAATCCAGCTTAGCGAAGCTATATCGGAGGAATATGACGAATTGATGCTTTCAGAAGAGGTTTTAAGCGTTCTGGGTGTTCAGGTACAAAAAAATGCCGGCGGCGTCAGCGTCAGCAAAAATGGGAGAACAGTTGAGCTAACATACGGTGAAAATAGCATGATTGTCAATGGCGGGGAAGAAGGCATGGGCGCCGCGCCTGTCATGGAAAACGGGGCGTCATTGATTCCGGAGAGCGTACTCACAGAGGAGGGTTTGGGTTTTGAGGTCAATAAGTCGGCAGATCAAATCGTCATTACCAATGATTTTCAAACCATGCGTATTATTACCAGAATCAAACCCGGGGCGGCTTTGCCAGACGGTTTGCACACGGAGCAAATGATAGCCGGGCCGGACAATCTTTACATTCTGCAATTCAGTTCGGCGGATGAGGCAAGAGCGGCTTGCGAAAAGCTGAATGCTTCAACATCCGTTGTGTACGCGGAGCCGGATGGTATAATTAACATCGCCGAAGCGCTGCCGGCGGCAGAAGCCATGCCGCTAGCCGGCTATGATCACTGGGGTTGGGGGTCTAAGCGTATCGGCGCGGACACTTATGTGGATTATCTGATAGAAAGCGGTAAACAGTATGCCGCCGTGACGGTAGGCATTCTGGATACAGGGTTGGATATGGGACATCTTGATTTAGAGGGGCGTTGGGTCGACGGTTATAATTTTGTCGCGGGGAATAATAACCCCAGTGACGACAATGGGCATGGCACCCATGTATCGGGTACGGTGATCGATGTGACCATGGCCATGCCGAATATTAAGGTCATGCCGCTTAAGGTGGCGGATTATACAGGCAGCTGTGCGGCGATCAATATAGCCAGCGGCATACGCTGGGCGGTGGATAAAGGTGTAAATGTCCTTAATGCCAGTATAAGCGGCGTACACTACCCAGTCATCGACGAAGCCATTGATTATGCGATCAGCAAAAATGTAACTGTGGTCGCAGCGGCTGGTAACAAAAGCAGTGATGCCAAATTTGCCTGCCCCGCCCATTTAGGGGCGGTTATTACCGTAACCTCAATAACCCGCCTAGACAATATTGCCTCAAACACAAATTTTGGCGCCTCGGTTGACGTGGCGGCGCCGGGCGTGGATATTGTCAGCACATACTATGGCGGCGGAACGACGAGCAAGAGCGGAACATCAATGGCATCCCCGCATGCAGCAGGCGCCGCGGCATTACTGCTTTGCAATAACCCAAAGCTAAAGCCGGCTGACATACAAAAAATCCTGCGCGAAAACACGGATAAAGTAAAACCGGAGTTTGACTTGTATTATGGCTACGGCATTCTTAATATTGGCAATGCTCTGCCCAAAGCACCTGACGCGCCGCGGGACTTAACGGCTACCCCCGGCAATGGGCAGATCACGCTGAGCTGGCTAGCCCCGTTAAATGACGGCGGCAGCGAGATTACCGGTTATCAGGTTTCCATAGATGACGGTTCCTCCTGGATAAGCGCCAACTCCGCCTGGATAGACATCCACCATGAAAGCGGATACAGTTTTACCGGGCTGACAAACGGTATAACATATACCTTCAAGGTGCGGGCGCTCAATGCCGTTGAAGCCGGCGCCGAAGCCACGGTAGAGGCGACGCCGGCGGAATCCATAACAGAGCCAAGCGTGCCGCGGGACTTTACGGCTACCCCCGGAGACGGGCAAATAAGGCTGAGCTGGGCAGCGCCGGCAAATGACGGCGGCAGCGAGATCACCGCTTACCAGGTGTGGAGCAGTAAAGATTCCACCTGGGTCAACGCCTCCAGCCATACCGGTCACACTATCACCGGGCTGATAAACGGCGAAATATATGACTTCAAGGTACAGGCGCTCAATGCCGCGGGATATAGCGACACAGCCTCAATAACCGCGATACCGGCAACCGTGCCAAGCGCGCCGCAAAACTTCACGGCTATCCCCGGTAACGGGCAGGTAGCGTTAAGCTGGACAGCCCCGGCAAGTAATGGCGGCAGCGCTATCACCGCTTATCAGGTATCGAGCAATAACGGTTCCACTTGGGTAAACGCCTCCACGAATACCGGGCATACCTTCAGCGGGCTGAACAACGGAACTACATATACCTTCAAGGTACGGGCGCGCAACACTATTGGGGCCGGCAATGAAGCCTCTACAACCGCGACGCCGTTTTCTCCCTATCCCGAATCGACGCATCCCTACGCGCACAATTTGAATATCGACAGCCCCGGTAATTTGCAGACATATACTCATCCGGGCGCCGCGGCGAGCTTGAGAGTAACCTTTTCCAGTGAAACCAACGTGGATCTCCGTTATGATATGATACATATCAGAGGCGCCGGTGGCGTCAATATTCCCGGCAGTCCCTTTACAGGTACCATGTTGGCGGGAACCACGGTACTTGTTCCCGGCAATACGTTTGAAATATATATAACCTCTGATCCTTCCATGAATTATTATGGATATAGGATCACAAATATCGAAACCGATACAAAAACCATACCAAGCCAGCCGCAGAATTTTACTGCTAACCCCGGAAACAAGCAGGTAACGCTCAGCTGGACAGTCCCGGCAAGCAACGGCGGCAGCGCGATCACCATCTATCAGGTATCAAGCAATAACGGCTCCACCTGGGTCAACGCCTCCAGCAATACCGGCCATACCTTCAGCGGGCTGACAAATGGCATTCCATATACATTCAAGGTGCGGGCGCACAACGCCTTGGGAGCTGGCGAGGAAGTCGCAACGACCGCGACGCCGGCGGCGGCGTTAACAGTACCGGGCCAGCCGCGTAATTTCATAGCGACCCCTGGAAACGGGCAGGTAACACTGAGCTGGATAGCCCCGGCAAGCGACGGCGGCAGCGCTATCACCGGTTATGAGGTGTGGAGCAGTAAAGATTCCACCTGGGTCAACGCCTCCAGCAGTACCGGGCATACCTTCAATGGGCTGACGAACGGCCTACCATATAACTTCAAGGTGCGGGCGCTCAACGCCGTGGGAGCTGGCGCTGAAGCCGCAACAACCGCGACGCCGTTAACTGTACCGGGCCAGCCGCGGAACTTTACAGCGACCCCCGGAAACGGGCAGGTAACGCTGAGCTGGACAGCCCCGGAGAGCAACGGCGGCAGCGCTATCACCGGTTACCAGGTGTGGAGCAGTAAAGATTCCGCCTGGGTCAACGCCTCCAGCAGTACCGGGCATACCTTCAATGGGCTGACAAATGGCTTACCATATACATTCAAGGTGCGGGCGCGCAACTCCGCAGGGGATGGCGCTGAAGCCATGACAACCGCGACGCCGGTGGCGCCGTTAACAGTACCGGGCCAGCCGCAGAACTTTACAGCTACCCCCGGAAACGGGCAGGTAACGCTTAGCTGGACAGCCCCGGCAAGCAACGGCGGCAGCGCGATCACCGGTTACCAGGTGTGGAGCAGTAAAGATTCCGCCTGGGTCAACGCCTCCAGCAATACCGGGCATACCTTCAGCGGGCTGACAAATGGCCTACCATATAACTTCAAGGTGCGAGCGCTCAACGCCGTGGGAGCTGGCGCTGAAGCCGCAACAATCGCGACGCCGGAAGCGCCGTTAACAGTACCGGGCCAGCCGCAAAACTTTACAGCGGCCCCCGGAAACGGGCAGGTAACGCTGAGCTGGACAGCCCCGGCAAGCAACGGCGGCAGCGCTATCACCGGCTATCAGGTATCAAGCAATAACGGTTCCACCTGGGTCAACGCCTCCAGCAATACCGGGCATACCTTCAGCGGGCTGACAAATGGCCTACCATATAACTTCAAGGTGCGGGCGCTTAACGCCGTGGGAGCTGGCGCTGAAGCCGCAACGACCGCAACGCCGGAAGCGCCGGAGGCGCCGTTAACAGTACCGGGCCAGCCGCAGAACTTTACAGCTACCCCCGGAAACGGGCAGGTAACACTGAGCTGGATAGCCCCGGCAAGCGACGGCGGCAGCGCTATCACCGGTTACCAGGTGTGGAGCAGTAAAGATTCCGCCTGGGTCAACGCCTCCAGCAATACCGGGCATACCTTCAGCGGGCTGACAAACGGCATTAAATATGACTTTAAGGTGCGGGCGCTCAACGCCGTGGGAGCTGGCGCTGAAGCCGTAACGACCGCGACGCCGGCGGCGCCGGTTCTTACATACCCTGAATCGACGCATCCATATGCGCACAAATTAACTATCGACAGTCCCGGCAATTTGCAGACATATACTTATCCCGGGGTTGCGGCGAGTCTTAAGGTAACTTTTTCCAGCGATACCAAAGTGGAAAACAATTATGATAAGATATATATCACGGACGCAAATGGTATCAATATTACCGGCAGCCCCTTTACATATACCGCCCTGGCAGGGAAAACCGTATTTGTTCCCGGTAATACAGTGAAAATATATATAACCTCCGATGGTTCCACAAACTACTATGGATATAGGGTTACGAATATCGAAGCCGATACCGTAATAGCGCCAAGCGCGCCTCAATACTTCACGGCAACACCCGGAAACGGGCAAGTAGCGCTAAGCTGGACTGCGCCCGCAAGTGACGGCGGCAGCGCGATCACCGCCTATCAGGTGTGGAGCAGCAACAATTCCACCTGGGTCAACGCCTCCAGCAATAGCGGACATACCTTCAATGGGCTGAACAACGGCACATTATACACTTTCAAGGTACGGGCACAAAACAACGTGGGATATGGCGATGAAGACTCTATAACCGCGATGCCGGAGGCTTCTCAATTCCCCGAATCAACGCATCCCTACGCGAACAATTTAGACATCGACAGTCCCGGCAATTTGCAGATATATACCTATCCAGGCGCCGCGGCGAGCCTCAGAGTAACCTTTTCCAGCGACACCAAAGTAGAAAACAGTTATGACAAGATATATATCACGGACGCCAACGGCGTGAATATCCCCGGCAGCCCCTTTACCAGTACCTCGCTGGCGGGCGCCACGGTAACTGTTCCCGGCAATACGGTAAAAATATATATAATATCTGATGGTTCCATTAATTACTATGGATATAAGGTAATGAATATTGAGGCTGGCGCCAAATAATTATATAATGCCACTTAATATTCTAGCCGGCGACCATAAAAACCTTTTAGCTCCCATAAACCGGGAGAAAACTACAAATATTGAAGAAAATCTACAGAATTCTGTAGATTTTCTTCAATATTACGAAGTACGCTGCTTACAAAAGCTCAAAATGGTTTCTATGAAATAATAAAATCCCTTCATCTTGCATTTTTGAAAGCTCTCTAGACATGGCGCTGCGGTCTACCGACAGATATTCGGCCAATTCCTGGCGGTTAAAGGGGATTTCAAAATTGCCGCCGCCCGCTTGCCGCGCCTGCGCGGAAAGATATGCCAGCACCTTCTCGCGGGTGGTGCGTTGCGTGATGAACTCCATTTTCTGCGTAAGCATCACATTCTTTTCCGCCAATATCCGCAGCATATTTTTGATCAACCCGGTGTGAAACATACAAGCCGAGGAGCAGGTCGTAATAATTTTTCGGTAATCCAGCAGCAAAACAACGGCTGTCTCGGCGGCGAACGCGCTCACCGGCAGTTTTTTTATTTGGGCGCAGGAAAATGCTTCGCCAAACAATCCGCCCGGCCCAATATGCGCCAGGATAGCGCGGTTGCCCCAAAAATCCTCTCTGATAATATGTACGCTGCCGCTAAGAACCAGCCCGATAAAGTTAACGGTTTCACCGCTCATAAAGATATAGCTGCCTTTTTTAAATTTTTTTTCACTGGCTGAAAGGCAATCAAGCAATGTCAGCAGTTCGGCTTCTTTGATACCGGCAAATAGCGGGCACTTTATTAGTGTGAACAAATATTTTTCCATACTTCGCCTCCTTTGTTGTAAAAACAACAGACTATTAAAAATAAGTATAGTATGATGATGCCATAAAGTCAAGGAGGTGAAAAAAAATGATGAGAAATATTATCCGCATTGACCCGGAAAAATGTGATGGCTGCGGTTTGTGCGCAGCCGCTTGCCATGAGGGCGCGATCAGCATGATCGGCGGCAAAGCGGTGCTGCTGCGGGATGATTACTGCGACGGATTGGGGGATTGCCTGCCCGTTTGCGCCGCCGGAGCCATCAGTTTTGAAGAACGCGAGGCGCTGGCCTATGATGAAGCGGCGGTGAAGAAAAATATGGGGCCTAAAGAAGCGGTTGCCTTGCCCTGCGGTTGCCCTGGGACAAATGCCAAAGCCCTCCATCGCGAGGTGCCGGAAGCCGCGGCAATCATAAGCGACGCGCCGTCACGGCTCAATCAGTGGCCGGTACAAATCAAGTTGGTTCCGCTAAACGCGCCGTATTTTGCCCAAGCCAACCTCCTGATCGCGGCCGATTGCGCGGCCTATGCTTACGGCAATTTCCATCAACAGTTTATGCAAAACAGCATCACTTTAATTGGCTGCCCCAAACTGGATGATGTTGATTACAGTGAAAA